>Ga0302320_10001242_pt1 | contig 61251 bp, 53 predicted proteins | sample Bog_T0_3_FD_202130 | JGI IMG/M metagenome (GOLD analysis project Ga0302320, IMG submission 202130) | Peat permafrost microbial communities from Stordalen Mire near Abisko, Sweden - Bog_T0_3 | ecosystem: Environmental > Terrestrial > Soil > Wetlands > Peat | place: Sweden: Abisko, Stordalen Mire... | reverse complement strand
CTGAGACGCCGACTTCCAGCTCGACCGAGACTCCCACCTATACGGAGACTCCGACTTACACCGAGACGCCGACCAGCAGCTCGACTGAGACTCAGACATATTCCGAGACCCCCACCTTCACCGAGACGCCTACCAGCAGCTCGACCGCTACGCCGACCAGTAGCGCTACGCCCACGGCCACCAATACTGACACAGCTACATCGACTCAGACCTTCACGTCCACGACCACGCCTACCTCCAGCTCGACCGCTACGCCGACCAGTAGTGCTACGCCCACGGCCACCAATACTGACACAGCTACATCGACTCAGACCTTCACGTCCACGACCACGCCGACCAACACCTCGAGCTCTACTCCGACTGACACCGCCACGCCCACGCCCACTAAATCTGATACTCCGACTTCGACCCGGACCCCCACCTCAACTGCCACTCCGACTGATACATTTAGCGCCACGCCCACCAGCACCCGCACTGTGACAGCCACCTCCAGCCAAACCCCTTCGCCAAGCGATACGCGCACCAGCACGGCCACGCCCTCAGCCACGCCTACCTATAGCGCCACGCCCACCCATACAGATTCGCCCAGCAGCACGGCCACCAAGACTGCCTCGCCCACAGCAAGCGACACCCGGACAGCGACGCCCACGCGCACTTCAACCCGCACGGCCACTCCCAGCATTTCGGCGACGAGCACGGCCACTCCAAGCATCAGCCCCACGCGCACCGCTAGCCCCACGGCCACGGCCAGCTTCAGCGCCACCCCGAGCGCCACGGCCACGCCCATGAACACGGCCACGGCCAGCTGCAGCCCCACAGCCACCCATACGCCGCCGCTGCAGCTGAGCGGCACGCAGGTGGCGCGCATCTTCCCGAACCCGGCCTACCCGCTGCGGGGCCAGAGCGTGCAGATCTGGTACTCCACCACCTCGGGCGGCTCTGTGCGGATCAGCATCTATGACAGGGCGGGGGAGCGCCTGAAAGTGCTGGTGAACGAGAGCCAGCCAGCCGGCACCCACTTCTGCGGGTGGGATTGCCGCAATGAGCGCGGCGAGCTAGTGGCCACCGGCATGTACTTCTTGGTGATGGAGACCACCAGCAAGAACTGCACTGCCATCATCGGGGTGATGCGATGAAGCCCGGGCTCGCCCTCCTCGCGCTCTGCGCCCTGGCTGCCCCGCTCTGGTCAGAGGGGAACGGCAGCGGACAGATCCTGCTCATAGAGCCCTCGGCCCAGGCAGGGGCCCTGGGCGGAGCCGTGGTATGCGCCGATGGGCTGGAGGGCATGGATGCCAACCCTGCCGGCTTGGGCTGGCTGGATCGCAGCGAATTCTCAGCCACCCACCTGGCGTGGGTGCAAGGGTTCACCTATGAGGACGTGGCCATCGCCATGCCCCTGGCCGTGGGGGCATTGGGATTGCATGGCGGCATCTTCAGCTCGCCGCAGGTGCAGCAGACAGACGTGAACGACCAGGTCCTTGGCAGCTACAGCGAACAGGACCTTGACCTGGGGCTGGTCTACGGCCTCAGCCTGGGGCCAGTGGCGTGCGGCCTGCAGATGCGCTATCTGCGCGACAGCATGCTCGACCTGGTGCAGAACGGCTTCTCCACAGACCTGGGCGCGGAATGGCGCCTGCCCGAGGGCTTGGTGCTGGGTGCGAGCCTGCAGAACATGGGGCTGATGGAGGGCTTGGGGGCCGAGAGCACGCAGGTGCCCTTGGTCTGGCGGGGCGCAGGCTCTTGGGAGGGGGTTGTCGCAGGCATAGCCACCCGCGCTGAAGCCGGGCTCTATCACTTGACGGGCGACACCCCAGAGATCAGGACCGGCGTGGAGGCTGGCGTTGAGCAGACCATCTTCTTCAGGCTTGGCTATTGCCTGTCTTGGACCGGCGATGAGACCCGCAGCTATTCAGTGGGCGCCGGGCTCTTCCTGTGGGGCATGCACATGGATTATGCCTTTGTGCCCATGGGGGTGCTGGGCCAGACCCACCGCATCACCCTGAGCTCGGCTTTGGGGGACCTGCCCGGGCTCAGGACCGAGGAGGACGCTCATGCAGGCAACGAGCCATTGAGCGTGCAGGTCAAGCCCGTGAATGCCTTCTCCATCCCGACCGGCTGGGCCGCCAATGGCGAGACTTCGAACGCCCAGGTGAAGCCGGAGCTGGGGTTGCTGGAGGTGAGCTGGAGCGCTCTGGAAGGCGTGCCAGAGCTGTGGGGCTACCATCTGTGGCTGCGCAATGGGCTCGGATCCCCCCTGCGCCTGGTTTCCGCAGCAACCGTGAAGGGGCACAGAGTCTTGCTGCGGGGCTTGGATCCCACCCGGGACTATGCTGTGGAGGTCTCAGCAGTGGATGGGAAGGGGATGGACGGCCATTTCAGCCCAGAGATCAGGGCGCAGGCCGTGGCCAGCAATGCCGCTCTGAACCTACCCAGCCTGCCCGGGCTCAGGGCTGCTGCGGCCATGCCCTCAGACCACGGGACTTTGAGCGTGCAAGTGAAGCCAGTGGATGCCTATTGCATCCCGGCCAGCTGGTCTGCCAGCGATGGGCCCACAAGCGCGCAGCTGAAGCCAGAGGCGAGCCTCTTGGAGGTGAGCTGGGCCGTTCCGGAGGGAGCTCCTGAGCTGCTGGGTTACCATTTATGGCTTCGCAAGGGGGCGGAACCTTCATTGCACATGGTCTCGGCGGCGCCGGTGAGAGTGCTCAAAGTGCTGCTGAGAGGCTTGGATCCCACCCAGGAATACGGGGTGGCGGTATCAGCTGTCGATGGGCAGGCAAAGGATTGCTCCCTCAGCCCAGAGGTCAAAGGCAGGGCGCTCGCTGGCGATGCGCTCGGCAAGGCTGCGCCTTCGCCCCCGCATGGGCTGAGAGCCCGGCGGGCCTGGGGCCAGGTGGTGCTGAACTGGTACCCCAGCGCAGAGAAGGATGTGGATGGCTATGAGTGCTTTTTAAGGCGGCGCGGACAGGGCAAGCCCTGGGAGCGCATGGGGATGGTGGCGGCGGACATGACCCAACTGGCCGTGGATAGGGACAAAGTGCCCAGGGATGTTGAGTCCTTTGTGGTGCGAGCTGTTCGCCGCGTGGGGCATGGTTTCCAGGCAGGAACTCCCAGCGAAGAGGCTGGCGTCCCTCGTTCCGGGCTCTGGTGAGCCAGCAAGGCGCTCTTTCAAGCAGGGAGCCGAACAGGGGCCATTTCTTCCCTTGAAATCGGGCTCCCTTTTCCTATATATTGCCCCTCTACTCAGAATCCCCCAATCTGGCCCTAGGCGAGGCAAGAAAATGATGGATGCGAACAGCATGGACCCCGGCCGCTTTGACAGCTCCGGCGGATTTCCCTTTGATGCGGGCGTGGACTCCTGCGGCGTCGGCTTCATCGCCAATGTGAAGAACCGGCGCTCCCATGAGATCGTGCAGCAAGGCCTGCGCATCTTGGAGAACCTGGAGCATCGCGGCGCGGTGGGCGCGGAGAAGAACACGGGCGATGGCGCTGGCCTGCTCATGCAGGTGCCTGACAAGTTCCTGCGCCAGGCTATCTCTGGATTCACCCTTCCGGCAGAGGGCTATTATGGCGTGGGCATGGTCTTTCTGCCCAAGGATGCAGGCCAGGCCCAGGCCTGCCGAGAGGCGCTGCAGCGCGCCGCCGCCGAGACGGGCCAGTCGGTGCTGGGATGGCGCAAGGTGCCGGTCAATTCGCAGCCGCTCGGCCCCACCGCGCTGCTAGGAGAGCCTGGCATTGAGCAGGTCTTCATCAGCCGCAGCTCCCAGGCCAAGGACCAGGATTCTTTTGAGCGCCGGCTCTACCTGCTTCGCAAGCGGGCCGAGGCTTCGGTCCGCGAGAGCTCCCTGAGCCAGAAGAAGTCCTTCTACCTCCCCAGCCTCTCCAGCCGCACCTTGGTCTACAAGGGCATGCTCACCCCGGACCAGCTGCGCGCCTATTTCCCTGACCTCTCCCATCCGGCCATGGAATCAGCCCTGGCCCTGGTGCATTCGCGCTTCTCCACCAACACCTTCCCCAGCTGGGACCTCTCGCATCCCTTCCGCTTCTTGGCTCACAATGGCGAGATCAACACCTTGCGCGGCAATGCCAACTGGATGCACGCCCGGCAGGCCCTGTTCGAGAGCGAGCTCTTCCCCAGTGGCGAGGTCAAGGACCTGCTGCCCGTGGTGGTGGAGGGCGGCTCCGATTCTGCCGTGCTCGACAATGTGTTCGAGATGCTGGTTATGTGCGGCCGCAGCCTGCCGCACACCATGATGATGCTCATCCCTGAGGCCTGGTCAGGCCATGCCACCATGCCCCAGCACAAGAAGGACTTCTACCGCTACCACAGCTGCATGATGGAGCCCTGGGATGGGCCTGCGGATGTGGCCTTCACCGATGGCCGGGTCATCGGCGCGGTGCTGGACCGCAATGGCCTGCGCCCCTCGCGCATCTGGGTGACCAGCGATGACCTGGTTGTGATGGCCAGCGAGGTGGGCGTGCTGGATATAGCCCCCGAGAAGGTGGTTCGCAAGACCCGCCTGGAGCCCGGCCGCATGTTCCTCATCGACCTGGAGGCTGGGCGCATCATCGATGACGCCGAGCTCAAGGACAAGATCGGCAAGGCCCAGCCCTACGGCGACTGGCTGGCGGCCGAGCTGATGACCATGGGCGATCTGCCGGCAGCTCCCCAGCTGCCAGCGACCGACCCTGAGACCCTGCTGCACAGGCAGGTGGCCTTTGGCTACACCCATGAGGACCTCAAGATCCTGCTGGCTCCCATGGCCATCAATGGCGAGGAGCCGGTGGGCTCCATGGGCGAGGACACCCCCCTAGCCGTGCTCTCAGAGCGCCCCCAGCTGCTCTTCGCCTACTTCAAGCAGCTCTTCGCCCAGGTGACCAACCCCCCGCTGGACGCCATCCGCGAGGAGCTGGTGACCTCGGTGGCCACCACGGTGGGCCCAGAGGGCGACCTGCTCAAGCCCGCTGCCGGCAACTGCCACCAGATCGAGCTGAAGAGCCCGGTGCTCACCAACGAGGAGCTCGCCCGATTCAAGGCCCTGCAAGGCTTCCGGGGCTACAAGAGCGTCACCCTGCCCATCCTCTTCGACCCCAGCCAGGGCGGCCCAGCCCTGGCCAAGGCCATGGAGGGGCTCTGCGAGGCTGCCAGCCGCGCAGTGGCCGACAAGGCCCAGATCATCATCCTGAGCGACCGTGGCCTGGGCGCCAAGCTGGCGGGCATCCCCAGCCTGCTGGCGGTGGCTGGCGTGCACCACCACCTGGTGCGGCGCGGCGAGCGCACCCGCGTGGGGCTCATCCTCGAGAGCGGCGAGCCGCGCGAGACCCACCATTTCGCCCTTCTGCTGGGCTATGGCGTGCAGGCGGTGAACCCCTATGTGGCCTTCGAGACGCTGGATGGGATGATCCAAGCCGGCCAGCTGCCCGCTGAGATAGACCATGCTGAGGCGGTGGCCCACTACATCAAGGCGGTCAACAAGGGCATCGTCAAAGCCATGTCCAAGATGGGCATCAGCACCATCCAGAGCTACCGCGGCGCCCAGATCTTCGAGGCCATCGGCCTGAACAAGGCCTTTGTGGACCGCTACTTCACCTGGACCGCGACCCGCATCGAGGGCATCGGCATCGAAGAGGTGGCGCAAGAGGTGCTGCAGCGCCACCGGGCGGCTTGGCCGGACCGGCCCTCGCGGGAGATGGACCTGGACTGGGGGGGCCGCTACAAGTGGCGCGCGGATGGCGAGCTCCACCTCTTCAACCCCGAGACCGTCACCACCCTGCAGCATGCCGTGCGCAAGGGCGATTATCAGCTCTTCAAGCAGTACAGCTCGGTCATCAACAACCAGGCCAAGCGCCTATGCACCCTGCGCGGCCTCTTCAGCTTCAAGCCCCGCACCGCCATCCCCCTGGACCAGGTCGAGCCCGCCAGCGCCATCGTCAAGCGCTTCTGCACTGGCGCCATGAGCTACGGCTCCATCAGCCAGGAGGCCCACGAGAACCTGGCCATCGCCATGAATCGGCTGGGCGGCAAGAGCAACACCGGTGAGGGCGGCGAGGACGAGGCCCGCTTTGAGCCGCTGCCCAATGGCGACAGCCGCATGTCGGCTATCAAGCAGGTGGCCTCTGGCCGCTTCGGCGTCACCAGCAACTACCTGGTGCATGCCCGAGAGATCCAGATCAAGATGGCCCAGGGCGCCAAGCCCGGCGAGGGGGGCCAGCTGCCGGCCAAGAAGGTCTATCCCTGGATCGCCCGCACCCGGTTCAGCACCCCCTTTGTGCAGCTCATCTCGCCGCCGCCCCATCATGACATCTACAGCATCGAGGACCTGGCGCAGCTCATCTTCGACCTCAAGAACGCCAACGACCGCGCGCGCATCTCGGTCAAGCTGGTCTCCGAGGTGGGGGTTGGCACGGTGGCGGCTGGCGTGGCCAAAGCCCACGCTGACAAGGTGCTCATCTCGGGCTACGATGGCGGCACCGGCGCTTCGCCCCTGTCCTCCATCAAGCACGCGGGCATCCCCTGGGAGATGGGGCTGGCTGAGACCCAGCAGATCCTGGTGAAGAACGGCTTGCGCGACCGCATCGTGGTGGAGACTGACGGCCAGCTCAAGAGCGGCCGCGATGTGGTCATCGCCGCGCTGCTGGGCGCCGAGGAATTCGGGTTTGCCACCGCCGCGCTGGTGGCCGAGGGCTGCGTGATGATGCGGGTCTGCCACCTCGACACCTGCCCGGTGGGCGTCGCCACCCAGAACCCCGAGCTGCGCAAGCGCTTTGTGGGCAAGCCTGAGCACGTGATCAACTTCATGACCTTTGTGGCTGAGGAAGCCCGTGAGTACATGGCCCAGCTGGGCTTCAAGAGCATCGAGGACATGGTGGGCCACAGCGAGGTGCTGGACACCAACAAGGCCATCGAGCATTGGAAGACGCGGGGCCTGGATTTCTCCGCGATCTTCCATCGCCCTGCCGAGAGCGACCGCGGGCCGGTGCGCTGCGTGAACAGCCAGGACCACGGCCTGGAGAAGACCCTGGACCGCCAGATCCTGGCCCTGTGCAAGGACGCCCTGGAGCGCCAGGCGCCGGTGAAGCTTGACCTGCCCGTGCGCAACGTCAATCGCACAGTGGGAACCCAGCTGGGCGCTGAGATCAGCCGCCGCTTCGGCTCGCAAGGGCTGCCTGAGCACACCATCCAGGTCTCCCTCAAGGGCTCGGCTGGCCAGAGCCTGGGGGCCTTCCTGCCCAAGGGCGTCACCTTGCGCCTGGAGGGCGATTCGAACGACTATGTGGGCAAGGGGCTCTGCGGCGGCAAGATCGCCATCTACCCGCCCGCGCAGTCCGGCTTTGTGGCCGAGGACAACATCCTGGTGGGCAATGTCTGCTTCTATGGCGCCACCAGCGGCGAGGCTTTCATCCGCGGGCGGGCGGGCGAGCGCTTCTGCGTGCGCAACTCAGGCGTGCAGGCGGTGGTGGAGGGGGTGGGCGACCATGGCTGCGAGTACATGACTGGCGGGCGGGTGCTGGTGCTGGGGCCCACGGGACGCAACTTCGCCGCAGGGATGAGCGGCGGCATCGCCTATGTGTGGGACCCTCAGGGCGACTTCAAGATCCGCTGCAACACCGCCATGGTGGCCCTGGAGGCGCTGGAGGCCGAGGATCTGGAGCTGGTGCGCGAGATGCTCCTCAAGCATCAGCAATACACCTCGAGCGCGGTGGCCGAGCGCTTCTTGGGCGGCTGGGACAAGCTGAGCAGCCAGCTGGTGAAGGTGATGCCGGTGGAATACAAGAAGGCCCTGCTTGAGCAGAAGGCCAAGCAAGAGTCCAGCGCTGCCTGAGGCGCGGGCCTAAACGCACTGAAGAGGGAGATCATGGGCAAGCCCACAGGGTTCATGGAGAGCGGTCGCAAGACCCCCCAGCGCCGGCCAGTAGAGGAGCGCATCAAGGATTGGAAGGAGTATGAGACCCATCTGAGCGAAGCAGACCTGACTACGCAGGCTGCGCGCTGCATGGATTGCGGCGTGCCCTTCTGCCACCAGGGCTGCCCGCTCAACAACCTCATCCCTGACTGGAACGACCTGGTCTACAAGGGCCAGTGGAAGGACGCCATCCAGCGGCTGCATGCCACCAACAACTTCCCTGAGTTCACCGGGGTGCTCTGCCCGGCTCCCTGTGAGAACAGCTGCACCCTGGCCATGGACCAGCACCAAGCTCCGGTCACCATCAAGCAGATGGAGAAGGAGATCATCGAGCGGGCCTGGGCCGAGGGCTGGGTGCAGCCCCTGCCCCCTGCCAAGGAGACCGGGAAGAAGGTGGCGGTGGTGGGCTCTGGGCCAGCGGGCATGGCTGCGGCGCAGCAGCTGCGGCGCGTGGGCCACGCGGTCACCCTCTTCGAGCGGGCAGACCGCATGGGCGGCCTGATGCGCTACGGCATCCCCGAGTTCAAGATGGAGAAGCGCGTGCTGGATCGCCGCCTGGCGCAGATGAAGGCCGAGGGCGTCTCCTTCAAGGCTGGCGTCGAGGTGGGCAAGGACCTGGCAGCGGCCTCACTCCTCAATGACTTTGATGCTGTGGTCCTCGCCGGGGGCTCCACGGTGGCCCGCGACCTGCCGGTGCCGGGCCGCGAGCTGAAGGGCGTGCATTTCGCCATGGAATTCCTGAAGCAGGCCAATCAGGCTCAGCAGGGCGACAAGGTCGCTGGCCAGATCCTGGCCAAGGGCCTGGATGTGGTGGTGGTGGGCGGCGGCGACACGGGCGCGGATTGCATCGGCACCGCCATCCGTCAGGGCGCCAAGAGCGTGGTCAACCTGGAGCTCATGCCGCAGCCCCCTGAGAAGCGGGCTGCGGACAACCCTTGGCCGCAATGGGCCCGCGTCTTCCGCACTGCGGGCGCCCATGAGGAGGGCGTGGAGCGGATATACAGCATCCAGGTGAAGGGCTTCGAGGGCGAAGGCGGGCGGGTGAAGAGCCTCAAGGCGGTCAAGCTTGATTGGAGCACGGGGAAGCCCCGGGAGGTGGCTGGCAGCGAATTCACCCTGCCCGCCGGGCTGGTCACCCTGGCCATGGGCTTCACTGGCCCTGAGAAGGGCCTCTTGGCCTCTTTGGGGGTTGAATTGGATGGCCGGGGCAATGCCAAGGCCGGGGCGGACAAGGCGACCAGCGTTAAGGGCGTGTTCACTGCGGGCGACATGACCCGCGGCCAGAGCCTCATCGTCTGGGCCATCCGCGAAGGGCGCCAAGCGGCCCATCATGCTGACAAGTACTTGATGGGGGAGACCAGCCTGCCCTGCTGATCAGCGGCATTAAAATCGCTTCACCCGGATATGAAGAAATGCGACACTGATGTGTCGCATTTTCTTTTGGGGGCCGTGTGGGAGATTTCAAAGGCTTGCTGATGGACATGGATGGGGTGCTGGTCGATTCCATGCCGCTCCATTTTGAGGCTTGGAAGGTGCTGGTGCAGCGCTTCAAGATCGGCATCAGCATGGCAGACCTGCGCGAGCTGATAGATGCCAGGCGCAATGTCGAGATCTTCCCCATCCTCTTGGGGAGGCCGCTGCCTGAGGCGGAGCTGCAGCGCCTGGTGGATGAGAAGGAAGCGCTCTACCACGCTCATGCCGAGCAGCGTCTTCCAGAGGTGGAGGGCGCGCGCGCCTTCTGCGAGCAGGCTCTGGCCCGAGGCATCCCCATGGCCCTGGCCACAGCAGCTTCCGAGCTGAACGTGCTGCGGGTCATGGACAAGCTGGGCTTTCGCAAGTTCTTCAAGGTGCTGGTGACCGCCAAGGATGTCCATCGCGGCAAGCCCGATCCCGAGGTGTATCTCAAGGCTGCTGCGGGCCTGGGCCTCAAGCCGAGCGAATGCCTGGTGGTTGAGGATAGTTTGCCTGGCGTCCAGGCGGCCAAGGCCAGCGGCGCAGCCTGTCTGGCTTTGACAAGCTCCCACAGCGAGGTTAAACTTATCCGAGCTGGCGCGGATTGGACTGCGCCCGATCTGGTTGCCCTGCCCAGCGGCCTGGCGCAATGGGTAGGCCTTCCCGAGCGAGGGTAGCATGGCAGAGAACCTAGAGCCTGAACAGATCCTCGATCTTCCCATTGAGCTGATCGAACGGGGGCTATACCAGCCCCGAGAGACCTTTGACCCAGAGCTGATGGCTGCCACCAAGCAGTCCATCGCTGAAAAAGGCCAGAAATACCCGGTCATTGTCCGTCTTATCAGCGAGGGAAATCCCCTGTTCAAAGCCACTTGGAGCCAGGCCCATTATGAGCTGGCTGACGGCGAGCGCCGGACCCGTTGCTTGAGGGAGCTGGGGGCCAAGACCATCAAAGCCATCATCCGCAGGTTGAATGACTGGGAGATGCTAGATTATGGGATGACGACCAATGATTCGGTCCCATTGAACCCAATTGAGAGGGCAAAGGTCTTTTTCCGCTTATCCAAGGATTTTAAGAAGAGCCAAGAAGAGATAGCAAGATCTTATAACCTCAAACAGCAGCAAGTTTCTGAGTTCATTCGTTTGCTTGAATTGCCGAATGATATTCAAGAACTGACAGCGCGTGCTGTTATCACGATGCGGCACGCAAGGGAAATATTGAAAATCACAGACTCCAAGATACAACATGATTTGTGCAAAGAGATCATTGAAACTGGCATGAGCACTAGAAAATTGACTGAAAAGGTCAGAGAACTGCACAAAACCTTAAAGGAAAGCGACAACAACAACGAAGTTGTCGATAAACAAGGAGTTTTAGATGAAAAGCGCGCAGAATTTCTATTAAAATCATTGGATTTTGGAAAAGTCGAGCCAAAAGAATGGCCGGTTCTTGTTACGACCGGCCATGATTTTCAGATCAACAACGAAAGTAAAGGCATATTTCATTCAATCATATCAGTTTTATCGCAATTTAATGCGTTTTTTTTGTCAAAAGACATGAGGATTTGGCTTAATTCTTACATTGAAGAAAAGCCGGCTTTGAATGGAATGAGACCAGAAAATTATCTCGCTTGGTGCGAATTATGTTTAATCCTTCCTACCCTAGTCCTTTTTGCCTTGTATCATTTGTTGCCTTTAGGTGCGCTCTTTTTATCCAGCCTGTGTGCAGCATTGCTCATGGTGAAACTTTTCGAAGAAAATCCTCCTAAATCTTGACGAATATTCAATGTCCGGTAGAATAGCCATGTCGATAAGTTATGGATAATGGAGTGGAAATTGGCGACTATAGAGGCGCAAACAGAGGCAGCCAAACAGCCGAATAAGCCGTGGAAATGGGTTGTCCTATGTTCCGCGCTAGCTTTGAGCTTGTTCTCTGGGATCACATTCTGGCATTCTCACGGCAGCGGGATCAGCCCCATCATCTTGCCTGCGATGCAGTCTTGGTCTGATGCCAGCGCTAAACAGCGCGCGGCAGATGCGCTCAATAAGACGGTGAAGGCAGCTGGCTTCAAGGCTGAGGTGCACAAGATAGATGAAGGCGAGAATTTCTGGGGCGTGGCCAAGGATTACAAGGTCAACATAGACACTGTGGTGGGATTCAACCCCGAGCTTGAGGACCTGGACGCCAGCCTGGAACAGCCTCTGCTGATGCCGAATCAGCGCGGCTGCCTGCACCAGGCTGCCCTTGGCGAGGGCGCGGACACCCTGGCGGCCATGTATCAAGTCTCGGCTTTGACCATCACCGCAGCCAACAGCATCCCCTGGTCTGGCCTGGCTGCCGGGCAGGTGCTCTTCATCCCAGGCGGGCATCCGCGCCAGCTGAGCCCGGCCATGAGCCAGCTCTTCCAGCAGCGCCGCCTCTTCCGTTCGCCCCTGCAGGGGGTCTACACTTCGCTGGTAGGCGAGCGCATCGATCCCTTCACCGGCGAGAAGAAGCTCCACAACGGGGTCGACATCCGCGCTGCCTTCAACAGCCTGGTCTGCGCGGCAGCAGGTGGCAAGATAGTGCTGGCAGGGTGGAATGGCGGCTTTGGCAAGTGCGTCATCATCATGCATGGCAATGGCTACAAGACCCTCTACGGCCATCTCAACGCCATCCTGGTGCGCAGCGGCCAGCGGGTGAGGCAAGGGCAGGCCATCGCAAGGGTCGGCGTCACCGGCCGCACCACCGGGCCGCACCTCCACTTCACAGTCTATCTGAACAACCGCGTGAAGGACCCCCTCAAGTATCTCTGGTAGGGTCTGCGGGGCGGGGTTTGCGGCGGCCCGCAGGGCCAGCCGCACCATCTGAGAGCGAGCATGCGCGTTGCCGTAGCCTATCCCCCGGTCACCAAGGACGGGCAATACCCCCTGCTGTCGCAGAACCGGCATCTCAAGTTCTCGCACAGCCTGCAGGTGCGCATCTTCCCCCTGATACCAGCCCATGCCGCCACCAACCTTCAGCAGGCGGGGCACCAGGTCCTGTGGGCGGACGGCATCAATGAGCGGCAGGCCATGGATACCTTCATGGCTGGGCTGATCGCCTTTGAGCCGCAGCTGCTGCTGATGGAGACCAAGGCTCCGGTGCTCAAGGCCCATTGGGCCTGGATCGCCATGGCCAAGCAGGCCATGCCTGGGCTCAAGGTGGCGGTGGTGGGGGATCACGTCAGCTATTTCCCCGAGGAGACCCTGCTCGGCAGCCAGGCTGATTTTGTGCTCACTGGCGGCGACTATGATGCCACAGTGGTGGGCCTGGCCCGGCACCTGGAGCAAGGGGCGCCCATGCCGCCGGGGGTCTGGCACCGGGGACCGTCTGGGCCGGCATCCAGCGGCCCGCATCAGTTCACCCAAGACCTGGACAGCCTGCCCTTCATCGACCGCAAGCTGACCCGCTGGCAGAGCTATGGCGAGGCTTACCTGCTGCCCGGGGTCGCCTACATCCTCACGGGCCGCGGCTGCGGCTTGGGCCAGGGCAGGGTGAGCGTCTGCACCTTCTGCATCTGGCAGCATGCCCTATGGGACCGCACGGCCCGCCTGCGAAGCCCAGCCAGCGTGGTGGCCGAGATCGAGCAGCTCATGGCCCTGGGGGCCAGGGAGATTTTCGACGACAACGAGACCGGGCCCATCTATGACCGGGATTGGATGCGCGAATTCCACCGGCTGATGAAGGCCAAGGGACTGGCTGGCAAGATACCGCTTTCAGTCAATGCCCGCGGGGACCTGCTGGATGACGAGCTCTGCGCGCTGATGGCTGATTGCGGCTTCCGCCTGCTGAAGATCGGCGTGGAGGCGGGCACGGACCAGGGCCTTGCCAAGCTGGCCAAGCTGGAGGGCATTGACAAGATACGCAAGGGCGTGAAGGCGGCCCGAGACCACGGCCTGGTCACCCTGCTGACCACCATGGTGGGCTATCCTTGGGAGACCGAGGAGGATGTGCGGGCCACCTACCGTGTGGCCCGCGAGCTTTTGCTCTACAAGCCCAAGTTCGGGGACTGCCTGCAGGCATCCGTGGTCATCCCCTATCCTGGGAGCCCACTCTGGCAGCAGGCTCGCAAGAGCGGATGGCTGACCATCGACCCGCTGGACTATGAGCGCTATGACATGAGCGAGACGGTGCTCAAGAGCGGCATTGACCATCGCTACTGGGTCCGCCGGCTCTGGAAGCTGCACCTGCATCCCTGGTTCCTGCTGCGCTCGCTGGCCACCCTGCGCAGCTGCGCCCAGGCTGACCTTGCTTGGCGGGGCATCGCCAGCCTGCTCGGGCACGTCCTAGATTATGCCAAAACCGGATCGGCTGTGGACCTGGGGCATCCAGCCCCGGCCAAGCCGACCACTCTGGAGCCGTGATGGCCATCATCGAAGAGAGCGAGTACAAGGGCAACCCCATGATCGTCCTCAAGCGCAACGCGGATGACCCTTATCCCTTCCAGTTCGGCTTGGGCAAGGCCAAGCTTCTGCTGGAAGCGGTCGAGGAGATCAAGGCTTGGGTGGCCAAGACCGAGGCGGCCAAGGCCGCCAAAGGGGAAGGGAAGCCCCAGTGAGAAGGGCGGAGGGCGCGGGATGCGGCTGCTGATCATCAACCCGCCCAGGGTGGACGGCTATCCAGTGGTGCGCGAGGAGCGCTTTGAGCACAAGGACCTGGGCTCGGTGTACCCGCCGATCTCCCTCCTTTACTGCGCCGCAGTGGCCGAGCGCGCCGGCCATGCGGTGGAATTCATCGATGCCAACGGCAGGGATCTTGCCATGGGCCAAGTGGCGAAGATGGTGGCAACCAGCCAGGCCGGGGCTTGCCTGGCCCGCTTGGGCTTCGACACGCAGGAGCAGGACCTGCAGGTGCTCAAGGCGGCCAAGGCCAAGGGGATGGCGACTCTCTGCAGGCTGAAGATAGTGGGGGACACGCCCTGGCTCCTGCAGGAATTCATGCAGGCTCACCCCGAGGTGGACATCTTCCTGATGGATGAGCCCGAATGCCTGCTGGAGCCGGCGCTGGCCGCCCTGGAATCTGGCCAGGGCATGGGCGCCTGCCCTGGCATCGCCTGGCGGGGCGATGGCGGCGCCCTGGCCATCAACCCGCATGGCCGCCTGATGGACCCGGGCGAGCTCCCGCTGCCAGCCTATCATCTGCTGGGATCATTGAAGCTTTATCATACTGGGGTTCTGGAAGGCCCTTTCACGGTGGTGCAGACCTCGCGCGGCTGCCCTTTCACTTGCAGCTTCTGCGCTTTTGGCAAGCTGGCCTGGCGCAAGCGCCCAGTGGAGCAGGTGCTGGATGAGCTCGCATGGCTCAAGGGCGCCTTTGGGCTCGAGCGCTTCCTCTTCTTTGACGATGTGCTCACCTTGGACCAGGCGCGCACCAAGCAGCTGATGCAGGGCATGCTGGACCGGGGCCTGGGCCTGGAATGGGTCTGCTGCACCCGCGCCAACTGCGTGAACCCCGAGCTGCTGGGCTTGATGAAGCAGGCCGGTTGCCGCGAGATAGCCTTTGGCATCGAGAGCGGGTCAGATGCCGTTCTGGAGGGCACCACCAAGGGCGTGAGCAAGGATGCCATGCGCCAGGCCGCATGCTGGTGCCATGAGGCGGGCATCCTCTTCTATGGGCTGGCCATCATCGGCCTGCCTGGGGAGACCGAGCAGAGCGTGGAGGACACCATCGCCTTCATCAACGAGCTGGAGCCCTTCTACACCCAGTACAGTTACTGTGTGCCTTTCCCCAATACGGACACCTATTCCTGGTACGAGAGCCGCGGCTATCTTGCCACCAAGGACTGGAGCCAATACTTCCCGCTGGCTGACCGCCCCATTGTGCGCACCGAGGCCCTTCAGCCTGCGGACCTTGTGCGCTTGCGCCGGAAGCTCTACCTGCGCACCATGCTGAAGCCTCGTCGCCTGCTGCGCGCAGTGCATTGGCAAGATCCAATCTGGAATCTCAAGGCCGGCCTCAAGTTCGCGGGGCGCGTCTTGCGGGTGGCGCTAGGGAGGCCGGTGCGATGAATCTGGTCAAAGGCCTCTCGGTTCCATTGCTGACTGCCTTGGATGAGCAGGGAAGGCTGGATGCCGCCTCTCAGCGGAGGCTCTGCGCTTGGGCCTGGCAAGCTGGCCGCGGCGCAGACATCTTCTTCCCCTCTGGCACCACTGGTGAATGGAACCGCTTGAGCCCAGAGACGCTGCGCCAGGTCAATGAGGAATGCCATTTGGCGCTGGCTTCTCTCAAACCCTCCTTGGATGGCGCACAGCCCGCGCTGTGGGCAGGGGTGACAAGCCCCAAGACGAATGATTCTCTTGCAAACATTGGGCATGCCCTCCAGATCGGGGCTCAAGCCGGGGTCTTTGCCCCCTTATCCATGGTTGACGATCAAGATCCAGTGGTCTTCTTCAGGGATCATATCACCCCCTTGTTCGAGAGGGTGGGCCGCTCCCTGCCCATCTGCCTCTACGACAATGCCGACATCGCGGCCAATCAAGAGCGGAAGCATCTGCGCACCGCTGACCTGAAGCAGCTCTCTCGGCTTGATTATGTTTTGGGCCTCAAGGTGTCAGCTGGCCCCAAGGTGGTGGGCAACTACCTCAAAGGCGCCAGGCATTTCAAGCGCTCCCATGAATTCGGCGTCTATCTGGGCAATGTCAACCTGGCCTTTTCCCTGTTCAAGCCCGCGCATGGCATGGCCGGATTCGTGCGCGAGCACTGGTTCCGCTTCTGGCTGCGCGGAGAGCTGCCGGTGGGCGTGGTGAGCGGGCCGGCCAACCTCTTTCCCAGGGAATGGAAGCGGGCTTGGCGCGCTTGCTTGGCGGGCGAAGAGGGCTTGATGGCAAGATATCAGGCATGCTTCGAGTCGCTGAGCGCTGCTTGGCGCTTTGAGGGCAAGGGCAAGAAGGCTAGCAAATCGCTGGCCTGCATGAAGTCGGCTTTGGAGAGCGAGGGCATCCTTGCCAGCGCTGCGGTCGCAGGCGGCACGCCTGAGCTCTTGGATGCCGAGCGTCAGGCCTTCCTCTCGCGCTATCGCGAGATAAAGCAGGAGCTGGCATCTTTCGCCCCCCAGGGCTGGACCTCCAACAAGGAAGGCTGCGCATGAAAAGGGACCTTGACATCCTGGCCTGCGGCAGCACGGTGGTGGATCACATCCATTCCACCGATGCTCTCCTGGGCCCTGAGAGCAAGGGCTTTGTCTGGCAGAGCCAGAGCCTCATCGGCGGGGTGGCCCTCAACCACCTCACCTGGGCCGCAGTGCTGGGGCTCAAGGCGGCTGTCATGGGCCCGGGCGCGGATGATGCCGAGGGGCGCTTTTTGCGCCAGGGGATGGACGGCTTCGGCATCCGCCATGACAGCCTGCTCAAGTCCAGCCGCAAGACCAGCGTCAGCCACATTTATGTGGACCGCCGCGGCGAGCGCGCCATCTACCAAGAGCTGGGCGCCACGGTGGAGCTTGACATGGCCATGGCCCGCTCCTTCATCGGCTTGGTGGGCCGCTCACGCTTTTTGAGCACTGAGGTGAGCCAGCTCAGGCTCAAGCCGGTGCTGGCCCTGCTCAAGGCTGCCTCCCGCCAGGGGACTCGAAGCTTCTTGGACTTGGACATTGCCCCCAGCCAGGCTTGCGGCACGCAGGCTCTGGGCAGCCGCGCCGAGCTCAAGGCAGTGCTTTCCGCTGTCACCTGGGTGAAGACCGGTGTGGAGGCCGCCCGCGAGCTCTGCGGCGGCGAAGGGCTCACCGAGGACCTTGCCAGCCTGGCCCGGGCCCTGCACAAGTCTCTGGGCAAGCCCAAGGGCGCCTGGGTGGCCATCACGGGCGGCTCCCGGGGCTGCGGCCTGGCGGACGGGCGGCAAGCGCTGGCCATCCCGGCCTGCAAGGGCATCAAGGCCAAGGACAGCACCGGCGCGGGGGACGCCTTCATGGGCGGATTGATCGCCGGGACGGCCCTGGGCTTGGGGCTCAAGGACATGGGGGCGCTGGCCAATGCCTGCGGCGCTGCCTGCGTGGAGAAGTTCGGGGCCTGCGCCGACCCAGGCAGCTCGCGCCAGAGGGTGCTCAAGCTCTACCAGGGCCGGGCCTTCAAGGCCCCGGTTTTCGCTCAGGCGCCAGCTTCGGTGCAAGCCAGCAGCTTTGCAGGGGGCAGCTTCGCCAAGGCTTGCGTCGAGGAGCTGGCCGCCATGAGGGTGGAGGAGCAGCGGCAGGTCCTGCTCGCTGCCCGCGACCTCATCTTGGCTGCCCGGAGGGCTGGCTGCAGCCTCCATCTGACCGGCATCGGCAAGAGCGAGTATGTGGCCCGCTACATGGCGGCCAGCCTCTCCAGCACCGGCACCCCCGCCTTCTTCTTGCACGGCACAGAGACCCTGCACGGCTCCGCTGGCCAGGTGCGCAAGGGCGATGTGGTCATCGCCATCAGCAACTCTGGCGAGACCCTGGAGCTCAAGGCAGCGGTGGGCCTGCTGAAGGCCCAGGGAGCTCAGGTCATCGGGGTCACCGGCCGGCCTTCCAGCTGGCTGGGGAAGCAGAGCCGGGTGGCGCTCAACAGCGGCGTGCGCCGCGAGGGTGATGCGCTGGGCATGGCCCCGCGCGCCAGCGTGATGGCGCAGATATTGGTGCTGCAGGCGCTGGCTGTGGAGCTGCAGGCAGCCCAGAGGCTGGACAAGGCCGCCTTCAAGCGCTGGCATCCTGGCGGGAGCCTGGGCTCCGAGCAGCGGTGAAGGCGCTCGAGGCAGAAACAGGCGAGGCCTGGCAGGGCCGGCGCGGGGCGCGGATTGTGATGGAAGGCGGCCGCTTGGTGGCGGTGCAGCTGCTGGCCGGGACGCGGCGCGCCAGGCCGAGCGCCAAGCCATCCCCGGCCCTGCGCGACGCTCTGCAGCAGATGCAGAGATTTCTTGCCGGCCGGGCCAGGGGATTCAGCCTTCGGCCCAGGCTTGACGGCAGCCCCTTTCAGGTGAGCGTCTGGAAGGCGCTGCGGAAAGTGCCCTATGGCCGCACCATTAGCTACGCTCAGCTGGCGGCCAAGGCTGGCCACCCTGGGGCGGCCCGCGCCGTGGGCGCGGCCATGGCCGCCAACCCCCTGCCGCTGGTCGTGCCCTGCCACCGGGTGGTGGCGAGCAATGGGCTGGGAGGGTTCACCCCGGGCCTCGCTTGGAAGCGCTGGCTCTTCACATTGGAGGGGATGTCTGCATGAAGATCCTGGTGATAGGCGGCTCGGGACAAGTGGGGCAGGCCCTGCTCAGGGCGGCCGAGCGCCAGCATTGGCAGTCGGTGGGCACCGGCTTCGCCGCCGCTGACAAGGATGCTGAGTACCCCCAGCCCCTCAAGGACCTGGACATCCTCGACCATCAAGCGGTGCGGGCGCTGGTGGCCGGCGAAGCCCCGGGAGCGGTGTTCTTCCCCGCAGGCTGGACCTGGGTGGACGGATGCGAGGCTGACGAGGCCAAGGCCATGGCCATCAACGCCCTGGCCCCTGAGGCCGCTGCGCGGGCCGCCTGGCAGGCCAAGGCCGGCTTCATCTTCTATTCCACAGAATACCTCTTCGATGGCATCGCCGGGCCCTACGGCGAGGATGCTGAGCCGCATCCCCTGGGCGCCTATGCGCGCAGCAAGCTGGAAGCCGAGCGCCGCATCCTGGCGGCCCATCCCAAGGCGCTCATCCTGCGCACCACGGTGGTCTACGGGCCCGAGCCGCAGGGCAAGAACTTCATCTACCAGCTGATCGCCAGCCTGAGGGCCGGCAAGCCCATGCGCGTGCCCCAGGACCAGGTGAGCAATCCCACTTACAACTATGACCTGGCCCGCGCCAGCCTCGAGCTGGCAAGATTCGGCCTCTCCGGAGCCTACAACGTGGTGGGGGCTGACCGGGTGGGCCGGCTTGAATTCGCCCAAGAGGCCTGCAAGGTCTTTGGCTTGGATGAGAGCCTGCTGCACGGGGTCAGCACCGCCAGCCTCCAGCAGCGCTCCGCCCGGCCCTTGAACGCCGGCCTGACCACTGGCAAGCTAAAGGCTGCCTTGGGCTGGGCCCCGCGCGGCATCCGCGCCGGCCTGCAGGCCATGCAGGGCATGCTGGACGGCGGCAGCGGGGATTGAGCATGCCCGTCCGCCGGCAGGAGCACGCCATCTACACCGATGAATCGGGCGGGGGAGGGGAGCGCACCCTGGCGGTGGCTGGCGTGGCAGGCGAGCGCTCGGCGCTGAACTCCCTGGAGGCCAAGCTGGCGCAAGCGCTGCTGCGCCATGGCGTGGCAGAGCTCAAATGGGCCCAGGTGCGCACGCGGGCCCCTCGCCTGCGGGCGGCCGAGGAATTCCTGCGCCTGGCCCTGGATGCCCGCGGCCGCGGCCTTTGGATGGCGGTGGTCACCTGGCGCCTGCCCAGGCGGCGGCAGAGCCATGAGCCTGCCAGCGCGGGCGCCCATGCCCTGGCCCACTTGCGGCCGAAGCGCGACAGCGTGGACCGCCTCAGCCGGGCCTATGCCCGCCTGCTCATGGCGGCGGCCCAGTCCCATCCCTCTGCCCGCTGGCGCTTCTTCCCCGACCAGCGCACGGGCATCGATTTCGGCGCGCTGATGGAGGCTGCCGGAGGCAGGCGCCAAGGCTGGCAAGGCTGGGCCATGCAGCGCTCTGGGGCCAGCCCCCTGGTGCAGCTGGCTGACCTCTTGGCTGGCTTGGCGCGCTTCAGGCGCGATGAGCGCGCCCTGGTCGCGGCTTGCGCCGCAGGGCGGCCCCTGACCGCCCTGCCGGCCCAGAACAACCGAACACGGCTGGCTTTGCTCAGCCGCAATGCATCCCTTGAATTGGAGGCCCGATGAAGAAGACCCCGAGCCACAGCCTTAAGCGATACTTCTTGACCGGGCTGCTGGCCCTTCTGCCGCTCATCATCACCGCAGTGGCCTTCGGCTTCCTTTGGCACCTGCTGCAGACCCTCATCGACCCCGTGGTGCGGGCCCTGCTGGCCTTTGTGCTCCCCGCGCCCTTTCTGGATGTGCTCTCTGCCTGGCAGGCGCCCACCGCGCTGGGGCTGGGGGTGCTGGCCTTGGTGGTGCTGGCGGTGGGCTTCCTGGCCCAGCAGATCATCGGCCGCACCCTGGTCTCCATGCTGGACCTGGCCTTCTCCCACATCCCCATCGTCAGCGGCATCTACGAGGGCGTGCGCCAGGTGACCTCGGCCTTCGACCCCGGGGGCAAGGCCCTGTTCCAAGAGGTGGTGCTGGTTCGCGCGCAGCAGGATGGGGCCCTGGGCCTGGGCTTCATCACCAACCGCCTGCCTGCGGATGAGCATTTCCCCGAGGGCCTGGTGCTGGTCTACATACCCACCAACAACCTCTACATCGGCACCACCATCGCCGCCGAGCCCAAAGCCATCCACACCCTGCCGCTGACCGTGGAGCAGGGCATGCGCCTGGTGGTCTCCGCCGGGCTGGCCCTGCCGCAGGAGGAGCGCGTGCCGGAAGGCAAGGCGTGAGCGCTCGGCCCAAGGTCAACCCGCTGACCGCCTTCTTTGGCCTGCGCCTGGCAGCGCTCATCGGATTTTTGGAAGGCCTGCTGTCCTGGCTTGAGGGGGTGGAGGGCGGCGCTGAGGCCAAGCTCAGCCGCAGCCTGCGGGCGCATGTGGCCAGCGACCCAGAGGACCTGACCCGCCGCATCACCTGGATCATCGGGCTGCGCTGGGGCGTGGTGCCGGTGGTGCCGCTGCTAATCTTGATCCTCTCGCAGCAGCATGGCATGGTGGCCCAGGCGCAGGATGACAGCCTGGCCACCCTGCTCCCCAACCTGATGTTGGCCGCCGCCAGCCTGGGGCTCAACATCATCTACTCGGTGATGGTGCGCCAGCGCCGCAGCCTCAAGGCCCTGGCCTACATCCAGATCGTGCTGGACGTGCTCATCTTCACCCTCACCGTCTATTCCACGGGCGGGGTGGCCAGCCCCTTCACCTTCATCTACTTCCTGCCCATCCTCACCGCCACCCTGCTGGTGGATGTGAGCGCTGGAATGCTCTGCGCCGGCATGGCTAGCGTGCTCTATGTTGGCATGCTCTACCTGCAGCACCGGCACCTGCTGCCGGTGCGCGCGGTCTTCGCCCCGCTGGCCGCGCTCTCGCATGACCGGCCGCGCTACGCCCTGCTGGTGGGCACCGTCAGCGTCTACAGCTTCTTTCTGGTGGCCCTTCTGGCCGGCCTGCTGGCCACGGTGGTGCGCCGCAAGGAGCAGCAGCTGAGCGCCGCCAACCATGACCTCACCGACCGCATGGGCGAGCTGAGCCTGCTCTTTGAGGTGGCCAGCATCACCGCCCGCACACAGCGGGTGGGCCGCGTGCTGCAAGAGATCATGGACCTGCTGGTGCTGCGCCTGGATTTTGACCGCGCCCTGCTCTATCTGGTGGATGAGAAGGGCCGCAGCCTGAAGCTCAAGCTGCTCTCGCGCCATCCCCGCTGGAGGGGCAAGCCGCCGGAGAAGTACACCGTGAGCATGGAGCTGAAGAAGAGCGCCGGGCTCACCGCCCGGGCCGCGGTGGAGCGCCGGCTCTACAATGTCACCGACCCCCTCAACCACCCCTACATCAACCGCGAAAAGGCCCGGCTCATCGGGCTCAACCCCTTTGCGGTGGCCCCGCTGGTTGCGCGCGGCCGATTGGTGGGCGTGGTGGGCGTGGACCACAGCTATTCTGGCGGGGCCATCAGCGAGCAGGAGGCCCGCTCGCTGGTCATCTTCGCCAGCCAGGCTGCCCAGACCATCGAGAACGCGCGCTTGGCCAGCCGCCGTCGGGCGGGCTGAAACAAGCCCCTTGCGCGGCCAGCCGATCTGTACCAATATGTGCCAGAGTTCCATGGCCAGGGGCAATGGCGCCCCGGCCTCTGCCAGAGGTGCTGTCATGTTCTTCAGCCAATCCAGAGACCCCAAGAACCGGGCCCGCAGCCTGGCTGCGCTTGAGGCCCAGGATGAGACCCTGGTGGACTGGGTGCGCATCCTCAAGCAGGATGGCATGCCCCAGCAGGACATCATCGCGCTGGGCGTTGGCCGCGGCTTCTTGGATGAGGAGATGGATGCCGCCCTCATCACCCTGCGCGTCGAGGATTTCAAGCGGAGCATATGACGCATCCAAGAGCTTGAAAAGCCCTGCCGGTCCCCGGCAGGGCTTTTTTCTTCAGGCTGCCCCGCGGCAGGAGCCTGGCCCTGGCCGCGCAAAAGGCGGCTTGCCGTCCCATGAAGCGGCTTGATAGAATGGGGGATATGAACATCCCCCTGATGCCTTCCACCCCCTTGCGCCGCCTGATCCTGCTGGCCGCCCTCCTCTTCGCGGGCTTTGGCCTGCTGTATCTGCACGGCGCCTCCCCGGCCTTCCATCCCGATGACTCGCCGGAGTCCATCATCTGCGGGGCCACCCTCTCCATCCAGCACCCGCCCGGCTACCCCCTGCACAGCCTGCTGGGCCGCCTTGCCTGCCTGGCCCTGCCGGGCACTGCGGCCTGGGGGGTGACGGTGCTGGCCGCCCTGCTCGGCAGCCTGAGCGTGAGCCTGCTCTTCTGGCTCTGCCTTGAGGTCTTGCAGGGGGAAGGGGCGCTCAGCCCCCTCTATGCCCTGCTGGCAGCGCTGGCCTCGGGCCTGGCCTACACCCAGTGGTTCCAGTCCGGCATCGCCAAGGGAGGCATCTACACCCTCAACCTGGCCCTCACGCTGGCTGCGCTGATCAGCCTGGTGCGGGCGGCCCGGCAGCTCTCAAGCGGCGGCGCTGCCAAGCAGAGCCTGGCAGCGGCCGGCCTGTGGATGGGCCTGGGCCTGGCCAACCACTGGACCAGCCAGGCGGCCTTGCTGCCCTGCGCTTCGCTGCTGCTCTTGCCGGCCCTGCTCGGCCGCTCGCGCTGGCCCTGGAGCGGCCTATTCCGCTCAAAGCTGCTTGCCCTGGCCGGGATTTCGCTCTACATCTACCTGCCCTTGCGCTCGGCGCGCCTGCCGCCGCTCTTCTGGGGCGACATGCACAGCTGGCGCGGCTTCTTGGCTGTGCTGGGTCGGGCCCAGTACGCCGGGGTGGAGGCTGGCCGCGGGCTGGAGAACACCTGGCGCCTGCTGGGCCGCGAGGCCTGGGACCTGCGCTTGGAGTTCACCGGGCCCGGCCTGCTGCTGCTGGCCCTGGGCTGGGCCCTGCTGCTCTGGCGCCGCCGCCTGCTGGCCTGGGCATTGCTGGCCTGGCCGCTGGGCCTGATGCTGGCCGTGGCGGCCATGGCCCACCCGCCGCTGGACTCGCTGTGGGTCATCGACCCCTACCTGCTCTCTGCCCACGCGGGCCTCTGCCTGGGCCTGGCAGGCCTGGCCTGGCTGCCCCGCCTGCCCCTGCTGCTGGGCTTCAGGCTGAGCCTGGCGCAGGAAGGCTCTGTGCTGGGACTGGCCCTGGCCGCCGCCCTGGGCCTGGGGCTCTGGCACCGCCCGCTGGCCAGCCATTGCCAGGACTTCTTGGGCTATGACTACGCCAACAACCTGCTGCTCTCCTGCCCGCATGGATCACTGCTCTTCTGCGAGGGCGATGGCAACATCACGGGCCCCCTCTTTGACCGGGTCCTCCTCGGCCGTCGGCGCGATGTGGCGCAGGTGGCCTCGGTGCTGGCCGATGAGCCCTGGTACCAGGATGGCTTGCGGGCCCGCAGCCCGGGCTTGAGCGTGCCCCCTGCCAGCCTGGGCGTGCCGCAAGACCTGGACTACCTGAGCCGCAACAACCTGCCGCGTCCCAGCGCCTTCACCTGCACCTTCACGCCGGCTTGGGTGGATGAGCGCTTCTTGCTCCCGCGCGGCCTGGTCTTCTTGCGCCAGGGCGAGTCGGGGCCCTTTGCGAGCGCCCTGCTGCAGTCCAACGCCATCATGCCGGCCTACAGCCTGCGCGGGGCCTTCGCCCCCGCCCTGCCGCAGGACCCCATCGAGGAGCGCCTAGTCACCGCCAACTATCGCGACAGCTTGGCGCGCCTGGCCATGTCCTGCCAGGCCAGCAAGGACTATGCCCGTGCCGAGCAGTCCTTCGCCGAGCTGGGCACCCTGAAGCCGGGCTGGGACGCGCCCTGGATCCAGGCCGGCAACATGGCCTACTTCCGCAAGGACATGGATGCGGCGGAGCGGCACTGGCGGCGCGCCCTGCGCGAGCAGCCCCGCTCGGCCGATGCCATGGCCAACATAGGGTTATGCTGCATGCAGCGCAAGGAGTACCAGCGCGGGCTCGAATGGGCCGCGCATGCCCTTGAGGTGGAGCCCCAGCACGCCAACGCCTTGCAGCTGGCGCAGCAGTGCCAGGTGCTACTGGCGCACGGCGGCCCGGCCCCCAAGGTTGAGCCCGGCAGCCTTGGCGAGGGGCAGCGCCAGGCCCTGCTCGGCGACCGCGAGGCCCAGGCCGGGCACGCGGCTGAGGCCCTGCGGGCCTACAAGAAGGCCTTGGAGCTGGGCGTGGATGGGCCCAACCTGCATCGCAATATAGCGGCCATGCTCGACAAGCAGGGCGACAGCCTGCGGGCGCTGGATGAGCTGCGCCAGTCTGGGCGCATGGCTCCCGGCGATGCTGACTTGAGCGTGCTGCTGGTGCAGGCGCTGCGCAAGGCTGGCGACCCGGGCGCCGCTGAAGGGGAGCTGGAGCGGGCCTTGGCCCTGCATCCGGGGGACATCAGGCTGAGGCAGCTCAAGGCGCAGAAGCCCTGAGGCAGCTATTCTCAATGGAGGCCGCATGAAGCTGGGCATGGTGGGATTGGGCCGCATGGGCGGCAACATGGCGCGAAGATTGAAGCGGGCAGGGCATGAGCTGGTGGTCACCACCCAGACGCCGGCCAAGGTGAAGGCCTATGCCGAGGAGCTGGGCGCGGAGGGCGCCTATTCGCTGGAAGAGCTGGTGGCCAAGCTGCCCCAGCCGCGCGCGGTGTGGGTGATGGTGCCCGCGGGCGAGGCCACCGAGGCCATGGTGCAGAAGCTGGGCAGCCTGCTGGCCCCGGGCGATGTGCTGGTGGATGGCGGCAACAGCCACTTCAAGGATGATGTGCGGCGCGGTCAGGCCCTCGCAGCCAAGGGGATACTCTACATGGACGCCGGCACCAGCGGCGGCGTGTGGGGCCTTGAGCGAGGCTATTGCCTGATGGTGGGCGGGCCCGAGGCGGGCTTCAAGCTGCTCGAGCCCGCGCTCAAGGCGCTGGCACCGGGGCAGGGAAGCGTGGAGCCCTCGCCCGGGGCCAAGGGCAGCGCCTTGCAGGGCTACCTGCACTGCGGCCCTGTGGGCAGCGGGCATTTCGTCAAGATGATCCATAATGGCATCGAATACGGTCTGATGCAGGCCTATGCCGAGGGCTTCGACATCCTGCGGGGCGCTGCCCAAGAGAGCCTTCCCGAGGCCCAGCGCTACAGCTTGGACCTGGCCTCCATCAGCGAGCTGTGGCGCCGTGGCAGCGTGGTCTCGAGCTGGCTACTGGACCTGAGCGCGCGGGCCCTGAACGAGGACCCCGCCCTGGCCGGCTTCCAGGGCCTGGTGCACGACAGCGGCGAGGGCCGCTGGACCGTGCAGGCCGCCGTGGAGGAGGCCGTGCCCGCCGAGGTGCTCACCGCCAGCCTCTACGCCCGCTTCCGCTCGCGCCAATCCCACACCTTCGCTGAGAAGCTGCTGGCCGCCATGCGCTATCAGTTCGGCGGCCACAAGGAGTAGCCATGCGCCAGACCACCAACGAATACTGCGTGGTGCCGGGCCAGCCCGCCCCGCCCAGCAGCCTGGTCATCTTTGGCGCCACCGGGGACCTGGCCAAGCGCAAGCTGCTGCCAGCCCTGGCCAACTTGAGCCAGGCCAAGCTGCTGCCGGCCGATTTCACCGTCATCGGCGTGGGCCGCGACAGCCAGGCCATGGCCCGGGAGGCCTTCACCGCCCAGGTGGCCGAGAGCTTGGACGCCCACTTTCCCGCCCCGGCTGCGCTGGCGGGGCGCGCCTACCTGGCCGAGAGGCTGCAAGCCGTGGCCGGGGATTTTGATGACCCGGCCACCTACCAGCTGCTGGAGGCAGCCCTGGACCAGGCCGCCCAGCGCTATGGCACCCATGGCAACGCCGTGTTCTACCTGGCCACCCCGCCCGGGGTCTTCCCCACCGTGCTCGAGCAGCTGAGCAGGGCCGGCCTGCTGGAGGAGAAGGGCGGCCGCTTCCGGCGCGTCATCATCGAGAAGCCCTTTGGCCATGACCTGGCCTCTGCGCGCGCGCTCAACCGGCGCCTGCAAGAGCTGATGCGCGAGGAGCAGGCCTACCGCATCGACCATTACCTGGGCAAGGAGACTGTGCAGAACATCCTGGTCTTCCGCTTCGCCAACGGCATCTTCGAGCCGGTGTGGGACCGCCGCTATGTGGACCACGTGCAGATCACCATGGCCGAGGACATCGGCGTGGAGCGGCGCGGCCCTTATTACGAGGGGGCCGGGGCCCTGCGCGACATGGTGCAGAACCACCTCTTCCAGCTGCTCTCGCTCATCGCCATGGAGCCGCCCGCCAGCTTCGAGGCCGAGGCGGTGCGCGATGAGAAGGCCAAGCTCTTGGCCAGCCTGCAGCCCGTGGCCCCTGAGCAGGCCGTGCGCGGCCAGTATGGGCCGGGGGACCGCGGGGCCAAGGGCTACCGCCAAGAGGCGCGGGTGGGGCCCGATTCGCAGGTGGAGACCTTCACCGCCCTGCGCGCGCAGGTGGACAACTGGCGCTGGGCGGGCGTGCCCTTCTATCTTAGGACCGGCAAGGCCATGGCCCGCCGCCGCACCGAGATCGCCATCCAGTTCAAAGCCGTGCCCCACCAGCTCTTCCACAACGCGGGCGGCATGGACGCCCTGCAGGGCAACCGCCTGGTGATGCAGATCGCGCCGCGCGAGGGCATTTCGCTGGTCTTCGCCGCCAAGCAGCCTGGGCCGGGCCTCAAGCTGGGAAAGGTGCAGATGGACTTCGGCTATGCCGAGTACTTCGGCACCAAGCCTCACACCGGCTATGAGACCCTGCTCTATGACTGCCTCTGCGGCGATGCCACGCTCTTCCAGCGCTCAGACACCGTTGAGCTGGGCTGGCAGGCCATCCAGCCCCTGCTGGATGCCTGGGCTGGCGAGGGCGCCTGCCCGCTGGCCTTTTATGCGGCCGGCAGCTGGGGCCCGGCCGAGGCCGATGCCCTGCTGGAGCGCGAGGGCCGCGCATGGAAGAACCGATGAACAGGCAGCACTTGGCTCGAGGAGGGCATCCGCATGGCGCAAGCTGAGCTTCAGGTCTTTGACAACCCCGAGCTGCTGGCCCGCGCCGCAGCCGAGGAGCTCACCGGCATGGCGCGGCTGAAGGTCCGCGAGAGCGGGCACTTCAGCCTGGCCATCTCGGGGGGCTACACGCCCCAGCGCCTCTTCGAGCTGCTGGGCGACACCCAGCAGCCCTGGAACGCGGCGCTGCCCTGGGAGCAGATGGCCATCTTCTGGGTGGACGAGCGCTGGGTGCCGCACAGCGACCCGGAGAGCAACTTCGGCTCGGCCTACACTGGGCTGTTCAGCCGCTTCGAGAGGCCGGGGCCAGGCCTGCACCCCTTTGACACCAGCCTCAAGACCCCGCAAGAGGCGGCTGAGGCCATGCAGGCCCAGATCAGGGAATGCTTCGGCCTGAAGGGCAAGGCCGGCCTGCCGCGCTTCGACCTGGTGCTGCTGGGCCTGGGCGCGGATGGCCACACCGCCTCGCTCTTCCCTGGCAGCCAGGTGGAGTTCGCGCCCGGCCAGCTGGCCGCGGCCGTGCATGTGCCCCAGCTGGACGCCTGGCGCCTGACCTTGACCCCGGCGGCGCTGAATGCGGCGCGCGAGGCCATCTTCCTGGTCAGCGGCAGCGACAAGGCCCAGGCCCTGCGCGCGGTGGCTACGGCTGAGGGGCCGCTGGCGCCGCCCGCCAGCCTCATCCGCCTGAGCGACGGCCGCCTGCGCTTCTGGGCCGACCGCGAGGCCGCCGGCAACTGAGTCCCCCTGCCAAGGAGCTCTGCTGATGAACGCCCTGATGCTGGTGCTCACCGCCATGCTGGCGCTGGCCCTGGCTTACCGCTATTACGGCGCCTTCTTGGCGGCCAAGGTCTTGGCCCTGGATGACCGCCGCCGCACGCCGGCCCATGCCCTGAGGGACGGGCATGACTACCTGCCCACCAACAAGTGGGTGCTCTTCGGCCACCACTTCGCCGCCATTGCCGGGGCTGGCCCGCTCATCGGCCCGGTGCTGGCCGCCCAGTTCGGCTACGCGCCGGGCTTCCTCTGGCTGCTCTTGGGCGCGGTGCTGGCCGGCGGGGTGCATGACTTCATGATCCTGGTGGCCAGCACCCGCTATCAGGGCCGCGGCCTGGCCGAGATCATGCGCCGAAGCATCAGCCCGGCGGCCGGCCTGGTTGGGAGCCTGGCCATCCTCATCATCCTGGTCATCGCCCTGGCTGGCCTGGGCCTGGCCGTGGTCAACGCGCTCAAGGGCTCGTCCTGGGGCGCCTTCACCATCGCCATGACCATCCCCATCGCCATCCTGGTGGGCCTGTGGATGACGGTCTTCAGGCCCGGCAGGGTGGCAGAGGCCAGCATCATCGGCGTGGCCCTGGTGCTGGCCGCGGTGATCGGCGGCGCGCGCATCCCAGGCTCGGCCCTGGAGCCCTGGTTCCTGCACGCCGACAAGCCCATCATCATGGCCCTGGCCGTGTACGGCTTCATCGCCTCGGTGCTGCCGGTCTGGCTGCTGCTCTGCCCGCGCGATTACCTGAGCTCCTATCTGAAGATCGGCACCGTGGCCCTGCTGGTGCTGGGCCTGGTGCTGGCTTCGCCCGGCCTCAAGATGCCCGCCTTCACCCAATACATCCATGGCGGCGGGCCCATCATCCCCGGCCCGCTCTTCCCCTTCCTCTTCATCACCATCGCCTGCGGGGCCATCTCCGGCTTCCACAGCCTAGTGGGCTCAGGCACCACCCCCAAGATGCTGGACCGCGAGAGCGACGCTCTGCCCATAGGCTACGGCGCCATGCTGGTGGAGAGCTTGGTGGGCGTGGTGGCCCTGGTGGCGGCCTGCAGCCTCTATCCCGCTGACTATTACGCCATCAACCTGAGCCCCGAGCGTTTCGCGGCTCTGGGGCTCACGCCCGTGAACCTGGCCGAGCTTTCCGGCCAAGTGGGCGAGAAGGTGGCGGGCCGGCCCGGCGGAGCGGTGAGCCTGGCCGTGGGCTTCGCGCAGATCTTCACCGCCATCCCCGGCCTGAAGGCCCTGATGGCCTACTGGTACCACTTTGCCATCATGTTCGAGGCGCTCTTCATCCTCACCACCATCGACGCCGGCACCCGCGTGGCCCGCTTTGTGGTGCAGGAGTTCGGCGGCCGCTTCTTCAAGCCCTTGGGCCGCATCGATTCCATCCCAGCTAGCTTGGCAGCCACGGGCCTGGTGGTCTTTGCCTGGGCTTATTTCATCTGGACCGGCTCTGTGAGCACGCTCTGGCCCATGTTCGGCACCGCCAACCAGCTGCTGGCCGTGGTGGCCCTGGCCACCGCCTGCGTGGTGCTTCTGCAGGCTGGCAAGCTGAGGCTCTTATGGGTGCCGCTGCTGCCCCTGGCCTTTCTGGCCGTGGTCACGCTGGATGCCGCCTATCTGAACATCGTGGGCAACTATTGGCCCCTGACCAGCCAGCCGGATAAGGCGGTGCTGGGCTGGGTCAACATCATCCTGAGCCTGGTGATGATAGTCTGCGTGCTGGTGGTGCTCTTGGAATCAGCCCGCGTCTGCAAGGGCCTGGTCAAAGCAGGGCCGGCCAAGCTGGGGGAAGAGAAGGTCTTTGGATTGCAGTGAACCTTGCTCAAGGAGCCTGGCATGAAGATAGAGGTGCGCAAGCCATTGCCTGAAGAGACCCAGCTGGCCCAATCCTGGCCCATCTGGACCTGCCCGGCCAGCGAGTTCGACTGGAGCTATGATGAGCCCGAGACCTGCCTCATCCTCGAGGGCCAGGTCACCGTCACCCACAGCGCAGGCCAAGCCAGCTTCGGCCCCGGCGATTGGGTGGTCTTCCCTCAGGGCCTCAGCTGCAAATGGAAGGTGACCAAGGCGGTGAAGAAGCATTATCGGTTCGGGTGAGTGCTATTTTGGGCTGTGCGCGTTTATAAAATCTTAAGAAAGACTTTCGATGCCCAATTAATCCTTCTTGTGAATTTGAGCTGTAGAAAATGGACGATTCAATGAGCCTATTTAATTTTAAAGCCTGGCTTGGCCTGGTCTTTTTGGTTCTGGTCCTCGCCTCCGGCTTATTCATCCCTGCTGGCACTTTTGACTACTGGCAAGCCTGGGTCTTTTTGTCTGTGTTCACCCTTGCGCCATCTTTGTGGTCTCGGCATTGGATCATCGCTTTGCCTGGTCGCAGGTGGGCGCGGCAGGGCTGCTGATGGGCAACTTATTGGTGGCCGGTGGCTTGCTGCTTGTGTTCTGGGTCTTTCGGGCGAATGCATACACTTCGGCGCTGATCGAGGTGATGGCTGAGCAGCGGGTCATCAGCACGGGGCCTTATGCCTGGGTGCGGCACCCCATGTATGCGGGAGCCTTTATCATGCTGGTGGGCATTCCCTTGGCCTTGGGCTCGTGGTGGGGTTTGCTGGCGGTGCTGCCGCTGATGGGGGCGATCGTGTGGCGCCTGAAGGCGGAAGAGGCCTTCCTTGCCCAGAGCTTGGCGGGTTACTCTGATTACTTGGCCAAGGTCAAGCACCGGCTTGTGCCTTGGGTGTGGTGAGAGGCGGAGGGGCATCTTTTTCCTTCTTCTCATGATGATCGAGGGCCCCTTTGAGCTGGAAGAACACGCATGCCAACTTGATGATCGGGTGATTTTGCAGCACCGCTTTCCCAGCTGGCGATTATGATGGATGGGCCCCAAGTTCCCGGGAGGATCATGTTCTTGCTGCCCCTCATATTGTCCTTGGCCATCCTGTCCTGGGCCGTATTCATCTACAACCGCCTCATCGCCTACCGCAACGAGGCTGAGCGGAGCTGGGCCCAGGTGGATGTGCAGTTGAAGCTGCGCCACGACCTGCTGCCCAAGCTGGTGGAGGTGGTGAAGGGTGCCATGGCGTTTGAGAAGGACACGCTGACGGCCATTGCGGAGGCTAGGGGCAAGGCCTTGGCTGGCCCAGGGCAAGGGCTGCCCACGGCAGGGCAAGCGCAGGCTGAGGCAGCGCTGACGCCCTTGCTGGGGCGGTTCTTTGGATTGTGGGAGAAGTATCCTGAGCTCAAGAGCAACCGCAATGCCATGGAACTGCAGCAGGAGCTGAGCATGGTGGAAGAGCGCATCGCCTATGCGCGCACGCATTACAATGGTGTGGTGGCCAATTACAACACCCTTTTGCAGCAGCTGCCTGATGCTTGGATCGCCAATCTGGCTAAGTGCAAGGCCCTGCCCTATTTTGAAGCTTCGGAAGGGGATCGCGCCGATCCTGTGCTGAACCTGGCCCGCTGACATGCCCTTTCATCCCCTGCCAGCTCAAACCGTCTTTGAGGCGCGGCGCTCTGCGGCCCAAGCCACGTTGATGCTCTGCGGGCTCCTGGTGCTGGCCTATGGCCTCACCTTTTGCGGCCTGGGGCTGGTGGCTTGGCTCCTAGCCTTTGCCCATTTTGGCGCCATCACCTCTTTGAGCACTTTGATGCTCATCAGCGCTGGCGGCGGCGCGGCGCTGGCTTTGGGGAATGTCTGGCTGGCCTATGAGCAGAACCTGGATGACAGCTTGGCGGCCTTAGCTGCCAAATGGGCGGACCCCAAGGACCCGGATTTGGACCTGGTGCGCGGCATTGCCCAAGAGCTTGAGCTGGCTTGCGGGGCAGGGCCCTTGCTGGTGGCGGTGCAGGAGACGCGGGGCCTCAATGCTTTTGCCCTGATGGACAAGCAGGGGCAGGCCGTGCTGGGCGTCACACGGGGCCTCTTGTCCGCGCTCGACCGGGCCGAGCTTGAGGCGGTGCTGGCGCATGAGGCTGCCCACATCATCCATCATGATGCCCGGCTGAACACCTTTGCCAGCGGCCTGCTGGATGCCTTGGGCGGCCTTACAGAGAACCTGGGAGTGGAGCCTGCCAGCTTCGAAGGGCCCTATGTCAGGAGAGAGCAGCCTTCTATCTTTTTCTTCAAATGGATCGCCCAGCTGGGCTATGGCCTGTCGCTGCTGCTGAGAGCCGCGCTCTCGCGCGAAAGGGAATACTTGGCCGATGCCCACGCGGTGGAGATCTGTTCCATGCCCCAGGAGCTGGCGGATGCCTTGTTCAAGATAGCCACCCGCAGCCGGGGCGGCGGGGAGCTGCCCCGGCTCTGGGCGCCTGTGTTCATCATGAACCCGCTGGCCAGCAGCCTGGATGAGGCGGATGGCTTGGCCGCGGGCTGGTTCAGCACCCATCCGCCGGTGGCCCAGCGCATCCAGCGCCTGCTGGCCTATGCCGGGGCCAACCGCCAGGCTGTCCCGCTGCAGGTCTTCATGGAAGGCCGGATGCAAGGCGCCGCAGCGGACGGCTATTTCTTCAAACAGAGCGGCCATTGGGTCGGCCCCCTGTCAGCCCAGGCCTTGATGGCGCAGGAAGACATCAACGCCTCCAGCTGGGTCTGCCCGGGCCCGCAGCAGGCCCCGGTGCGCCTCTACTCCATCGCGGCACTGGCGGAGGCCTGGCGCCAGCGCACGGACCCCATGCAGCAGGATGCTCCCCGCTGCCCGCGCTGCCACAGGCCCCTGCAAGCCAGCGCCCCGGGCTGGGCCTGCGCCAGCTGCGGCGGCAGCCTGCTCATGGCGGATGATTTCGGCATTGAGCCTTTCCAATGCTTTCGGGCTGATCGCTTGGTTGCGGCCTGGCTTGGGCATCCTTCCGCGGGCTTGGAAGGCCCGGCGCAGATGCCGGGCATTGATTGCCCTACCTGCCACCAGCCTATGCAGATGGGCTCCATCAAGTTCGCCCCCCAGGTGGTGCTGGACCGATGCAAGGACAGGGAATGCGGGGCTGTCTGGTTCGATAAAGGAGAGTTGGAAGGGATAAAGCGAGCGCTAGGCAACTAGGATCTTTCCCAAACGCGAGGAGCCCCATGCCCGAGGACAACAAGCCTAGCCCGCAGCACCATCAGCGCTTCCTTGCGCCGCACCTGCACCTCAACTCCGCCTTTGGCGACGACTGGTTCGCGCGCAAGGCCGAGCTCTTCGCCCGCTTCTTCGGCACCCCGGTGTTCCTGGTGGTGCAGACCGTGGTGGTGGCCATCTGGATAGGCCTCAATGCGGTGGGGCTCACCAAGTTCGACATCTACCCCTTCATCCTGCTCAACCTCGCCTTCAGCCTGCAAGCCGCCTATGCCGCCCCGCTCATCCTGCTGGCGCAGACACGGCAGGCGGACCGCGACAAGGCCCATGCCGATGCTGATGCCCAGCATCGCGAGGCCCTGGCCCAGGCCGCCGAGCAGCGCCAAGAGCTGGCAGCCCAGCAGACCAGCCAATTATTGGCCTTGCTCAAGCAGAACACCGAGCTCACCTCCACGGTGCAGAAGCTCAGCGAGCATATCGATTCTCTGACCGCAGAGATGCACAAGAAGGTGGTGCAAGGCTAAGCGAGAGAAGCAGGTAAGCGTTCGGGCAACCCATCTAGCGGCCTAGTCGTGTAGCCGATAGACACAGGCACGGGTTCAGCGAACGCTTACGAATGCCGGGTGGTGTTTCACCGCAGGCTCCACCTTCCCCAATCCCAACCGGCCGCCCAAAAGGCCCATATCGCTTGAAGAGGCGACGCTTGAAGAAGACCACGAAACAATAGCATTGTTATTTTTATAAATTGGACTGATAATTGACCTATATTCTCAATATTCAAAATTCAAAGCTGTTACACCACTCAATCAAGAGGCCCCTGTGCAAAAGCGCATCTGGTGGTTTTTATGCCTGTTCGCTTTTTTCCCGTTAGGCTTGATTGCAGATGGGACGACCCAGAGCATAGTCATTCAACCCGATGACACCTTGTTCAGAATTGCAAGAAGGACGACAGGCGACCCAATGCTCTGGCCGCTGCTGTACAAAAGCAACCAAAGCATCCTTGGCGACCCAGGCTCCCTGAAAGTGGGCCTGACCCTAACTGTTAAAGCCAAATACACAGAGCAAGAGAAGGCTTGGGCCAGAGAGCAAGCTCGAGCCTATAATCCTCATTCAGCATATAGCTGGATGAAGCAGACCCCCGCCTTGGTCCTTACCCCGAAAGCCACCCCCGCCCCAACCGCAGTTCCTGCCGCAGCACGCTCGCCATTGAAGGTCACGGCGGCTCAGCCCCTCATTGCCACCCGCATTATCATCCCTAAGCCAAAATCAAAGTTGACGCCTCTTGTCACGCCTGTTCCCACACCGGAGCGTGGGGGCTTGTATCTAGGAGCTGGCTGGCCTGATGTGAAAGTGCGCTATGGCTTTGAAGCTCCCATAGACCTGGAAGCCAAGGCTGCTTTTGGAAGCGGCATGGAGGTGTACTCAGGCCGCGTGTATTGGACTTATCTGAGCAGCCAGGACCTGGATCTGACAATGGGGCTTGAGGGCGGGTATATGAATCTGGCCGGTGCCGATGGCCTGTATGGAGGCGGCGCTCACGGAGGCTTGTTCACGGGTGTTGAAGCGCCCCTTGGCAGGTGGCTGAGGCTGTCCGTGGACATTGGGCCTGACTGCTATGAAGAGCATTCAGGCAACCAGAGCGTGAGCAACATAGGCTGGGTGGTCACCACCGGCATCTACCTGAAGCTCTTTTAAGAGGCGGCCATGAAAAAAACCCTCGCATTGATGCTGGTCATGGCAGGGATAGGGTTGGTGGCAGATAGCGGCCTAAACCTAGGCATCATCTCCTTGTACCAGACGAATCTAGGCCAGTTGCGCGATAAGGTGAACAAGTCAAAATCCAACCATACCCTGACGCCCACCATCACAGCGAGCTCCGCAAGCTCCCCCACCATTTCGCCCTCCAGCACGGCTACGCCCTCTGTTTCACAGACCTTCACTAGCACGTTTGTGCCCACTTCAAGTTCAACGCCTACGCCTACAGATACAGTCACGCCTTCCGCCACTAAGACATCCACCGGCACACCCACGCACACCTCGAGCGCAACACCCACGCTGACAGCAACTGGCACGCCTTCGATCACTCAGACCTTCACCAGCACAGCCACGCCCACATCAAGCGTTACTGCGACTGACAGCGCAACGGCAACACCCACCTACACAGCTACGCCTTCAATTACCCAGACATCAACAGGCACTCCTACGCTCACATTCACTGTGACTTCGACCAATAGCTCTACGGTGACCTTGACTTCGACACCAAGCGGGACTTCAAGCCCAACTATTACGCCAACTAGCACGTTCACACAGTCGGGGACGAGCACCTCTACGGCTAGCTCTACAATAAGCGCTAGTCCTACTGTGACATGCACCAGTGTAACGCCTGGCACTAAGAAGTGGTCTTATACTACGGGTAGTTATATTTATTATTCTTCCCCTGCGATAGGGAGTGATGGGACGGTGTATGTGGGGTCAGCGGACAAAAAGCTTTACGCCATTGATTCGACTGGCAACTCAAAGTGGGCCTTTGCTACGGGTGGTTATATTGCTTCTTCCCCTGCGATAGGGAGTGATGGGACGGTGTATGTGGGGTCAGAGGACAAAAATCTTTACGCCATTGATTCGAATGGCAACTCAAAGTGGGCCTTTGCTACGGGTAGCGCTATTGATTCTTCTCCTGCGATAGGGAGTGATGGGACGGTGTATGTGGGGTCAGAGGACGACAATCTTTACGCCATTGATTCGAATGGCAACTCAAAGTGGGCCTTTGCTATGGGTAGTGCTATTGATTCTTCCCCTGCGATAGGGAGTGATGGGACGGTGTATGTGGGGTCATATGATATCAAGCTTTACGCCATTGATTCGACTGGCACGTTGAAGTGGGCCTATACTGCGGGTAATTCTATTTCTTATTCTTCCCCTGCGATAGGGAGTGATGGGACGGTGTATGTGGGGTCATATGACGACAAGCTTTACGCCATTGATTCGACTGGCAACTCAAAGTGGGCCTTTGCTACGGGTAATATTATTTATTCTTCACCTGCGATAGGGAGTGATGGGACGGTGTATGTGGGGTCATCTGACCGCAAGCTTTACGCCATTGATTCGAATGGCAACTCAAAGTGGGCCTTTGCTACGGGTAGTTATATTAATTCTTCTCCCGCGATAGGGAGTGATGGGACGGTGTATGTGGGGTCATATGACGGCAAGCTTTACGCCATTAATGGCTCTGGAACCTTGGCGTCTGCACCCTGGCCAAAGTTCCACCTTAACCTTTTGAATACTGGCAGCTTACCCTTTGTCACGCCTTAAATAATTAGCAAGCGTTCGCTGAACCCGTGCCTGTGTCTATCGGCTACACGGTTAGGCCGCTAGATGGGTTGCCCGAACGCTTGCGAAAAGATAATCTGCCATTGCCCATTTTGGCCTCTTAAGACTATGGAAGCTTTATTCATTGAGCAGGGGTTTGATCCTATCACGATTGTTCGGGTTGGCAGGATACCACTCTTAGCCAAGTCTATTCTCCTCAGCTTTATAAAGCGGTGATGTTATGATTTCTGTGTTGATCCTTACTAAGAATGAAGAAGTGAATATCAGAGGTTGCCTAACAAGCGTTGAATTTAGCGATGACGTGCTAGTGTTCGACAGCTTCAGCACCGATCAAACCTGCTCTTTAGCTAAGGCCGTGGGGGCTCGCGTGATGCAGAGGGCCTTTGACAACTATGGGTGCCAGCGCCAAGCCGCGCTTGAGACCGGGGGCTTTAAGCATGAATGGCTTTTGGTACTTGACACGGATGAGCGTGTGGATGAAGAACTTAAAAGGGAACTGCTAGCAGTAGCTGAAAAAGGTGGACAGGGTATTGTGGGCTTTAGATTGCGCCGCAAGGATCATTTTATGGGCAAGTGGATACCACGGGCCACACTTTACCCCACTTGGCACTTGAGGTTTTTTAAGCTAGCAGGCGCGCGTTATGAAGCCCGAACAGTACATGAGCACCCAATACTGGCTGGCCCTATAGGCCAATTGCAAGGCCATCTCTTGCATTACAGTTTTAACAAGGGCTTGGATGAATGGCTGCACAAACACAGGCTCTATGCAGAGCTAGAAGGACGGGAAGCACTTGTCATGCTGAAGCAAAAGGTTGATTGGCTTGGTTTGTTCAGTGCAGATGCCGGTAGGCTAAGAAGAGCATCGAAGGGTTTGAGCTATCGTTTGCCTGCTAGAAGTTTAGCCAGGCTAGTGTATTTGTTGATTGTGAGAATGGCAATTTTAGATGGCTGGCCAGGCATACGCTATAGTTGGATGATAAGCCGTTATGAGGCTTGGGTAAAGCAGGCCATGCGCGCGGCCAAGGGCAACATAGTTTGAGATGAAGCATAAACCCTATTTTTAAGCCGGGTGTCAGGATTAATGGGGGCTCAATGAATATATTGGTTACAGGCTGCGCTGGTTTTATAGGTTACCACTTGAGCGAGGCCTTGCTTGGGCAAGGCCACAAAGTGTTGGGTGTAGACAATTTAAATGATTATTATGACCCGGCTTTAAAACAAGCGCGGCTTCAGCGCTTGCAGGCAAATGCAACCTTCAGTTTTTGCAATTTTAATTTGGCGGATGATGCGCTATTGCATGGCCTTCCTGGGGCAGAGAGGGTTTTTCATCTGGCTGCCCAGGCCGGAGTGAGATACTCTATTGAAAACCCAAGTATTTACTTTGAGAGCAATATCTTGGGTACTTTTAACCTTTTACAATGGTGCCTGCGAACCAAGCCAAGCCATGTATTATTGGCATCTTCGAGTTCAGTCTATGGAGAGAACAATGCCGCGCCTTTTAAAGAGAATGGCTCCTTTGATCGGCCCGAGAGCTTTTACGCCGCTACTAAGGCCTCCACAGAGCTGATGGCTCATGCGCAGGCCCGCATCCACGGCTTGCCCATCACGGCCCTGCGTTTTTTCACGGTGTACGGCCCTTGGGGCCGGCCTGATATGGCCTTGTTCAAATTCACCAAGGCAATCTTGGCAGGGGAGCCTATTCAGGTCTACGGCCAGGGCCTGTTGAGCCGCGATTTCACCTATGTGGATGATGTGGTACAAGCCATCTTGCTATTGGCTGATTTGCCGCCTGCGCCGCAGCCGGCGCCTTATCGCGTGGTCAATGTGGGCAACCATAATCCTGCGACAGTGAATCAGTTGATAGAAGCTGTTGAGGCTGCCTGCCATAAGAAGGCTCTGCGCCAAGATTTGCCTATGCAGCCCGGGGATGTGACCCAAACTTGCGCCGATGTGAGCCTATTGCAGAACCTTACTGGCTTCACTCCACATACGGACCTGCGCCACGGTGTTACCGAATTTGTTTGCTGGTATCGAGGGTATTATGGGTGCTGAAGAAGAGACCGGCTTCTGTTAAATACCATGTTTATTGGGTTTTCTCCTCATTGGCAGTTCGCAACTTTCACTATAAACTTCTTATGCGCAAACTCATTCTGATTCTTCTCTCTTTGGCGGCTTTGGCTCTGCTGGCTGAAGCCGCCTGCTATTTCATCTGCATCCCGCTCGTCTGCTCTGGCGGCGCGGCGGATGCGGATCTGCTGGCCGTGTTTGGCGGCGCGCCCGAGCTGCGTTACTTGGCTGCGGCCAAGTTTGAGGCCAAGGGCCATTTCAAGGCCTTCTGCTTCAGCGACACCTCTGCGCAGCACATGGTCACCTATCAAAAGCTCTGGGGGCCCATCACCCATGCCCAGCTGTTGATAGAGCCAGAGGCGCGCAGCACCACGCAGAACGCCCAGTTCATAGCTCGGCTCATCGCGCAGCACGGCTACAAGAGCGTCACGGTGGAGACCAGCTGGTACCACGTGCCCCGCTCATGGGTGCTTATGCAGCTTGCCGTGCTGGGGCAGGGGATCACGGTGCACATGGCCGCGGCAGACCCCGCGCCCTCCAATTACTGGATAGAGCCGGTGTTCTGGCAAGAGCAGATCAAGCTCTGGGCCAGCCTGGCCAGCGAAGTGCCCTGGGTGGTGGATGCTTCGCAAAAGCTCTCAAAATTGCTGGGCGACGGCAAGCCTGTGAAATGGGCAAAGGTGTAGGGAGTATTTGCAGTGGAGGCCCTCTCCCTCTGGGAGAGGGCAAACAGAAAGAAGGGTGAGGGCAAACATGCCGGCCCCAACAAAACAAATCAAGCCGCTTTATCGTGGCGGCGTGGCGGTGACCACCTTGTTGCCGAATGTCAGGAAGCTTCGGCAGTGCGCCACTGAAGCCGAGGATGCGCTGTGGGCTTTGCTCAGGGGCAGAAAGCATCTTGGGTTGAAGTGGCGGCGGCAGCAACAGATAGGCATTTACATAGCTGATTTTTATTGCCAAGAAAAGAGGCTGGTCATTGAGGTGGATGGCGGCATCCACAACACAACTGCTCAACAGGAAAAGGATTCCGTAAAGGATGCCCATTTTAGCTTTTTGGGAATGCGCGTCTTGCGGCTTAAGAATTCAGAGGTGCTTGGCGATGCACGGGGCGCATTGGAGAAGATAGCCAAGGTTTGTGGGTTAGTGTCTTGATTTGAGGCCCTCTCCCCCTGGGAGAGGGCAAACAGGAAGAAGGGTGAGGGCAAACATGCCGGCGTGAATGGCAGCCCCCTCTCAGAGTGCCATGGCTTTGCTCTCACCCCCCGGCCCCCTCTCCCAGAGGGAGAGGGGGAGAACTGAAGGGTTGTCACAGAGGCCCTCTCCCCCTGGGAGAGGGCAAACAGGAAGAAGGGTGAGGGCAAACATGCCGGCTCAATTAGATCCGGACTTTGCCCACGCTTCTGTACGCCCCCCCGGCCGAGGGCTTGTTTTTTTCTGAGGGGCGAAGGAAAACTGGCCGGCTTGTGCTATCCTTGTCCCATGCTCACCCTATCCATCATCACGGTTGTGCGTCCGCCTTTGCCAAGGCTACGGCGGGACTGGCGGCTAAAATGACTGTTATTTCCATCATCACGGTTGTCCGCAACAATCCCCTGGTGGCCCAGGCACTGGCAAGCGTTTTGGGCCAGCAGGGTGTGCGCGTGCAGAGCATTGTGGTGGATGGCGCCAGCAGCGATTCCACGCTGGCTGCCATTGAGCCCTTCAAGCCCAGGCTGGCGCATTTTATCAGCGAGCCAGACCGTGGCATTTATTCTGCCATGAACAAGGGCTTGGATGCCGCTGCAGGCGATGTGGTGGGCGTGCTCAATGCGGATGATGTGTATGAAGATGCTCAGGTGCTGGCAGATGTGGCGCTGGCCTTTGAGCAAGACCCAAGCCTCATGGCCCTGCACGGAGACCTGGTCTACACCCGGGCTGATGACAGGGCCAAGCTCTTGCGCAATTGGAGGTCGCGACCCTTTGTGCCCGGCGCTTTTGCCAAGGGATGGATGCCGCCCCACCCTGCTTTCTTTGCTCGGCGCCAGGCCTTTGTGGACCACGGCTTTTATGACACGCGCTACAAGGTGGGCGCAGACTTTGAGCTGATGCTTCGCTTTCTCGAAAAGCATCAGCTCAAGAGCCGCCACTTGGCCCGTTGCATGGTGCGCATGCGCTGGGGCGGGGCCAGCAACCAGTCTGTCAGCAATGTGCTGCTGGCCAACCGTGAATGCTGGCAGGCTTGCAAGGCGCATGGCCTAAAGCCCGGGCCCTACTGGTGGTTCATGGCCAGAAAGGTGGGCAGCAAGCTGGGGCAGTGGGTGTAGTAACGATTGGGTTTTGCCTTTAGAAGCCCTCTCCCCCTGGGAGAGGGCGACCAGGGTGAAGGGTGAGGGCAAATATGTCGCCTTGAGAGGGGAGCTGGTTTATGCTATCCTTCAATATCTACCGCAATACCTACACTTTGAGCAATTTCATGAAACACTCTTTTGTCTTTTTTCTCGTACTAGGGTTGGCCTTGCCAGGCTTGGCGCATGCAGGCTGTTTTGCTGAATTTGGGGTCATGGGTGCTAGGCCGCAATCGCCGCAACAGTATGCGGTTGAAGGCTCGGCCGTGGGTGGCTCTTTTTTCACAGGCTATGATGGCTTCAAGGGCTTAGGGCTTGGTGCTGGCTTTGATTATCAGGCTGTGAGCGGCTCTGATGGCAACAAGGTGCTCTCAGTGGCTGACCTGGGCCTTCAGTACGACTTCTTGCAGCCTGAGCTTGGCACGCCCTTTTTGCGCATCACTGGCGGCTATAATTTGGCAGCAGGCCTCAAGGGTGCCTGGCCAGGCCAAAGGGAAGCCAGCATCAGCTTAGGCTACAACCATCCCATTGCCAGCCATGCAGCGCTACAATTCAGCTTGGGTGAAGAGATGGCTTCGCCCATGGGTTCGGGTTTGCAGATGCCTTTTATAAAGCTGGCAATACAGTTCGGAAGCTATGGCATTGTCAAACCAGCGGCTCCCAGCTTTGATTCGCATGCCGACATTTTCAAGCAAGGGTCTTTTGTTGATTAAGGCGAAACGCAACTATACCGTTTCTTTAAGCAACGTAAGTGTCTTCATCTCGTAAAAAGGTTCAAGAACAAAAGGGAATTGCAAGTTAGCCAGGGGCAGCCATGAAGCGCTTATCCACAAGTTCTCAAAAGGGAGTCACCCTCATCGAGCTGGCCATAGCAGCGCTGGTGATGGGCTTGGTGGTGATGTCTTCGCTGTATGTCTTTCGCGTGCTGACCAAGGGCTTGATAATGTCCAAGAGCAGCTTGCGGGCCAACACCCTGGTGCTGAGCAAGCTTGAAGACCTTCGCAATGACGCCATGACCGCCGCGTACAATAGCCAGTGGTCTAGCGTCACCTACACCCCCTTGGAATGCGCCTACCGCGTCACCAGCACTACCAGCATAGATGGCGTGCCCTTCACCTGGGCGGTGTATTGCAAATATGTGGCGGTGAATGGCACCATCACCGCAGATTCCCTGGGCACCACCACCAACATGATCGCGCTGACCGGCATCTTGCAGTACAAGAGCGTCTATGGCGCGCGCACCATCACGCGCACCGCTTATGTGGCCAATTACGGGAGATAGCATCAATCCTTCAACGAGAAGAGGTACGCCATGCGCTCAATCATAAAGAACTCAGCGGCTGCAGCAGCAGGGGCCATGATGGCGCTGGCGCTTCTCTTGCCCGCCAAGCAGCTGGCGGCTGACACCATCTCGGGCCTAACGGTCTTGCCAGCCACTGTGATGCCAGGCCAGAATGTCACTGTGACTTTCAGCTATGTGGGCACCAACACCGGCTGCAAAGATGCCATCTTGGGGGCGCTATCCAACAATAGCGCTATTCAGGCTGATGGCACTGCAGGCCAGACCGTTCTGATAAGCGAATCAGGCACCAATGTGGCCAATGGGGCAGTGAGCGGGGGCATGATCTCTAGCGTCAATGGCAACAATGCGACCATGCCTTCCACCAATTTCAATTCTGGTGCAGCGCTCTACATGACAGTGCCGGCTGGCTGGGCAGCAGGCACTTATTATGCGATCATTGTCATTAATGTCTGCAACATCTACCTCAATCCCAACCTCTCTGGTGGCACTGCCTATTCTGTTGCGTTCACTGTGTCTGCCAACACCCCCACCAACACACCCACGCCGCTGGCTGCCACCAAGACTTATGTGGCAGGCATGACTTATACTCAGAATGCTACGAATACCATGGTAGCTGGTGCCACATATACACAAAAAGCCACACAGACCATGGTGGCGGGGCTAACCTATACGCAGGCTGCTGTTCAAACTGCGACGATGGCTGTTATTGCAACACAAACGGCACAATATTTAGCAACACAGACGGTTGTATTTGGGCAGACATATACACAGCTTGCCACGCAGACCCAGGTTGCAGGCACCCAGACTGCGGCTGCTACACAAACAAAAGGTGCTCAGACTCAGACCATGGCAGCCACACAGACTCAGGGGGCTGCCACCGCAACCGCTGTCATGGCTGCCACGCAGACCTTTCAGGCCCTGCCCACGCCCGTAAACCGCGTGAGCGGCATAAGCATCGCTCCCACCTGCTACACCGCGGGCAATAGCATCACGGTCACTTTCTTGGCTTGGAGCAATGCTTATCTGACTTTGTTCTGTGACATCGAGTTCTCCAATGGAACCACGCCGTCGTACACCAATGCCGATGTCTATGACAGCAACGGCGCTGAGAACCCGCCCTTGACCAACACCACCTGGAATGGAATGTCTGAGGGCAGCGTCACCTCATCGCATTGGGTGACCATAACCGCCAGCGTGATGGTGCCCGCCACCTACAACACCACCAAGAACATCGTCATCACCGTGGCTGACAACAACATGCAAGTGAGCAGCTCCGGAGTGAATGGCACCAGCGTCTCATCGGGTTCTAAAGCGATGAACCCCTGCGGCGGGACCGCCACCCTCACCCTCACCCAGACTAACACCCTGGTGCCCACCAGCACCCCCACGCTCACCCTCACTCCCACCCAGGCGCCAGCCACGCTCACTGCCGTGGCAGCCACGCAAACGGCCGTGGCCAGCCAGACCGTGGGCAGCGGCAATGGCAATGCCACCCAGACAACCATTGCGGCAGCCACTCAGACAGCCGTAGCCCAGGCCACCCAGACCGCCGCAGCCCAGGCCACCCAGACCGCCAATGCCCAGGGCACCCAGACTGCTCTGATAACCCAGACCCAAGGCCTGGCCACCCAGACTGCCCAGGCTCATGCCACGCAGACTTCCATAGCTTCAACCGCCACCCAGTCGGCGGTCTATGCCACCCAGACCTCCATTGTCCTGAGCTACACCAGCACCCCCACCTTCACTTACATGGCTACGCCCATGGGCAATGCATGGACGCTCCCACGCGTGGACCTGGAGACATCCACGGTCAATCTGCGAACAGGAATGACCATCTGGTCTTATAGCAACACCTACCTGCCGGCTGGCACCCTGGTGACCCTTAAGCTGCCGCCTTCCACCTATCTGCCCTCCACCGTGACCGCAGCCTGCCAGTGCCTGTTCGTGCGCGACACTCTGCCCAGCGGCCAGTATGCAGGCGAGCAGGCCGTCACCTACACGGCGGTGGCCGCCAACAACACGCTCAACTTCACCCTGCCCCAGCAGATGGGCCACGGCACCTTCTACATACGCCTCGACTACACCATGGGCGTGGCCAACCCGCCCCAGCCAGGGCCGGCCACGCTGGCGCTCAACCTGCCGGGCCTGCTTGGCGGCAACATGCTCTCTTCCAAGGCCTACATCATCACCCCGGCCAGCTCTGCCTCCACCCTGGGCGCCATCACCGGCAAGGTGGTGGCTTACAGCAGCAGCAACACCAAGATCAATGGCCGTGGGCTGGCTGGGGCCATGGTATCGGCTTGGACCAGTGGCGGAAACCCCTGGCCCAGCACCTGGGGCCCGCGCGCGCCGCAGGTGGATGCCATGGACACCACGGTGAACGTGTATTCGGCGGTGTCTGGCAGCGATGGCAGCTTCAGCATCTCAGTGCCCACCAATGGCAGCACCACCAGCTACCAGATCAACGCCATCTCGGCGGACAACTACCCCATCGCTGGCACCAAGGTGAGCACCACCTATTGGGGCGTCACCCAGACCGCCACAGTCAATTCTGGGGCCACTGCCGCTGTCAGCCTGTCTGTGACGGTGCAATGAAGCGGGGCCGCGCAGAGCGCCAAGCCGGCTTCACCCTGCTAGAAGCCCTGCTGGCCGCGGCGGTGATGGGGGTCTTGATGGCCACGGCCGCCAGCCTGGTGAGCAGCGGCATCCGCTCTTGGCTCAACGGCCTCTTGCAGATCAACAGCCAGCAAGACGCCCGCACGGCGCGCAGCTTCTTGCTCGACAGCCTCAACACGGCCCAGGCCTCTTCGGTGATGGTGGGCACCAGCGGCACCAGCGGGGCGCTCGGCAGCATGGTGGCCTACGCGGACGTGTACGGCGACACCTTTCAGGTCTGGCAGTCGGGCACTCAGCTGGTGGCTGCGGTCTGGAAGCCGGTCACCTATACCACCGATGCCATCTACCCGCCAGACTACGCCCCCACGCGGCAATGGGTGCTGATCAAGAGCGGCCTCAGCTCATTCAGGGTCTATTACCCCAACAACAAGGATTTCAGCACGCTCAGCTTCAGCTTCTGCCTGGCCCAGGCGGCCGCCTATGCCAAGGTGCCGGTGCAGATACTGGTGAGCGAGAGCGTTGACCTGAGGAATCCCTAGCCTGGAGCCGGCCATGAAGGCATCGCATTCTCAATCTCTGCAAAGCAGAGGGCGCCATCAGGGCGGCTGGGCCCTGCCACTGATGCTGGTGCTGGGCGCCATCCTGCTGCTGCTCTCGACAGGACTCTACTTCATCTTGAGCAAAGAGCTAAAGATGAACGCGGTCAGCGTCACAGCCGACCACACCTTCAGCGGCGGCGACGCGGCGCTCAACCGCGCGGCCACCTGGCTTGAGTCCCACTGGGGCAACTACGGCGAAGCCAATGGCGGCAGCGGGTATGACAGCCTCACCACCACCCCTTACAGCGACATCCCTGGCATCATGTACAACATCAGCGTCTCGGCCGGGGCCCTGGCCATTACCTACACCACCTCGGCCTATGTGCCCACCAGCCAATGGCAGAACACCGGCGACTACGCCTATGACCGCACCATCTTTGTCAAGGTGACCGACCTCTCATCCACCAACAACGCCAATGCCACCAAGTACTACTACACCACCCTGCACCGCGACAGCCTCTGCCGGCCCCTCTTCGCCGACCCCTTGCTGGCCATGGGCAACATCAGCATGGGGGGCTTGGACCAGGGCAGCTGCTACACCCTGGCGCAGCTGAGCTCTGGCAGCACCGCCACCTCATGCTTGCCTGTCCATCAGGTGGCCGGCGGCGCGGTCACTACCCCGGTGTCCTGCTACACCCCTGTCAACGGCTACCCTGTCTGCACCTTTGCCATCCCCACTCCGGTTATTGCCTGCCCGCTGCCGGGCTTTGTCAATCTCACCGACAATTTCTTCTTCCCCACGCCCACCTACACGCCCTTCCAATCCCCCACCCCTAATGGCTCTTATACCAACACCTTCACGTCCACCTACACGCCCACGGTCACGCCCACCAATCCGGCCTTCAACCCGCCCAGCATCTGCTATGCCGTGTTCACCACCTGCGGCAATGTGATGATCGACGGGGGCACCAATTCGTACAACCCCAGCACCGGGGTGGTGGGGGGCGGCAACGGCAATGTATCTTCGGGCTCTACCATCACCGTCAATGGCGGCGGCCTCATCAGCGGCACGGCCCAGGCCAACAGCCCCGCCCCGGGCTGCCCCTCTGTGCCCACGCCCTATCCCACGCCTGCTGGCATGACCAGCAAGTCTGGCAGCAACATGAATGTCAATAGCGGGGTGACCATCACCTATACCGCAGGCACTTACGCTGGCTGCGGCAACATGAACAATGGCGGCACGGTCTACCTGCCGGCTGGCAACTATGTCTTTGACGGCATCAACAACAACTCAGGCAACACCATCTGGACCGGCCCGGGCGTCGTGCAGATCTGGATCATTGGCGGCTGGAACAACAGCGGCCTCATCAAGCCCATCTCTGGCAATAGCAGCGATTTGTGGATCTACCTGCTCTCAAGCGCCACGGTCAACGACAACTCCAGCGGTGTCCTTTACGGATTCCTCTACGGCCCTGGCGCCACGCTCAATGTGGATGAGACCATCTATGGCGGCGTGGTGGCAGATAGCGTCACCATCAACGGCGGCGCCCATGTTTACTATCCTTATCAGGGCGGCGCCTGCTACAGCGCCGGCACCCCGGCTCCCTCGGCTACCCCCACGTCCGTATATTCCAGCACCTTCACCATCACTGCCACCACCATTCCCACAAGCACGGTCACGCCCTGCTCGCCAGGCTACCTGAACTTGACCTCCACTACCAAGGCGGTCTATCTGGGGGCGGCCACTGGCAATCAGCCTTATTACTATCAGTGCAACAATATGGACTTGGGCACCGGGGCCATGTATGTGGACCTGCGCGGCGGGCCGGTCACCCTCTATGTCTCGGGCAACCTCACCTGCACGGCCTCGGCCAACCCCAGCATCTACATGTTCGCCTCGCCCATGCTCAACCTCACGGGAACGGCCCAAGCCAACCCGCCCAACATATTCACTGTGGTTGTCTATGGCAACTTGGTGATGCTCTCAAGCGTGGGCACCTACAACATGGCGCTGGCTGCGCCCAATGCTGCGGTGATCTTCTACCCCGGGACCGGGGCCGGGCCAGGCGTGTTCAATGGGGCCATCATGGCTTCGAGCATCGCCAACACTGGCGGAGCCATCACCTTCAACTATCCCCTCGACCTGGTGGGCCGAGCCAATGCCTACTGGGAGCCGCCCTTGGTGCTGCAAGGCTGGCGAAAGTACCTGGGTCCTTGAGCTTGAATGGGCCCCTGCCGCAAGGCAGGGGCCCTTCTTGTTTCGCTTGCCTTGGGCCGGGCGGGCGGCTATATTTTCCGCATCCACTCCTAGGAGCCCGCATGCGAGCCCTCAGACCCATTCTGCTCATCTTTGCCCTGCTGGCACTGCCTCCCATTGGCGCCTGGGCAGACCGCGCCCTCTATCTGGGCGAGGAGCTGCAGGCAGCCAGCGGCGCAGGCAGCGGCGACAATGGCGGCTGGCGCGCTTACAGCGCCTGGGGCGGCGGGCTTTTCATGGAGCTGGGCGGCGAGGTCTTCAGCTTTCGCCCCTCTCTGCTCTACATGCATGAGAACACGGCCTGGCTTGATTGGGCTGATTCGCGGCCCGAGGAGCACCACTTGGGCCAGCTTCAGGTGCCGCTCATCTTCAAGCTCAGCGCGCCCCTGGGCGCTGTGCGGCCCTGCATGCTGCTGGGGCCGCGCGTCATCTTGACCATGGACGACCAGGGCACTCCCCAGGGCGACTATCACTGGCATGTGCCCCTCGGCTTCACCCTGGGGCTGGGCTGCGACATCAGCGTGCCGGGCGGCGCTCTGCAGCTAGCGGCCTGCTATGACCAGGATGGCGACCAGTTTATGTTTGGCAACCCGGGCTATGCGCGCTTGAGCCTGGCCTATGCCTTTGAGGCCGCGCATTCCACGGCCAGCCCGCGCCGCAGCCGGCGCCAGCGCGCGGCAAGGGAAGGGGACGCGGCCCCGGCGATTGAGGCCGCTGAAGCGCCAGACCCCGAGGGCTTGGCTGTGGTGGATGTGGATAGCGCCGTGGCGCTCTACCGCGCCAAGCGCTACGGCGAGGCCAAAGAGGCCTTTGCCCTGCTCTTGAAGGGCAAGCCCGGCGATGCCCGGCTGCTGCGCTACCTGGGCAGCTCTGAGTGGGACTTGGGCCAGCATGCCAAGGCGGCTGGCCATCTGCACCAGGCCGTGGATGCCGACCCTGAGCATAGCCAGGGCTTGGCCGATTGGCTGGAGCAGCAGGGCTACTGACAGGCTTTGGGGGCTGTCGGCCGGCCTGCCCCTGCTCTTGGATGATTTCATAGCCCGGCCTTGATGAACGCACAGCAAAAAGGAGGTTCGAATGAGCCTGAACAAGCTGAAGCCAAGGCAAACGCGCTATGGCTGGCACCCTGACCTGCCAGACAGCCGCGACCTGCTCTACAGCGCCCCCAGGGCCTTGCGCCTGCCCCCCAGCGCCGACCTGCGCCACTGGTGCAGCCCGGTGGAAGACCAGGGCCAGCTTGGCAGCTGCACAGCCAATGCCCTGGCCGGCGCACTGGAGCTCTTGGAGAACAAGGACAAGGACGCCCCTTTCGCCGACCTGAGCCGGCTCTTCATCTACTACAATGAGCGCGTGCTCGAGCACAGCGTGGCCAGCGACTCGGGCGCCCAGCTGCGCGATGGCGTGAAGGCCCTGGCCAAGCTCGGCGCATGCAAGGAGTCGCTGTGGCCCTACGCCATCGCCAAGTTCGCAGCCAAGCCCAGCCTAGCCTGCTACAAGGATGCGGCCAAGCGCGTCATCAGCGCCTACCGCCGCTTGAGCGGCCTGGCGCAGATGCAAGCCTGCCTGGCGAGCGGTTTCCCGGTCGCCTTTGGCTTCACGGTCTACGCCAGCTTTGAGTCTGCGGCTGTGGCCAAGACCGGCGCCATGCCCATGCCCACTAGGGGCGAAGCGGTGCTGGGCGGCCACGCCGTGCTGGCTGTGGGCTATGACAACAAGGCAGGCCGCCTGCTGGTTCGCAACAGCTGGGGCCCTGCCTGGGGCCAGCAGGGCTACTTCACCATGCCCTATGCCTATGTGCAGGCCCCCGGCCTGGCCAGCGATTTCTGGACCATTGAGGCGGAGTCTTGGCCATCTTGAAACGGCATTTCTTATTGCATAAAACCCTCAAGGGGCCTATCATCAGCCATGTCCTGATGACTGGCCCCTTTAGTTTGGAGGAATGATGCGCAAGTGGTCTTTGTTGTGCGCCCTGCTCTTGGCTGTGGCGCCTGTGATGGCTGATGATGCACCGCCCCTGCCTGATGCTGGCGCGCAGGTGCCCAGCATAGACCTATCGGCTCCTCCGGCTGCCGCGCCCGCGGATGGCGCGGTGCTCGCCCCGCCCGCGGCTGCCCCGGCGGACGCGGGGGTGCCAGCTCCCCCGGCGGATGCCGCCATCCAAGCCCCTCCTGATGCCGCGGTCGCTGCGCCTGCGTCCCCGGCCGATGCCGCCATTCAGGCGCCGCCGGAAGCCGCTGCCCCGGCCCCCGCTGTTGACAATGGCGTGCCCGCCCCCCCGGCAGATGCCGGCATGCAAGCCCCCCCTGCGGATGCGGCTGCTGCGCCAGCGCCGCCGGCTGATGCCGTGGCAGCCCCGCCGGCTGATGCCGCGCCCGCGGCCCCAGCGCCGGAAGCCGCGGCCCCGGTGGCTGCGGTGGCCACCCCCGAGCCGCAAGTGGCCACCAGCCAAGTGAGCGTGCTCAAGGGCCAGAACCTGTGGAGCATCGCCGAGTCGGGCTCGGTGTACGGCGACCACTGGCTGTGGCCCCTGCTCTACATCTACAACCGCGACAAGATAGCGGACCCCGACATCATCGAGCCAGGCTGGCAGCTGCTGGTGAAGGCTGATGTGGCGGCGGATGTGAAGCAGCAGCAGGCCGCCAAGGCGCAGGAGACCCCGCGCTACGTGCCCCACACCACGCCGCGCAGCCACCTGCCCATAGAGTACTGACAAGACCACAAGAGCAGGCGGGCGTCAAAAGGCCGGGCTGCAGCTGTTGAAAGAAGGCCGCCTTTGGGCGGCCTTCTTTGTCAGGAGGGAATCATGGGCGAAGCCTATGTCTTGGTCGCCGAATGCGATGCATACCAGCTAGCGCGGTTTCGTGACCTCAAGTTGGGGGGCGGGCTCGAGCTGGTGGTGGCGCGCGATGGGCTTGATGCCCGCACCACCTTGCGCCGCCGGGGGGCGCCGGCCCTGCTGATGCTCGACCTGAACCTCCCCATCGTCGATGGGCTGTCGGTGCTGCGCGAGCTGCGCAAGCTGAGCGCCACGGCCCGGGCCGTGGCCCACTCATCCTTCCCCAGCCTGCGGGCCGCCGCCAACCGCATGAACGACATGCTGAAGCTTGAGGCGGTGCTCTCGTTCTTGCCCACCCCGGATGATGTGCGGGCCTTGCTGGCGCTCAAGCATCCTTTGTCCCCGCCCGAGCCGGCGCCGGATGCGGCGACCCTGGTTGAAGAGAAGCGCTTGGCGCGGCTAGAATCGCTGGGTTTGCGCACGCCTGAGCCGGCGGGGCCCGAGCTGCAGAGGATCGTGGACCAGGTGGCCAAGGAATTCGGCATGCCCGTGGCCCTGGTGAGCCTGGTCTATCGTGACATTCAGTTCTTCAAGGCCCAGACCGGCTTGCAGGGCTTCATGCTGGAGCAGCGCGGCACGCCCAGAGAATGGAGCTTCTGCCAGCATGTGGTCACCGCAGACCGGCCCGAGCCGCTGATCGTGGGCGACGCCCTCGACCACCCGGCCTTCAAGAACAGCCCGCTGGTCGAGAAGGGCCTGGTGCGCAGCTACTTGGGCGCGCCCATCATCGCCAGTAGCGGCGAGATACTGGGCAGCCTGTGCGTGAGCAGCGCCGAGCCGCACCAGTTCGCCCAGGCCCAGGTGCAGCGCATGCAGCTGCTGGCGCGCCGGGTGGGCGGCGAGCTTGACCTGATGGAGCAGCGCCGCCTGGCCCGCCTGGAGCGTCAGCCTGCGCCGGCCACGGCCGAGGTGGGCTTCACCGCGGCCCAGATCGGCGCCATCTTCGGCACGCTCGAGATAGGCGTGCTGCTCAGCGACAGGCAGGGCAGCGTGCTCTATGCCAACCCGGCGCTCATGCACCACTTTGGCCTCAAGCGCGAGCAGGTGCAGGGCCAGCCGCGCGAGGCCTTTGTGGAGCACCTGGTGGCGCAGAGCCATGAAGCCCTCTTGGTGCGCGGCTTGCTGGCCCATGCCGGCGGCCCCTTCATCGCGCGCGAAGAGTTCGACTTGGACCAGCCGCGCAAGCGCCGCTTCCGCTGGGTGAGCAAGCCCCTGCCGCTCTCGGACGGCCTGGGCCAGATCTGCTACTTCATCGACCTGAGCAACCCGGTGCAGCAGCGGGCGCTGGAGGAGGCGGTGGACCCCGCCAAGCCCCTGGCCAGGATGGGAGCCTGAAATGGAAGGGCCCCTGCCGAAAGGCAGGGGCCCTTGAATTTTGAGGAGGTAGCGGGTGCAGGAGGGTGTTAGCCGGCAGTCGGAATCGAACCGACGACCTTCCGCTTACAAGGCGGGTGCTCTGCCAACTGAGCTATGCCGGCGTGCTCAGCAGTTTTAAAGGCTACAGCCCCCCTTGTCAACGGCTCAGGCTTCTTCGCCCTTGCTGCAGGGGTTCTTGAGCGCGGCCAGCTTGAGCACGCGCAGGTGGCCGCGGTCGCCTGTCACCACGCCCTGCTTCTGCCACACGGACAGCACGCGGATGGTGGATTCGGGCGTGGTGCCCGCCATCTGCGCCAGCTCTTGGCGCGTGACCGGCAGCTCGCCGCCCTTGAATTGGTCGTGCAGGCGCAGCAGGGCGCTGGCCACGCGGGTGGCCACCGGCGTGTAGCACACGTCACAGGCTTTGTGGGCCTCGCGCACCGCGGGCGCCATCTTGTGCAGCAAGGTGCGGGCGATGGCTGGCAGCTTGTCCACCACGGCCAGCAGCTCGTTGGCTGGGATGAGCAGGATGCTGAGGTCGCAGCCTGCCACGGCCTGGCAGCGGGTCTTGGCGCGCATCAGCACCGTGGGCAAACAGAAGAACTGGCCCTGGGTGTGCACCTGATGGATGCTGGTGCCACCGTCATCATCATGGCTGCCCATCTTGACCCAGCCATCCTTGATGAAGTAGAGCGTGTTGGCCTGCGCGCCCTCATCAAAGATCATCTGGCCCTTGTCATAATGCTTCTCCACAGAGACGCGCATCAGCGACTTCTGCGATTCGGCATCCAATGACTTGAAGATCTCGTTGAGGTCTAGACCATTTGGGTTTGTCATGGGCCCGTCATTGAGGATACTTCAGGCCGCTCTCGGCCGCAGGAGCACCCAGGCGCCATTGCCTGATGCGCCATTCTGACCTAGAAGCCTGTGATTTGCCAAGAAAAAACAGCGTTTGACCAAGAAAGGCTCGGGACATTAGAGCAAGCAGATCAATGAAAAACCAATGAACTATGATATGGATCATGGTTATTGGATTGTGCTTATATACACTATGTAGAGATTGAAATTGGCACATCGGGCCACGGAAAAGAATTTCAACAAAAAAGAGGCAACTATGATGGGCGTCATAGTTATTAGTTTGTGAAAATGTACACTATGACCATCCCCGGGACATTCACCGGGAAATAATTTTGCGGGAGGGAAGGGAATGAGAGCACTCCATAGCATGCGCAGCCTGATGGTCATGTTGGCCCTGGCAGCTTGCAGCAGCTGGCTTGCTGCCGCTGAGGCCAAGGATGCCGACGCCAAGGCGGACACGAGCGCCGCGGTCGAGGCCACAGCGGATGAGGCTGCCCCGGCGGCCACCGCAGTCGCCACGCCTGCCGCCGCCCAGAGCGACGACAGCGGCTACTCGGTGCCCGGCACCTGCACCGGCTGCCACACCGAGCTGGTGGCCAAGTTCGCCCAGGGCACCCACGGCCGCCCCGGAGACCCCCGCAACCCCGCCTCGAACGGCAGCTGCGAGGCCTGCCATGGCAGCATGGCCGCCCACGCCGCCAACTTTGGCGGCGTCGACACCGTGGGCCGCGTGCTGGGCAAGCACAGCAAGCTGAGCCCCGCCGAGCAGAGCGCGGTGTGCCTCAAGTGCCACGGCGGCCTCAAGATGCTGGATCACTGGCAGAGCAGCACCCATCAGGCCAAGGGCGTCAGCTGCGTGGATTGCCACGCCATCCACGGCGGCCATGCCAAGAACCTGGCCAAAGAGGATGAGCTGAAGACCTGCGGCCGCTGTCACCAGGACAAGGTCGCGCAGATGAACCGCAGCAGCCACCATCCCCTGATCGAGGGCAAGATGACCTGCACTGACTGCCACTTGCCCCACGGCACCAGCAACAGCCATCTGTTGAAGGCCAACGGCAACCAGCTCTGCTTCACCTGCCACGCTGAGAAGCGCGGGCCCTTCCTCTGGCAGCACAAGCCGGTGGAGGAGGACTGCCTCAACTGCCACACCCCCCACGGCAGCAGCCACAACAAGCTGCTCTCAGCCAACACCGACTTCCTCTGCCAGAGCTGCCACGACAGCAGCCATCACCCCAGCACGCTCTACGGGCCCAACAAGCTGAGCCCGGGCCAGCAGACCTGGAACAACCTGACCGCTGCGGGCGGCTCATCCAAGATACAGATGGTCTATCGCGGCTGCATCAATTGCCACGCGAACATCCATGGCAGCAACCATCCGTCGGGCAACGACTTCCTGCGCTGAGAGGGCACCCATCATGAAGAGACTCAACCGGATAATCCTGGCAGCCTCTGTGCTGGGCTTGAGCGGCGCGCTCTGCGCCGCCGAGGCCAGCCTGAGCGAGGCGGTGGACCAGCGCTCGGGCGGCATCGCCAATGCCAAGGCCAGCCAGTACCTGTACATGGACAGCAGCGCCTGGGACCTGACCCAGCGCTTGAGCATCGAGAGCGACGCCTCTGACAGCGTGGAGGCCTATGACCTGCTCTCGCTGGATGGCCAGTTCACCGGCGACCCCGGCGCCCAGGCCAAGGACGCCGAGGGCTCGCTGCAGGCGGAGAAGTTCGGCATCTACAAGCTGGGCATCGACATCGACCGCATCGGGCACAGCTTTGCCTTTGGCGTGCGCTCTCTCGAGCAGCCGGTGGCAGGCAATCCGGCGCTGCTGGACATCAATGCCGCGGAGCGCACCGCCATCAACGGCGCCACGGCAGCCGCCTTGCCCGGCATCTTGAAGGCTGACGCTGCCAGCGCCCCCACCACCAATCTGGCCACCTATCGCGACCGCCGCGGTGCCGATCTTGAGGTGCAGCCGCTCGATTGGCTGGGCCTGGATGTGAAGGCAGGGCAGGAGGTCAAGCAGGGCACCCAGGCCATGGGCACCAGCTTCGGCTTCAGCAATGCCATCGAGATCCCGGCGCCGGTCAATTTCGAGACCGACAAGCTGGAGGCGGGCCTGCATTCCACCAAGTTCGTGATCGCTGACGCCAGCTACGGGCACGAGCAGTTCATTGACTTTGACCCCTCGGTCACCTTCGCCAACCCCCTGCACAATGTGCAGACCGCTGCCAATCCCCTGTATGGCCAGGCCGCGCTTGCGCCCAGCAACACCGAGGACCGCATCAGCCTGTTCGCTGCCAAGGACCTGCCCCTGGCCAGCCGCGTGGAGGCGGGCTACAACTACGCCTGGGACCATCAGAATGCCGCCTTGCTGCCTGCCACCGACAACGGTGCCATCGCGGTGGGCGCGCAGCCTGAGACCAGCGCCAACTGCGAGCTGAACATAGAGCAGTTCTTCGTCAAGGCGCAGACCCAGCCCCTGAGCTGGCTGGGAGCCAAGGTGGGCTATGACACCGACCGCCACATGAACAACACCGCAGAGCAGACTTTCAACACTGTGCAGTACGATGGCAGCGCCGCGGGCGCCACCAGCACCGAGTACATCAGCAGCAACACCGACCATCTCACCGCGGGCATCAATGTGGATGCCAAGGTGGTGGACCTGGAGGCTGGCTACAAGCACGGCACCACCAGCTACACCAACGATGATGCCATCGACAGCTCCTTCGATGACGACTATACCGTGGGCCTGAGCAAGCGCGTCAGCTATTCCACGCGCCTGCGCGCTGAGTACGAGCGCGACAACCACCATTCTGACTACTACAACTACCCTGAGTCGGATGGCGAGCTGCCCTGGATGCGCCGCTTCTTCGAGGCGCCCTACAACGCCGACAAGGCCAAGGCCCTGGCCAGCACCATCGTGGGCACGGACCTGTGCCTGGCAGCCTCTTACCAGTACGCCTGCACCAACTACGAGGAGTCGCTGTTCGGCCTGCAGAATGTGCTGAGCAATTCAGCCACCTTGAGCGCCGACTACCAGGTGGCGGACTGGCTGAGCATCTCCCCCAACTACTCCTTCGAGTATCGCCAGACCAATCAGCAGAGCCGCCAGTACAGCGCCAGCTCAGGCGTGGCCGGCGCGCCCTTTGACGGCGCTGGCAACCTGCTGGACCCCAATGACCCCAGCAACTGGACCTTGAGCGACCTGTCGCGCATCCAGACCATCGGCCTGGACAGCAGCAGCAGCTTCTTCGACCATCGCGCCATCGTGAATGTGGGCGGCGAGTACAGCATCGCCAATGACAGCGCCATCTACTACAGCCCTGTGGGGCTGGCTGCTGTGGATAGCACCCCCTACCCGGTGGGCAGCATCCCCAACGTGGACAACAGCGTGACGCTCGACCTGCACGGCAAGCTCACGGTGAAGGTGGCCAAGGGCCTCAAGCTGATGGCTGGCTATGAGTACCAGAACTGGTACCTCAACACCTTTGAGCAGGCCGGCGCCACCCAGGTCTACATCAACCCGCTCACGCATGCCAACGGCGGCCTGATCACCATGCAGTCCCTGCCCAGCAGCTACACGGTGCAGACCATCTCGTTTGGCGCCAGCCAAGAGTTCTGAGCCAGCGCAAGAAAGCTAGGAACAAGGGCAACAGGGCCCCTTTTCCGCCGGAAAGGGGGCCCTGTCTCTTTACAAGGCAGGGGCTTTCAGGGCATGATGCGATTTTCCCCTGTTTGAGGTGCTGAAGTGCCCAAGAAATGGCTCGCCGCGCTCGGCGACATCAAGGTCTTCTTTGTGCTGGCCCCCATCATGGTGGCGGCCATGGTGGCGGCGGTGCTGCTGCCAGACCAGGACCTCTTCCACCAGCCCTGGTTCCCGGCTTTGATAGGCCTGCTGGGGCTCAACCTGGTCGCGTGCATTCTCGGCCGGCTGGATACGCTCTACTGGGGCTCGCTCTTGGTGCATGCGGCCCTGGTTCTGGTGATGATAGGCGCCGCGGCCAGCTCGCATTGGGGCCACCGCGCCCAGCTGGTGCTGCATGTGGGCGACGCGGCCAGCGCCAGCCTCACAAACAAGGACGGCGACCCGGCGGGCAGCCTGCCCTTCAGCGTGGCGCTCAAGGAATTCCACGTGGACTACCACAACCCCGGGCGGCATCACCTCTCGCTTTCCGGCCCCCAGGGCGCCAAGGCAGAGCTGGATGTGGAGCCGGGCAAGAGCTACGCGCTGCCGGACGGCCAGGCCCTCGAGGTGCTGCGCTACATCCCTGACTTTGTCATCGACCTGGAGAAGAACGAGGCCAGCTCGCGCAGCGAGCAGCCCAACAACCCCGCTCTTCAGCTGCGCGTCAGCGGCGGCCAGGGCAAGCAGGGCCCCCGCAACAACACCTATTGGGCCTTCGCCGATTTCCCCCTGCAGCACCAGGATGGCCAGCCCTGGCAGGCCGAGTACAGCTTTACGGAGCCAGATGTCAAGCAGTACACCAGCAAGGTCGAAGTGCTGGGCGAGGAAGGGAAGGCGGCGACAGAGGCCACCCTCTCGGTCAATCATCCCTTCCGCTGGATGGGATGGACGCTCTACCAGTCTGGCTTTGACCCCGAGAACAGCGGAGTGAGCGTGCTGCAGGCCAGCCATGACCCGGGAACGCCCTGGGTCTTTGCGGGCTGCATCATCCTGCTGATCGGCCTTTCTGCCGTCGTGCTGAGGAGGTACTGAGATGCTGTCGCTGAAAGCAATGGAATTGGGCGCGCCCTTCTGCGTCTTCTTGCTGGCCCTGCTCGCCTTCATGGCCTCTTACATCATGCAGAAGCCCCTTTTGGCCCGCATCGGGTCCTGGGGCCTGCTGGCGGGCTGGCTGGCGCAGAGCGCCACCTTGGGGCTGCGCTGGGCCGAGGCCGGCCGGCCGCCCATGAGCAACATGTTCGAGAGCATGCTGACCCTGGCCTGGGGCCTCATGCCGCTCTACTACCTGGCGCGCCGCAACCTGAAGCTGGCCAGCCTGGATGCCTGGGCCGCCGGCGCGGTGCTGGCGCTCTTGGGCGCCGCCAACCTCTTTGAGCCGGCCATCAAGCCCCTGATGCCGGCCCTGCAGAGCTACTGGCTGGTCTACCACGTGGTGGTCATCATGCTGGCCTACGGCGGCCTGACCCTGAGCGCTGTGGGCGCGCTGGTCTTTCTGCTGCGCTTTGGCGGCCAAGAGGGCAGCCCGGCGGCCGAGGGCGTGGAGAGCTTCACCTACCGATCCACCGCGCTGGGCTTTCTTCTGCTGACCGCCGGCATCTTCTTGGGCGCGGTGTGGGCCAACGAGGCCTGGGGCAGCTACTGGAGCTGGGACCCCAAGGAGACCTGGTCGCTGATCACCTGGTTCGTCTACGCCATAGCCCTGCACCTGCGCCGCAGCTGGGACTGGCGCGGCAAGCGCTTCAGCTGGCTCTCGCTAGCGGGCTTCGCCTTCATGCTCTTCACCTACGTCGGCGTCAACTACCTGGTCAAAGGGCTGCACAGCTACGCCCGCTCTTAACAACCGATAGGGAGGTCCCTCACATGCTCTCCATGCCTTCGATAGCGAAGGGCGCAGCGCTCAGCCTGGCAATGCTCGCCGCTGGCGCGCTGGCGGCTGCCACGCCTGCGGCCACCCCCGGCCCGCAGAAGGTGCGGGCCGCGGTGCAGAAGGCTGACAAGGTGCAGGCCCCGGAATGCGCCAGCTGCCACGACAGCGAGGCGGCCGACTTTGGGGCCAGCCACCATGCCAAGAGCTGGGACCGCCAGGGCACCGATGCCTGCAAGGTCTGCCATCAGAACCCCCATCAGGGCGAGAAGCCCTCGGCCCTGGGCAAGCGCGGCGTGGTCGAGACCTGCGGCCAGTGCCACGCTGACGAGGCCGAGGCCTTCAAGGCCAGCGTGCACGGCCAGGCCCTGGCCAAGGGCGTGCGCGAGGCGCCCAGCTGCCTCACCTGCCACCCAGCCCACGGCTTCAAGGGCCCCAGCGACCCCACGGCGGCGGTGGGCCACGCCAACCTGCCGGCCACCTGCTCGCAGTGCCACGGCAACGCGGCCCTGGCCGTCAAGTTCGGCCTCAACCCCAATGTGGCCAGCACCTACAAGCAGGGCTTCCACGGCGTGGCGGTGCAGGCGGGCGTGCTGAAGGCCGCCAACTGCGCCAGCTGCCACACGGCCCACAACATCCTGCCGCCTGAGGACCCCAAGAGCAGCGTCAACCCCTACAACCTGGCGGCCACCTGCGGCCAGTGCCATCCCAATGCCGGCCTGGGCGTGGCCCTGGGCAAGGTGCACGTCTCGGCGCGCGGTGGCGGCGGCATCATCGATTACGTGAAGCTCTTCTACATCTTCATGATCATCGCCACCCTGGGCGCCATGCTGCTGCACGACCTGGGCGATTTCATTTACAAGCACACCCGCGGCAGCAAGCCCCTGCATGCGCACAGCGGCGCCGAGCGCATGAACATGAACGAGCGGCTGCAGCATGCCGTGCTGATGCTGGCCTTCTTCGTGCTGGCCTACACCGGCTTCGCCCACACCTTCCCCGGCGCCTGGTGGGCCCGGCCCTTTGACGGCGGGGCGGGCCCCGGCATCAGGCGCATCATCCACCTGAGCGCCGCGGGCCTGATGGTGGCCCTGGCCCTCTACCACCTGGGCTACCTGGCCCTCACCCAGCGCGGCCGCGAGCTGGTGCGCGAGCTGATGGTTGGACTGGGCGACGCCAAGGACGCGCTGCGCACCATCGGGGCCTGGTTCAAGCTCTGCCAGCCGCCCAGCCAGCCCAGGCGCTTCCACTACCCGGAGAAGGCCGAGTACTGGGCCATGGTGTGGGGCACCTCAGTGATGACCGCCACCGGGCTGATCATGGCCACCCGCGACTTCTGGCTGGCCTACGCGCCCAAGTGGTTCATCGACATCGCCCTGACCGTGCACTATTGGGAGGCCATCTTGGCGGCCCTCTCCATCCCGGTGTGGCACTTCTACTGGGTCTTCTTGGACCGCTATGTCTTCCCCATGAACTGGTCCTGGCTCACTGGCTACATGGCGCGCGAGCCCAAGGCCCCGGCCCAAGAGCGGGAACCGGCGGACGAGAAGAAGAGCGAAGGCAAAGAGAAGGACTAACACCCACCTCTGGAGGAACCATGAAGCGCAGCATCATCACCATCGCCCTGGCCCTGGGCCTCGCCGCCCCGGCCTTCGCGGCCGCAGACGGGGCCAAGCTCTGGAAGGTCAATTGCGCCATGTGCCACGGCAAGGATGGCAAGGGCGGCTTTGTGAAGCTGGACATGAGCAGCGCGGCCTTCCAGAAGTCGGTCACGGATGAGCAGCTGACCGACGCCACCACCAATGGCAGCGATGCCAAGACCGTCAAGCTGAGCAAGAAGATGCCCTCCTATTCCGCCAAGCTGAGCGCGGAAGAGGTGAAGGCCCTGGTGGCGCAGATGCGCGCCTTTGGCGCGGCCAAGAAGCCCAAGGCCTTGCCCACTGCCCAGCCGGCCCAGTAAGCGGCGGACCGAGCCCAGGCCTCCTTGCGCAGGGCAGGGGGCCTGGGCTTTTCATGCCCAGCCAGGCTTGTCGGTTTTTGCTTGACCCCAGGGGGGCGGGAGGTTAAGATTCCGCCTCTTTCTGCGGGGGTAATTCAGTGGCAGAATGGAAGCCTTCCAAGCTTCTCACGCGGGTTCGATTCCCGTCCCCCGCTCCATGCTTTGCCCACGGTGTGGGCAAAGTATGGTCCCGAGCAGGACTGGCCTCCGGCCAGTCCGTCGCGAGGGGCTACCACCAGTGGGCGATTCCATAATCACTTGCTTGTGGCATATTGAAAGGCGCCTTCGGTGGGGTGGCCGAGCGGTTAATGGCAACGGACTGTAAATCCGTCGACCTTAGTGTCTACGAAGGTTCGAATCCTTCCCCCACCACCATCTCTGCAGGGTCATGGCCCTGCGTTCAGGACAGGAGAACAAGAGGGAACGCCCCGGCAAGGCGCGGTGCACAAGGCACAAGAGCGGAAAGACCCCTCCGGCTGGATCATCCCGGCCTTTGAAACCGCGAAAAACCCTTGACGTCCCGCAGTTCCTTTGTTTATCATCTCCCGCCTGAAAAACCTTTTGCCCATGTAGCTCAGTTGGTAGAGCACGCCCTTGGTAAGGGCGAGGTCATCGGTTCAATCCCGATCGTGGGCTCCATATGTCCCATCAGCGTTGTTCCAAAAAACCCTTGCGCCGGCCCGGGGCCGGCGCAGCAGAGCGGAGGCAGCACCATGGGCAAGGCCAAATTCGAGCGCAAGAAGCCGCATCTGAACGTGGGCACCATCGGCCACGTGGACCACGGCAAGACCACCTTGACGTCGGCCATCACCAACGTGTCGGCGCAGCGCGGCA
>Ga0302320_10001239_pt1 | contig 61329 bp, 62 predicted proteins | sample Bog_T0_3_FD_202130 | JGI IMG/M metagenome (GOLD analysis project Ga0302320, IMG submission 202130) | Peat permafrost microbial communities from Stordalen Mire near Abisko, Sweden - Bog_T0_3 | ecosystem: Environmental > Terrestrial > Soil > Wetlands > Peat | place: Sweden: Abisko, Stordalen Mire... | reverse complement strand
CCACATAGATTTTGCTGGATTTATGTACGGGCTAAAGCCCGTACCCTTCAAAATTTTGACTTGATCAGAGTTTCCGGTCTAGAGTCTCGGTTTGGTTCGCTTATGCAGCAAGGCCCGTCCCCTTCGCGGGGGCGGGCCTTGTTGCGTTTGGGACGATATGTGAAAGCGGGCTGGCTCGCCGGTTCCGCTACTATGGCGTGGTTGGAGGCGTGGTGGAATTCCCACTGGAATTGCTCCCGCCAGTCATAGTTCCAGAGCCTGAGCCGCTGCCTGAGCCGCTACCGGAGCCTGAGCCACTGCCGGAGCCTGAGCCGCTGCCTGAGCCGCTACCAGAACCTGAGCCACTGCCAGTGCCGTTGAGACCAGCATTGTTGGCGCCGTTGCCACCCATTTGCATCATCTGCTCGGCGTTATAGTCGTAGACAAACTCCCACTCGTTGTAGTGGTTTTTCGTCTTGTAGACCATGATGGACTGCTTGGGGCTGTTGGGCGAGAAGCCCATGATGGGTCCGCCACCGAAGGTCTGGCCGCTCAAGCCGGTGGTTGAGCCGGTGGTGGTATTTGTATTGGTGGCATTCGGATCTGTGGAGGTCGTCGTGGTTGTTGCGTTGCTGCTTGTGTTCAGGCCGGTTGTAGCACAGTTTGTACTGCTGCTGGTTGAGGAGTTGGGCGTGCCTCCGATGCCACTGCTGGACAAGCTGCCTTGGGAAGTATTTGTGCCTAATGGGTTGGGCGCGCAGCCGCCGGTACCGCCAATCGGCACACCAAAGAAGCCCATGACCGTCGGAGCCTTGTTCTGGCCAAGATAAACCGGCTTCCAATCCTCCTTGCCGGTGGTCGGGTCGGCATACTTCTTGCGCATGTAGCGGATATTGTTGGTGGGCTTGATCAGGGCATCGACGCTGGTCGGATAGGCCCCGAATTTCTTGTGATACATCCTTATGCCGCGGATGAACTGTTTGCCGCGGTGCATGGTTTCGATCTCGCGGTCACGCTGAATTTCCTTGGAGATCTTGGGCAGGGCGACGGCCAGCGCGATAGTAAACAGCGCCAGCATGAAGATGGCCACAACCAGGATGTAGCCCTCCTCTGACTTGGAGGGGCGGGGACGGCGGATTGGGGCGGGCTTTGTCATACAGCTTCTAGCTGCTAGCTCCTAGCTCTCTCGAGCGAGAACCGTATTACACGACATACCAAAACTTTCGTGCGGATTCAAACAGCTAGCAGCTAGAGGCTAATAGCTGCTTTTCAGTTCGCCTGGAAATGCAGGACTTGCGTATTGTTGTAACCCAGGTCTGTGACATCGACGCTGCCCGGCATGATGGCGCCCACCTTGTAGCGATGGTCGATAATATCACCGGATCGGGCGATAAAAATGTCGTCCCCGCGGCTGAAAAAAGCCTGAATGGATTTGTTTTTGGTCTGGGTGTAGCCGAAGTACTTCAGATCGATGGCCGGCGGCTTGGGCTTTTCGGGCACAACCGGGCCCGCTTTCACGCCAGGCTGCCCGGGCCGTGCGCCGGCTACCGGAGTTTCGATCTTCGCGGGCGCAGACTGGGCGGAGAAGATGTTTCTGCCGCTGCCCCGGTACTCCACCCCTTCGCACAGCGCCAGCTTGTCGAGGTGCAGGGTGGGGTCAATGCCGGCGTTGGAGAGCTTGATGGCCTCTGGGCCATGGGGCGTAGTCGGGGTTGCCGCCGGTGCGCGGCCGATCTCCGTGGCGAGCTGAGGGTTGGCGGGCCGGGCTGCCACAGCCGGTACGGGACGCGGAGCGGGCGTTGAACCTCCAAAGATTTCGTAGCCGCCAACGCCTGCAATCACCACGGCGAGGGCGATCAATATGTAGACCTGGCGCTTGTTTTCTATTCCCAGGGGGATGGCCATGGCTATTCGCCCTCCTTTCCCTGAGGAGTGGCGGCGGCGGCGCCTGCAGGCGGAGTGGGCGCCAACCCGCTGGGTACGTCGGCAGGCCTGAGCCAAGTGGAGACGCGCAGCCGCAAGTTCACCAGGCCGCCCTGCTGGCCGTTCAGCGCCATTCCGCGAATGACAAAGAAGGTCTGGTCGCGCTCCAGGCTGTTCACAAAGCGCATGATCTGCTGATAATCGCCGGTGATGCCCGCGTCCATGGTAATTTCCGTGAGATAGGAGCCGGGGGCGCCCTGCGTGTACTGCACGCGGGTAAGCCGGACGGGGCCTTTCAGCGCCAGTTCACCGATGCGGGTGGCGATGGAGGAGTAGTTGGGCGGGATGCGTTTGGAGTAGAAGGCGCTCATCTGGACGCGGGAATCCTCGACGCGCTTTTCCAAGCCGCGCAAGGGGGCGGTCTCCAGGTCGAGAGCCTTCAACTGAACCTGTTTGGCGGCCAGCGCGTCGCTGGAGCTGCCGTTGGTGGCGCGCCAGTCCAGGCCGAAACGGATGGAGAGGACGATGACCGCGGCCAGCAGCACGACAAAAGCCGCGTAGTGCCAGGTAAGCGGGGAGGTCAGGCGCTCGCGCCACAACGATGGAATGCGGCTGCTGCTCATCGCTGGCCTCCCGACTTCGGCTTGGGAGTGTGTTGCCCAGAGCCGGTTGTGGACTGCTTGATAAGCTTCTTTCCGTGAGCGGCCGGGGCCTGGGCCGGGTGAGGCGGCGGCGCGCTGGGGTTGGCGTGCTCTCCGTCGGCCGTGGGCTTCTCAGCCTTTTGTTGCGCCTTGCGATCCACCGGCACGGCCGGATTGTACTGTGCCAGCAGCTCGAAATTGACGCGGTTGGAGGCGCTGGGCGCCTCCAATCTCTCTCCCGGCCCGCCGGTGGACTCCGTGCTTTCTCCCACGATGGTGGGCAGAATAAAGTGTTTGGAGTGCTCCAGATTCTGCACCAGATCGACGGCGCGGTCGCGCGGTCCAACCACGCGCAGCTTCAGGGTGATGATGCCGGTTTTGGGGTCGCGCACCGGCTCCAGGGTGTTTGTCTGGACGCCGCCGGGCAAAACGGTTTCCAGGTCTTCCATGGCCAGCGTCCAGGAGAAGGTTTTTTCTTCGAAGAGCTGGTTGAGCGCCGCGACCTGCTTGAGCAGCGCGTCGTTGGCCGGCTGCCGCATCAGATCCTGGTAGCCCTGCCGTTCCCGGTTGATGGCGTCGATCTTGCTCTGCACAAGCTGTTCGGTAGCGCGCGCATCTTCGGCCTTCTGGTGGAGCGCATGCAAACCCAGGCCGAGGCCAATGCCGACGACCACCAGCACCGCCATGGCGATGCGCAGACGCTTGAGCGCCGGTCCGATGTCGGCGTAGGGGCGGGTGGCGAGATTGAGAGTGATCCTCATCAGTTTGCTCCTGCCAGCGCGCCGGTTACGCCCGCCAGAGTTACCAGGTTGCCGAGAGGCGTTGCCGCTCCGGTCTCCGGCCGCGGCGCTATATCGACGACGGTCATTGCAGGATCGTCGGACGAATTTGGTGAGAAAATCCAGCGGGCAAAGTCTTCCGCCGCGTTGTTGCCGCCCGCGCCGATGCCCGCAAAGTACAGGAGCCGTGGACGGACGCCGAGTTTGTCTTCAAAGTAGGCGGCGGCCACGCTGACGCCGCGCTGCACTTCCTCGAGGCGCAGGACCGGATCTTCGGGCAGATCCAGAGTGCGATAGAGCAGCAGGTCTTGAGAGTTGGTGATGGAGGTGGTCAGCGCCAGCGGGCTCAGGTTGGCGGCCAAAACCGGCTCCGTCGAATCGATGCCCCCCAGCGCCGCCAGACTCGAAGGCAGCACGGCTCCGGGCTCGTAGCCTGCCTCGCGTACGGCAGCCTCATACTCCGCCAGAACGGGACCGGGAAGAACCGCTGCCAGCACCTTACATTCGGTCTTGCTCTCCACCAGTACCTGGTAGCTCAGCCCGGCGTGCTCCACCTCGAAGGGAATCATCTTACGCAAGCGGAAGCGGAGAATGGGAAGGACTTCAACGGCCTTGGCGGGCAGTGAATCGAAGTCCAGAAAGAAGACGCGGACCACGGTGTCAGGCAAAACCAGCGTAACGGCGCGAGTGCGCGGCGAAACCTGGCCGAGCGCGGCGCGGATAGCGTTGGCCACCACCTCCGGCGCGCGCAGATTCTGCTCGCCGATGCCGGGCACAATCGCACCCGGCGGCAACGGCTCAAAAGCATAGACAGGCGGATGGCCCGGCCCCGGAGAAGCGGCGGCCAGTACGCCCTGCGGAGAAATCTCCACCGCCGCCGGAGGGCGCGCGCCTTGCTGAGAACCGAGTTTGGCTTTACTGAGAATCGATCTCACTGCGGCGTGACTCCTTCAGACGGTTTCGTAAACGATCGCGCGTTGTCATGCATATGAAGCGTGTAACCATCCAACTGGCTGAACGATCTCGAACCCAAAGCAGAAACGAGTTTGGCTTTAACGCTAGGGAATAAACTATCCATCGCGTCTTGGGCTTCGGCGATTGCCGGAGTATTCAAGCGCGAAGGGCGAACCGTGTGGGGTAAGGATCTAGCCGTTAACATCGCATCCATGTAGTTCTTCTGCGTTATCTCCCGTTCTTTTAAATACTCCTCTGCAATTTTCTTTACCGTTTCTGCCTCATCTGGATTCAGACCAGACTTCTTTGCAAAATAACCTCTCCAACCAGCCGCCATGTTCGCATGGCCAGCCGCATCCTCGGTATGCGCATATCTTTCGTAGAAGGCAAGCGTGGAGAACAGGTCTTCATATCGGAACTGCTCATTCCGCGCCTGTTGTTGCTCCTCCGTTAACGGTAATGGCATTGCCGTGGTCTTACCGGTACTTATGGTATTCGGACGGCCATCTTCGTTACATGGACGTACGCCGCACGACACGATTGCACATGGCGGATTATCACATGCCCCAAGCCCAACGCCCGATCCTCCGCCCTCAGTTGGAGGCTGCGCTTGGCCGAAGGTATATGTTGAAAGAGTGTTTGCTAGACCAAGGGCGGCAAGCAATACAAACAATTGATGCCAAATCGAATTCTTCATCGTATCCCCCGTTGCAAATTGCGGCAATGCAGACGAAACTTCCGAAAAATGTCCCTCAGAGGCTAAAGCCCGGCCTCTTTTTGCAGCATTTGCGGCACGACTGAAGTCGTGCCCTTTCAAAGCAGCGAAATATGTATCGAGCAATGCAGCGAGAAATGCAGAAAGTCTCCTCATCGTGACGCCTCGATGAACGTAACCTTGTTAATCTCCTTGAGCGTGGTCAGGCCGCGGCGGACACGATCCAGCGCCGACTCGCGCAGAAAGGTCATGCCCTCCTTCTGCGCCAACTTGCGAATTTCGGAGGTGGGCTTCTTTGCCAAAATGATTTCCCGAATGGAGTCAGTCAAATCCAGCAGCTCATGAATCGCCGTCCGGCCGCGGTAGCCGGTGCCGCCGCACTCCATGCAGCCCGGACCCTCGCGGAATTCAAATCCGAGCCAATCCTTGGGGTCCATGCCGCTGGCCAGCAGTTCCGCGTCGGTGTGCTGGATGGGGCGGGCGCAGTACTCGCAGATGGTGCGCACCAGCCGCTGCGCCAGAATGCAATTCAGCGCGGAGACAAAGTTGTAAGCCTCCACGCCCATGTTCAGAAAGCGGCCCAGCACGTCCACCACGTTGTTGGCGTGGACTGTCGTGAATACCAGGTGGCCGGTCAGCGCGGAGTTGATGGCGATCTGCGCCGTCTCCTGGTCGCGGATTTCGCCGACAAGAATTTTGTCCGGGTCGTGGCGCAAAATCGACCGCAGCCCACGCGCAAAAGTCAGACCCTTTTTTTCGTTGACTGGAATCTGCGTGATGCCGCGAATCTGGTACTCCACGGGGTCCTCGATGGTGATGATCTTGTCCTCATCGCTTTTGATCTCGTTCAGCGCGGCATAAAGCGTCGTCGTTTTGCCGGAGCCTGTTGGCCCCGTGACCAGCACCATGCCATACGGCTCGCGGATGTAGGCGCGGAATCGCTTCAGGTCCGCTTCGTTAAAACCCACCACGTCGAGAGTGAGGTGGTGAAACTTTTCGCTCATCGATTCTTTGTCCAGCACGCGCAACACGGCATTCTCGCCGTGAATTGTGGGCATGATGGAGACGCGGAAGTCGATCAGGCGGGTCTTGTAACGGACACGAAAACGGCCGTCCTGCGGCACCCTGCGCTCGGCAATGTCCAGCTCGCTCATGATCTTGATGCGGCTCAGGATGGTGGCGTGATGCTCGCGGGCGATGGGCGCCATGGCCTCCTGCAAGACGCCGTCGATGCGGTACTTGATGTGCACCGAATCATCATAAGTCTCGATGTGAATGTCAGAGGCGCGCCGTTCCAGAGCGGTGAAGATAGTAGTGTCCACCAGTCGGATGATGGGACTGATGTCTTCTTCGCTGGTCAGCTTTTCAATAGAAATATTTTCGTCTGAATTGTCGTCGCCGGTCAGCACGTCGAAGGTCAGCCCCTCGCTGGCCTCGTCGAGCACGCGCTGCGACTGCTCGGTTTTTTTGAGCAGGTCGGTAATCTGCGAGAGCGTAGCCACGCGCGGAATGATGCGATGCGAAAGCAGCCCGGCGATCTCGTCCAGCACCATCAGCCGCGATGGATCGCTGACCGCAATCACCAACGCGTCCGCTTGTTGTTCTATGGGCACGAAGTTGTAGCGGAACATCAACTCCACCGGCACAGTGCGCAGCAACTCGTGCTGAATCTTGAAGTTCTTCAGGTCCACGAACTCAGCGTGATAACGCATGGCCAAGGCTTCGGCCTGGGAGCGCTCGTCAAGAACAGCAGTGAGTGGAATAGCAAGCGTGGTTGCCTCAGCCATGGTTTATCCCTGACCTCCGGTGGCCTGTCCCAGCGAGAAGATGGGCAGGTAAAGCGAGATGAGGATGAAGACCACCACCACGCCCATGACGATGAGGATGGCCGGCTCAATCAGCGCCAGGGAAGCGGTGAGCGCCGTCGCCACATCCTCCTCGAAAAACTCCGACACCGAGTTGAGCATCTGCGGCAACGCGCCCGTCTGCTCGCCCACCGAGATCATCTCACCGGCCAGGTCGGGAAAGACTTTGGTCTGGATCAGCGCATCGGCCAGGCTGCGCCCCTCCCGCACCGTGGTGATGGAGTTGGAAACCGCCCGGGAGACGCGCATCGAGCTGATGGAGCGGGACGCGGTTTCCAGCGACGGCACCAGCGGCAACCCGCCCGTCAGCAGCGTGGAGAGCGTACGCGCAAAAAGCGCGACTTGGTACTTGAGCCAGATTTTGCCGAAGATGGGCAGCCGGATGCGGACTCCGTCGATGAAGTCGCGGCCCCGCTCGGTGATGGAGAAGCGATAGACGCTGAAAATTGTGCCCGCGAAGATGAGCAGAATCCAAAGCAGATTGTGGTTGAGGAATTTGCCGAGGGCCAGCAGGTCCATGGTCATGGCCGGCAGCTTGGAGCCCATCTGCTCGTAGAGCGTGCCAAACTGCGGAATCACAAAGACGAACATGAAAAACATCAGGCAGACTACCAGCGTCATCAGCACGCAGGGATAGATCAGCGAGGTTACCAGCTTTTTGCGGAAGGTGAGCGAGGTGCGCTGAAAACTGACATAGCGCTCCAGCACCTCCTGCAGGTTGCCGCTGCGCTCACCGGCCAGCAGCGTGGTGGTGTACATGATGGGAAATCCGGCCTGCGCCTCGAAGGCCGCCGAAAGCGAGTCGCCCGTCTTAACTCGCGCGGCCACATCTTCCAACTGCGCGGCAAAATGCTCGTTCTTCTGGTTCTTGGCCAGCATCTCAATGGAGCCCAGAATCGGCAACCCCGCGCGAATCAGCGTCAGAAACTGCTGGTTGAAGATGAGAAATGTCTCCAGCTTGACCTTGCGGCGCTTCAGCCCGCCAAAACCGCCTCGGGGACGCACGAAATAGACATGATAGCCGGCATGAACAAAGCGCGTGCGCAGTTCTTCGGCCGTGGCCGCCGTCTGCACCTGCTCCTGCACGCGGCCGCGCTCGTCGGCCACCTTGATTATGAATTCCGCCATGCCTCTCGCCGCCAGCCAATCCTGAGTAAACCTGACCTGTCTGGCCGGCTTTTCTCGGGATTTCTTCTCAGGATTAAGGGTATCAGTTCCCGCCCGCTATGCTCGTAACGGATAGACGCGAAAGGCGGAAGCAGCGCTCAAAGCGGGAAGACGGTCCGGGAAGAGCTTTTGCCCTGATCCGCCAGTGCTGTTCAATGGGCAAACAGGCGCTGGGCTTGCCCAATGGCTGAGTTCAGGCCGTGCAATCCGGGCCAGCATTTCGGCGCCACACCGCCCAAGATGGATTCAGTAGAGGTACTTCACCATCCACCCCAGGCCGTCGCGGAAACCCCGCACAGGAGAATGTCATGCAGTTTCAATTCAACGGAGTGCTCTATCAATTCTCGAATAACCAGCTCATCGTGGCCGCGCTTGCACTCTTGGTCGTGGTTCTCATCGTGCTTGGCGCTTTCCTGGAGCGCCGCAAGGCCAAAACCGCGGCCTTTCGCAATCGTTTTGGCACCGAGTACGACCGCGCCGTTCTAACCCAAGGCTCCCCGAGCAAGGCCGAAACCAAGCTGGCCGACCGTGAAACCCGTGTAGAAGCACTGAAGATCCGCGATCTCGGCGCCGCCGAGCACGATCGCTTTGCCGCCGAATGGCACACCGTCCAATCCCGCTTCGTCGACCATCCAAGGGCCGCCGTCACGGAAGCCGACGACCTGATTAACGCGCTTCTTGAGTCTCGCGGCTACCCATTGGCCGGCTTCGAGCAGCGTGCCGCCGATCTCTCCGTCACCTACCCCCGCATCATGGAAAACTACCGCATCGCGCACAGCGTTGCCCTCCGGCCCGGCCAGCTTGAAGCCAGCACCGAAGAACTCCGCGTCGCCATGATCCAATACCGCGCCATCTTCGATGAGCTGCTCCAGGACCAAAAGTCCATCCAACACAAAGTCGCCGCATAACTTGAAGTTTGCGGCGCGAAGGGTTCCCTCTCAATACGGATACCCTGGAGGATCGCAAAATGAGACCACTCGCGAACGTGATTCGATGTGCCCGCAAAACAGTATCCTCCATCCTGTTGTTGGTGGGCACTTGCACGTTGACAACCGCTCTGGGATTCTCCGCCACTCCGAATTCCGAGACCATTCAAGCCGCCTACACACAGGCAGGTAAAACCATCGGCATCACGCTGATCATTTACAACTACTCCACTCCCTTGGACCTGCAAATTCTTTCCCAGGCATTCGAAGAGGGCCAGGATCGAGGATTGGCCACCGCACTTTCCAAGACCAAAGCGGTTGGGCATTGTTCGATTACGGGGGCTCTCAGCTATGACGTCGCCTTCATCCAGATGGTTGTTACGCCAACCGGGCGGAAGATCACCTTTATCGCCAGCCGCCCTCGTCCGCCAGAGCTGGCAAGATTGGATGAAGCCGACTCGGCTGTGCAGCCTCAGTCCTTCGATCTGGCCATTGGTCAATTCGAACTGAATGACACCGACAACACCAAGAACACAGGATTTCTGTATCCGGCAAGCAAGCTCGCGATCGATAAGCAGGGAGTGTTTCGCTATGATCTGTCCGGCAATCCCTGGTCGCTGGTCAACATTCTCGATTCCAAGGCGGCCTCCGCCGAAACCTTAGCGCTGGGTCCCCAGAATTGATCTTGAAGGGAATTCACCAGCCGTGTGTCCCAAGTAAACCCTCCAATATTACCGCCCTGTTCCATCTATTCTGCCTCACTGCTGACCCTGTATCCTGATTGTGTTCTATCTTGCGGCGGGAAAGAGGTTTGAATTGACGCAGGCATTGAATTGGACAATGCGCAAGTACGGACGGCTGACTGCCGGCGGCGGCGCACTGCTGCTTGCCGTGGCCATCGGCGCGGCCTTGCTGGCCGGCTCTCACGGCGGCCGGTCGGCGGCGGCTGTCACTCCTTATCCGCACGAGTTGGCGCAGGTCAGCTTTGCCGTGGCCGGTGACGTGATTCCGCACGGAGCGGTGCGCACCGCCGCGGCCGCGGCAGGAGACGGCGCTCAGGGCTGGGGCGCGCTCTTCGCTGACGTGGCCGACGTCTTCCGCCACGCCGACTTCGGCTTTGTGAACCTGGAAACTCCGGTGGCGCCGGAGCACTCGCGGGGAACCAAAGAGTTTATGTTTGACGCGCCCATTGCGCTGGTGGACGCACTGAGGGCCAGCGGCATCAAGATCGTCTCATCCGCCAACAATCACATGATGGACCAGGGCTGGGCGGGTTTTGCCGAGACGCGCGAGCATCTGCGCGAACGCGGAATGCTCTTTGCCGGCACGGGCGACACGGCCGAGCTGAGCTGGCAACCGGTCATCACCGAGGCTAACGGAATCAAGGTGGGCTGGCTGGGAATGACGCGCTGGCTCAACGGCAACCGCAATCCCGATAAGGACGACCTGCCGCACGTAAACTTCTTCCCCTATCCGGACGAATCCAAAGGCGCGCCGGGGCTCGACGAGGCTGGCGTGCTGGACGCCATCAAAAAAGCGCGCGGCCAGTGTGATTTCCTGGTGGTTTCCATTCACTGGGGCGTGGAGTACGCGACAGCGCCTCTACCCGCGGACGTGGAAACGGCGCACAAGATGCTCGATGCAGGAGCCGCGGTGATCGTCGGCCATCATCCGCATGTGTTGCAGCCGGTGGAAACGTACCGCACCGCCGACGGCCGCGACACGATCATCTTCTATTCGCTGGGAAATTTTTTGTCGAACCAATCGCGCACCTACATCGACGGCCTGATGCCGGACAAAGAAGGCGACCCGCGCGACTCGCTGATCGGCCTCTTCTCCGCTGTGCGCAAGGACTACGGGCCAGCCGGAGTGCGCGTCGAGCTGGGCCATGTGGGCGTCCTGCCCGTGTGGGGCGAGAACAATCGCAATGAACTCGCCAGGGGCCAGGCCAAAACGCAGGTGATTCGCCCCGTCCTCATCGATCGCGAGATTCCGCGCGTACAGGCAAAACTGGACGATCTGAATAAGCTCAGCACTCCCACGAAGCCGCTGACGTCCGAGCAGAAGAAGGAATTCATCGAGCTGACCAGCCGCCTGAAGCTGCTCACCGACCGCCGCGCATTATTACTGGAACGCATCGGCGATGAGTACGTCACCGATCCGCCAAAACTGGCGGCGAAGCCGTAGAACAAGCCAAGCTCTTACTGCACTGTTCCCTGCGGCCGCAGCCGTCGCAGGTCCATGGCGCAGGCCACGGCATTCTGCGCTTGCAGGCGGAGATTGTCAGAAGCGACCCAAAGCCACAGCCGCGTGATCTGGCTGGAGTTGCGCGTGCCCGGCTCGGGATGCAGCCGGACCAGCACATCGTCCTGTCCCGTGGAGGCCAGGTTGGAGGGCGAATCGGTGTCTTCCAGCACCAGGTCGAGGTGGCCGCCGCTCAAAACCTCTTCCAGCGCGGCAATCTCCGTTGGCTGCTCCAGTTCGATGGCGATGGAGAAGGCGTGGCCGTGGAAGACGGGCGCATGAACCACTTGCAGGGCCAGCGCGGGCCAGCGACCGGCTGAGAGCGCGGCGTAGTGGCGGCGCACCCGCGCCTCCACCGAGCCCAGGCTCACTTTGGCGCTTTCGCCCAGGCCGGCCAGCAGGTTATAGGCCGCCTGCGCGTCGTAGAGGTTGCGGGGCATCCCCTGAAAGCTCAACAAGCTCGTGGACTGCTGGTGCAGTTCGTCCAGGGCGGCGCGGCCAAACTCGCTGGCAGGCTGCAAGAGCGTGGCGAAGGCGATGCGCACCGGGGCTGCCTGTTGCAGCCGTTCCAGCACCAAGGCCAGCGCCAGCGCCGCGGGGTGGGCGGGAACCACAGCGGGAGTGAACAGGTCCACGGTAGCCGCCTCAGAACCCAGCCAGGGCGCGCGCACTACAACGCCCGTCTCCTGGTCCAGAGCGCCGGAGAGGTCGAGCACCGTTGAGCCGGCGCGCAGCGCGTCGCGCCAGTGCTTGCGGGTCAGGTCCTCGGAACCGCAGAAAAAGGTAAAGTCGATGCGGTCGAAGGCGTCCGGGCCAATGGTCTGGACAAAGGTGATCTCGTCGCCCACCTGGTCCAGCAGACCCTCTGCCTCCTCTTCGTCCAGCAGCACGATATTGGCCGCCGCCAGGGGCGACTCCGACAGGGCTTCCTTCAACTCCCTGCCCACCAGGGTTGAGGCTCCGGCAATGGCGATCTTGTACACAGGCGTCCTTTGATTCATTTGCTAAGATCAGGAGCGGTCGAGCGGCCCCGATTCCGAAACAACAGCAGGCGTGGGCTTCAACCGCCAGCGGCGGCGGCGCGACCAGGAGTAAGCCGCCCGCGCCCAGATGCCGCTGAACATATACACCAGCGCGCACAAAAACAGCACCGCTTGAGAAAACCTGAAGATGAAAAACAGCACAATCGAGATGATAATCAGCATCTGATAGGGATGACTGTGGGAAAGGCTAAGTTCCTTGCCGGACCAGAAGCGCCATGTGCTGACCATCAGGAAGCCGCTCACGCCCACAATTCCAATCCAGATGAGAGCGACCCACCAGTACCACACCGGATAGCCTTGGCAGAAATGCACCGCAGCGGCCAGCAGCCCCGCCGCGGCCGGAATCGGCATGCCCACAAAATACTTGCGGTCCGGACGGCCCGGATTGCGCGGCAGAGGGTCGTGGCTGATGTTGAAGCGCGCCAGCCGCGATACCCCGCCGATGAGATAGAGGAAACAGATGAAAGCCCCGGCGTAGAGCAAGTGCTCGTGCAACTGCGGATTCATGGTATCGGAAAGAAAATGGAATCCCCAGATGAGCGCCAGCAGGCTGGGCGCCACGCCGAAGGTGATGGCGTCGGCCAGCGAATCCAGTTCCTTACCGAAGTCGCTGCACGTGTTGGTCATGCGCGCTATGCGGCCGTCGAGCGAATCAAAGGGAATGGCAAAAATGATAGCGATGGCCGCCCAATCCAGGTGGGTGTGCGCGTTGCCGGCGTCGGTGAGGGCCGCCATGGTCTGGATGATGGAAAAGAAGCCGGCGGCGATGTTGCCTACTGTAAACAGCGAGGGCAGCAGAAACATTCCGCGACGCAACTGCGCCCGCGCCCTGGCTTTGGCTTGTGCGGCATCGGGGTGCATCATAGGCGGCCTCCGCCGGACTCATTGGGCAACACGCTGGCGCTCGTGGACCTCTTCGCGGTGGAAGCAACGGACACCAGTTCAAGCTCCGCCATGGACGCCAGCACGCTGGAGCCGCCTTGGACGCGCTGGCCCACTTTCACGCACAAAATCGCCTCGGGCGGCAGCAGCACGGTGACGCGGGAGCCGAACTTGATCAACCCCACGCGCTGGCCACGGGTCAGAGTGTCGCCTTCCTTGAGGTTGAAGACGATGCGCCGGGCCAGCAGGCCGGCAATCTGCTTGAAGGTAACCTCCATGCCCTCGCCGCTCACTGTGGCGATGTTCTGCTCGTTGCGGTCCGCCGACGCGGGATTCATGGCATTCAGGTACTGGCCCTTCTGATAACGCACGGAGGTGAGCACGCCGCCGATGGGCGAGCGGTTCACGTGCACATCAAAAACGCTGAGGAAAATGCTGATCCGCTGCCGTGGACCTTCGGGGGTGTTGATGGAGGCTGTTTCGGTCACCAACCCGTCTCCGGGAGAGACGATCAGGCCGGGGCCGGTGGGAATCGTCCGCTGGGGATCGCGGAAAAACCAGAGAAAAAACGCCGCCAGAAGCACCGGCGCGATGCTCCACGCCCAGTTGCCCGTAGCCCACGCCAGCACAGCCGCCACCGCCAGCAAACTCAATCCGTAGATGTAACCGTCACGAACCATTGTCCCAAACGATTATACGGCTATTCGGCTCACTGCTGGCACAGCAATGCGCGGCTCGAGTGGCACACTCCCCGCTCGGAGGCCGCGCATGGCTGGCACTCAGGCAAATCGCCCGCAATCTACGATGCCCGCAAAAACCTAAGCAATGACCGGCAGTCTGCGTTCCAAGGAGATAATCATGTCCTTAGCGTGCAGTTTGAGCTTCTTGAGCTTGATTTCTTCGATCTGCTCCTCTGTGGAGAGATACGGCTTCTGGAGCAACTCTTCCAACCGCTGAGCGTAATTACGATGTTCGGCATGCAGGCGATCAATTTCTGCGCTCAGCGTGGAATCCTGTATTTCATCCATCAAGCACCTCCTGATAATAAGGAACACTTACATATATCGCCCCCAGAGCACAATCCGCAAGTCAAAAAAAGACCATAAGTAACCTCGACTGTGGAATTCGCCTCGGAAAGCCCCCTTAAGTGACTGTAATCACGCTTGTTCGTTCTACTGTCACAGAAGCCTAAGGCTCAAAGCGCTCCAGCCCCAGGCGCATCAAAACCGCATCATCTTCCGGATCATGATAGTAGCGCCGACGGCGTCCGGTTTCCACAAAGCCCAACCGCCGGTAAAGCCCCAGCGCCGGCTGGTTGGAGGCGCGCACCTCCAGAACAATCTCCGTAATTCCGGCCAGCCTCAGCCTGCCGGCCAGTTCCGCAAAGAGCCCCCGCGCCAGGCCGCTGCGTTGGTAATGCGTATCAACCGCGATGATCTCCAGCTCGGCCTGCGGAGGAATAAGGCTGGCCACCGCCAGGCCCGCCACCTTGCCCGCCTGCCCTCCATCCGTCACCAGCGCAATTCGCCGCGGCGTGGCATCCTGCTCCAAGGCGGCCCGGTAGGCTGCAAGCGGCCATTGCGGCGCATTTTTCAGGTGGGCGGCAATCTCCATCACCCGGTCGAGATCCTCCGGGGTCATGCGGCGAATCCGCGTGGCTTGAAATGCCGCGGGATTACTCGATTCGGAGGGAGGCGGGAGATTCAACCCCCGCATTTTGCCAATATATTCGATGCGAGCTTTAGCCCCGGAGGCATCGTCTTCGTGCGGTGTATCGGCGCGCTTCATGCCTTCGCCACCGCCGCCGCCTCGCCAAAAATCTCCGCATCCGAGCGGCGCAGGTAGTTGCCGTCCAGCAGCGCCAGGTCCACAAACTCTCCGGCTGCCACGCGCGATACACAAAGCCGCAGCGCATCGGCTGCTGTGGGCGCATCCACGCGAACCAGCTCCGTATCCGGCCAAGCCGCGCTCAGCAGTTGCGCGGCGGCATCGTCGCAAACGGCAATCCGCTGGGTCGGCGGAACAATCTCCGCCAGTTCCGCGGCTCCAGCCAGCAGTTCCCTTGCCTGCCCATCTGCTTCGCCCACGCGCAGATACACCTCGCCGCGATGCGCATCCAGCGCCGCCGACTCCACACTCGCCTTCGCCGCCAACACTTCAAGCCGCGAAACCGCAACCACCGGAGTCTTAGCCGGTTCGGCCAGGCCCTTGACGGCAGCCAGCCCCACGCGCACGCCGGTAAAGCCGCCGGGGCCGTTCACTACAACGATGGCGCCGAGCTGCGGCAGTTGCACCTCTGACCTGCCGAGCAGTTCGCAGACGGAGGCCACTAAAGACTCCGAGGGACGTTGTCCGCCCAGTACGGTCTCGCCCAGGATGTGGAGTTTTCCGCCAACCAGTTGCCCCAGCGCCACCGAGCCGGTGGGGCCGCAGGTGTCGATGGCCAGCAGAAGCATCGATTCCGCCATGCGCCTCCTTAAACCGCCTTCAGCGCTTGCTCCAGATCGGCGATCAGGTCGTCCTTGTCCTCGATGCCCACCGAGAGGCGGACGCGGCCTTGCGTGATGCCCATCGAGGCGCGCACTTCCTCGCTCACCGAGCCGTGGGTGGTGGTGGCCGAGTGCGAGGCCAGCGACTCAACCCCGCCCAGCGATTCGGCACTGAGGAAGAGCTTGATCGCCCCGAGGAAACGTCCCGCAGCCTCACGCGAACTCACCTCAAAGCTCATCATGGAACCAAATCCCTTCTGCTGCTTCACAGCCAGATCGTACTGCGGATGGCTCTTCAGCCCGGGATAGGCCAGCTTGCTCACCTTGGGATGCGTCGCAAGATACTCCGCCACGGCGCGTCCATTCTCCTCGTGCTGCTTGATGCGCAGCGGCAGCGTCCTGATGCCGCGCAGAACCAGAAAACACTCGAAGGGCGACATCACTCCGCCGGCCGCCTTCTGCACCAGCAGAAACCGCTCCTTGTGCTCGGGCGTGGAGCCGATCAGCGCCCCGCCCAACCCGTCGGAGTGGCCGTTGAGGTACTTGGTAGTCGAGTGCATCACGATGTCCGCGCCCAGCGCCAGAGGGCTTTGCAGCGCCGGCGACAGAAACGTATTGTCCACGCTGACCTCAATGCCGCGCGCGTGCGCAATCTTGCTGACCGCCGCAATATCCGTCAACACCATCAGCGGATTGCTGGGCGTCTCAATGTGCAACAGCTTGGTGTTGGGCCGTATCGCCGCTTCCACCGCGCTCAAATCGCTGGTGTCCACATACTCGATCTCGATGCCGTAGCCGGAGACGATTTGGTTGAAGAGCCGCACCGTGCCGGCATACACATCCTTGGAGCAGATCAGGTGATCGCCCGTGTGCAGCATAGCCACCAGCGCGGAGAGCGCCGCCATGCCGGTAGTGAAGGCATGGCCGCTCGTTCCGCCTTCAAGAGCCGCCAGCGCCTCCTCCAGGCGGTCGCGTGTAGGGTTGCCGGCGCGCGAATAGTCCCAACCCCGGTCCGTGCCGATGCCGGTCAGCTCAAAGGTCGAGGAAAGATAAACAGGCACGTTCACCGCGCCCGTCTGCGGGTCGGGATACTGCCCGGCATGAACGGCAAGGGTCGAGTATTTGTAGTTGGACATTGTCTGCGAATAGCTCCTAGCTTCTAGCTTATCGCGGCGGGGTCCTACTTTTTCTCCGGCGCAGCGGATTGCCGGATCGCCCGCGCCACCTCTGCGGCAATCTCGTCGACTTGCTCGATATTTTTAGGGAAAAAGGCCATGCCGCAGGTCTCAGCTTATACTGATTTGAATGTGCAACCAGCGTGACTTTCCGCGAAGGAACGGGGTATGATCATGAATTCTACGTCTTCCACTTGTCCCATGTGCGGACAATCCGAATCAATACGCCTGACCTCCAGATCGAACTCAGGCAAAATATATTACCTCGCGGTGTGTAGACAATGTGGGCAGCATTACTGCGACCCCACACCCACGGCAGCTGAGATCGTGGAATTCTACCAGGGAGATTACCACCAGGAACTCCGCCAGATTGGCAGTACTGAGAAGATTTTCGGCTCAAAGTTCTTAAGTTACCGGGACTGGGTGGTCAAGTACCTCGAAAGCGGCCGCACGATCGACGTGGGAACCGCTACCGGGTTGTTCCCTTCCATTCTGAAGGAGGCTGGCTTCGATGCTGAGGGCCTTGAGTACAACCGCGCCAGTGCCGAATGGGGCGCCAAAAATTACGGGATTCGCATCCGGGTGGGCGGGCTCGAACAGATCGCCGCGGAGTTGGAAACGTACGACCTGATTTCGATGACCGATGTGCTCGAGCACACTGAGCATCCGTTGCGCGCTTTGCAGACGGCCAGCCGGTCGCTCAAGCCGCATGGCTTTATGCTCATCACCTTCCCCAACATTCGTTCTGCTGAGTCGACGTACCTGCGCATCCTCGCCAAATTGACGAAGCGCAACGAGGTATGGACGTGTTGCCATATTCCGCTTCACGTATGGGAGTTCACTCGGGAGACAGCCCAGGCAATGTTCGAGAAAGCGGGCTTCGAGGTGGTGGGTTTTCGGCGCTCACATTCAGCGGTAAATCCCACTTCTATCATCGCTGGCCTGCTCTTCCTGCCGCTCCAGGTTCTCAAATTCCCTCCGTTGGCCCGTGCATTCGGGACGCAAATGGAATTCATGATTCGAAAGCGGGTCTAGCCTACTTTTTCTCCGGCGCAGCGGATTGCCGGACCGCCCGCGCCACCGGGTAATATCCGGTTCGCGTGCGGACGATGAGCTTGCCCTCGCCCTTGCCCTCGGCCCTGACCTCGACGCGGCGGAAACCCGGCTCGGTGGTCGGCCTGGTGGAGTGGTAGCCCAGCGTGTATTGGTTGCGAATATCCCGCGCCACCTCGGCGGCGATCTGGTCGATCTGCTCGATATTTTTCGGGAAGAAGGCCATGCCGCCGGTCTCGGTCGAGAGCGTCTCCAGGGCCTTTCGCGCATCCTTCACCTCGGAGCGGCTCATATCTTCGTCGCCAAATAACAAACCAATGGAGTAGATGACCGGGCCGGACAACTGCCGGACCCGCTGGATGGTCTGCTCCTGGTTGTAGTCTGAGGAGTTATCCTCGCCGTCGGTGATGAGGATAATCACCTGCTTGGGGCGCTTGGCATCGCGCGCCAGCTTGTCAGCCGATGCCACCACGGCATCGTAAAGCGCGGTGCCACCCTTGGCCTCGATGTGGCTCAGCCCCGCGCGCAATTTGCTCACGTCGGAGGTAAACTCCTGGTCGATGACGGCCTCGTCGGAAAAGTTCACTACGAAGGCCTCATCTTGAGAGTTGGAGGCCTGGATCAGGTCGAGGGCGCTCTTGTTCACCGAGGGTCGCTTGCGGCCCATGGAGCCGGAGTTGTCCACCACCAGCGCAATGGAAACCGGCAGGTCGGTGTGCTGGAAGCTGATGAGCTTCTGTTTGACGCCGTCCTCGAAGACCTGAAAGTTTTCCTTCTTCAGGTCCGGCACCATGCGATTGCCATCCAGCACCGAGCAGTTGAGCGACACCTCTTCCACGTCGGTGTGCAGAACGAAGCCCTCGCCCTCTTTGCGCAGGGCCGGGAGCGCGGACGCCTCGCCATCCGGTGAGCGCACCGGGTCGCGATCCACGTTGAGCGCCGGAGGCGGAATTCGATCCTGGGCAGGAGTTTGGGCAGGGGTCAGCGGCGCGGACGATTGTTGCGCCGCCATTGAAAGAGCCGCCAGGGCAAAGAGAAGCACGAGATTACAACTACGCATAGGAACCGGTATGAGCATGGACGTTAAGACGAGGCCATCTTCACTGGAGAATTAGCCTTCCCCTTCACTTTACGCCTCTTACCGCGGCAGGTCAGTCCACGCGCCGCCAGCACCGGGTCGCAAAGACTCCTGCGATACAATCGACTCAAGCGCAAAACGGCTCCGGAGTGTGCGGAATGGGGCTTTCGAGCGTAAATTTCACCCGCAAACGGAGTGCAAGTCCATCCTTATGGCTAACATTTATCCCTTTCGCGCCTGGCGCTACTCGCCCTCCGCTGTTCGCCTGGAGGATGTGGTCACACAGCCCTACGATAAAATCTCTCCGGCCATGCAGCAGGCCTACTACCAGCGCAGCCCGTTTAATTTAATCCGCATCATTTTGGGCCTGCCGGAGCCTGGCGACGCCGAGCGCGGGGAGAGCGTTTATACCCGCGCCGCGCGCGACTTGAGAGCCTGGCGAGAGCAGGGCGTGCTGGCGCAGGAAAAAGATCCGTGCATCTTCGCCTATGCGCAGCAATTCAAGGTTCCCGGAACTGAAATCATCAAAGAACGGCGCGGATTTATCGCCCTCGGCAAGCTGCAAGACTATTCCGAGAAGGTCGTTTTCCGCCATGAACAGACGCTCAGCAAGCCCAAGAGCGACCGGCTCAACCTGCTCAAGGCCACGCATGCGCACTTCGGCCAGATCTTCATGCTCTACACCGATCCGGCCGGCATGATCGAAAAGATTCTCTACGACGGCGTCGGCCCGGCCGAGGCGGAGGTCACCGACGAGTACGGTGTGCTGCACCGGCTGTGGAAGATCAGCGATCCTGCCGCCATCCTCGGGTTGACCGCGGCCATGGCCGATAAAAAGCTGATCATCGCCGACGGCCACCATCGCTACGAGACCGCGCTGAATTACTCCAAAGAACACGCACCGACAACGCCGGCAATAACGGAGACCAGCGTCTCCAGGTTGCCGCAGCCCGCCTACCCGGAGGCTGCGGTGATGATGACCTTCGTCAACATGGACTCCGACGGGCTGGTGATTCTGCCCACCCATCGCGTGGTTCATAGCCTCAAGAACTTCGACCCGGCCGCTTTTGCGCGCGCCGCCGAGGAATTTTTCAACCTCGAGCCCCTGCACGCAGCAGACTCTTCAAGCCTCATCAAAACACTCACCGGCCAGCAAGGCACTGCCTTTGTCACTGTCACTCGCGCCGGAGCGTTGCTGTTGCGCGCCAAGCCGGAGCCGGTGGCCGCCGCGCTCGCCAGCCTGCCGGAGCGCCAGCGTCCGCTTGACCTGAGCTGCCTGCACTCCATCGTCCTCGACCGACTGCTCGGCCTGGACGCCGAAAAGGTTCGCGAGCAGACTAACATTCGCTATCTGCGCGACGCCGCCGAGGCCGTCGAGCAGGTTCGCGGCGGCGAGGCTGACGTCGTCTTCCTCACCAACCCTGTTTCCATGGAGCAACTCCGGGAAGTGGCCTTTGCCGGCGACGTGATGCCGCAGAAGTCCACCGATTTTTTTCCCAAGCTGCTCAGCGGTCTGACGATTTATGCGCTGGATTAAGTAGAGGATTGCGAAAGCCGATTTGGGTTCATAGGGCAAGAAACCGAGGAGACCAATGCCAACGATCAGCAGGTTTTACGGAATCTTGATTCAGATGTATTTCGGTGATCATGTTCCGCCACACTTTCATGCGTTGTATGCTGAATTCGAGGCATTGATTGACATTCAGACTTTCGAGGTCATCCGTGGAGAGTTGCCGAGCCGCGCAATGGCGCTAGTGCTGGAATGGGCACAACAACACCGAGACGAATTAAGGAGGGATTGGGAACTATGCGTACAGAATCAATCGCCAGCGAAAATTCTTCCACTACCTTAGCCGAGGAGGTCACGCCCCGGTCGCCTTGGCGCGTAACCGAAGTCGAAGCCCTGCCGGGCTTCCGGCTGCGGGTGGCATTTGCCGATGGCCTTACCGGGATGGTCGATCTATCCCGCATGGTGCATTCGCCGAAGGCAGGAGTTTTTGCCGCACTTGCTAACCCAACTTTATTTGCGCAGGTCACGCTGGAATATGGTGCTGTGGCGTGGCCCGGTGAACTGGACCTTGCTCCGGATGCGATGCACGCCGCAATCCAGCAACATAAGGAGTGGTCGCTCTAGGAGCGGGGTACGCTTTTGCCTATCAGGGTTGAAATTCGGTCCAGTAGCCAGAAGTTCCGAATACGTCGTCTGGTTTGTTTATTCGCGGCTCTTACAGCAGCAGGAACGCCTGTCCTTGCGCAACCCGCTCCGCCAGCTCCTCAAACTCGTTTTGTTGTGGTGCTCGACGCGGCTCACGGCGGCGACGACACCGGCGGACGCCTCGCCAACAATCAGCTCGAAAAATCCTTCACACTGGCCCTCAGCGTGCGCCTACGGTCGCTGCTCGTAGCGCGCGGCATTCCGGTAGTTACCACGCGCGACTCCGATGCGGCGGTTGATCCGGTAAAGAGAGCGGAGATCGCCAACCGCGCCCAGGCCCAGGCCTGCCTCAGCCTGCACGCCTCTGAGAGCGGCTCCGGCATTTACCTCTTTGCCTCTTCGCTCGCCCCCGCCGCTCCCGCGCGCTTCCCTGCCTGGAAAACGGCGCAGGCCGCTGCGGTGATGCGCTCGCTCAAGCTGGCCGGAGTGATCAACTCCGCGCTGCTGCACGCCGGCATGAGCGTGACCCTGAGCCGCACGTCTCTGCCTGCCATGGATAGCATGACCTGCCCGGCGGTGGCCGTCGAAATTGCGCCGGAACAAAACCATGAAACAGCCGCCGGCCTGGACGACAAGGACTATCAGGCGCGTGTGGCAGCGGCGCTGGCAGCGGCGCTGCTGGAATGGCGAACAGATGCCGGGCGAACGGAGGCTCGTCCGTGATTCCCCGCCATCAAAGGATCCTCTTCATCTTTTTGCTTGTGGCCTCGTTGGCCATGGGCGCAGTGCTGTGGCTTCTGCGCCAGCATGCTCACCAGCGGCTGCTCGCCGGGCAGGACTCCGCGCCCACCAGCGCTCCCGCCGTGGCGCCCGCCGAACAGGCAATCCTGCTGATGGCCAGCGACAGCGACGGCTCAATCCTCACCCAGCTTCACTCCCTGCCTCTGTCCGCCGACGCGGGCGCTCGCGCCCGCGCTGTGTTGGGCAAGCTGCTGGACCTCTATGCCGCACCCGATGCCGCCCACCACGTTCCCGGCGGAGCAAGCTCCGTGCTCCAGGTTTTTCTGCTGCCCGCTCCTGAAATTACAGGCGCCGTTCCCGCCGCCGGCAAAACAAAAATCGCCGATTCCAGAAATGTTGTGGCCGTGAGCCGCGAATCGCGCGCCAATCCTCCCGCCGCCCCATCGCAGTACGCGCCGCAAGCCGGCCCGCTACTGGCGGTCGTCAACCTCACCGGCAGCTTTGCCGCCAACCACCCTTCCGGCATCGAGACGGAGATGCTCACCGTGCTTTCCATCTGCGGCACGCTGCGCGCCAATCTGCCCCGCGTCACCCAGGTGCGCTTCCTGGTGGACGGCCAGCAACGCGCCACGCTCGCCGGCCACGCCGACCTGACCCGCACTTACCTGACCGGCGATGCAGTACCATCGAATGAAGCGCATCCGTAACCAGCCCCGGCCTTATAGCTTCATTTCCGCTGTGATTCGCGGTATGATGATTGTGAAGGAGCAGTCATGCCTCGCCCTGTCGCACACATCACGGCCCCCATCGAGCCGTTGGAATCTCGAATCAAGCGGCTGCGCATCCCCAAGGCCCGGCAGAAGGAATTGCTGGCCATCATGGATGAGGCCTGGACGCGTTTGGCCGTTGACCGGGTAAAACGCCCGATTATCTCGGCTCCGCGGGGAGAGAAGCTGGAAAGTGCCTCCGCCACCCGTTAATCCCAATGCGGTCTTCCTGAACATTCCATATGATGTGGAATTCCAGAAACTCTATCTCGCTTATATTGTGGGCCTTTCTCTATTAGGATTCGATCCCTGTATTACATCGGGGATTGCTGGCGGAGAGCGCAGGCTTGACAGAGTTCTGGCGCTGATTCAGAGTTGCCGCTACTCGATTCACGACCTCTCCCGCGTAGAGCTTAGTGCAGCGCCGCCAGCTACGCCCCGCTTCAATATGCCACTGGAACTTGGGCTCACTATCACTTGGTCCAAGCTGCATCCCAAGAGTCATACATGGTTTTTATGGGAGTCTACGCCACGCAGGCTGCAAAAATCGATGAGTGACCTGGATGGCACCGATCCCTACATTCATTACGGCACGGTTGAAGGTGTTCTCAGCGAGCTCCGCAACGCATTTGTGCGCGACAATTCTCCGTCCGTTCAAAGCATGATGGAGGCCTACCGCCTCGTCGAGGCGAGGAATATCGTGAGGATCCTGGCTGGCGGCGACACACGCAACCTTTATTCCGCGAGCGTCTTCAGAGAGTTGTGTCTCCTCGCTCTGGATGGTGTGCGCCGCATTGGGAAGTTATGAGAACCATGATCCCCACCATCGGCGTTTTTGATTCCGGCTTCGGCGGCCTTACCGTGCTGCGCGCACTGATGGCCCAGATTCCCCGCGCGCGCTTCGTTTTCATCGGTGACACGGCCCGCCTCCCCTACGGCTCCAAGTCGCGGCGGACTATTGCCCGTTATGCCGCTCAGTGCGCGCAATTTCTGGTCAACCAGCAGGGCGCGGAGTTCCTGGTCATCGCCTGCAACACGGCCAGCGCCCTGGCCCTGGACGCTATTCAGGACGCGGTTCAAGTTCCCGTGCTGGGCGTCATCGAGCCCGGCGCCGAGGCTGCCCGCGCCGCCTCCCGCACCGGCGATGTGCTGGTCATCGCCACCGACGCCACCGTGCAAAGTCACGCCTACGCCGCTGCCTGCCGCGCTCGCGGCCTGCGCGCTCTGGAAAAAGCTTGCCCCCTGCTCGTCCCGCTGGTCGAGGAGGGATGGACAGGCACCGTAGATCTGCCTGAAGCCCCTGCCGCGCAAGCCGCGTCCGCCTCACCGCAGGTGGCCGTTACTGCCGAGGTCATCCGCATCTATCTGGCCGAACTCACCGCGGAAGCCGCCGCCCAGGGCATGAACCCCGACGCGCTGGTGCTGGGCTGCACTCACTACCCGTTGCTGCGCCCATTGCTGGAACGCGCTGTTCCCGCCGGGATGAAGGTCATCGACTCCGCCGACGCCACCGCCGAAGCTGCCGTCAAACTCTTCGGCCAGCAGAAAGCAGAGAAACGTTCGCCGTCCGCGCAGGATCAGGTCCGCTGCTTCGCCACCGATTCCGTCGAGAAGTTCGAGCGCCTTGGTTCCCGCTTTCTTCGCCGCCCCACCGGCAAGGTTGAGCTCGTGGACCTGGGCGGCTGATATTCTATTTAGACGGTAGGTGTCCGGTATCCCCAAAGTCCGGACCTGGAGGAAGTTAGCAAGCATGATCGATCTGGCAGGTAAGACGGCTGTAGTCTTCGGGCTGGCCAACAAGCGTTCCATCGCCTGGGGCATCGCCCAGAAGCTGCACGAGGCCGGAGCAACCCTGGCCATCTGCTATCAAAATGACCGCATGAAGCTCGAGGCCCAGAGCCTCATCGACGAGTTGTCCGGCGCCAGCGGCTTCCAGTGCGATGTCTCCAACGACAACGAGATTGAAACCCTCTTCGCCGCCCTCAAAGAGAAGTACGGCAAGCTGGATATTCTCGTCCACGCCGTGGCCTTCGCGCCTGCCGCGGAGTTGCGCGGCGAGTTCATCGACACCACCCGCGAGGGCTTTCGCATCGCCCACGATGTCAGCGTTTATTCGCTCATTGCCGTCACGCGCGCCGCCGCGCCGCTCATGACCGAGGGCGGCAGCATCCTGACGCTCAGCTTCTATGCCGCGGAAAAGGTCGTCCCGCACTACAACGTCATGGCCGTGGCCAAGGCCGCCCTCGAATCCACCGTGCGCTATCTCGCCTGGAACCTCGGCTCCAGAAACATTCGCGTCAATGCCATCTCCGCCGGCCCCATCAAAACTCTTGCTGCGCGCGGTGTCGGCGATCTCGGCGACATGCTCAAGTCCCACGCCGACCGCGCCCCGCTCGGCCGCAACGTGGACCAGATTGAAGTCGGCGGCGCGGCCCTGTTTCTGGCCAGCGATCTTTCCAGCGCCATCACCGGAGAAATCATGTACGTCGATTGCGGCTATAACATCATGGGGTTCTGACCACATGTGGTGTGGCAAACTGCCTTCTGCGTGTTGATTGGACTAATATCTTTTTGAGGGCATCACATGCAAGGAAGATTGGAACTGATGATGGGCCCGATGAGGAGCAACAAGACCGCGGAGCTATTGCGGCGCGCCGAGATGCGTCGCCAGTACGCTAGCCAATATGTCATGGTCCTCAAACCCAGCGATGACACTAAAGGCGGTCCCGGCGTGGTCGAAAGCCGCAATCCCCTCGGCCACGGCAAGATGAATGCCGTGGAATTCAACTCCGCCAATCCATGGGAAGTCCTTCAAGTGATCGCCGCCACGGAAAAGAACATCGGCAAAAGAGTGGAATGTATCGCCATCGACGAAGGGCAATTTGTCTCCGATCTCTTCGCCTTCACGCGTTATCTTCTCGACGCCAACCATGACGTTCTCGTCGCCGGCCTGGACCTCGACTTCCGCGCGTTGCCCTTCGGAGAAATGCTCAACCTCTCGTGGTTTGTGAACGCCTACGGCGGCATCATCACCGAATGCATCGCCTACTGCGCCTGCGGCAACCGCGCTTTTTACTCGCAGCGTCTGATCGAAGGCCAGCCCGCCCCTTACAACAGCCCCATCAAAATGCCCGGCGACTCCTACGAGCCGCGCTGCGCCGAGCATTTCGTCCTGCCCGGAAAGCCGCACTGAGCGGGTAACCGGAACACTACATCTTCAAAATCTCTTCCCAAACTATCGGCTCAACAGGAACACCGAGGCTGCGGTTCTCCGCGCGAATCTGGAACACCCGCTCTCCGGGATAGCGCAACTTTTTCCCCTCTTCCGCCGCCCTGCTCTGATGCAACGAAGCAATAATGTCGTCGGCAATCTGTTGAAGCCGCGCCTCATCTCCCAGCGCAGCGGGATTGATCGCCAGAAAAACCTGCGAAAGTCCCGCCTCCTTAAGCGAGTCCGTCGAAAGCTGATGCGTCGCTGTAGCCAGCGAGGTCATCGCGGCCATCATGTCCAGCACCAGCGAAAGCCCCGAGCCCTTCCAGTAGCCGATGGGCAGTGGGCGCTGTGTTTGCTCAATCGCCGCGGGATCGCGCGTCAGATTGCCCGCTGCATCAAACCCTCCATCCATGGGCAGCATCTTGCCTTGATTTTTGTAGCTCTCCAGAGTGCCATACGAAAACTGCGACATTGCCATGTCCAGCACCACATGCCCGCCCTTGCGCGGCACCGCAATCACCAGCGGATTGTTTCCCAGGCACGGCTCCACGCCGCCCCACGCAGGCAGGTTGGGCATGGTGTTGGTCCAGCAAATGCCGATCACGCCCGCCTCGGCCGCTTGCCAGCCGTAGCTGCCGCCGCGCATCCAGTGGTTGGTGTTGCCCAGCGCCACGCAACCCACCCCATGCTCGCGGCTCAGAGCAATAGCCCGATCCATGCTGGCCTGCGCATTCAGATTGCCGGGGCCTTTCTGCCCATCCCAGCGCTCCAGCGCGCCGAATCCGGCCACTCGCCGCGGCTCAGCGTTCACATCGACGTTTCCATTGCGGATCATCGCCACAAATCGCGGAAAGCGATTGACGCCATGCGTGTACACACCGTCGCAGGTGGTCTCGGCAAAGAGTCGCGCACAGCTTTGCGCACGTTGCGCCGTGAAGCCCAGCTTTCTCAGCACGCCTTCCAGCGTCGCTTTTACTTCGTCAAATGGGATTCGATCCATGGGATTATTGAACAAGAAAAATCAACGGCTTTGCAAGCATTTGCTCTTGCGACGCATTTCGCTTCTGCCCCACAGTTGGTGGCGCGTAAGCGCCGAACGCCTGGACGGCTAGTCCTTCAGCGTCACGGTAATTTTGCGCGCATCGCCGCCGGCCGATGTAATCACAATCTCGCCGGTAGCCTTCTTGCGGATGCTCTTGAACTTCTCGCCCCACTCCACCAGCACCAGCGCGTTCGGCGTGAGCAACTCATCCAAGCCAAGTGTTTCCAGTTGCCGCTCGCCCTCCAGGCGGTAAACGTCCAGGTGAAAGAGCTTCACCGGGTGGCCCTCGCGCGTGCCGTCGTACTCGTGCAGAAGCGTGAAGGTCGGGCTGGTCACCTCGTCCGCCTCGGCAGCATTCAGCGCTTGCGCAATGCCCTTCACCAGCGTGGTTTTTCCGGTGCCCAGGTCACCTCTCAGAATCAGCAACTGCGGCGGCGCCAGCAGCCCCGCCAGCTTACGCCCCACGTCGATGGTCTCCGCGCCGCTTGCGCTGGTGAACTCGTGCTTCAGGACAAAAGCGGCGGGGGCGGCTTGACTCATTTCGTGGCCTCTTGAGGAGCTGCGGACAACCCCTGCAACCAAAGATACCCGGTCTGACCACTGGAGTGAAAGCGAAAAGCACGTGCAAGATGAGAAAGACTGTCCGAGGCCAGCAATGTGTGCTCGTCGTCACGTCGAACGGCCAAATCTGCCGCGAATCCGTGCAAATAAACCGCCGCCTCGATGGCCCGCGCCGGCTCATCAGGGTACTGCGCCAGCAATCCGGCAATCAGTCCGGTGAGCAGGTCGCCCGAGCCGCCTTTGGCCATGCCGGGATTTCCACTGGTGTTCACAGCTACGCGGCCGTCGGGATGAGCGATGAGCGTGCGCCAGCCCTTGAGCACCAGCGTAACTCCGGTGCGCTGCGCAAAGCCGCGCGCCACTTCCAGCCGGTTGGCCTGGATTTCGATGATGTTAATCCCCGCCAGCCGCGCCATCTCTCCGGGATGCGGCGTGAGCACAAGCGTCCGTCCCTTCGCCAGCGTCGTCAGCAACGAGGGCTCCGCCGCCAGAATGTTCAGCGCATCGGCGTCAATCACCGCCGGAATCCTGGTGGCCGATAGCAAACCGGTGGTGAATTTAGCCGTCTCCGGACTCTGCCCAATTCCGGGACCGATGGCCAGCACCGTCTTGCCCTTCATGAGCGCCGCAATTGTATCCGGCGCAAGATTTTTTTCTGAAATGCAGCCTGCCGCAGTCGCCGCCAGCGGCCAGGTCATCAGCTCCGGCGCAATCGCCGCCACGAGCGCAAGCGCCGGCGCAGGAACAGCCGCCGTCACGAGGCCGGCCCCAGCCCGCAACGCGCCCAGAGCCGTCATGGCCGGCGCTCCGGACTTGCCGCCAGCCGTTCCCAGCGTTCCGCCCACCACCAACACGTGCCCAAAGTTGCCCTTGTTGGCCGTTGCCGTGCGCGGCGTCTGCGTGAGCGCCAGCGCCGAGCCGGCCCACTCCAAATTCAGTTTGGAGACCATCGCTTCATCAGGGGAGCCGATAGGGGCCACCACGATGGGCTGCGACCAATGCCGCGTCAATTGCCCAAAGACGTGCGCCGACTTGGGCGCGGTAAATGTAATCACCGCATCGGCAGGAAAGACCGGACCGGCAATGGTGGCTGCGGTTTCATCCGCCGGCCAGCCGGAGGGCAGATCTACTGCAAAAATCGGCGCGCGGCTGCTCTCGATCCACTTGAGCGCCTCCAACGCCAGCCCCTTCAGCGGCGGCTTGAAGCCGGTGCCCACCACGGCGTCGAGAATCAGATCAGCTTCCAGCGCGCTGTTGTGCCGGACCAGCTCCTCGGCTGTCGTGATGATCTGAACAAGCCCGTGCGCCGGGCTCGTCAGTTCGCGCCAGGCCGTGGCCGCGTCGCCCGTGAGGCCATCAGGCGAGCCCAGCAGCAGCGTGGTCACCTCCAGGCCGGCTTCGGCCAGCAGCCGTGCCGCCATCATGCCGTCGCCGCCGTTGTTGCCGCGCCCGCAGAGTACCGTCACCCGCCGCGCAGCCGGAAACTGCTCCCGCGCAAAGGCCGCCACCGCTCCCGAAGCCGCCCGCATCAGGTCAATGGACGGAATCCCGAACCGCTCGGTCGTCAAGCGGTCGCAAGCCTGCATCTCGGCAGCGGAAAGAACGCGCATGGCGACAGTGTACAGGGAACAGGAACCAGGGAGTTGAAAATGAAGTATTTTGGCCTTTTTGAGCCATTTTTGCCCCAAAAAGGGCCAAAAAAGGGGCAAAATACGGGGTTTTCAGTTACTGATTCGTTAACAGTCCTAAAATGCAAGTTATTGATTACGTGTAAGTTATAAGAAATAAAATGATTGAAAAAAGATTTCCACAGGCAGGGGGGGTGGGGGGTCAGCCCTTTTTTACCGCCTGCCAGCCGGTATTCGACGGCGATTTCCATTCCCACTCTACCAAAAGGATGGGAAATGATCTGCAAACGGGGGCGAGAATCTTCGGGACGCTCAGGAGGATTGAGGTTCGTGGTTTCCCAGATTTCAGAATCGAGACCTGGGGCACCCGCAGTTGACGTTTTTATGAACAAGTGCAGCAAGTTAGCCTCCGCTACGCGGAGACGAGCGAGTTAGCAAGTTAGCGGAAGTTTCATACCCAGTGGGTGAGTGAAGTTGGTGGGCAACTGTTTCCATTCCCTACTCCCTGGCATCACCGCGCCATCAGGACGAGGAGCCACCCATTCAGCCCGGCAATCAGCACAGCGACAATCCACGCCAGCCCTTGCAGCCAGGGAGCGTTCACAAACTCGCCCATCTTCTTGCGGCTGCCGGTGAACAGCACCAGCGGCACCACGGCAAAGCTCAATTGCAGCGACAAAATCACCTGGCTCAGGATGAGCAGCTTCTCCGTGCCCTGCTCGCCGGTGACCGCGACCACGATGATGGTGGGAATGATCGCCAGCGAGCGCGTGATGAGCCGCCGCAGCCACGGCGAGAGCTTGAGGTGAATGAATCCCTCCATCACCACCTGCCCGGCCAACGTGCCGGTGATCGAGGAGTTTTGCCCCGAGGCAAGCAGCGCAATCGCAAACAGCGTGCTCGCCCCGGTGACGCCGATGATTGGACTGAGCAGCTTGTACGCGTCCTGAATAGCCGCGACATCGTAGTGACCACTGCGATTGAAGACCGCCGCCGCCACAATCAAAATGGCCGCGTTCACAAACAGCGCCACGGTAAGCGCCAGGGCGGAGTCGATGTTGGCCATTTGAATGGCCTCGCGCTTGCCCGCAGGCGTGCGTTCGTATTTGCGGCTCTGCACAATGGAGGAGTGCAGATACAAATTGTGCGGCATCACCGTCGCGCCCAAAATCCCAATCGCGATGTACAACATGTCGGGATTGGTGACGATGGACAGCGAGGGCACAAAGAAACTTTTCAGCGCCAGCCAATGATTCGGATGGGAGAGCAGGACCTGCACCAGAAACAGCGCCGTAATCGTGCCGATGAGCGCGATGACCAGCGCCTCGATGTAGCGGAAGCCCCAGCGCTGCAACAGCAGAATCAGCAGCACGTCCGTCCCGGTAATCAGCACGCCATAGAGAAGCGGAATATGGAAGAGCAGGTTCAGCGCGATGGCCGAGCCGATCACCTCGGCCAGGTCGCAGGCCGCGATGGCGATCTCCGCGCCGATCCACAAGGCATAGCTCACCCTGGGTCCGTAGCTCTGGTGGCACATCTGCGCCAGGTCGCGCTCCGTGGCAATGCCCAGCTTGAGCGAGAGGCTTTGCAGCAGAATGGCCATCAGGTTACTGGCCATTATGACGAACAGCAGCGTGTAGCCGAAACGCGATCCGCCGGCAATGTCCGTGGCCCAGTTGCCGGGGTCCATGTAGCCCACGGAGATCAGGAATCCGGGCCCGAGAAAACCCAGCAGCCGCCGCCAGTACTGCGGCGAGCGCGAGACCCCCACCGTGGCATGAACCTCCGGCAGCGAGGGCACGCGATGCTCGGGGCCCGGCGCAAGACCGGGGATAACCGGTAATGGGACAAACTCGGTGAAATCGGGTATCGGGTCTTTCATGGTGATTCTGCTTCTAGCTTATAGCCAAGGCGCAGGCGTATGGCGAAAAAAGCTCTTGACGCATAAAACCAAAGCCCCCAGCCTTTGCAAATAGGCTGGGGGCTAAGAGCCATCTCATAAATATCTATTTGTTCGAATAGAGCGTCCCTCAGGGGCTAAAGCCCACAATTTTATTGGACATTATGTGGCACGGCTAAAGCCGTGCCCTGACGCTTCTCGCAACTCCAAGTGAATATTTCCGCAAGCTGTAAAGCCGTGCCCTGACGCTTCTCGCAACTCCAAGTGAATATTTCCGCAAGCTGTAAAGCCGTGCCCTGACGCTTCTCGCAACTCCAAGTGAATATTTCCGCAAGCTGTAAAGCCGTGCCCTTTCAAAACCGATTTATGAGATAGCTTCCAAGAGCTAATAGCTGAAAGCCGTTAGCTCTTGTTCACTTCACCTTCACCTTCGGCTCTACCGACAACCCCGGCCGCAATTCGTGATTGGGGTCTTCGCCGGCCAGGTTGTTGAAGTCGATGCGCACCGGAACCCGCTGCACGACTTTGACGTAGTTTCCCGTCGCGTTTTCCGGCGGGAAGAGCGAAAGCACCGAGCCCGTCGCGCCGCCAATCTGCGTCACCTTGCCTTGGTAGGTCTTGCCGGTCGAGTCCACTTCGATCTCCACCGCCTGCCCAGCGACCATGTGCTGAAGCTGCGTCTCCTTGAAGTTGGCCGTCACCCACAAGCCTTCCAGCGACACCAGCATCGTCAGGTTCTGCCCCGGCGCAACATTCTGGTTGATCTCCACACTCTTGCGGGTGATGATGCCCGCCGTCGGAGCCACGATTTTTGTGTAGCTCAGGTTGAGTTGGGCCTGATCCAGTTGCGCCTGCGCCTGCTCCACCTGGGCCTGCGCCTGCCGGGCGCGCGCGCTCTGCGCAGCCACCTGCTGCGGGGCTGTCTGGGCGAACTTCAATCCCGCCTGGGCCTGGGCCTCGCGCTCGCGGGCCACCTTCACGCCGTCTCTGGCAGCCTGCTCGGAGTGGCGGGCGGCATCGGCTGCAGCCACGGCAGCGTCAAACTGCTGCTTGCTGATCACGTCTTTTACGACCAGCGGCCTGTAGCGCTCCAGATCAGCCTGGGCTTTGGTGTTGTTGGCCTTCGCAGTCTCCAGTTGCTGCTGCGCTTGTTCCACGGCGGCGTGCGAGCCGGTCACATTGGAGTCCGCAGAACTCAGATTGCTGCCCGTGTTGATCGCGGTGATGGGCACATTCACGTTGGCCGCCGCGGCGTTGGCCTCGGCGCTGGCCAGAGCGGCCTCGGCATTCTCCACCGCAACTTTGTAGTCGCTGGGGTCCAGCTCCGCGATCACATCGCCCGCCTTCACCACCTGGTTCTCATCCACGTAGACCTTGGCCACCTGGCCCGCAACGCGCGCGCTCACCTGAATCAGATGGCCGTTGATCTGCGCATCGTCGGTGCTTTCGCTATAAGTGGAGCGCCACCAGATTCCGACGGCCACCAGCGCAAGAATCACCACCACGACAACCACGATGACTCTGCGGAGCGTTTGCCGCGGCGCGCTCACCATCTCTGTGTCCTGCTCGATTGGCTCCGGTGTTGGAATATTATCCGCCACGTCTACCTTCCTCCTAAAAATTTCCTGTAGTCCTCGCCTGCTCCCAGGGCACGAGCCAAACTGAGTTTGGCCACGTTGTGCCGGTAGAGGCTGGTCACGTATTGATCGTTGGCCTGGGCCACCGACTGCTGCGCCTGGCTGACGGCCAGATTGTCGCTCACGCCGTTCGCATAGCGCTGCTGCGCCTCGCTGAGCGCCTCGCCGGCCAACTCGACCGAAGAGCGGGCCACCTCGACCTGCTTCTGCGCCGAGGCAATGTCCAGCAGCGCGTCGCGCACGTCGGCGTCCACCTGCGCGTTTTTGTCGCTCAGTTGAGCCTGCGCCGTATCCAGTTGCGACTGCGCCACCTGCGCCTCGCCGCGCAGTCCGTATTCTCTGAACAGCGGAACGCTCAGCGTGCCGGCGGCGTCGCCCGTGCCGTGCGATTTCTTCAGATTCACGCCGATGTCGCCGTAATCGCCATTGAATGTGAGCGTGGGCAGCCGGTCCGCCGTGGCCGCCTTGCGCTGCTGCTCAGCCGCTTTGACCTGCTCCACCATCGCCGCCAGATCCTTGCGGTTGGCGTGCGCCTCGCGAATCGCCGCTTCCACGTCGATCTGGTCGAAGACCGCGTAGGGCGCCTTGTCGGCCAGCGTGAAGCTCTGCTCCAGCGGCAGCCCAATCACCCGCGCCAATGCCAGCTTGTCTTTTTCTAATGCGTTGCGCGCCACAATCAATTGCTGCTCCAGCGATTGCGAATCCACGCGGGCGCGCAATTCGTCCAGCAAAGGCGCCGTGCCAGCCTGGTGATTATCAACCGCCTGATTAAGCGAAACTCTGGCCGTGGCCGCCTGCGCTTCCACGCTGCTCACCTGGGTCTCATCGGCCAGCGCCAGCAGATATGCGTTGCCCACGACCAGCACTACCAGATCGCGCGCGTCCTGAGTTGAGAGTTGCGCGGCGGCAAAGTTGTGCCGCGCCGCCAGATAGTTGCGCAGCGAAGCCACATTGATCAGAGACCACGTCAGAGAGGCCCGCAGATCCGTATATCCAAATGGCCCGATGATCTTGGGAAAACCCGGAATGCGCAACCCCTCGGCAGGCAGGTCTACCTGCACCAAGTTTTCCTTGAGGCTGCCGTCCACCGAAGGCAGCAGCGTCTGCAACTGGCTGAGCCGCTCTCCGCGCGCCGCCGCCGTCTGCGCGCCGCTCAGGATGACGCCCAGATTGGTCTTCAATCCTCTCTGAACGGCCTCGTCCAGTGTGAGATTGAGCGGCTGCGCTGAAACCTCGCCCGTGGTCACGCTGCCCTGAAAGCTCTGCGCAGTCGGCGCGGACGAACTGCTGGGTATAGCAGGCAATGTCTGCGCCCCCAGCCCACACTGAAGCAGCCCCGCCAGTGCCAGCGCGTGAGCTATGCGGCGGATCGAGTTGTTGCTTGAATCAACGAAAAATATCAATGTCGTTCGACTCTCAGCGAAGCGCCGCGGCCCAAATACGCTCGCTACTTAATAGATGCGAAAAACAGGCAGCAGATTCGTATCTCTAGTGTATCGAATGAACGTGCCAAGCGGCTGGATTCCGCCGCAAACTGACAGCTTTATGGTCAAAACCGGAACACCATTCCCACCCAATTTCGAAACGGCAATCAATTTCGAAACGACAAAGAAAGCAGGTAGCGCGGAATCGCCAGAAGCTAAAAGCAAGAGGCTAGTAGCTTCCCTTCCCCGCCGTGGCTTGGAGCACTTGCGAGGCCAGCGAGCAGAGCCCCTGGCGGAAGACCTCGCTGACCGCCTCCGGGGTCCATGCGACGGCTCGTGACCCGCCGTGCAACCTGAGCAGCGCAGCCGTTTCGGCGGCGTTGAAGCCGGCCACCGCGCGCAGTGCGAAAACAGTCCGCATCCACGTCGGCAAACTGGCCAGCCATTCCCGCATCCGCTCGCGCTCCTGCCCGCTGATCATGCTTTCCAACTCCCCGGTTGAAATGCCCGCCGAAGCCAGGTCGTCGCCCTCGATGCAGGTGGAGGCCGGCGTTAGTCCCTGCGGTGCGTCCAGGCAGCCGGGGCAGCGCGCGGCAAGCAGCTTCAAAGCCGAGACGGCGAGCGCCCTCCGGCTGCACCGGCGCGCATTTTGCGGATCGGCGCAGGGAGATATTTGCGCTGAAGCAATCGTCTCCTCCACCAGCCGCGCGCTATCCTCGCCTTCACCCACCAGCATCGACGCCAGGCTGTAGAGTCCGGATGCAACCAGCTCGAAAATCTCCTCCATACCTGCAAGACTCGGTTCTTGTATCAGACCGTTAAAGGGATTGGCAGGTTCATGCGCCATGGAGACGGCTCCTTTCGGGGAATAAAGCAAGTTGCTCTCTTCTTATCCTCAACTAGCCGGGTCACGCGGGTCAATGCGAAACGAAGGCTGGAATAATCCGTCAGTCGCGCAAATCCGCTGACTCGCTAATCCCGCGCGGTGGAAGCTAACTCGTTGATATTTTCAAAAAATTCACAATCCGATTTACGGCCATAGACTCTCCGGATAAACGCCGCCGCGAATGAGTTTATTGATGTTTTCCACCACGTGCGGCCGGTCCTCGCGATAGGTCACGCCAAACCATGAATCTCCTGTGCGCAAAACCTTTACACGCGCCTGTCCAGCCGCCACCAGGTCATTCACCACGCGCGGAATGTAGCACTCCGACTTCTCCTCGGTGCCATGCGCTTCAAGAAAACTCTTAAAATATTCTTCCAGTTGCGGGAAGATGCGCGGCGTAAATCCCCACATGTTCATCGAGACCGCCTCGCTGCCCTCCAGCCTGGTCGTCGCGCCGTTCTCCTCGGTGTTCTTCGCGTGCTCCCCGTCGTGCTCGATCTTCATCATTTCCACCACGCTCTCCAGGTAGCCGTCGCCGCTCACCCGGCACACGCCGCGCGCCACCGTCCCAAACTCCGACAGCGTATTGCGCAATACAAATCCGGCCATCGCATACTCCTCCCCGCCGGACTGCAAATGCCGAGCCAGCACGCGATAGCCCTCGGCTCCGTAGAAGTCGTCCGCATTGATCACCGCAAACGGCTCCGAAATCGCGCCGGCAGCCAGAAGAATTGCCTGCGTGGTGCCCCACGGCTTCGTCCGCCCAGCCGGCACGGAAAATCCCGCCGGCAGCATCTCCAGCTCCTGCAAGACGTATTCCACCGCAACGCGCTTTTCAAATCGCCGCCCAACGATTTCCTTGAACGGCTCCTCAATTTCCTTGCGGATGACGAACACCAGCTTGCCGAACCCGGCGCGTAGAGCGTCGTAGATCGAGTAATCGATGATGGTTTCGCCATTCGGCCCCACCGAATCAATTTGCTTCAGGCCGCCGTAACGGCTGCCCATGCCGGCTGCCATAATCAGAAGCGTTGGTTTTATTGCAGTAGTCATATTTCCTCTTCGCGGCAACCCTTCCCTGCCGGGCTGCGTTTCAAAATCGTTTATATGTCCGATAGCCCCATTCTACATCCATCCCAAAAACTCTCTCAGTTGCACATTGTGAACCACGGAGAATTGCTCCGCGTTATCATGGTTGTGTATGAGCTTTCCCATCAAGACCTGCGTCGTCTGCTCGGAAGAGTTCGAACTCCGACCCGGTAAGCCCGGCTTCGCCAACCGCTGCCCCGCGTGCAGCGAGCCGGAGTCCGACGAATCCGCCGCCCAGGACCGCGTTGCCGACCGGGAACTGAACGACGCCCGCCGCAGCACCATCCGCGACATGCTCTACCGCAAGGAAAGTTGACCCTTCATTCTCTGATAAGAAACAGGGATGCTATTGGGCGGGTGCTGGAGCGATTCGCAGGAATGCGCGGTGAGGATTGTTGGAATAAATTAAGCAAGTTAGCGTCCGCTTCGCGGACATAGCAAGTTGGCAAGTTAGCGGCGGCATTGGCAATCGGAAGTTTAATCCCTCGTGGTTCGGCGAGAGCCGGTGGGAGACTCCAGCAAAATTTTCTCCCGCGCCCGGGTGTTATGGGTTCTGCGGCGCAATCTGCGTGGGCAGCGGACCCGGCTTGATGTAAGCCGGATCGAGAACCGCGCGCGCGGCTTTATCGAAGGCGGCAAACGAGCAAATCTCTCCGCCGCGGCAGCCGGGAGGCGTAAGCGAAACCTCGGCGGGCGGATCGGCCAATGTCAGCTTCTGGCCCGAGCGCAACTGATCCAGGGTCTGCGCGCGATAGAAGATGCGCACGCTGTATTGCTTCGACTTCGCGCTCTGCCACAATTCAAATACAATCTGCGAATCCGGCGGAGTGTCGTCGCCGATGCCGTCCACGCTCCAATGCAGACCGAATAAGCTGCCTATGTAGCTCAAGTCGCTGTCGTGGCCACCCAGGTAAACCAGGCGCGCGCCCACTGGGCCAAACGCTCCTAAAACCGCATTGGGAATCGCCTTGCCGGGCGACGTTTGCGACGGCTGCGCGGCCTGCTCCAGAGAGTCCAGGATGTGCGCCGTCAGGTTGGAGCCACGCGTACGCGCCGTCAAGGGCATGCGTGTCGCCAGATCAAATCCCTTCACATACAGCGGCATCAGGCGGTGCAGTGCGGCTCTGTCCACGCGCCCCCAGCCAACTTCCTGCATCGGTTTGCCGTCGGTATATTCCAGCAGGAAATCCTCAATCAGCGAAGACATCGCGGCCAGCGGCCGGGGATCGTCGAGGATGGGCTTCTTGGCCGGATGCGCCGGGTCCGGAGCCAGCACATAGGCGAGTTCCTTCAGCTCCGGGTTCCTCGCCAGCGAAAAATAGGCTACAGGGTCATTGCCCAGCGTGGCTTGCCGGTCAGCCGCAACAGCCGCATCGGATGGCGGCGGAAAGGTGCCTGGGACAGGCGAGAAGATCGGGTCCGCAACGCCGGCAGCCGCGGCAACCACATGCGCGGGCGGCGGATCGCAACCCGGCTCCAGCCCGGCGAAGGTGTTGCGCGTGCTCATAATGGTTCGCTGATCGATATCGGCGTAAAGATAGATTTCGTTGCTCACCGGGCAGCCGTCAGCCGGCAACAATCCCTTGCGGACAAGGTCCATGCGCATGTACGCGCCCATCTGGCGAATGGCCATGGCGCCGTGCGGCGTCAGGATTCCCAGCGGAACTTCCCACTCCGGCCACGCGTCGGAGGAACGAACTCCAAGCGCCGAAGCGGTTGCCAATGGCGAACGCACGCCGTGGCGAGACAAAATCAGCGTGAAGCGCAGTTTGTCCTGACTTTGGTTCCTGGTTGCATGGGTTTGTGCCGGAGCCGCAGTAGCCGCTATCAGGAGGACCGCAATCATCAGCTTTCGCATATAGAACTATTGTAAAAGGAACCCCGGCAGGCCCCGCCCTTTTTCGCGGGGAGCGTGCTATCCCAGGTCCCAAAATCGGGACCTGGTGCAGCCGCCATTGGTACAACAACAAGTGGTCATAGACCTAGCCGCATCGCAGGTGGCCGCAGGCGCCTACTGCTGCAACACCACATGGTCGCCTTCCTTCAGCCCGCTCAATATTTCGGTCACCGAGCCATTGGAAAGCCCCACCTTCACCGCCACCTTGCGCGTGCCTTCCTTCTTGCTCTTATCCGGAACATCGACCGAGGCATTCTTATCTTTGTCGTAGCTCACCGAGTTTTCCGGCACCGTCAGCACGCCCTTGTGCTCATCCAGCAGAATCTCAGCATTCGCGGTCATCTGCGCCTTCAGTTCCCCGCTGGCGTTGTTGATGGAGACCCGCACCTCGAATGTGGTTACGTTGTCCTTCTCCACGCCCATGGGCGAAATCTTGGTCACCTTTCCGTAAAACAGCCGGTCGCGGAAGCTCTCCACCTTGATGCGCGCCGGCTGGCCCATGTAAACGTGAGCAATGTCCGCCTCGTCCACCTTTCCCTGCACATACACCTCGCTGGTGTCGCCCTCGGTCATCACCAATGTGGCTGTCGAGCCGAGCACCAGAATCGAGCTGACCGCGGCGCCAATCTCCACATCCCGCGAGAGGATTTCCCCGTCCATGGGCGCCACGATCGTGGTGTAACTGAGCTGCTCCTGCAATTGCTTCAGGCTGGCATCGGCCTGCAACACCTGTGCCCGCGCCTGTTTCAGCCGGGCAGAGTCCACGCCGATCTGCGCCTTGGACGAATCCCTCCGGGTGAGCGCCGCCAGGTAATCCTTGTTGGCGTCGTCCAGCGCCTGATGGCTCACAATGCCCGCCTTCTGCATCTCTTGATTGCGATCCAGCGTGGCCTTGTACATGGGCAAGTCAGGAGCCGCCGCATTCACCTTATCCTGCTCGATGTTGGCTTCATAAGTGGCCACATTGGCCTCGGCCGCATTCAGTTGCGCGTGCTGCGCGTTCACCTGCGCAAGTATCTCCACCTGGTCCAGTTGCGCCAGCGGCTGGCCCTTCTTCACCCGGTCGTTGATGTCCACGTAGAGCTTTTCCACAATTCCGGAGGCCTTGCTCTTCACCTCGACCTTGGTGATGGGCTGAATCTTCCCCGTGGCCACAACCGACCGCGCCACATCGCCGCGCGTCACCTTGGCCAGTTTGTTGGGATCGATGGACGGCCCCTTGGCCAGCCGCACCAACGCAAACCCCAAAAGGAGCACCACCACCGCCGCTCCACTGCCCAGCCAAATCCAGAAACGCTTGCTCTTTCGCGACGCAGCCACAAAAATCCTCCCATCAATGAAGAAAGCCGTCGCTTTCTCTGACACATGTGAACGGTTTACGCAGGGTATTGCAAAAATTAGACGGTGGCAGCGCAACACTGTCACCCACCTCTGAATCTTACGCAAGAGCCCACTCATTGGTTCCTGCCGATCCGATATTATTTTGGGGAACCGCAAGCCCAGCCGCCACGTATCACTTACCAACACCCGTTCGAGGTGTCTAAACACCATGCAGAGTTTCACAGACACTCTCGGCCAGGTCTTGAGAGCCATCCTGGCCAACAAGCTGCGCAGCTTCCTGACCATGTTCGGAATCGCGTGGGGCGTTGGCTCGCTCCTGGTCCTCGTCGGCCTGGGCGAGGGTTTCCGCTCCGGCCAGCATAAGCAGTTGGCCACCTTCGGCAACGACGTGGTGATGATGTGGAACGGCACCATTCCCGCTTTGGCTAACCAGCACACGGGCATGCGTCCTTACCAATTCACCCTGGGCGACGAAGCCGCCATCCGCGCTCTGCCGCAGGTGCGCGCCGTCACCGCCCTCCTTAGCCGCTACGACCTCTACGAGGTCAGCGCATGGGCCAATACCTCCGGCGGCGTGATTGGGGTCGAACCGAACTACACCGCCGTGCGCTTTGTGCCCATCGCCGAGGGCCGCTTCATCGATGATCAGGATATGATCAATCGCCGCCGCGTGGTCGTGCTCGGCTCCAAGAGCGCCCAGATTCTATTTCCCGGCCGGCCCATGCTGGGCGAGACCATCACCATCAACGACATCAGCTTCACCGTAATCGGCCGCGTGCAGCCCATCAGTCATGGCAATAACGACAGCGAAAACCAGAAGCTCTACGTCCCGCTGACCACCCAGCAGGAGCTTTTCGCCATGAAAGGCGAAAACATTGCCCGCGACGCGCTGAGTTCCATTCAATACCAGCCTGCCGTCAAGGGCGATGCGGTGGCCGCAGTAGCCGCGGTTCATCGCGTCATTGGAGAGCGGCACAACTTCGACCCCGCCCTCAAAGACGCCTTCAACGAGTGGGACACCATCGAGGAAGAGCATATGATCGCAGCCATCTTCAGCGCCATGGATGTCTTTCTGGGCGGTGTCGGCATCGTCACTCTCGGCCTTGGCGCGGTGGGCATCATCAACATCATGCTGGTCTCCGTCTCGGAGCGCACCCGCGAGATCGGCGTCCTCAAAGCCATCGGAGCCACCAAGCGCAGCATTCTGTGGCAGTTCTTCTGGGAGGGGCTGCTGCTCACCGGCATCAGCGGCGTCATCGGCATCCTCGTTTCCGCGGGTTTTATGTGGCTTTTGCAACAAGTGCTCACCGGAAAAATGCCCGGCTGGGATCCGCCGCGACTCGTTCCCTGGTCAGCCGCGCTGGCTCTGGGATCGCTGGTTCTTTGTGGCGTCGCCGCCGGCCTCTACCCAGCCAGCAAAGCCGCCGCCATGGACCCCATCGAGGCGCTGCGGCGGGAGTGAAACAGAGAGTGAAGAAGTGAACGAGTGAAGGAGTGAACGGAGTGCAGTAAACAAATGAACAGGGAGTAGAAAAGAATAGGCAATTTGGGAAAAAGAAGAAGCTGAAGAGTCTCTGTTTTTTACTTTTTCACTTCTACACTTTTTCACTTTTTAACTTCTTAACTTTTTCACTGATCACTGAATACTGATCACTGGAGCGTAGCGCCATGCTGAAAGACATTCTCGCGCAAGCCTGGGAAGCTATGCTGTACAACCGCCGGCGCACCGCCATCACCATGGTCGACATGGCCTGGGGCATCGCCACGGTCGTGCTTCTGCTGGCTTACGGCGCAGGATTCAGCCGCGCCATCCAGAATATCTTTGCCCAGTGGGGAACCAACATGATCGGCGTCTTTCCCGGCCGCACCAGCGAGCAGGCCGGCGGAGACAAGGCGGGCGTCATGGTCCGCTTCACCCTCGACGACGTCGACCGCGTCTACAACAGCGTCCCCGGCATCATCCATATCTCCCCCGCCGCCTACCTGAACGTGGCCGTGCAGAACGAACTGCATACCTACACCTGGCAAGTTACCGGCGTCCGCACCGCCTACTCGGACATCCTGAAGCTGGACCTCGATCAAGGCCGCTTCTTCAATGGCGCCGAGGACCAGCAGCGCGCACACGTCTGTGTTATCGGCTCGGAGGCCAAGACCAAGCTCTTCAGCGGCGGCTATGCGCTGGGAGAAACCATCCGCCTCAACGGCGTCATCTTTACCGTCATCGGCGTGCTCACGCCGAAGATGCAGGAAGGCGACGACAACATCAACCGCCAGATTTACGTGCCCTTCAACACCATGAGCGACCTCAAGGACACGAAATACCTCGACGGCATCTGGTTCAACTATCAAGGCGACAACGAATTGGCCGAAAAAAGCCTGCGCCAGACCCTGGCCGCGGCCCACCACTTCCGCCCCACCGATAAACGCGCCATCTTCGTCGCTAACCTGCTCACCCAGCTCAAGCAGTTCCAGATGCTATCTATCGCCTTGCAGGTGCTGCTCTCCATGGTCGGCGCGCTCACCCTGGGCATCGCCGGTATCGGCCTGATGAACATCATGCTGGTGGCCGTGCAGCAGCGCACCCGCGAAATCGGCGTAGAAAAAGCTCTCGGCGCGCGCAAGCGGCACATTCTCGCACAATTTCTCGCCGAGGCCTTCGCCATCACCGCCATTGGGGGCATGGCGGGCATCGCTCTCGCCTACCTGATAGCCACGCTGGTCGGCCGCATCACTTTCTACAGCGCCCTGGCCAAAAATGCTGAAGCTGCCGACATCCAACTCATCATCTCGCCCTCTTCGGTCATCATCGCCACCGTGATCCTCGCCCTCACCGGCCTCATCAGCGGCATGATCCCCGCCATCCGCGCCGCCAACCTCGACCCCATCGAGGCTCTCCGCTACGAGTAGCATGCTGGAAAAAATGGAGTGGACAGGAGCGGAGCGAGTAGGGACGGAGGAAGCAGGGGACTAAATTTCTATCGCTTGTTCAGCCCCCTGAAACAGGCTTCCCTCTATCCTGGCTTGAGCCTAGGGACTTTCGTTCATGCCGCCACACGCGACTCCCGCTACCCCGCTATTTCCTGTTCCCTGCCCCCTGATCTCTGCCCCCTGTATTCGCTTCCCGATTAACCCCAATTTACGCAAAAACCCTCTATTTACACACAAAGGCTTTATGCTCGCATCTGGAACGTGTTTTCTGACCCCTAATCCCTGTTTTTTACATCCAAAAAGCTGTAGACTTCCAACTACAGCACACGGAACGGATTAGATGGCACGAACCTCCCCAAAACAGAAGCTCTTCAACGGCCGCGACCACTCCTGGATGCAATTCAACCGGCGTGTGCTCGAAGAGGCCGAAGACCCCACAAACCCGCTGCTGGAGCGGGTCAAGTTCCTCTCCATTACCGGCTCCAACCTCGACGAATACGTTGAAGTTCGCCAGGCCGGCCTCATGCAGCGCATTGAAGACGGCTATCGCGAGCCGGGCTATGACGGCCTGCGCCCCGATGAGTCGCTGGCTGTGCTGACCGCCGAGATTCACAGCTTTGTGGACGCGCAGTACCGCTGCTGGAACCAGCATCTGTTGCCCGAGCTGGGCAAACAAGGCATTCGGTTGTGCGATTGGCGTGATCTGGATGAAGAGGCTAAGGCCTTTGCGCAGAGCTACTTTCAGCGCGAGGTTGACCCGCTGCTGACTCCTATCAGCATCGACCCCGCCCACCCCTTTCCGCGCGTGCTCAACAAGGCTCTCTGCCTGGCCTTGCTGCTCAGGCGCAAGCGCAAAAGCTCCGGCCCTCAAGTTTTAGGAGTCGTCACGGTGCCTCGCGCCCTGCCCCGCTTTATCCGCCTGCCCTCGGCCGAGGGAGCATACGATTACCTTTTACTCCAGGACCTGATCGCGCAGAACCTGGCCGGCATGTACCGCGGCTACGAGGTGCTCTCCAGGGCCGCCTTCCGCGTCACCCGCAATTCGAACTTGTATTTCGAGGAGGAAGAAGCCCGCTCGTTACTTGAGACCATCCGCGTCGAGCTGCACAATCGCCGCAAGGGAGACGCCGTCCGCCTGGAGATTGAAACCGGCGCCCACGAGGAGATCGTAGAGCGGCTCAGGGTCAACTTCGAGCTGGATGAGGATCAGGTCTTCCGCTGCGACGGCCCGGTGAACCTTTCGCGACTATTTTTCTTCTATTCCGACGTGCGACGGCCTGATCTGAAGTTTCCGCCGTTTACACCCAAACCCTTCAAACTGAGCCGCAAGTCCGGCAACATCTTCGATGAATTGCGCCGCCACGACGTACTGCTCCACCACCCTTACGACTCCTACGACCCGGTGGTGGATTTCATTCAGCAAGGCGCGGCGGACCCGGCCGTGGTCAGCATGAAGCAGACCCTCTATCGCACCAGCGAAGACTCACCCATGTTCCAGGCGCTCACCGAGGCCTCCGCCACCAAGGAGACCACGCTGGTCGTCGAGTTGATGGCCCGCTTCGACGAAGCCTCCAACATTCGCTGGGCGCGCTCGATGGAAGACGCCGGCGTGCAGGTCTTCCACGGCGTCGTGGGCCTCAAGACGCATTGCAAGCTGGCCATGCTCGTCCGCCGCGACGAAGATGGCGTAACCCGCCGCTACTGCCATCTGGGCACGGGCAACTACAACCCCGATACTGCCCGCTTCTACACCGACCTGAGCCTGTTGACCAGCAATCCGCAGTTCACCGAGCGGGTCCACATGGTCTTCAACTACCTGACCGCCCACGCGGAGATCGACGACTATCGTCCGCTGCTGGTGGCGCCGCTGACCATGGCCGAGAGCTTCCTGGGCCTGATCCGCCGTGAGAGTGAGCACGCCCAGGCAGGGCGCCCCGCGCACATCGTGGCCAAGATGAACGCGTTGCTCGAGCCCTCGATCATCGAGGCGCTTTATGCGGCCTCGCAGGCCGGCGTAGAAGTTGACTTGATCGTCCGCGGACTCAGTATCCTGCGCCCCGGAGTGAAGGGATTGTCGGAGAGAATCCGTGTCCGCTCCATCGTAGGCCGCTTCCTGGAGCATTCGCGCATCTTCCACTTCGCCAACGGCGGCAATGACGAAATCTACATCGGCTCGGCCGACTGGATGCCGCGCAACCTTTTCGAGCGCTGCGAGGTGGTCTTCCCCGTCCGCGACCCGGTGGCTTTGGCCCGCATCCACGACGAGATTCTGCCCGCCTATCTGGCCGACACGCTCAAGGCCCGCGTACAGCAGCCCGACGGCAGCTACTTGAGAGCCAGCAAACTGCTCAAGGAGTTGAAACCCTTTTCTGCCCAGGAGTTTCTCATGCAGCTAGCCGAAGGCAAGTCGGACCTGGACGCAATTCCCAAGGCCGGCGCCAGCAGGCCGGCAATCAAGACTACAGCAAAGAAGGCTGAAGGCGCCGCTGCAACAAATTCCTGAGATTTGCCGGATTCTGAAGGCTTCTCAATCCATGCGCCTGCGTCTGAGCTTTTGCCGAGGAATCTTGGCAACTTTAGGCATGAGGCTTGCAGGGAAGCAATCTCATCATGAGTGCGTGCGCAAGCGCACGTGTTCAACAGTGAAAAGAGATAAAAAACGAGCAAATAGTCTCTACCTCGAAGTAGAGGTTTTTTTGCGCAAAATTGGGTTTATGTGGAGCGAATTCTCGATTTTTTGAGGGTTGAATTTGGGAGCGTGACAAAAAGTGGCCGGATTGACTGTTTTCCGTGTTACGATAAGCGTTAAGCATGATTCGCTCGTTTGCCGACGAAGAGACCGAACAGGTGTTCCATCGCCTTCATAGCCGGCGGTATGCGGCGTTTGAGCGCGTGGCATTGCGCAAGTTAAGGCAAATTCACAGCGTCTCGCGGGTGGAAGAGCTTGGCGAGCCGCCGGGCAATCGGCTGGAGAAGTTGAAGGGAGATCGGGAAGGGCTGTGGAGCTTACGCATCAACGATCAATGGCGGATTTGCTTTGAGTGGAGGGAAAGGGATGCCTACGAGGTACAGATTATTGACTACCACTAATCTTGAAGGCGCGGGGCTGGAAGACGGCGCGCGGATGCTGCCGCTGCATCCCGGCGAGATGCTGCGCGAGGATTTCATGAAGCCGCTGGGGCTTTCGTCGAATGCGTTGGCCATGGAGTTGCGCGTGCCGGTGACGCGGATTTCGGAGATTGTGCGGGAGCGTCGCGGGATCACGGCGGATACCGCGCTCCGGCTGGCGCGTTACTTCAATATGTCAGCCGAGTTCTGGATGCGCTTGCAGATGGATTACGATCTGGAGTGTGCCTCGGATGCGGAAGAAAGTGAGATTCATGAGGGGATTCGACCGCGCGCGTCCCACGCCACTGTAGAAGATGCTGAGCAGCGAGTGGTTGCCTGATTGAGTTGCGGCAGAGATTTGCGATTTCCCGGTTCTCGGAAATTGGAAAACAAGGATTAGCACGTAACGAGGAAACGAGTCCAAACAGACCATGGCCACGACCCCCAACAAGGACTATTACGGCACGCTCGGCGTGAAGAAGACGGCGACGGCGGAGGAAATTCGCAAGGCCTTCCGCAAGGCTGCACGGCGTTATCACCCGGATGTAAACCCCGGCGACAAGCGGGCGGAGGAGAAGTTCAAGGAGATCTCCGAGGCCAACGACGTGCTGAGCGACGAGAAGAAGCGCAAGGTGTACGACCAGTTGGGCTTCTACTCCGACCAGATCGACCCGGCGCAGGCCGAGGCTTATGCGCGCCAGAGCGCGGGGCACGGCGCGCCGGTGGACTTTGGCGGCTTCGATTTCACCGGCTTCCAGGGCGGGCCGGGGCAGCACGGGGGCCAGCATCCAGGGGCAGATTCGGCGGCGGATGCGGCTTCGTGGGGCAGCTTCAAGGACATCTTTTCCGGCATCTTCAGCGGGGCGCAACAGCCGCAGCGGGCGCGCGGTCCGCAGCCGGGGACGGATCTGGAATATCAGGCAACTGTGGACTTCTGGACGGCGATCCGCGGCGGACAGGCGCGGCTCGAGGTGCGTCGCCAGGAGGTTTGTCCCTCCTGCCACGGCCAGAGTTCGGCCGGCGGGCAGATGCTGTGCCCGGAGTGCGACGGCACCGGCCAGGTGACGCAGATGGGCGGGCGCATGAAGTTCAACATTCCCTGCCCGAAGTGCGGCGGGCAAGGCCGCATTTCCAATACTTGTTCTACCTGCCAGGGCGAGGGCGTGGTGAGCCGCAGCGAGCCGATCGAGTTTCGCATCAAGGCGGGCACGCGCGACGGGCAGCGCATCCGCCTGCAAGGCAAGGGCAACGCCGGGGCGAACGGCGGTCCGGCCGGCGACCTCTACCTCATCGTGCGCACCGAAACGCACCCGGTCTTCAGTCGCGAGGGCGACGACATTCATATGACCGTTCCTGTGACCGTGCCGGAGGCCTCGCTGGGAGCCAAGGTGGACGTGCCGACGATTGACGGGCGCGCGCAGTTGAAGATTCCGCCCGGCACGCAGAGCGGGCAAAAGCTGCGCATGAGGGAGCGCGGCGTGGAGAGCGCGCAGCACCCCGAGCAGCGCGGCGACCAGATTGTGACTGTCGAGGTGCAGGTGCCCACGCTCGGCGACGAGCGCAGCCGCGAGATCATGCGCGAGCTGGCCAAGCTGAACAGCCATGACCCGCGCGCGGCGCTGTTTGATAAGCTGTGAGCGTTGTTTGAGGACGCCATTTTGGAATCGGAGCGGTTTGAATGGAATGACGAGAAGGCGAAAGCCAACCTCCGAAAGCATAAGGTCAGCTTTCAGGAGGGGGCGACAGTTTTCGACGACAAGCTCGGTATTGCTATGGACGATCTGGAGCACTCCTGGGACGAGTCGCGTCAGATTTTGATTGGTTATTCCTCATCGGGCAAGGTATTGTTAGTGGTATACGTGGAGCGATTGCTGCTGAACAGACGGGAACGGTATCGCATCATCAGCGCCAGAAAGGCCACTCCGGCAGAAAGGAGCATCTATGAAGCGCAAAGATAAGCCAACAGTTGATTTGGACGTAGACGACGGAATGCTGCCGGAGTACGATTTCTCGGAGGCAGTGCGCGGTTATACCGCCTATCGCATGGGCGAGGATGCGGCGGATGAATTGGCCGTGGAAGGGTTCTGGCGAATGCTGGGATACGAGGTCGAGCGAATCACTGAACCCGCGTTACGGTTTTCCAAAGCGCCGGATTTCTTACTCAAGCGGCAAGGTGTCGCCGTGGCCATCTGCGAAGTCAAGTCGATGTGTGAATTCGATTACTCGGTCAAGGTGAATCATCAGGATGGCACGGCAACCGAGACGCAACACAACTGGCGAGAAACGAATATAGAGCGCGTTCTTCATCAGGCCGATCTCGCTCGGGATCAACTCTTTTATTGGAACGGAGACCGAGGATTGGCGAATATCCTTGTCTTCGTCAATCACGATCCGCACACGCGTAGAGATAGCGTTCAGCAGGCGCTGATTGAATTCACGGACATCGATGGCACGTTTTGGTTTGAGGCCGAAAATGACGTTGTGGATTCAAACCCTGTGATGATCGCATCCCAGGAGGGGCAACAACGGATTGAGTGCATAATGGGGTTGACTCTGGATGCAAGACGGGTGTTGACTTCGGCGGCATGAGGAATTTATGGATAAGCAACAGATAGGGATCATCGGCAAGCACCTCCTTATTGCGAATCTACTCGCGGCTGGTCTTGAAGTTGCAGAACCAATACGCGATCACGGGATTGATCTGATCGTTTATCGCGATGGTAAAGAGGATAGCGAAACCCCCGTTAAATTCGCAGCTCGTCCGATACAGCTAAAAACATCATCTAAAAAAACATTCGAGTTGTATCGCAAATATGATCGCTTTGACGAATTGAGGATTGTCTACGTTTGGAATGCCGAAGGAATTTGGGATGAAGAATATCCTTCGAAGCCTATTATTTTCTGTCTCAAATACAAAGAAGCTGAAGAAATTTTGAAAGCGGGGGAGCATACAGAGACTATTTCTTGGAATTCTGGGGGACACTGGTTCACAAATAACCCCACTCCGAAAATGGTGAAGAGGTTGAAAAAGTATCAGGTTGAGATACCGAATGACTGGTTGAAAAAGCTTGGCTTGGACGCAACAAAGTAACATTTTGCTTCCAGAAAGCTCAGATAGTGAAGAACCCCATGGCCGCAAAACGCAAATCGAAGGGCGCGTACATGATCTCGGCGGTGGCCGAGATGTACGAGATTCATCCTCAGACGCTGCGCCTGTATGAGCGCGAGGGTTTGCTGCTGCCGTCGCGCACCGAAGGCAACACGCGGCTGTACACCGACGAGGACCTGGAGCGGCTGGAGTTCATCCTGAGTCTGGCGCGCGACCTGGGCGTGAACATCGCCGGCATGGCCATCATCCTGCAAATGCGCGAACGCATGGAAGAGATGAACCGGCAGATGCAGAGCTTTGTGGAGTACGTGCGCACCGAGATGCTCTCGCGCTTCCAGCAGGCCGCGCCGGGCGCAGGAGCGATTGTGCCGATGCGCAAAACGGCGACTGTGGCCAAGACCAGCACCAGTGGCCGAAAACCATAAAGCCCACGCATCGTGAAGCCGGCAGCGTCCGGCCAATCCCCCTTCCCGCCTGATTTGACTGCTGTGCATCGGTAGAGTGTATGGTGGATTCCGGGCCGAAATGAGCCCGGAGACCGGTTTGAAAAGGGCACTTGCCATGAGGCCGTAAGAACCGGGCCAAGCAGCGCCGGACAAAGTGCCCGGCACAGGGGATGATGTACCGATGAACGAGAAGGAAACCAACTCTCTACCAGCAAACGCCTACCTGCCGCTGAAAGCCGGCGAAAGTTACCAGCCCATCATTCCCGCGCAAGCAAAAGAAGCGGAAATCACGTTTCGCTCGGTCGCCTGGGGCGTATTGCTTTGCGTGATCTTCTCCGTTGCCTCGGCATACTCCGGGCTGAAGGTGGGCCAGGGGATGGAGGCCGCGATTCCGATTTCGATTCTGGCCATCGGACTGGCGCGGGTGTACAAGCGGCGGACGAGTTTGCTGGAAAATGTGATTATCACCGGCATCGGAGCGGCTTCGGGCAGCGTGGTGGCGGGCGCCATCTTCACCATTCCCGCGCTGTACACGCTGCACCTGGACCCGCACCCGGTGCAGACTATCTTCATCTGCCTGGCTGGCGGCTGCCTGGGCGTGCTGTTTCTGATTCCGCTGCGGCGCTACTTCGCGCGGGAGATGCACGGGCAGCTTCCCTTCCCCGAAGCCACGGCTATTACCGAGGTGCTGGTGACCGGCGAGAAGGGCGGATCGCAGGCTAAGCTGCTCTTGCAGGCCACCGCAATCGCCGCGGTTTACGACTTTTTTGTCTCCACATTCCACGTGTGGCAGGAGCATCTCGACTTTCAGTTCGTGCCGGTGATCCGTTCGCTGGCCGAGCGCGGCAAGATGGTCTTCAAATTCGACGCCATCAGCTTCATCATGGGCCTGGGCTACGTGATGGGGTTGCGCAGCGCCCTGGTCTTCTGCGCCGGAAGCTTGTTGACCAGCTTCGTGCTGGTTCCGGTGATCTGGTACTTCGGCAGCCACATCGACGCCGCCGTCTATCCGGGCACCATTCCCATTGCGCAGATGACAGCGGCGCAAATTGTGCGCAATTATGTGAGATTTATCGGCGTGGGCGCCATTGCGACGGCAGGGATCATCGGCATTCTCAAATCGCTGCGCGTGGTGGCGGGGTCGTTCGGCATTGCGCTGCGCACCTTTCGCCATGGAGAGGCCGCCGCCCCGGAGCGTACCGACCGCGATATTTCCATCATCTCCATTCTTCTGGGCGTGGTGGTCAGCTCGCTGGCGGTGGCGATTTTCTTCGGACGCTTGCAGGTTTCGTGGACGGTGCTGGCGTTGGGCCTGGCGTTGACGCTGCTGTTCTCGTTCTTCTTCACCTCGGTGGCGGCGAATGCAATTGCGACGACAGCGAATAATCCGGCATCGGGCATGACCATGCTAACCATCATCATCTCCGCGGTGGTGCTGCTGAGCTTTGGCCTTTCCGGAACGACGGGAATGTTTTTCGTGATGGCCATTGCGGGCATGGTGTGCACGGCGCTGTGCGTCTCGGGGCAGTTCATAACCGACCTAAAGGCCGGCTACTGGATTGGCTCGACGCCGGCGGCGCAGGAGAAGGTGAAGTTTATCGGCGTGATCGCCGCAGCCATCACCGCCGGATTGACCATCATCCTGCTGGCTCACGTTTATCAGTTCGGAGAGGCCGCGCCGGGAGATACGCGGCAGATTCTGGCTGCGCCACAGGCCTCCATCATGAAGGCCCTGGTGGTGGGATTCATGAACAACCAGCCGGTGGCCTATATGTTGTTTGGCATCGGCGCGATTATTACGCTGATTTTGGAGATGCTGGGCAAGTCGTCGATGGTCTTTGCGCTGGGAATCTACTTGCCGCTGGAACTGACCGCGCCGATACTCGAGGGCGGATTCCTGTCACACCTGATTAACAAGAAATCGGAAAAGGTTGGCGGCGAGCAGGGGAACGGGATTCGCGAGCGCGGGGTGATTCTGGCCTCTGGGCTGATGGCGGGCGGCGCGCTGGGAGGCGTGCTGGGCGCGGCGCTGCATCTGTTCCCCTGGTATCGCGAGGATCTGATCCAGACGCCGTTCTACTTGAATGATCCCGTCTCGCAATCGGTTTCCGCGCTGCTGTTTGTGGGTTTGTGTCTGTATGTGTGGTTTTATTCCGTGAAAAAGGAAAAGGTGTAAGCGATGAATCAAGCGGACAAGTATATTGCTGACGCGGTATTGGGAATTGACACGCTTTGGGGCGGGGACGTGATGAATCCCTCAGGGACAGGACGCTTCATTGCCGATTCATGGTTCTCCGATTTTCCGCTGCCCGAGGCGTATACGCATCCGGCGGCAGCAAAACTGCGCGCGGCTGGCGGCGTGTCCGTCAAAAATCGCGAGGCGGTGGAGGAGTACCTGCGCGCGGTGGATGTGCCGCAGGCTATCGCCGGAGTGCGCCAAGAAGCGGCCAAGATGGAGGCGCTGCGGCGGGCCTATCTCGTCAGCATGGCGGATTCGCTGGATGTGATGTGGGAGCTGGCGATGGAGGTGGCCGGCAAGGGCGATGCGGTGCCGTATGCGCGCTGCGTCTATGCGGCAACGGCGGGACAGCCGGAGCCTTCAGCTCCGGAGAAGAAGCGCGAGCGGGTGGCGGAGTTGCTGGGGCGCGCGGGGTACAAGGGCGAATTGCTGGAGGCTGTGGATGCGTGGCGGCGGGAGCGGGTGACGCCCATGGCGTCGGTGAGAGCGCTGAGCGCGGCTGTGATTGCACACTACGACAATTTGAGCGCCAAGAATCTGCTGCCGCATCTTCCGGAGGAACTGGCGCGGGTGCCGCGGGCAAACATCGACTTCCAGCCGATCAAAGACGCGTGGTTCTCCGGATCGATGAATTATATTGGGCGGGCGCGCAACAAGGACGACTCGCCGCAATACGAAGCCAACTACGAGATCAATGCTTCGCTGCAGATTTCGTATCCGGAGTTTGAGCAGCTCATCAGCCATGAGGTGGTGCCGGGGCACGTGACTACATTCGCCTACCTGCAGGATTTGTATGTGCGCGGAAAGGCGGGCTTCGAGGCGACCATCCTGACCATGAACACGCGCGCGGCGACGCTGTTTGAGGGCATCGCAAACAACGCGATTTTGATTGCGTATGGGGTGACAGAGATTGAGCAGTTGCCCGACGAGGATACGCAGATCGGCGTGCTGCTGGCGCTGTTGCAGGATGATGCCAAGAACCAGTCGTCGTACCTGACCTGGGGCGAGGGCAAGCCTCAGCCGGAGGTGGCCGCCACGCTGCGGCGCGATTTCCTGGTCACCGAAGAGCGCGCCGATAAGCTGTCCGGCGCGTGGGGACGGCATCCGCTGCTGGGCAGGATGTATCTGCCGGCGTACCGGTGCGGCACGGAAAAAGTGGCCCAGCTGAGGCGAACCAATCCCGCCAGCAAGGTGCTGCCGGTGCTCTACGGGTGCCACGGATTAGTGGATATCCAGACCATCGACCAGGTTTTGGGTTGACGCATACGGTGAGATCTTCACCAAGGTGGATTTTGGTTGAGAACAAGATATTTTTCAATCAGAAGCCGATTCTGGATGGTTGCAACTTCATCATACAGAGGAGGTTAACAGAGCCAGAGGGGGTCTAGTCGGTGATGCATTTTCCATGCGGGGGAGGGATTAGAAGAGGGTTTAGTAGCAAGTGCTTGCTGCTGGTTACTGGCGCGACGTTGAAACCGATCATCGGGGTAAACTTATGATTTACGCAGAATTCAAAAAAACTATTGTGTTTTTGACGAAAGCTGTTATATGCTTTTTCTAATCGGGGAGGATAGTTAAGCCCCCTGGAGGAGGTTGTAAATGGAGAACATAATCGAGAGCAACGTGGAAGCTAGGAAAGAATGGGCTGCGCCTGAACTGAAGAAGGTCGACATTGAGCAGATCACCGCGGCTGGCTCGTTGTTTTTTGACGAGGCCGGTCATAATGGTACCGGCAACAGCTAGCCTACTGTTGCATGTGGGCTAGCAGCGATTCCTGGCGGAGTGCTAGTTGCAGAGTTTTGTGTGACTTGGGACTGGAAGTGGTCTAATCGAGCCATCGAGTCATCAAACCATTGAGCTCAACCTGAAATTTGCATTCTGCCTTACGGGGGGATAGGGAATTGATCAAGAAGATTTCCGGTTTGTTTATTCTCTCGTATCTATTACTGCCTGTTGCTGCCAAGGCTGATACTCAGGCTTGGGAGTTCAGTTCAGTCTAACGCGGTTGCCTTGTTTGCGGTCGACCTTGCAGGGTAAGTTTTACTACACCGCGATCACGCCGATTACACTGTATGCCGGTCAAACCTACATGCTCGATGGCTTCACTAGCGGTTTCAGCTCAGACGGCTCCCCCGGCACCGACCGCTATGGCGTCATCCCCACTTTCAGCGTAGGTTTGGATGAGTATGCCACGGGCTTGCCCATTACCATTCTGGGTGACAACTCTGCATCAGGAGTTAAGTTGCCAGCACCGGTACTGGCAACTTAACTTCTAGGAACTATATCGGAGCGGACATCGGCGGCCCTCCAGTGCCAGAACCGACCAGCTTCTTGCTGCTTGGAACCGGACTGGCTGGGTTGGCCGGCATGATCAAGCGCAAAATGACGGCATGACGGCTTCATTGTAGATATGATCTGAAACGGGGCAGGCTTGATTTAAGCCTGCCCCGTTTTTTATTTATGTAAATAACGCACGATACGAACGGTGAATTGCTTGCAGCGTTGCGTTATCCGCTCGCAGGCCCGCGACGCAGCACACGGCGCCAAACCCAAAGAAAGGGGCGCAGGGGCGCATAGGCCCAGTAGAGACTATCCGGTAGGCGGAGCACCTGGAAATCCTCACGCCGATATGCCAACCCCGCCAAAAGATCGCGTCCTGTTTTGTGCGGTACAGCCAGCCTCTCGTAGCGAATGAGACGAAAGTGCTCCCAGGCCGTAGCCAGAGCGCCAAACGACGCAGGATCTTCAAGAACCTTGAGGTCGTGAAGTGGTCGAGTGATCAGAAAGGATGGCAGATTTCTCCACGGATTACCCGGAAGATCCGGCACGGGAAGCCCATATACAACTTGCAAGAGACGCAGACATGCCAGTAAATCTTTTTCCTGGCCTGTTCTCGAGGCCTGGTCAAGAGCGGCCTGCCAATCCACTCGCCCCTCGGCATGGATGCGCGCCAGATCCCCCAGCCATTTCGCACGAAACCATGCATGTATACCCCCATGACTGCAGAGATAGAGCACCTGGTCGATGGGACTCATGGCTTGGTGGGAGCACCCTTGCCAGACTCCGGGGACGCTGCCGGCCCATCTGGCCTCTGTTTGGTCCCAAAGTTCCCACCGGGCACGCCAGTGGAGCTCCAGAAGGCAGTCCCCATGGGGGTGCACGAAAAGAAGGTCGTACTCATGCCGCAGAAGGTTTTCCCATTGACGGGGACTCAAGGGGAACCAGGTTGCATCGTGACGCCAGCCCATGCTTTCCAGGCAGGCTTGCGCTCTTGCGAGGTCCTCCGGCTTGACCATCAGATCCAGGTCATGGGAGTGGCGGAGCCCCACGTCTCCATAGAGTTCTAAAGAAAGAATCGGCCCCTTCATGGTCATCGTGGGGATTCCGGCGGAATGGAAGCCCTTGAGCACCCCCACCAACTTCAAGGAATTCCTGACAGCCTGCATCCGGCAGGCATCGCTGCGCTTCTGCAACTCCTGCTTTGCCAGCTGCGGAATCTCCAATCCGGACACTCGTTTGAGGGCGGCCCAACTGAGGGCGGGAGTGCGGTGACGATCGACCAGGCGGATGAATTCCATCCAGTCCATGCCGGCGCCGATTGCTTCGCGAATAGCTTGCTCCTGCTTATCCTGCCATGAGGCCGGGGCCAGCCAGGATGTGGCGATCATCTGGCGGAAGGCGGGACTGGCGCTTTGCAGCCACGAAGTCTCAGGCATGGGCGATCTCCCGCATTTGAGCAGTCCAAGAGGTGGCATAGGCTCCGCCCAGGGCTACAAGCTCCGCATGGGTTCCCGATTCCACCACTCGCCCCTTGTCCAGAACATGAATGATGTCGGCGTGCATGGCGGTGGTGAAGCGGTGGGTGATCATGAGCGCCGTCCTGCCCTCGGTAAGGGCGCGGAAACGGCCCAGCCAGTCCTGCTCCGCCCAGGAATCCATGGAGCTTGTGGGCTCGTCCAGGATGACCAGCGAGGCCCGCCGAAAGAACGCGCGAGCCAGGGCAATGCGCTGCCATTCGCCCCCGCTCAGTTCCGCGCCTCCAAACCACTTTCCCAGCAGCGCGTCAAAACCGCCGGGCAGGCGTTCAATTGGCTCCAGCGCACCCGCATCGCGCGCTGCCTCCCACACCCGCGCCTGGTCGAAAAGTCCATCCAGATCGCCAAAGGCAATATTCTCCCGCACCGAAGCATGATAGCGAACCGGGTCCTGGAAGAGGACGGCGATGCGTTTCCGCAGAGCGAGATGGTCCAGGGAGCGCAGGTCCACCCCATCCAGGAGAATGCGCCCCTCATTGGGGTCGTAGAAGCGGCACAGCAGTTTGATGAGGGTGCTCTTGCCTGCCCCGTTGTGGCCCACCAAGGCTACCACCTTCCCTTTCGGTATCACGAGATCGAAACCGTCCAGGGCCCGGTGGAATCCTCCGGGGTAGGTGAAGCCGACTCCCTCGAAACGAATCGATTCCTTCACGGGCAGCCCCTGATCCCCAGACGGGCCGGGGAGAAGCGCCGGTTGCAACTCGAGGAATTCATCCAGATTCTCCACAAAGAGCAGGCTGCGGTAGATTTTGCCCGCGCCTTCGAGGAGGGACCGAAGCAGGATCTGGCATTGCTGGAATGCCTGGAAGCAGAGTAGGAGGTCGCCCAGTCCAACCTTTCCGGTGATAGTCCGGTGCAACATCCATCCGAGGCCCACCAGACTGCCAGCCCAGGCCAGGAGCCCAGCTCCCAGCTCGGTTAGGGCTCCCTGGCGCACAAGGCGCAACCGCCCTTCCCGGAGGCTCTCGCGCAATTTTTCGAAGGCCTTGCGGTGGTAGGTACCCAGATCGAAGAGGCGCATCTCGGCGGCGGCGCTCCGATCCGTGATTAACCAGTCCAGGTACCGGGATCGCCGCTCCTGGGTGGTGTGCTGCAACTGCCAGCGATGTTCCTTCAGAATGTGACGGGCCACCAGAAGCAGGCCGGGAATTGCGGTGCAAACCAGCAGCAGAGGCAACCATCCGGCATAGGTCCAGAGGATTCCTGCCAGCACCAGAAAGCCCAAGCCGTTCTGGACCATCGAACCGAGGCTCTCCAGCAGCGCCAGAGGCTGCGAGATGGCATCCACCTGAGCCCGGTGCAACTGGTCGTAGGATTCAGGATGGTCATAGAAAGCCAAGTCGAGGCGAAGGGCCTGCGTGTGGATGAGGCGATGGACCTCGTCCTGGACCCGTTCCGTCTGCACCGCCCGAACCCAGGCCAAGGCGCTGGAAAGAATTTGCGCGGTGATCCACAGGCCGGCGATCCCCAGAGCCGGAGGCGCGATGGTTGCCCACCCGTGCGAGGCCACTAACCGGTTTACCAGAGATCTGAGCAGCAGCGCCTGTCCGGCGGGAATCAACCCCTGGCCCACCAGCAGAATGCTCCAGGCCACGGTCCATCCCCGCGCCGCGCCCCAAACCAGGGTCAGCGCACGGCGACCCGCAGGCAACTGGCGAAAGAATTGGTTGATCTGGCCGAGCAGCATAGATCGGGAAAACCTCACGTACGGGAATCAGCCAGATGGCGAAGGAAGAGTCCCACACCCAGCCCGCGGAGAAGGATAATCCCCGCCCGCGAAGTGGTGGTGGGATCGACCTTGGCGACCAGGTCCTCAAGGCAGCGATGGAGGAGTGGCAAGTCGAGGAAATCCTGGGCCTCGGGCAGCGAATCCAGAGAGTCCAGTAAAGCCCGGATTGCAGGCAGTTCGCGAAGAATCCGATGGCCCAGATCCGCAGCCTGGAGCCCTTTCCGCTCTCCATTCAGCACAGGCGCGGGAAGTCGATCTCGGAAGGCCCGCCGATACAGCCAGCTGCTTTGGCCCTCATGGTAAAACTGATCGTCGGGAACCCGCAAAAGGAATTCCACCATGGATTGATTGAAGGTTGGATCCAGGATGGAAATAGAATGTCTGGCCGCAATCTCCGGCCAAATACCGAGCCCGATGCTCCATGCAGGCCAGAAGAAACGGAGGCGAGTATCCTCCAGGGGAGAGAAGGTAAATGTTGGATCAAACCCTTCCGCCCGCATCCGGCCATCCAAGTCCACCTCCGCAGCCAGGTGAATATTGAGTGCAGAATAGGGCTGCCAAGGCTTGTCGCCAGGAGTTTTGAAGCGCCGAAAAGCGCGCCGCCCCGGCGTCAACAATGGCTTCAATACCTGCCGCTTCAGGGTGAGCCAGGGATTCGGCTCCGCATGAAGCAACAACCGTAAGGCCGTAGCCGGGTTTCCCTGAAGAAGGGCAAGAAGCGCCGATCCGTTCCCGGTCCAGGAGACCGTGGCATTGCCCATTTGCCCGGTCAGCACTACCCCGGCCCCGCCCCGGGCAGCGGTTTCCGCGACCGCCTGAAGCCAGTAGTGGTTGCCGGTCGCATGACTTGGACCATCATGGGCGTCGAGGGTGTATTCGATGCCCTGGATGACTCCATAGTCCTTGGCATCGACGGGGAGGTGCTGAACATTGGCGCCTGCCATCACGGCTGTAGCGTGGGCCATCTCCCATTCGTTGCCCAGCCTCCGTCCACCGGCTCCGTCCGGAGGCAAGCAAGGCACGGAAGTGTAGGCTGTCAGGCCACGTCCCTGACTGGCAAGAAGCGGAGCAGCCATGGCAACCACTGAGCCGGAATCCCGTCCACCGGAGAGCGTCGCAGCCACTGGCTTTTGGGTCCGCAGGCAACTCTGAACCGCCCTTGTGTAATGTTCCAGAAATTCTTCCGCGTACTCCTCGTCCCGGCTATAGGTGAGCAGAGTGCGACCTTCCGGTGACCAATGGCGCCAGCTGCGGGTCTGACCATGGGGACCGACGGACATAGCTTGAGCCCACACCAGGCGCCGGAATCCCTTGTAGGCGGTCAGTTCGGCATTGTGTTGCCAGGAAACCAGCACCTGAGCGAGTCGGAGCCGATCCGGTTCCTTGACCACACCGGGAAGCGCCAGCAGAGCCTTGAGACTGGATGCAAAAGCTATGTAACCTTTACCCTCGTAGTAATAGAGATTGGCATTTCCGCAGGCATCCCGGGCCAACAAAAGACGGTGTTCACGAGCATCCCAGGCAGCCAGCGACCAATCTCCCTGGAGATGCGAGCAGAGTTCCTCACCCCAGCGATCGAAGGCCAAACTAACCAAATGCCCGTCAGAGAGCCGGGAAGCCTCCACTGCGGAGACCTTGAAAGCCTCCAGGAGCGCCGCCCGATTGTCCAGGCGGACAGCACTCACCACCAGACCGCGCTCTCCTTTTACCGGCTGGTTCTCAAAAGCATCTTCCGGGTTGACCTCCAGAAGCAGATGCCCCAGCCCCACCGCTTCCTCAACCTTGCAGCCTCCGCCGTTGGGGCCATAATAGGCCATGGCCGCCCTCATTTGATCCAGCCACTGGGAAGGCGCCGGAGCACCATCATATTGATAAATGCCGTATATGCCGCTCATAGCCGTCTCCGGGCAAAGGTCGTAAAGGCTTTGAAACGCTGATGGCCTGGCCCGCCAGTCACTACATAGGAACCCAAGCGCAGCCACGCGTGGGCGTCGAATCCTGCTGATTCACTCTGGGATGCGCCAAAATATACGGTTCCATCCAAGCCCCGGCGGCGCAGCATTCCCATGGCAGCCAGCGCTTGTGCAAGGCAACGCCCATCCCAGGGCACCCGTCGCGCCACAACGCCTACTGCCCAGCTTACCTCTTGCGCCATGCAAATCTCCTCGGCCGTCGCCGTGGCGGAGCTTTCAGTGCCGGGCGTTCCCAGCCAGGCGGCAATACGCCGAAAAGGCAAGAAAGCCATAGCACACCGCGCGATCAGCAGAGCGATAAGCGCTTCCCAGAGGAGCCGTTTCCGGCTGCCAGGAATTCGCGCGGCACGTTTCAGATCATTCCACACGCAGGAGGCCTTCCCGTTCCATCTCCGCCAGAAATACTTTCAAGTCCGCGGCGCAAACCTCGGGCGTAATCCGATATTCCTTGACCAGTAGTTCGACAAGATCCGAAAAGGTCATAGGGATTTTCAATTTTTCCCAAATACTTTGGGCAGGTCCTTTCAGCCCATAGTATGCTCCAGCATCGATGCTCATCAGAATCGTTTCCTGGTCGATCTCCGTAGAGAGTATCTCCTGGGCGCGGGATAACTTATCTTCGGGCCTGAAACTACGCATCTAGTCCATCTCCTTCGAAGAGTATGCGGCAAAGCGTTCCGCCCATGCCGATTCGAGAAAGCCGACCAATCCCTCGATCGCTTCCGGATCTCGCCGCCGGGACACTGCGACGATGGTAGCCGTTTGCGCAATCAGGCCCGCCATCCGCATCAGATCGCTTTGCGTGCCTTGACCCTTCAGGTAATGGGGACGATACAGATTCTCCAGAAGACGTTGTACCCGGTCAAAGCCACGAAGCACCTCGAATACAGGAGTGCTGCTGTCGTGGTCAACGAGGATATGAATCGCCCTCAGCGACACCGGGTGAGGACAGTAACCCTCTCCCATGGGCACCACATATTTATCTACGTCGAAGCGAACGCCCGGCGTGGTTCCAAGTCGCTCGTAAGCATCTGCGCATAGCCGGAACTGAGCCAGGGCAGGAAGAATCTGCAATCCCTCCGGCAGGGATGCCACGGCGCAGACATCATCCGAGAGCAGGCGGTATCCCTTGCGATGAAACTGCGCAGCCAGCGTGGACTTACCCGCGCCCTGGACTCCAACAAAAATCATCGCGCCCCAAGGCGTCTCTATCGCGCTTCCATGAAGCGGAAACAATCCACGCTGGTAAAGAAGCGCGCCCATGGCCGAACCTAACAAAAACAAGCGTAACTTTTCTGCCGGAACATCCGGCAGCGGGACGATGAAGATGCGCCGACCTTCCTCAACGCGGTACATTGCCACTCCCGGCACTACCAGACGGAAGACCCCCGGCTGAACTTCATAGTAGCCATTCTCCAGGGATTCCAGCGCGTTCGCCGCTGGAGGCAGCAAACGGATTGTTACATCGGGATTCCCCGTCTCGCCGGAGACAGATGGAAGCTCGGGACAATCCATGTCAGCCTGGATGCGAAGACCATAAGCCCAGTATTGATTCAGGGGCATCGTCTACCTCGGTGAGCGTTATGATTTAGAAAATATTCTAGTGTCGAGTGTAGCATCTGTCATGTATCGTGTTGGCTTTCATCTCAGCTTCAGCATGAACCTTTGGGGCGTGCGAGGACAAGGGGCACATATACGTAACCGTTCATCGGTGCTTCTTCGTTTTCTGAACAATCTTGATCGTTCCGTCCACATTCACTTCATAAATGGCGATTTCTGTTCCGATGTACTCAGGTATCGGCGGCTTTCGAGCAAGAACATGAAATACGTCCGTGTCTTCCGGAACATTGCTCAGAACATGGGAGTGCATTCCACCAGCTACTGTTGTTCCGGCAGGAATCGGCCCGCCGCTGGGGATGAGTCCTTTGTGAAGTTGACGTTTCTCGGTGATTATTCCACCATCTGCCGAGACCAGAAAACGCACATCAGCCCCAAGTGGGTATAAGTCCTTATCGGTGGGCGCGGGAACAAGATAAATGTAAAGCTGATTCTTCGGAGCAGGAAGAACTGCCACGTTATATTGCCGGTTCACCCCTTGAAATACCTTGAGTGCGTTTTCAATTCCTTTGGCGGCGGAAAGATAAAATCCTGTGTCTTGCTGCGGTGTTTCAAACGGCTTGACAGCGGATTCCTGGATCGTCTTGCCCTGTGTCGCCAGCGCTGCGATCAAAAATGCGTCACGGCTTTCGTTCAGGCGGCCAAAGGCCACCTCCCAGCCCGTATCCTTTTTGCGTGCAATGTAGCGTCCAAGATTCTCCTGTGCAGGATGTGTCGCCATCACTGCATCGCTAGCGTGCCAGGCCGCCTGATCGTATTCGTAGAGTAAACGGCCTCGCGCAGTAATCGCGGCTAACTCGTTATCGGAGGGAAGTGAATCTTGTTGAGCGAATGCGGAAACGGTAAACAATACAACAAACCCGATGAAAACAGACGGCTTCATTCGTAACATAGTGGCTCCAATGCGTCGATTCCAGTCTCAGCGAGAGTTTATACCGATAGTATCATTGCAAATAATCTATTTTCCAGATAGCTTCAATACACCAAGCCCCGCGCGGACGATGCCATGCGGGGCAGATTATTTTCTAATCCCTGTTCCCTATTCCCTGAGGCCTGTCTCCTTCGATAGCATGTGCGACTGCTGCGATGCGCGCAAGCGCACCATGCTCTCGATGGAATACGGCGTACGTTGACGGCCGGTATAGAAGTGCCGCACCCCCAACTCGCCGA
>Ga0302320_10001238_pt1 | contig 61389 bp, 42 predicted proteins | sample Bog_T0_3_FD_202130 | JGI IMG/M metagenome (GOLD analysis project Ga0302320, IMG submission 202130) | Peat permafrost microbial communities from Stordalen Mire near Abisko, Sweden - Bog_T0_3 | ecosystem: Environmental > Terrestrial > Soil > Wetlands > Peat | place: Sweden: Abisko, Stordalen Mire... | reverse complement strand
TCATTGAGGAAATCGTCGTGGGAGATTGGGGGTGGACGGCTACGTGGAAGAATCCCACCACGTCGGCGGCAGGAGTCCAGGATAACGACGAGGCCTATCTCGTTTGGAAGCTCAACCACCAGGAAAAGTTGGGAACCAACCAATACGGGCATGAAGTCTCATTGCGACCCTTCATGGGAGTGATGGGAATGCCGATCGACGAACCTGGCGATCATGTGACATTTCCACCAAGGCGCACCGGTGGCAATCTCGATTGCAAAGAGTTGATTGCCGGCACGTCGCTCTTTCTCCCGATTGCGGTTTCTGGCGGTCTGTTCTCAGTTGGAGATGGACACGCGGCACAAGGAGATGGCGAAGTTTCCGTAACCGCCATCGAATGCGGTATGGATCGAGTTCGGCTGCAGTTCATTCTTCACACCGACATGAGCCTGTCAGCTCCGAGAGCTCATATTCCGGGAGCAACCATCACCTTTGGCCTTGACGAAGACTTAAACCAGGCGGCCCACAACGCAGTCCAACAGATGGTTGATGTCATCGTTGAGCGCCTTGGCGTGTCTCGAAGCACTGCGCTTGCTTTGGCAAGCGTAACTGTCGACCTCCGAATTACTCAACACGTCAATGGGGTCAAGGGCGTCCATGCGATCCTTCGCGACGACGCCATCAGAACGAATCAGTGAAACGGGAGGCGGGATCCGCCTGTCCACGTACGTGAGCTGAAAAGGCTTGACGATGACGAAAGCTACCGTTCCCAAAACCGCGAATACGGAGCTCATTGGGCTTACAAGCCGCAGCAAATAAACTCGTCGAAGGCGATCATGGCTATGAGCCTAGATGCCTCGCTTGTTAAACTTTGGTTTGGGAACGCCACTCAATCCCAGGTGTATGGCAAGATTGGACAGATGAGAATTGAGTTGGTGATTTTCGATATTGCCGGAACGACGGTAGAGGACCTAAATGGAGTGGGGGGCTGTCTAAAAGCGGCACTGGAAGCGGAGGGTGTCCTCTCCAATGCGGATGAAATCAATGCCCAGATGGGCATTCCCAAACCGCTAGCGATTGGCGCTTTACTAAAGCTGGCTGGCGAACCGGAGGACGACAGGCGTATCCGTGCCATTCACGCGGACTTCCAACGCCGAATGATCGATTTTTACCAAACAAGCCCTGACGTTCGCGAGGTTGCCGGCGCCGCCGAAGTTTTCAGGACGCTTCGCTCCAGAGGAATCAAAGTCGGGCTCGACACCGGCTTTGATCGGAGCATCGTCGACGTAATCCTTGGACGGCTCGGGTGGAATGACGACTTGCTCGATGCATCGGTTACAAGCGATGAGGTTTCCAGGGGACGTCCATTTCCGGACCTGGTATTCGAGATGATGAGGCGCACCAGCGTGGACAATGTCAAAGCCATCGCAAAGGTGGGAGATACACCATCCGACTTGCAGGAGGGTACGGCGGCCGGATGTGGTCTGGTCATCGGCGTGACAGATGGAACACACAGCCGCGAACTCCTCGAATTACATCCACACACCCATCTCGTCAAGAGTGTCCGCGATGTGCCAGCCGTTCTTTGCTAGCTTCCTCTGCCTCGCCAATTGATGACTCAAGCGCATCGACCGCAAACGTGAGTTCATTTTCGCTGATCGTAAGCGGAGGGGTTAGCGTCAAAACCGTCCCTGAAGAGACTTTGAAGTTGAGGCCGTGGTCTAGGGCACGGTACATCGTTTCTTCTGCAATCGTCGGATCTCTCATCTCGACGGCGACGAGGAGGCCAACCCCACGCACTTCCAAGATCGAAGGGTGTCGTTCTGCCAAGTCGGTAAGCCGAGCCACGAACGACGCTCCAAGGAGGCGGCTTTTCTCAATCAAACCCTCTGACTCAATCACATCGAGGGTCGCCCATCCGGCGGCAGCTCCGACTGGGCTTTTCTCATGGGTATAGTGCCCCAAAGAAATCTCATCTGCAACGTCAAGGTCTTCGTGGGAGATTAAGGCCGCGAGCGGGAAGATCCCTCCGCCTAGCCCCTTTCCAAGCACGATCATATCTGGAACGATCCCGGTCAGTTCAGAGGCGAACATGTTTCCGGTGCGTCCAAGGCCTACTGGAATCTCATCGAAGATCAGCAGGGCGCCATGCCGATCGCATGCTTCCCGAACTTGCTTCCAGTAACTCCCAGGAGCGCGAACCGCAGTTGTGGCGCGAATGGGCTCCGCAATTACCGCGCCGACATCGCCCTCATGTTCCAGAACATAGCTTAGGTAGTTCGCACATGCCAAGCTGCACGTATGACCGCATCCCAATGGGCATCGCCTCGGGTCGGGCGGTGGTACTTGAACTGCGCCAGGGAGTAATGGACCTATCTTGCTTCGGAACTGTGACTCGCCGCCCACTGAGATCGCATCCAGCGAAGCTCCATGGAAAGAATCCCACAATGAAACCGTTTTGAAGCGCCCGGTGGCGACCCGTGCGAGTTTGAGAGCAATGCCGATCGCAGAACTTCCGCCGGTCGCAAAAAGGACTTTGTTCAGCTTGCCTGGAGCAAGTGCGCCTAGTCTCTGAGCAAGTGCAATTGCTTTTTGATTCGTGTAGCGACGAGGACAAAATGGAAGCGAGTCCATTTGGTCTTTAATCGCCCGAACAACAACCGGATGGCCGTATCCGACTTGATGTGCCGAATTACCGTGAAAATCGAGGTATCTTCTTCCGTCTACATCCTCGATCCAAGACCCTTCAGCCTTTACAATCGCGTTTAGGCAGGGAGTCGATAGTGATTGCCTGAGATAAGCGCCGGCATCGTCGGACAGCATTTCGATCGCCGATTCACTCAGATGTTGAGCTTGCCAGCGCTCTCGTCGACTAGAATGGTTGGTGTCCCCTTCGGTTGTACCCCGACGCTTACTCAAGTCAGTTTCTGTGTTCATTCCGTGTCGTCGACCGGTTCGACTTTGCCGGGTCTTTCGCCAGACCGTGCCGGATAGGGCGTTGCATCATCGTGAAGACTGGCCCAGATGATCCTGTTGAGCCAGTAGGAATCCGGAGCATCCGGATGGCTCCAATCGAGAGATTTGGACTTCTTCGCCCAATAGCGCTGTCGGAGGGTCATCGATGCGACTCGACCGGGATTGGGTAGATCCAAGGGGATGATGTTGGGTTTTGCGGTGTACGGCGATAGGTCGAGTTGGTCGGAAAAGCAACTTGTAATCGGCTGAGTCAAGGCGTCGAACCGATTCATTGGATCCAGCCCTAACATGAGTTCGATGGACCTCAACATGCTGAGGGTAGTGTAGAACGTCGGATCTACCCTTCGCCGCAAGTTATAGGGACTCACTACCAGAAAGCTGGTTCGATGCCCATCGATATGATCCGGCCCCGATTGAGCGTCATCTTCGATTACAAAGATACAAGTGTCCTTCCACTGCGGACCCTTTGATACCGCTTCGATTACGCGTCCCAAAGCCAAATCGTTATCCGCCATCATCGACTGAGGTTTTGGGTAGATGGGGTCGGCGCCTTCCGTGTGGTCGCATGGGAGGCTCATAATCATGAGTTGTGGCACCGAATTGGTCTTGATACGATTGTCGTAGTCCTTAATGAACTCGTCGGCGCGCGACTGATCGCTCTGAATCAACGGCCAGTAATGGACTGTCGGGTGAACAAATGGTCGTAATCCGGCTACACGACAATGGGGTACATAGCTGAACTTATGTCCGCCTGCCTTATAGTCGGCCCATGCTTCGAACCAGTCTTTAGGCCGGTATGGCTTATACTCGGCATCGTCAGCTACGCAGAACTCACCATAGTCGCGTAAAGAGACTCCTTTTTTCACCGCATCGTCCCATAGGGCGCCTCCGGTTGATAACGACATGGAACAATTCCCGTCGTCGTTGTAGGTTCGGGAATAGCCAACATAAAAGTGCTCCTGATAGTCATTCGCCAGGGCTTGAGTTGACCAGGCATGCCCGTCATTTGAGTTCGTTCCACTTACATAGGCGTTGTCAAACAATCCAAACTCTCGTGCGATCGCCTGGTGGTTCGGCATGATCTTCCCTCCAATGTCGCAAAGCTTGGGATCACCATCCCCTTCCGGCATATCTCCGTAGATTTCATCGTATGTGCGATTCTCCTTGATGATGTACAGAACGTGCTTAATCGCCCCATGATAAACCGCCAGGTTGGGTCGGGGAAACTTCTCTCCCCATTGATTGTTCGAAGCTACTTTGGCTGATTCGGAATTCAGGTCGTTTTTGAGGTCCAGAATTGAAATCGTCCCTTCAAAGTCGTGCGCATTGCCCGGTCGCCCATAGGAGGTATTCGCTACTGAGCCGTTACCCTTGGAATTGAGAACAATCGCATCCTCTCCCTCAAATGCCAAAGCGATTGGATAGAAGCCGACAGGTCGGAATCCACGAACTTTGCCCGAGTGCAAGTCAATCTCAGCCAAGGCATTGTCGCCCCCGTCGCACACGTAAAGGATGCCGTTATGAACTGCGAGAGCATCTGGCATTGCGCCGAGTACTCTAAGGGCGCCCCACCGAATCGGTATCGTACGAACAACCTTACCGGTCGTGAGTTCCAAATCGGAAATCGTGTCGCTCATCGTATTCGCGACATAGGCATGCCCCTCCGAGACCACAATATCGGACGGATGTACGCCGACTTCAACGTTCCTCACCGCACCGGAAGTGAGATCGATGAGGCTGACCGTTCCCGTGTTCGGCACCCCCCGGCGGTCCACAACGATGTCTGCATCCTCGCTCTTAGAAGTAGAGTCGCCCGCGCGGGCGATCCGGCCACCCCAATTCGATACAATGAGTAGTCGCTCGTCGTCGCTCAACCGTGCCTCAAAGGGCACATTTTCTACGTTGAATCGCCGAAGCACCTTGCCGGTTGTGAGATCGACTTCAACCGCCTGCTTCAGATCCGCAGCCGTCACGTAGAGCTTGCCACCGTCGCGTGTGACACTCATCCCTCCAGGGACTGGATTCCGCTTACCATCCCCAATCTCAATACGGGGTCCCTTCGTAAGTCGGGTTCCGTCAAATTCAAAGGTCCCAATCCAACCTTCAGCCGTCGTAGCAAGAAGCCGCTTCCCGTCTGGAGTCCAGATAATCCCGCGAAATCCGGACTCAACGCCTAAATCGACCTCCGAGTCCGCGATAACGCCATCTTTTCGGCAAAGGAACACAGAGCCTTTTTTCAACACTGCGAACAGATGGCCATCGGGATGCAGAGCAAGGTCACTGGGCCGTCCTCGAAATTTGATCGTGCCAGCCCCAATCCGCTGGCCCGTGCTAACGAGATAGGAGCCGTCTGGCTGTTTTCCCATATGTGAAAGACTCGAATATCGGAACGCACAAACGACAACACAAATGCCCACAAAAGCGACCAGTCGCGCACCCAAAAACCGCATGGTTCAGGATACGCATACCAACCCATTAACAAACCATTAAGCCCGCTATGCCGGAGGAAAGTTCTCTGCCTGCGAGCCCTAACCCCAGCGCCACAAGGCGTGAGTAAAAGATGAGGCGCGCGATTCTTAACACTTAAGGCTCTAACGTTAATCTTCACCTAACATGCCTTGTTTTTAATATTGCCAGGCCAGTCCCTTCAAGGGCGCCCCAAGAAGGAGTCACATTTCAATGCAAGCTTATCGACGCGCATTCACTCTTATTGAGTTACTAGTCGTCATTGCCATCATAGCAATTCTCGCCGCGATTCTCTTCCCTGTTTTTGCCCAAGCCAAAGAGGCTGCCAAGAAGACAACCTGCTTGTCAAACGTTAAACAGCTCAATAACGCTTGGATTATGTACTCGACTGATTACGATGACGCCTGGGTCACGACAGGTAAAAGAGGCACCTGGGATCCTACGAATAACCAACAGGCGGACCAAGATGGAGGAAATCCTAATGATTTCTTTTATCTCTCTCAGCCTTATGTTAAGAACTTCGATATTTTCTACTGTCCGGACCGCAACGTAATTCAGTTCTCTACTCAGGATGGTCTCACGATTTCAAATAGTTCCAATCCCAGTGGGCGGCTGTTCGGTTACGGAATGAATTACGGACCTTATCACAATCGAGCCGGATATGGACTTTTCCACCCATCCACTGATTACACGCCAAGCAGTATCTATTACGGAACCGGCATCCATTTCTTTCCGGGGCGAAACATGTCGCAGTTCGCTAACCCGGCCCAGTTGACCGCAACTCAGGACACCGGCGACGATCCTCAGTACACCAATTCACCTTATGACATGTGCCAAGCAAGCTCTAACGGAAATGCAGCCCAGTATCAAGCAGCATGTAAGGCGGAGGAGTTCCGTCACAACGGCGCATGGTGCTTCGGATTCGTGGATGGACATGCAAAGGGCGTTCACGTCGGTATGTTCGCCAATCCGGCGGACGGCAATAACTTCGAGATCATGCCTCTGAGCCAGCAAGACATGTTGGGAGACTGCTACGACCCAAGTGCGACCTTGGAGATTCCGGCAGGCCATTTCGGTGGATATGAGGACGTTAACAACTGCACCAACCTTGTCCAAGAGATCATGCAACAGCGTGTAGCGATCAACCCCTAATAATATAATGAGTCGCCACCTGATTCGCTTACTTCTGCTCGCACTTGTCGTGACACCTATGCTCGTCGCGTGTAGTTCGCCTAGTAGCGGCGGAAAGGACGTCATCAGTCCCGAAGAGCATAAACGTCATGAATCCCAAAAGGAGAAGCGGGAGGGCGGCAAGTAGTTAACACGCTTGCAGATGCGTGCCCGCATGCTTACCTGGTCCAATTGGGGCGCCCCCGCTGGCGCCCCTGCCTCCTTACGATTAACACAATCGCATGATCAGCGGAATCCACAACCAAATGGCCACAGAGGCCATGAGGCTCCACAAATCAGGGAAATTCTCGGAAGCAGAACTGCTTTGCAGACAAGTTCTCGAATCCGAACCAGACAACTTCCGCTCCATAGTTCACCTTTCTGTTCTTCTTCGACATCGAGGAGACTTTGAGGAATCGGAGAACCTCGCCAAGCTAGCAATCGGAATCGAGCCCGATCATGTGGACGGCTACACCCAACTCGGCCTATGCCTTCTGGGAACCGGCAGGTCCAATGACGCGGTAACTGCTTTATCCAAGGCGATTTCACTTTCTCCTGGTCTTGCACCGCTACACCACAACCTCGGCATGGCACTCGAGAATCTCGGGAGATCCCAAGAGGCCAAACAAGCCTTTATACATGCAATCAAACTCGCGCCCAACGACGTAAGGGCACGCTTAAGTCTCGGCTCGCTTCTCTTAACGGAGGGGGATCTGTACGGGGCTAACGCTCATGCGGATGCCTCGATTCGAATGGATCGCCGGTCTGGCGCCTCGTATCTCCTGAAAGCAAAAATCCAAGTAGCTGAAGGAAAAGGGAATGAGGCTGAAATGAGCATCTTACGTTCACTCGACTTAGAACCGGACTCTAGCTTTGGCCATACGATGTTGGGATTCAGAAGGCTCCAAATGGGCGATTTTCGTTTGGCCGAAGAGTCTTTTAGACGTTCCATTTCACTCGACGCGGCACAAGGGGTTGCCTTTTTCGGCATCACGCAAGCAAGAAAGGTAAGCGAGAAAGATCGACCGCTAGTCGAGCAGATGGAAGGGGTCCTTAACGGCATAGCCCTCACACTGGATCAGGCAAGTTATCTTCACTACGGACTCGCCAACGCATACGACAACCTCGGAGACTTTGGACGTGCAATGACGCATTACGAGGCGGCACATAGTTCAGCAAACCAATACCGCTTTGGAGACGCGCCGTTCGATCCGGACCAATATGCTGCAGAAATCGATGCGATCATAAACCTATACCCAGCCGAGAGATTTGTCGGCGGGGAAAAGGGTTTCGAAAGCGAATTACCAATCTTCATAGTTGGGATGATGCGTTCCGGCACAACGTTGACCGAACAAATACTCTCGAGTCATCCGAACATCGGTGCTGCAGGCGAGCACGAATTTTGGGCCAAGCGAGGTCGGGAAGCCGAGAATTTCGAGCGCGGTCAAATCTACTCAGGACAAGCTACTACCTTGGCTAGGCAATACTGTCGAGACCTACGTAAGATTTCACCCGGCACTTCAAGAGTAACCGACAAGCTTCCGGGTAACTACCTACGTCTCGGACAGATTCACCTTGCGCTACCAAACGCGAAGATAATCCACTGTCGAAGAAACCCAGTCGACACCGCATTGTCGATCTACTTCACTGCCAACCCACTTGCCCCAAAGTTCTCACACAGTAAGAGCGGGATTGTCTTTGCTTATCGCCAATATCAACGACTGATCGAGCACTGGCGAATGATCTTGCCGTCAGACCGTTTCTTTGAGTTGGATTATGAGGAACTCGTTCAGAACCCAAGAGAGGTAATTCGTCAAATGCTCCTTTTCTTGGAGCTTCCATGGAGCGACTTGTGTCTTAACCACGACAAGAATGCCAAGGAGGTAAGAACTCCTAGCCTATGGCAAGTGCGGCAACCCATGTACTCAACTTCCATTCAGCGTTGGCGCAAGTATGAATCGTGGCTTGGCCCGCTGGCGGAGTTGTTCGAGTAGTTTCTAGCGAGCCTGAAATGAATCTTCCCGAATCCGACCTTGGACGTTACGCCACCGACGCATTGCAGGAGGGGAATCTCAGCGATGCGGAACGCCTTTGTAAAGAAGCTTTACGGCAACAACCGGATGATTATCGAAGCCTGGTACTCCTAGCGGTTATTCATCGCCAGAAAAGCGAGTACCTGGAGGCCGCCGGCATTGCAGAAAAGGCGATGCGCCTGAGACCAAACGTCGTTGAAGCCTATTACCAGCTTGCTTTAAACATGGAATCCCTCGGACGGTCCGACTTAGCTGCCAGGGCGCTCGTTACCGCCATAAAGCTTCGTCCCGAAATCGCTGAGTTTCACTTACACCTCGGGCTTTCCCATACTGGCATGGGAAACCTTGCAGCAGCAAAGGCCAGTTTTGCAGAATGTCTCCGCATCGACCCCAATCATCTTCAAGCGAGACTTTGTATCGTCTCACAGCTTCTTATCGAAGACAACGTGGATTCCGCCCGGACCCATGCCGAAGCAGCCATCCGAATGGCACCCGATTCTGTTGCCGCGAGATTAGCGATGGCAGAAGTCCGCTTGGCGGAAGACGAAAGCGAAATGGCTCAGGAACTCATCGATCAGGCCCTCATCTTGGACCCCAAAAGTGCAACCGGTCTGAACATGCTTGGTTTTAGGCAGTCACAACGCGGCCATTTTGAGGATGCGGAGTCATCATTCAAAAAGTCGATGGAATTGAGCCCTATCCAAGGTCTTGCCTACCTGGGTTTGACTCAAACCAGGAAGTTCTCGACCAACGATCTGCCGCTTCTGTCACGGATGAAGACGCTGCAAGGAAACGGGATCCTTTCTGCAGCCGAGTCCAGTTCCTTACATTTTGCCCTTGCCAAGGCCTACGACGATATCGGCGAATTTGAACTTGCGATGCGATGTTATGACGAAGCCCAGCGATGCGCTTCAAGATCCCGATTTGGGACTAGCTCCTTTGATCCAGATTCATATCAACGGAGCATGCGTTTGATCCGAGACTGCTTCCCAGCTTCCGCATTTAATTCCCCATGGGGATGGACGGTCGATAGCAGCATCCCAATATTGATCGTCGGGATGATACGATCGGGCACGACGCTTGTGGAGCAAATACTGTCGAGCCATCCAGATGTCGGCGCAGCTGGAGAACATCCGTATTGGAAAAGGCACTGCGGCCGTGCCGAACTGCTCGCCGAACTCGCCACAAACCCTGAGAAATGCGTTCAAACTGCGTCCGACTATGTTACGGCACTCAGGAAGGTATCGCCTAATACGGCTCGTGTGACTGACAAGCTGCCCGGTAATTACCTAAGACTTGGCCTGATTCATCAAGCCCTTCCAAACGCGAAGTTCATACACTGCCGTCGAAACCCCTTGGACATCGCACTTTCAATTTACGTAACGCCAAACCGTTCAGCTCCCTCTTTCTCCCACTCGAAAGAAGGGATAGTATTCGCCTATCGCCAGTACCTGGAATTGATGGATCACTGGCGTCAGGTTCTGCCTCCATCAAGCCTTCATGAGATCCAATACGAGGAACTCGTTCACGAACCGAGGTCGGCAATCGCCCGTATGCTAGAGTACTGCGGCCTAAACTGGAACGAGGCGTGCGTTCACCCGGAAACCAACACCAAGGAAGTCTTGACTCCGAGCCTCTGGCAGGTCCGACAACCTATTTACAGGTCATCGGTTAAGCGATGGACCCATTATGAACCCTGGCTTGGCGCCTTTAGAGAACTCATGGACATCGCATAGACGGAAGCATTCAAATTTACCCACGTGATGAATCAGGCGGCTCTCTTGTTCTTTAGCACGATCGGAGGCTTGTCTTGAAGCAGTATGGAATAGGCCCCATAGACTCCCACAAAGCACGCGATTAGCACCACGAGGATGGCCCAAGGCGACAAACCTCTCCTCAACGGTTTGGAGGTGACAGTCTGGGCGGTAGACTCCTGTTTCGTTGATTCAGGGGGAGCGGTAGATGTTTGGCTGCGGTCGGAGGTGTTGCTCACTCCCTGAGGATATCATCGAGTCCCTCCGCCTTCTCTTTTCAGAGCCGTATCTTAACCTAGGCTTTACGCATTGGCGCACGGCGAGACCGCTCTGAATTCAGTGACGTGTTACCGATTTGTGAAAGACGAGCCCAGGCAACTGCACTGGGCTCCATCCTTCGTCCGGTCTACGGAGCAATCAGATGCTCATGTCGAACTTGAAGTTCAAGCGAACGATCGTAGCACTGCCGGTGAGGGTCACTGGGCGAAAGTCGACATTGATCGGAAAGATTCCCGCAAGCACCATACGTGCGTTTGGCTCGTTCGCTCCGTCGATCGAAATCGATGCGTCTCCGCCTCCTGGCGCGGCAACAACCGTGTATTGAGTACCGCTGTAGGTAAATGCAATCGACAAGGACGTATCATCTGGAGTCGTAACGGTGTCTATCGTCGCCGCTGCCTGCGCACCATGTACGCCTCTCACGTACGGGTTTTCAACTGTTAGGGACCAGTTGGCCGCGTCGGTAATGATCTTGCCAGCGCTGGCAATGTAACTAAGGAGATCTGCAATGGTTTCCATAATTCTAAAGTATCCCAGAGTTGCTATGTTTTTACAAGATGTACGCTTGTCTACTAGATAATCAGTTCTTAACATTATCCGATAGATTGCCTTATCTTAAGAGGGCCTATCGAGTCAGTTTGGTTCACAAGGACAGCGTCAACTGCAAACCCGGTAAGCGGTCTTGTCTTCGCTCTACGTTTAACACCGGACGTCTTGAAAGGAACCTTGAACATCGAGGTGACCGTACTCTACTGGTATCTCAACGCATTAGCAGCGGATCGGGGAATCGGAAACCGCCAAGCAGAATCTGGGAGCTTTCATGAAGAAGAGATCAGGAATCGAGAATCGAATCAGAGCGATCATTGATGCCAACCGGCGTAAGCGAGGCGCGACAATTACCCAAGTTGCGGCGATCGCCGCCATCGCGGTACTCATCGTCTTTGTACTGGCAAATCTGGGACCCATTCTTGCGACCGGACCCGACACCCGAGAATCCTTGTTTGAAGATGCCATGTTCGCGGCAACGAAGCGTCAGCGAAAGAACTCGGAGATGATAAGGATGCTCACCGTCGGCCCACATGTTCCCACCGCCATGGCTTCAAGCGGCAATCCTGGCACTGAACGAGTTCGATTAACGGTCCCCGATGCCCAACCTACTCGTCGCAACGAAGCGACCCTGACTGCATTGAGGAACAGTTTGCCAAGTCATCATGCGTTGAAATCTCGAACCTCAGCATCCAAGCCCATCTACGTGGCAAAGTACTCCGCTGAAAGCTCCTCGAGCGTGGACCGAAACGTCTCCGCCAGATTGAGAAGATCGAGATTTGGATCGTCGAGGGCTCCCATTGTTTTTGTTCCACGCACGGCACACTCTCCCTTGGTTGCGACGCGCAAGGCCATTTCAGGTGTACGTCCCGTCATTGCCAGACCCGCGATCACAATGGCTGCCCATGGTTTCCATGCCGTTGAGGCCAAGATGCCACTCATGAATATGGTGCAGCCCTTTCATAGGGTTGTTGTCGGCCTCGCCGTCAATTTGATTCTCCACGTAGACAATTCAAACGAGTTCACGGTGAGTCGTCCAACAGGGAACGAAGGCCCTCTGGCGTGCAGCGTCGACAACGGGGTCTTGCATGTCACGGGCCCCGGCGGGCTCACCGTTGTAGCTACAACCCGCTCGCTGGACAATCTAGAGGTATCGGCCGGTTCCAGAGTCGATTGCGATGGTATCACGGGACGCGCCTTTAAGGTATCGGAAAACGGTGGGTCGAGCGTTGCCGTTCGCGGCCATGCCGACGTCTTTTCGATTGATCTAAACGGAAGCAGTTCGTTCGCCGCAACTGGGCTCGCATCGGCAAGGGTCGAAGCGAACATAAGCGGAGGCTCCAGCGCCAACCTGCGGGGACAATTGGCCCTACTTGACCTGAATGTCAATGGTGGATCATCGGCTGCTATTTATGGGCGAACATCACGACTCGAATTGACCGGTGACTCTGGTGCGACTGTCGACTGCTCTCACCTTGCCGCTGGCATAGTTAGAGCGGCTGCGGACCACGGCTCAACGATAAAGCTCAACGTTGAACGGACACTGACAGCCGACGCGAAAAACGCGTCCGGGATCCTCTATATCGGAAATCCCGCCTCGATGAGGTCCACTCCGGATATATCCAGTCACATATGTCACGACCCAACGGTCAGTGCCGAGTAGCCTGACTTTGACTTCCGAAACCCCACAAGCCTTTGATTCGTAGCGTGATGGGGCTATCTGCCGAGGACCGATCGCACTTTCAAATCCATTCGGCAGGTTGGCAGAATTATGGCGAGAGAATCGAGAAAGTGCCCAAAGTGTGGGGGGAACGGAACGTGGTTTCCCACCCCTGGCCCTCATTTCCAAGCCATGCCGCCGCTCAAGTGCTCTTTATGCGGCTACGTGTGGGAACCGGTTTCGCCTCGATGGCTTCTCTACTTTGGAATCGCTTTCGGTTCTGCTGTTGTTTGCCTTCAGATATGGATGCTTGCTCGCGGAACACGCACCCCGATTGGTTGCCTTTTCTGGATAGTCATGGGAGGTTGGGTGGCAAGTGGGTGCTTTTACAGGCTGTGGCGGTCTAGGCATCCGTAAGTCTATCGAGTTCCTTCCGAAAGACAAGCCAAGGCCCGCTCTGAAATCCGAGCTTTTTGTTAAGCGCTTTCATTGCAGGATTTCCGCTATTGGTAAAGATCCTTCGAAATCCGTGATCGCGAGCATAGGAGATCGTCTTTACTTTCAAAGCCAGCGCGATTCTTTGTCGGCGATACTCCGCCCGTACTCCGGTCAGAGATTGCTGAATGATCCCTTGCTCGTCGAGATTTGGGTCGGACTGACGCGGGCTTAGGTAGCTCAACCCGACATATTCCTGCCCATGCTTAGCGATGAAGAACGCATCCGGCATCGCATCGGTCGAATCGTGTTTGCTCACAAATTCTTCCCAGCGTTCGCAATCGCTCTCGTTCGATCCCGGCACATCGCGCCTGATCTCCTTGTAAAGCGCATAGAGCTTAGGAAGACACTCCTTGTCCATCTGCCTTTCCAGTGCCAGATTCGAAATTGTCACGCCCTTTGTCTCGAGCTCCGTGATTAACGAGTCATATGGCAAGAATGCCTCGTCGCAATAGAGGCAAACTGGCCCGTCGAGCTTAATCTGTACGAACCCAAGTTTCGTGAGCCAAGAAATGGCGACCGCGTTTTCCTCCCGAGCCCATGGTTCGATTCCTCGCACATTCATCTCCAAAAGGTCTTGCTCGAGTCTGCGCCAAAGCAGGTTCCCGATTCCAATTCTTTGGCGGGCCGGCAAGACAATTACGTCGAACGAGCCGCCTTCCTGAGGCCGCATTGATGCATATCCAATAACGTCCGAAGTCGCCGGTTCCTCCGCGACGTATCGCCTTTCCCCATCCTCCTCAAACGATGGAACGTCCATTCCAGGAGTTCTCGCCTGCCGATAAATGTCTAAGACGACTTGATTGTCGCGTGCCTCGAAAGCGCGAATGGTAACTGGCAACATGGTCGTGTCTCCCGGCGAAAGTCGCCAAAAGAGATTGTAATCAAATTTGGATCCAACCCACCGTGGTGACGGTAAGCCCGTCGCTTGCCAGACATCGGCGGGAATAAACCCACGAAAAAGCACACTCCGCAACTCTGCGGAATATTGCCAACCAAGCGGGACGCTCCATCATGCATCCCTTTGGCGACAATTGGGCGTTTGACGCCGCCCCTGGTTTAGAACATTAGGCAACGCTCCAAAGCCCTTTGCCAGCAAGACACATCCGATTCCAACCTGCTCCGTCCGCTAAGTAGGATCCGCATCTACATAGTCTCTGAACACATCCGCAAGTTGAGTGGCGCGAGGCCGGAGATTGGGTGGCAGATTTTCGAGTGCTAGATCCAGAAGAAAATCCCAGCTCTTTCGCCCGGCATCGCCGAGATGGCCCAATTCGTCCAACCTTTCTGCGAGCCGGTCAACTTTATCCCGACGTATTCTCTTGATTCCGTATACGGCTTGTAGAAATGCGTCGCCATCTTTGCGGTGTTGCTCAAAAGCATCACGAACCCGACTTATCATATCGGGACCGCCCAAGTCGACCGTGGAAACCTCGTCCCAGTCCAGTTCTCGGTACCCTTCGGCGACCTCGATTCGCAGCCTCTCCAACGCGTTGACTATTTGAGCGTCCGTTGAGTTACCCGAAATCCTCAACACCTGACCGACTGTCCTTTCAGGTGAGTCGATGCTGCTTTCCAAGACAGTCTGAAGCAGCGATGCCCGCCACTGTAAGACTGGGCTTTTGAGCGGAAGCCCCTCTCTCTCCGGCGCCAGATCCGAAGTGGGCGGCTTGGCTGGAGGCGTCACCGGATTGGGTTCTGCCCCCAACAGGGTTACGACTTGCAGGTCCGAACCCAGCTTCTCACGCAGAAGGTGCAGGTCATCCGGCTGACTCGTGAGCACAATCACCTGGCGCTCCTTGGCGATCTCCTTGAGCGCCTCGGCAAGCGCGGTCCGAGCGTCTGAATCGGATGTCGCCATGACCTCGTCCAGAAAGAGGGGAAACCGCAAATGCTGGGTTTCCGACTGTTCGATCACGGCGAGGCGAACTGCCAAAGCAAGATGCACCTTGGTGCCGGTCGATAGCTGTTCGATTTTTTTCGTCCGGTTGTCGTCGACCGTGTCCACGACCGTTATTCTCTGGCCGTCTTCCTTTAGAGACGTGCATCGGTTTTGGGTAAGGCATTCCAACCATTCGTTTGCCCTCTTGATCACCGGAATCACGTTCTCTTCTCGGGTGGCTTTTTCAATCGCCGTACGGACCAGATCGTTGGCCGCATTCTTGGCCATCAACTCCAACCAGTCGAGGGATTTGCTGATAGCTTCGTTCAAATCTCGCTCGGCCGACTCAAGGCCTGCTTCCCTTTTCGCAGACTCGATGTTCGTCCGGATCGTCGTAATCCTCTCATTGAGTGGATCCTTCCGTGCAGCGGTGGCTCGCAGACGTCCCCCCAAATCTGCGAGATCCTGGTGACTCGTATCAAGATTGATTCCAAGGCCCTGGAGCATTTCCTCCGAACCACGCCTGAGGTTATCCGCGTCACGGCGCTTATAAACCACCGACTGGCATAGTTCTCGGTAGCGCAAGCTCTCCGGCTCTCGCAGGCGGGGTACGAGAAGCCGGGCCTCCAGATCGCCTTCCTCAGGAATACCGTTTTGCATGAGTCTGCTTCTAAGAGAGTCTGTGCGTCTCTCGACGGTTCTGGACGCCTGTCCTGCCCGATCGGATGCTTCAAACCAATCGAGGAATGCGCCGATACCGTCAATTGGGTCATCAGGTACCGGGTGCCTATATTCCTGGAATAGCTTTGAGATTTGGGCGTTACACTCTCTCTGTGTCTCTGCGAGCCGATCCCTTTGTTCCCTGTCGGATTGAAGTTGAACCTCTAACTCTGTAAGCTGGCGCGTGTCCTCGAACCATTCGAGAAACAGATTGAATGCCACATCCGGATCGCCGCTATACGCCCAGCCATAATTCGAGAAAAAACCGCTCAGGGCATCGTTTGCTTTTGCGCGGGCTAGCTCAGCCTCGTCTGCGTCGCGTTGGACTTGTTCTGACCGTCCCCTGGACCTAAGGAGACGTTCGCATGTATCGGACAATTTGCGGAAGGCCTCGCCGGTCTCGACAGGCGCATTGCACTGGCGCAAAAACTCGGTGCGTGAATTAACCGCCCCATTCAGTTCCGCTTCAGCCTTACGGAGTGTCAACTCCTTCGCATCGCGGTTGTTTGCCGCTTCTTCGTACGCGGCAAGCAACCTCACCAGCAAGTCCATATCGGAAGGATGGTTGAAATCAAAGCCAGTCTTTTCCCTGAAAAGGGCTAAGCGAACTCCGAGGTCGGACTCCAACTTAGTTGGATCTACTTCACTTGCCCGAATGCGCGCCTCGCTCAAAACACGGTTGAGTACTTCAGCTTCTTTCACGCAGTCAATTACTTGTTCAAGCTTGCCCACAACCTCAACTGTCGTCCAATTGGTAGGCCTCCATTCCGTTGGAGCGGCTTTTTCGATTTCTATTTGTCGCGATTCAACGACAGGACGAGCGGAGCCAAACCATGCCAATCCCGCAACAACGATGAGTCCCAACACGCCTAGGATCATGGCAAACAGGAACAGGCCAGCCAAGCCCAATCCAATCGCGACCAATCCAAAAATGGCAGACAGGGCAACAACCGCGATGGGCGGTTTGGAATTACCAAGAGATGGAATCGCCTTTAGCCAATCGGTTAAGGCACGTGAAGCTTGTTCGGCCAAGCGAGCCGAATCGTCGAGCTGATCTCCCCTCTGTTCGAGGTCCCGTACAATCTTGTCCCGTGCTTCCCGCTCCCCTCTGGCGGTTCGGGCTCTATCGCTGACGGATGTCACCGACGGTTCCTCATGCGCGATGGCCAGTACGTCGACTCCGCTTAAGTTTTGAACCAGCATCGGTAGACGGTTCCTTGCTGTCTGCACCGAAGCTATGGCTTCGACCGATGCAGTCTCTGCCCGATGATAAGACTCTTTTGCCTGTTGGACTTCTCGGTCAAGAGCGCAGGCTCTTTGGATCTGATCTTCGCCCCGTAGAATTGAATCGGCTGTCGCCGGGACTCCGCCCGCATCGATGAACGCTCTGATGTCCTGTTCATAGCTTGCCTGGCATTCGCGCTCCGCGGCTTTCGCTCGCTCTAATGCCAATTCGGCTTCTTTCACCGAGCGCACAAGAACCGCGAGTGTCTCATGTGTGCCAGGGTCGACCGGCAGCGGCGCACGGCCAAGCATTGGAATCTTCAGGTTCGCTTGATTGATCCGAGCCCTCTGCTGGATGATTGACGAGTCCAGTTGAACAATGGCTCCCTTTCGCTGTTCAGACTCCGCACGCAGCCGGTTCATTTCTTGCTGGTGGTTGGCATGAAGCGAGGTCGATGCTGGCTGTCCACCAAATCGAGCTAGCCCATCTTGAGCTCTTGCCATGTCTTCGTAGGCTTTCTTGAGCTCAATCCAGGCCTCCTCGATGTCGCCGCACGCGTTGGGCTGCTGTTTTTCGATGCCGGGATGGGCCGTCTGGATTTCCAGGACTTCTGCATCGAGGGCTTCGACTTCCTTGTCCAGTTCAGCTGCCTCAAGCCACTTCTCAACTGTCAGCAAGTCATGCGCAGCCAGCTCCGCGGCTTTCCTTTCCTGCTCAAACTCCTTGAGCGACGCTTCATCCTGGGACAGCCTTCTTGCAGCTTCTCGTCTGTCATCCACCGCCTTCTTGGGTTTATCCAGGTCCGGGGGACGCTTGCCAAACGACGGAAGTCGCTTGGCCAAGTCGAAGCCGCCAGAGAGCGCCTCTCTGATTAACTGGGTATCTTCGCCTGCGGGCCCCGAAATCAAGTCCGGAATCGAGAGTAGGTAGAGACCTTGTCGGGAACTTTGGGGCGCCGGGTTTTGGCTTCTCGGCCCGCGAAGGTCAATGTCCAACACCGTGCCATCAAATGCCAGCCGAGCCTGAACTCGGTCCATTTCATGGCAAATTGGGGTCCAAAACACGCGGCTGGCGGCGGCCGCCAAGGACGACTTGCCGGACGCATTAGGCCCGAAGACTGCAACAACGCCGTCCTTGAGATGATCGAGTTTCAGGTCAAGTGGGCGTTGGTACAACTCCCGAATCTCAAGGCGCTGAAGGTGAATTCGGCTCACTGGGTGCCGCCTATTCGAGCCGACAGGACATTCTCAAGTGAATGACGAACCGCTTTATGCGCTTCATCGTGCGCGGCATGTGCCAACGGTTCGAATTCTTCCCTTAGATCGAGCTTGAGTTTTTTTCGGGCAGAAGCCATTTCCCTCTTAACGTTTTCAATCAGTTGATCTGCCTGCACTGCCCAGTCTGGGTCTCCTCTACGTTCCAAACCTAGCAGAATCCGAGCCGCTTGGCCGCGCGCATCGTTTTGGTCGGCTTCGCGTTCCAGATCGAAATTCGGATCGATGGCGTCGAACACCTCGATTACTTCGTAATAATCTGCTCCTCTCGGCACCTTAGAATCTGGACACCATGGGCTGGCCCCGTCTAACCTTCCCAATCTCACCCTCAAGCTCAATCTCTCACCAGATTTGCGGGTTTGTTCCATGTGTGCGGCAACGACATCTTCGAGGTCCTCGCCCGGTCGGATATGCAACTCTACCGATTCAAATCGAACAGTGGAAAGAGGCGCCACATCCGATATCGTAAACACGCCATTGTCCACGGTGAGCCACCGGAAGCCATGACAGCCAGTTTCGCCGGGGTCGAGAGCCTGAGGAGAACCTGGATAGGCAACCAAGTGCTCTTTCCACAGCTTTGGGGCGTGAACGTGTCCAATAATCCAAGCGTGAACTCCTCGGCCCCCGAATTGGGTCAGCGGGGTTGGATTATAGGGAGAATTCGAATCGACATCTGCATGAACGAGGCCGATTGTCAACCGAGAATCGAGCAAACCGTCAAAAGTCTGAAGAAGGTTCTTTGAAGTAGGTTTGCCAAACGATCTGCCTACAACTCGGAGTCCGGCAAGCTCTTTCTCTTCCCATCCGTCGCTGGAGAAAACATCAATCAGTTCGGGATGCGCTTTGACAAAAGTCGGAATCGCATCGTAGTCGTGGTTTCCTGCCACTGCCAATACGGGAATCGCCGCCGACTTCAGGCGGCCGAGCCCAGCCGCGACTTCTTCCCTGGTCACATATTGGGCATCGATGCTATCGAAAAGATCTCCAGCAATGAGCACGCCGTCTGCAGGTTCTGCAATCGCGATTTCTACGATCCGATGGAATGCTTTCAGTGCGGATTCGTTATCAAACCCAGAGGACTGGCGCCCAATGTGCAGGTCAGCAGTGCATAGAATCCTTGTCATGTGATCTTGGTCGGCATAAAAGGGAGACTGATTCCGCTCGCGGAGCACAACTCCTCATGCATCTTACTACCTGGTCGCAATAGGGATTAGGAGATAGGCGTGGGGTGCAGGAACACTTCCCGAGCAGAACGAAACGGCGAGAATGTGGTTTTGTTTGTTGATTGCCACCGCCGTATCCAGGTGCATAGCATGTTGGTCTGGTGAAAGCAACTTATTCGGATCGAAGGCTACTCGCCCAATCCAAACGGTGGCCTTGTTCTCGCAATGCCCGACTATCCAACCTTGGCAGTTGATGCCGTTAGCTGCACTCGATTACCCACTGCCAAGGGAAGGAAGCCGTACGATCCGTGCGCTCTTCCACAAAACCGCGCAACTCTGCACGCGTGGTGATCGCGACTTTGTATCGGGTTTCGGCGCGGAATAGTCCTCCGACCAAACATAGCCGACTGCGTCGCCGAGATCATTGATCGCGACCGCTGAACTGCACGGGAATCCTGGTAAAGCGCCGAGGTCGACCAACGAGTGACCTAGACTCCATCGAAATCCATGTTCGTGAACTTTGTGATCACTCGCGCTCACCACTGTACTGGTTCCAACTGCTTGACCGTGGTTATTTACGGCGTTGGCGCTTGAGGTATTGCCCTCGGACAGGTGGCTGAGCGTTCTGATTTGCTTAGCCAACCCGTTTGAGGCGTAAAAGCCGCGATAATTACCATTGCCAACCACCGCCCCACTCCCATTTAGTCCTCGGCCTTCGCACGTGACCCCGCACTCTGGCACATCACGAAAGCAATAATCAGGAGCCTCCCAAATGGCAGCACCACAGAATCGCGATTCAGACATGAAGGCAGGCCCGCCCCCGACAGTACCGACGACGTCTCCCGTGTTGTTGATGGCATAAGCCTCAGCTCCGACCTCCTCCCCATTTCGAGGCGTTCGCTTCATCAACCGTTTCATTCGGCCACCGGTAACTAGAACAGCGTCTTGGCCCGCGTCACCAACAAACTGGCCGCGATCGTTCAACGCCAGAGCATTGAATAGGCCAAGATCGACTACCCTAAATCGAAGTCCATCCTGAACTAGATGGCCTTGCGAGGCTAGAACCGTCGATTGACTGCAGAGGACAAGGAACCAATCCAAACGATACCGGTTCAACTGGTTATCACTATTCTAAACGTCGAACCTGTACCGAATTAATCAAGGTCTTGTGGTGCCCCAAGAAGTTGATCACGCTGAAATGTCCAAAACTAGGACAAGTTGCCTGGCTATTATCTCGACGTTTGCGGGAACCTGCCGGTTCGTCGAAGAACTTGCCAACGAGCAGCGTGTCAGTTCCCATTTGTTGGTGTGAAGATAGTCACCTTGCCGGAGGAACGATTTAGAGCTATTAAGCTGCGTGCCGGGACAACGTGCCCGTCGTAGCGATATGACTGGGACCGAAAATTCGCGATGACCTCGACGGAATCTCCGAAGACAGTTCGTTGCAAGCTATGGTCATCGGTCAACCACGTGAAGTCCGTCATTGGAAGGAGACCAATCAACCGATGGAGAGGCGAGAAAAACGCGTACTGCGCCTTCATCCAAGTCTTCCGCTTAAAAAACTCTCGTGTATTGAGATGGTATAAGGGCGGCACATTATAGAGTTGTTCAACCAGGGTGCGCTCGACGACTTGATCGGAGAACTTAAGCGTTGGCAAGGTCCAATGGTTGGCCACGACGACGGAGTCATGAAACACGACCTGATACAAAGGCAATCGGAATTTAGGGTCGAACAGGACGTGATAATACGCCGGGGCTAGCGGCACTTGCTTGAAGAAAATCGCGGGGCTATCTTCCGGATAGTAAGCGCCCAGGTAATACGGTGAGGCTTTTGTCATCAGGGTAGGATCGCCCCAGCCGAATAGGGGTGTCATGATGCCATGGCCGAAGTCAATTGTCCCGGCCGCGTAGGCCACTCCCCCCTCCGAACCGATCACCAGGTGGTAGGTGTCACGTATCCACGAAATTCGTCGCAGCCGTGCCAGCATCTCTTGTTCCTGGGTAGCCGGATGCTGAGTCGAGAAATCCTCATAGAACTCACCGGCCGCATCACAGTCGATGAACCAGGAATTACAGCTAAACACCTTCATCAGTCGGCTGACTCGCTCCTTAACGTATGGCTCCGCCATCTGCTCGCTGACGTAGTAGCCTTTTTGTTGAAAACCTGTTTTCTTCTTGCCGTTGGCGAGTTCGATCCCCCCAGTGTCATATAACTTTCGATCGAACTGAGCGGTTTCCCACGTGTCGTCGGGCTTAGCATCGGGTGCATGCACGCTGTCGTAGGAGTCGTAAGGACCGATTAAGTAACCAAGCCTTTTTGCCTTCTTGATCGCTTGAGAGTTTTCTCTCAGTTCTTTCCACGCTGGCGAACCAAGCCATAGCCGATCGAAACCATTTCGCTGGAACAAGTCCATCATCTTCGACGAGAGCCCATCGCCCCATAGGTAGACATGTGCAGCGCCCAGGAGTTTCGCAACATCTGACGTCCTCCGGATCTTATCCTTGAGCGAAACAAATTGACGGTTCCGGATCAACCATCGCCTGTATTGCTTCGCGGGCTCGACCGGTGATAAAGGACCGAGGCTGATTCTCAGACCGAATGTCTTATCTTTGTTGATTCGTGTGAATTGGTGAGTCAGAGAGGCGGCAAGGCTGCCAGATTCGACATGGAAACCCAATTGATTGTTGAAGGGATTGGTCAGAAGATAGGTATACGTGTGCTTCGAGTCTTCTAATCCCCAAAGCGGCAGCGACAGCCCTTCGGTAGTCGACAGCCCATCTTGTTTCGAGAGATAGGAGCCCCAAACCGAATCGCGCACAGGTACGTAAGAGCCTGCTCCAATCGGTAGGATGTAGGCCTTCAGGTCCGATTGAGGCGGCAAAATCGGCCAAGTAAATTCGCCCGCCACTTGAGACTTGAATTCGACCACAAATGCATCGTCATCCAAGCGCATCGAAACGAATAGATGTTTGTCTGGAATCTCCCAATGAGCCTCTCGTTCCTGGACCTTCAGCCCCGAAACCCTCATCGGTTGTGGTTCAGGGCCAGACAGGAGAAGGTCTTGTCTTTCTCCGGTAGCCCCGCCGCAAACCTGGAGCGTCTCAGTCTCGATATCGATCTTCCAGGCCTTGTTGGCAAAGAAAACCTCGGTTCCCTGGCTAGCCTGAGCCGGTGTGCGACCCAGCAGCACTAAATGAAAGATGAGCAAACCTACTCTCGTAAGCCGTTGGAACCCAAGTCCGCGAACCCTACCGCCGCATGTGCTTGCATTGGCCCACACTTTCCGGTCCAGGAAAGTAGTCCAAATCCCGCAGAATCTAACCTTCAAGATTGGTCCTTTCAAAGCGTAGGTTTCGAACCCGGCTATGCGTCACATTGAACCCTTGAATCCTGTTAGAGACGTGGTCTCGCACGAATCCGATGCGTCCGATCGGCCCGCCCGTGAGAAAAACATCCGACTGCACCGGCATCATCTCCTCCGTTCCTCGGGGATGCCTAACCTGTAGTTTGCCTTCACTGCATGTCACAAAATAGAGGACGCCTAACTCGCGGCTGAAGTAACTTCCGACGTACTCAGCGATGTTCGTCGGTGAAAGTTCTGGCGTCCGTACGATTTTCGCTCCAGACATTTCCCTCCCGTGGTCTATTAGTCGCATGTTCTCGGCCACACCTTCCTCGCTGAATGTAAAAACGAACCGGACTTCCGCTCCTTTAAGGCAGAACTCGGTCTCCGATAAGGGAAAGACCTGCATCCTCTCTCCATCAGAGGGCTTGAGCCAAAGTCCTTTAGCGTCCCAGGAAAACGTGAACAGCCAGAAAGAACCGATGAGATAATCGCCCGAGACATTTTCACAGACTCGAGAATCATAGGGGATCCCCGAATTCGAGGACTCGTCTTGTTGAGACGGTTCGTCAAAATGGCCTTCAAGAAGGATATCTGCGATCTTCCGGGCAAGGAGTGCAGGATACACGGAGCCAAGATTTGAGAGTAGGATCACTGCAAAACGCTGGTCCGGAAACCGGAGAAAGTCGGCGCGAAAGCCCGCGTCGGACCCCGTATGCTCAACCGTCGCCAATCCACGGTACTTCGACACCATCAATCCAGAGGCGTAGTTGATCTGTTTGCCGCTCGATAGGGCTCCTTGCTTCACCATGGACGCCAGAACGGATTCGTCTCCCACTCTGGGCTTTGCAAAGTTCCGTTCCCATTTCGATAAGTCCTCAACGGTCGTGAAGAGGCTTGTTGCACCTGTATTGGCATACTGTAGCGGAGCGTGTCGATAGCCCACCGCACCGTCCGAGTTATAGCAGTACGCACGACGCTTGACGATCTCGGTATTGTCATCGTGGAAGTGCGTATCCTTCATCCCCAGGGGACCAAAAATCCTCTGCTCGCAGAACTCCCGTAGGGTACAGCCTGAAATCCGTTTGACGATGAGTCCTAACAGTGTATAGCCGGTATTGGAATAGAGTTCCTCCGCGCCCGGCGCGAAGTTCAGGTCTGATTGACGCCAAACAAGGCCAAGGATGTCTTCCTCGGTGATGACGTCCTCCGACCTCCATCCGGCGAGATTGAGTAAGCTCCACTGGTCCCTCAGTCCGCTCGTATGGTGCAGCAGATGGTTGATCGTGATGACCGCTTCGAACTCGTGCAGTTCTGGGACGAACTTTCTGACATCGTCATCAACCGATAGTTTTCCCTCGCTTGCAAGCAACTGAATCGCGAAGGCCGTGAATTGCTTGGATACCGATGCAACATGGAAGACCGTGTTTGGCCGAATCGGGATCCCATATTCAAGATTCGCCATTCCGTAGCCTTTCTTGTACACGACCTTCCCGTCGCGAAGAATGGCCAATGCAAAGCCTGGACTTGAGTTACTTTCGAAACCTGAAAAGATGGCGTCGACGGGAGCATAGGAAACCGCGTCTGGCTCCATTGCCGGATTTGATTGCTGCATCTCCCAAGCTTACTTCGCCACGCGGCTTTACTTCCCTGGATTCTCAGAAACGGCATTCGCCGCTATTGGGAGCAGACATACACTTACCAGACTACTGCAAGCATCGACGCAGTACCTGAACGAGAGAAAAATGTTAACTTTCAGGCCGAAAAAACAGGTCTGAAAACAATTCGGTTCCAGAATAAACGTTTCGCCTTCCTATAATCGAAATCAAAACTCCTCGTACTGGGCAGAGTCGCACAAGTAGAAATGAGCACAACTATCGAATCCACAGACCGTATATCCATCGCTGGACCACAGCATTCTAGCGAACAATCGGAGATAAAGATCGAAGGCTACGACCAAATGGAGCCGTTCTTAATGACGCTCGTCAGTGACTCGGATCTCTGGATGTATGTCTCGAGTTTGGGTTCGATTACGGCTGGACGGGTTGATGAAGACCACTGCTTATTTCCTTACTGCGTAGAGGACATGATTCACCGAACCGCGGGAAAGACGGGTACATTGACCACGTTTAGAATCTGGCATCCAGACGGCACGTTTGAGATTTGGGAACCGTTCTCGGGGATTTCGGCGCCCGCCGGCGCCGTGCGCACTTTATCCAAGAGCGTCCTCGGAAACCTAATCGTCTTCGAAGAACAGCACTCCCAATTGGGCCTTAGCTTTCGTTACCAATGGGCGTCCACCGATGAATTTGGCTTCGTTCGAACCGCAACGCTCGTAAATGACGGGCTCGAAACGGTTCGCGTCGATCTCATCGATGGAATTCTCAATATGCTGCCGCCAGGTCTCTCCTACTCATTCCTTCAGAGGATGAGCGTACTCGTGGATGCCTACACAGAGTGCGACGTGGATCCTGTCACCGGGGTAGTGACTATTTCCCTCGCATCCTTAATTGTTGACAAGCCCGAACCTGGGGAAGCCCTACACGCAAGCGTAGTCTGGAGCAGGGGGCTGGATCAGGCTAGTACGCTTTTGTCCCTGGACCAACTAGCCGCATTTCAGAAGGGCCATTCCGTCGTGCATGAAACCTCCATGAAGGGCCGGCGAGCCAACTTCTTGATCTCGCATTCGCTTAACCTCGATGCAGGAGCCAGCAGGTCTTGGGACATCGTATCGGATACCCACCGTTCTCAGAGCCAGGTCGAGGATCTTCGGGCATATCTGTTATCCGATCCAGACCCAAGGAACACGATACGGCAAAATTTGGAATCCAGTTCGGAGAACCTGGCAAGGTACGTCGCGGCAGCCGATGGTCAACCCTGTACTGCCGATGGCGCCGCCGACCGTCATCATGAGGCATGCGTTCTTTTCAACATCATGCGTGGAGGAATCTTCGCCGCGGGTGATCATGTTGCAACGTCCGACTTTCGGCATTTCGTGGAAACCAGAAGCAAGCGCCAAGCCCAAAAACATGGCCCTTGGCTTTCGCAATTGCCCAATACCATGGTGTATAGCGAGCTATTGTCGTCAGCGTCCAAACAAAACGATTCGGATCTGTCGCGCATCGCATACGAATACCTCCCTTTGACGTTCAGTCGGCGGCATGGAGACCCAAGTCGCCCGTGGAATCGATTTGCTATCCGATTGAAGAACCCGGATGGGAGTCCGCTGCTGGCCTACGAGGGGAACTGGCGCGACATCTTTCAGAACTGGGAAGCACTCTCGTTGAGCTATCCCATGTTTATCGAGAGCATCATCGCCAAATTCGTAAACGCCTCTACGATCGACGGATACAATCCTTACCGAATCACGCGCGAGGGCATCGATTGGGAAGTACCAAGTCCAGACGACCCTTGGGCGGCGTTGGGATATTGGGGCGATCACCAGATCATCTATCTTTTGAAGTTCCTCGAGCAAGCAGCCCAGATTCGGCCGGAAGGTTTGTCGTTCCTCTTGGGACAGAGGTTGTTCAGTTATGCGAACGTTCCGTTGCGATTAAGGCCTTATGAAGCGATGGTAAGGGATCCACATTCGACTATCGACTTCGATTTCGCGCTGAACACTAAAATTGAGACCCAAGTAAAGGAATTCGGATCGGATGCGAAGTTATTGACCAACTCCGACGGTGAGGTCATTCACGTCACTCTCGCTGAAAAGCTTCTCGTGCCGGCATTGTCCAAGCTCTCCAACCTCGTTCTAGACGCCGGGATCTGGATGAACACCCAAAGGCCCGAGTGGAATGACGCCAACAACGCGTTGGTTGGGAATGGAGTGTCGATGGTCACTCTCTGTTACCTGCGTCGCTATCTCGCCTTCTGCAAGACGCTCTTTGCGGACCAAGCCGAACCGGTCCTCGTATCTGCCGAAGTCATCGAGTGGCTTGGAGGGATCACCGGCATTCTTGAAGAGCACCAATCAATTCTTAACCAGAAATCGGTGACCGATGAACAGCGAAGAACGCTCTTGAACGATCTTGGGCAGCAGTTCTCAAACTATCGGCATGAGGTTTATGCGAACGGCTTCGTCGGTCAAGATCAAGTCGACGCAAAATCGATCACACGCCTTTTTGAATGTGCGATTCCTTATCTCGATCACTCGATCCGGGCAAGCAAGCGAACGGACGGTCTCTATCACTCGTACAACCTTGTTGACCTTCGAGAGCAGGATCGCGCCACCGTGAGTCATTTGTACGAGATGCTTGAGGGTCAAGTAGCCGTTCTCAGTGCGGGCGTTCTAGACGCGTCCGAGGTGGCCCTCTTAGTCCAAGCACTCTTTGACAGCAAGATTTACCGATCCGATCAAGAGACGTTCATGCTATACCCGGAACGAAAACTCCGTGGTTTTCTTGAGAAGAACGTTATTCCTGGACCCTTGGTTCGGGATAACCCGCTCTTACAAGGTCTATTAACCTCTGGGGACACGAGAGTCATCCTCCAGGATGCATCCGGGAATTTTCGGTTTGCTTCAGATCTCCGCAATGCGTCTGCTTTGACCCAAGTTCTGGGTCAGTTAAGCGAGGATCCGCAATGGACGTCACTTGTTGAGCAACATGGCAACAAGGCTCTCGAAGCCTACGAAGCCGTGTTTGGCCATCGATTCTTCACCGGACGGTCGGGCTCGATGTACGGTTACGAGGGGCTCGGAAGCATCTATTGGCATATGGTTTCAAAGCTCTTGGTTGCAGTTCAAGAGTCGTTCTTCGAAGCGGTTGAGTCTGGTGCGTCGGCTGAGGAACGAAGAAGTATCGTTACCGGCTACTACCGAATTCGAAGCGGTATGGGCTTCAACAAGACGCCCCAGCAATTTGGAGCATTTCCGTCTGATCCGTATTCTCACACCCCGGCGGGTCGGGGCGCTAAACAGCCCGGAATGACTGGACAGTCGAAAGAAGATATCCTGTCGCGTTGGATGGAATTCGGTGTCTTCTCGAAGGCAGGCAAGCTAATATTCCACCCCGCTATGCTGCGCCGCGACGAATTCCTCGTCGAACCGAGAGTTTGGAACATTAGGGACCTTGACGGGTATTCCCATGAAATTGAGTTACCCAAGGAGTCGCTCGGTTTCACGGTATGCGGCGTCCCGATTATTTATCATCTCAACCAGGGCACAGTACGGACAACCGTCGACTTTACCAACGGGAACCAATCCTCGACGCCAGGCGCCGAGATCCCTGAGACCGTCAGTCAAGAGATCTACAGTCGCTCTGGACGGGTAGATCGAATTACGGTTTATTTAACTGAAGGTCAAATCTTCGGTAGTTGAAAGCCAACCGCAATCGGTCCCAAGCTGATTGCAGTTGGCTGAAAAGGTTCTTCTGGCCCGACAAGCGCTTCGATCAAGGCAAGAGAACGTCTCCCCGTATCCAAACTACTTCTCCACCTTGAGATTGGCCGACTTGGTAGTCGTCCCTAAGGTGGCTGATATCTGAGCCGTGACCTGGGCACTTACAGCGGTTGTTGACACCGTGAACGTGGCCGTTTTCTTTCCACCTGCGACGGTCACCGAACCAAGAACGGTCGCGGCGCTGTTATTGCTGGCCAGACTCACCGTAATGCCTGCCGTCGGCGCAGCAGTTCCCAGAGAAATGGTTCCAGTCGAGGTCTTTCCCCCAACGACAGAGGTTGGACTGAGAGTCAACGAGATCAAGGCGGGAGGATCGATGGTGAGCGACGCCGTTTGGGTCACGCCGTTTAAGCTGCCACTAATCGTGGCTGTTGTTGGTGCAGCAACCGAGGTGGTTTTCACGACAAACGTCTGGTGCGTCGAACCGGCCGGGACCGTTACCGAAGCAGGAACCGTCGCTGACAATTGGCTGCTCGACAACGAAACCACCATCCCACCGACCGGTGCCGCGCCCGAAAGCGTCACCGTACCGGCTGAAGAAGATAATCCAATAACGGTCGCCGGGGTCAACGTAACCGACGTAATCGAAGGACGAGCAATCGTCAATGTCGCCATCTCGGTAACTGATCCAAGTGTTGCGGTGATGGTCGCCGGAGTTTGAGAGGCGACGACAACCGTCTTAATCGAGAACGTTGCCGACGACAGTCCCGATAATATCTTAAGGCTTGCGGGAAGCGTCGCCTTTGTCGAGCTGCTCGAAAGCTTCACGGTCAGCCCGCTGGATGGGGCCGGTCCTGAGAGAGTCACCGTACCTGTTGACGAAGCGCCGCCAGTCACGGTGTTCGGGTTGAGGGTTACCGCTGTGAGAACGGCAGGATTCACTGTTAGGGTTGCCGACTTTGAGCCTGATTGGTAGCCAGCCTTGATGGTCGCTGACGCCTGGACGGCGACAACACTCGTATTCACGGAAAACGATGCATTCGACAGCCCCTGAGGCACCGTCACTGTCGCAGGGACAGTTGCTGCAGACGAACTGCTTGAAAGGGTTAAGACGATGCCTCCCGTTCCGGCTGCGCCATTCAGCGTCACCGTCCCGGTGGACATTCCTCCACCTGTGACGCTCGTCGGATTAAGGGTCAGGGAAATAAGTGCCAGTGGGTTTATGGTCAGGGTTGCCGTCTTCGAGGATGTGCCCAGCGTGGCCGTGATGGTAGCACCTGTCCTAGCTGTGACACTTAGCGTCGGGATATTGAAGCTGGCGGAGGTCGCATTCGCCGCGACCGTGACGCTTGCCGGGACCGTAGCACTTGAAGTACTCGACACCAAGTTTACAACTGCTCCGCCTGGACCGGCCGGTCCATTCAGCGTAACCGTTCCCGTCGACGGTGCTCCGCCAACAACCGAAGTCGGCACAACACTGAGACCTGTCAAGGCAGCGGACGTGATCGCGAGCGTCGCCGACTTCGTGCCGGCACCTAATGTCGCGGAAATCGTCGCGGACGTCGAATTGGAAACGGCGGCAGTACTGACCGTGAACGTGCCCGTCGTCGAGCCGACCGCGATCGTGACGCTCTTGGGTGGAACGGCGCTGGATGTGCTGGAGGTAAGTTCAATCACCATGCCGCCGTTAGGCGCCGGTCCGTTAAGCGTAACCGTACCTGTTAAAGAACTACCGCCAATCACCGAATTGGGTGAAAGCGTCATGCTTACCAAGCTGGCTGGATTGATAGTAAGGACCGCCTGTTTCGACGTGCTACCCAAACTGGCAGTAATCGTTGCCTGAACGGCTAGCGAAACGGCAGTTGTAGAGATGGTAAATGTTGCTGAAGTGGCGCCAGCCACGACGGTGACCGTTGCCGGAAGGGTTGCGCTAGTACTACTAGCGCTCAACTTGAGCACCAAACCCCCTGTTGGAGCAGGCCCACTTAGGGAAACCGTCCCTGTCGACGAGGCGCCGCCAATCACGGATGCTGGCACGACCGAAACGCCGGTCAATGTCGCTGGATTGATCGTCAGCGTAGCAGTCTTTGTCGAACCTGCGAGCACACCGCTGATGGTTGCCGACACAACACTGGACACCGCAGTCGTGGATATCGTAAAGGAGGCCGTCGTGGCTCCTGCACTGACGGTGACGGTCGTTGGGCAAGTCGCGCTGGTCGAACTTGAAGACAAGTTGACTACGATCCCGCTCGTGCTGGCGGGCCCGGTCAAAGTCACGGTTCCGGTTGACGACGTTCCACCGATGACCGAGCTCGGAGACACCGTAAGGCTGCTCAATGTAGCAGGGGTAATCGTCAGGGCCGCTGTCTTAGTGGATCCGCCTTGAGCGGCCGAAATCGTCGCGACTACCGAACTGGCCACCGGAGTTGTATTGATGGTAAATGTCGCAGAAATCGCTCCTGCCGCGATGGTGACCTGTGAAGGCAGGGTCGCACTCGTGCTGCTGGACTTCAAATTGACGGCGGTTCCACCTGACGCAGCGGGGCCATTCAGGGTGACCGTTCCCGTCGAGGGACTTCCCCCGATAACCGTATTTGGCGACACGGAGATGCCACTAAGCGACGCGGAATCAATTGAAAGGACTGCCGACTGAGTGCTGATGCCTAGGGTGCCAGTGATCGTGGCCGTGGTATTGGCAGCTACCGCAGATGTCGTGACGGTGAACGAAGCCGAACTGGCGCCTGCAGCTACCATGACGGTGCTTGGTACGGAAGCGCTTGAAGAACTTGACGACAGGTTGACAACCGTTCCACCACTTCCAGCCGGCCCGTTTAAGGTAACGGTTCCGGTCGACGGGCTGCCTCCGATCACCGATGAAGGTGATAACACCAGCTTGGTCAACGCAGCCGCCTCGATCGTAAGTGTCGCAGTTTGACTAACGCCCCCTTCTGTGCCCGTGATTGTCGCCGTAACATCAGTAGAAACCGCGGCTGTTGTAATGGTGAACGTGGCGGTGGTTGAACCTGCAGCCACCAAGACGGAAGACGGTACCGTAGCGTTGACGTTGTTGGAAGATAGGGTTACAGCCGCGCCACCCGTCCCCGCCGGGCCAGTTAATGTCACAGTTCCTGTCGATGTACTTCCCCCAATGACTGAATTCGGGGACACCGCGATGCTAGACAGGTTAGCGGCCAAAATGGCCAAGGACGCCGTCTTGGTGACACCCCCTTCTGTTCCCGTGATTGTCGCGGTGATATTGCTAGGAACGGGTGACGTTGTTATCGTGAACGTTGCTGTCGTTGCTCCGGCGGCAACTATTATCGACGACGGCATGGTGGCGTTCATTGTGCTGGACGACAGGCTCACGACCGCTCCGCCTGCTGGCGCGGCCAAGGTCAGCGTGACTGTCCCAGTAGCCGCTGTTCCGCCGACGACCGAATTCGGAGAGACCGTTAGGCCCTTTAGCTCCACAATGCCAAAAGTGGGATTCAGTGCGACCCCGAATTGACCAAATGAAGTGCCATAAGCCAGAAGGCCGCCACCCGATTGAAGGGCCACCGAACCTACGTAAATTCCCGCTATTACCTGATCAAAGTTTGCCAACAGGCCGTAGTTCGTCGTGCTGAATGCCTGAATAGTTGAGTCCGTTCCCGCAAAGACGACGCTGACATCTGGCGAGAAAGCAACTGCATAAACGGTTTTCGAACCACTGGCAAGTGTCGGTAAGTCGAGCAGTTTGCCGGATGCTGTATTCCATAGCTCCAGAACACCATTTAAGATCTGAATTGGCCCGTAGTAGCCCCCATCGGCAAGTGTTTTTCCGTCTGGGGAGAATGCGACCGAGTAAACGACTGTGGTCGTCGTCTTGAGTGACGAAATGTTGCCCCCACTCGGAACGCTCCAAAGTTCCAGAACGCCCGATGGCTGGTTATCGGTTCCCCCATCCGCAATCGTCGTTCCATCCGGCGAGTAAGAGACCGAATAGAGGTAGGTCGCCGCCGTGTTGAGGTTTGCAATACGAGTCTCGTCCGAAATGCTCCATAGCTCCAATACGCCGGTGAACTTAAGGTCCGTGCCGCTAGCGCCGGCGACGGCGAGCGTCGTGCCATCTGGAGAGAACGCTATTGAATTCACGACATAATCTGCCGCGGTACCGAGCTTTGCGATGAGAGAGTTTGAAGATGTGTTCCACAACTCAACGACACCGTGATAGATGTTAAGTGAGGCATTATAACTTTGGCCGCCGATTGCAAGTGTCTTGCCGTCTGGCGAAAAGGCCACTGCGTTCACCACCATATTGGCAGTGGTCTTCAGCGCTGTAGCCAAGGTGCCGTTGGAGGCATTCCACAACGCCAATTGACCACTGGCCCCAGCGATAGCAGGGTCGTATCCCTGTCCACCCTCAGCAAGCAACGTACCATCTGGTGAGAAAGCAACCGAATTTACGGCGACAGTCTCGAGAGTATCCAAATTTGCGGTTGCGGTACTCGTCGATACGTTCCATAAGACCAATGAACTAACGGTCGTCATGAAGGTTCCACCGCCGGTTGCCAATGTTTGACTTCCGGGGGAGAAAGCTACCGAATACACCGAATAACGGGATGGAAATGTTAATGTCGTCATTAAGCTGTCAGTTGACAGGCTCCAAACTTCCGCTATCTCTCCATTGGCGTTGCCACCGCAATTGGCCAGCATCGTGCCATCTGGGGACAAGGCGACCGCATTCACACCGTAAGATTCAGCCGAGCCAAAGGACGTGATCAGTTGTTCGGCTGCAACATTCCACAACTCCAAAACACCTACTTCGACTCCAGTTGTGTTGTTGAGACTTGAGCCGCCGTCTGCGAGCGACTTGCCGTCCGACGAGAATGCAACGGACGAAATGCCCGTCGTCGCTGCCGTCTTTAGGGATGTGATAAGAGCATCGGTCGATACGTTCCATAACTCGAGGACGGCTCCGCTGCTGGCGAACCCGCCAGCAGCAAGAGTCTTACCGTCGGATGACATAGCGACTGAGCTTACGTATGTGGCAGCGGTCTTAAACGTCGCTTTCAGTTTCAGGGTAGGGATGTTCCACAGCTCAAGCGCACCTGCATATGTGCCGGAAATATTACTATCCCCGCCTGCCGCAAGCGTCTTGCCGTCCGTCGAGAAAGCAACCGAACTCACTCCGTAGCTAGCCGTTGTTTTAAATGATGAGATCAACTGGCCAGTAGATACCTTCCACAGTTCAACAACCCCTCCCGAAACTCCCACGCCACCGTCAGCGATCATCGTACTATCGGGTGAGAAGGCAACCGAATTCACGACTCCGTTTGCCGCAGTTGGGAGGCACGTTACGAGCAGTTCGGTAGAAACATCGAAAATCTGGACCCCGCAAGACCCACCTACGGCCACGAGACTTCCATCAGGCGAGTAAACGACGCTTTTCGCTGTTCCGATAGGACAATAAACCCATTGATAGGGCAATGTGCTCTGTGCCCAAGATGCAGTAGGAAGCAAGAAGAGCAACGCCAAGAAAACGAAACTTGAAAGCGATTTCACGTGAATTACGGCGCCGAAGACATTTGAGTAACGCACAGGGCAATTCTCCATTTCCCGAGATCAATTAGATCATATGCCTTTTTTCACCATATTGGAGATCCATTTATCTGCCGGTCCCCAAAGTCGGCTCCCATGTCATATTGCATGCAAAGACGCTCTCTATCAACAAGTTACGTGCGCAGAACGTTTGAGGTCTCACTCAGCCAAATTCGCTAAAGTGGTCCGCGCACTGAGACGGATGCTGGGCCTGTGGATTGCATCAACCACTGCCACGAGAGCATATTTACTATCGATGAATGGTCTGACTCCGACGCGTTGTTGTTTGAATGGCATTCTCCTTCACCTGTTCATCCCCCTAAAGCAGAACCGTAGTGTCTCTCGGCTTTCTCATGCTTGGCGGGTTTGGCCCTGTAGTGACGCGGATCGGACAACCCTGAGTTCATCGCCTCTCAAACGTGACAAGACAGTCGGAACGCAAGAAGTTGAGCCAATTACTCGAAGTTCATCGATAGGACGGGTTACGCCACCGCGAGAGAACTTGGGTCCAATTTGCCCAGCCGTTCAAGAACCTGCGCATAAACGGCTTGACCACGCTCGAAATTTGCTAGCCGAAGAAACTCGTTGGGACTGTGGATTCGCTCGTCATCGAGGCCAAATCCGAACGGAATGGTATAGGCACTTAGTTCCTGTAAGAACATGTCCATGATTGGCAGAGTCCCACCGGTCCGCGCATAGTAGGGCGGCTTTCCATAATCGTCGCTGAGAGCTTCCGCAACCGCGTTTAAGCCTGGGTGATCGGAAGGCATCTGATAAGCTCGAGCCCCTCCCCCCAGCCGATTCACCGTGACGCGTGCGCCAACTGGCTTGTGTGCTTCGAGATGGGCAACCAATCGATCGAGTACGTCGCTTGGCTCTTGGTTCGCGACAAGACGGCACGTGATCTTTGCATGCGCCTTTGCTGGAATGACGGTCTTGACCCCATCCCCCTGGTACCCACCCCAAATACCGTTAATCTCGATCGTTGGCCTCACCCAAGCACGTTCGTAAGTCGAATAGCCTGGTTCGCCTACCAATGCATCGACCCCAATCTGAGCCCGATAGGCTTCAGGGGCAAAGGGCACTCCGTTGATCTTGTCTCGATCGGCTTGAGAGAGCACTGCGACTTGGTCGTAGAAACCATCTACCTGAATGTTTCCGCCCTCATCGCGAAGGGTTCCCAGCAATTCCACAAGAGCATGGATCGCATTTGGAACCGCGCCACCGTAAAGCCCTGAATGCAGGTCCATACCAGCCGTCTCCATGTCGATCTGAAGTGCGCACAGCCCCTTTGTGCTTAGCCACATCGCAGGTTGCCCCTCATTCCATTGCATGCTATCAGGTGTCAGTACCAAATCACATGCAAGCAACTCCCTGTGGTTGGCGATAAATGGTCCAAGATCGCGGCTCCCGATCTCCTCTTGGCCCTCAAAGAGGAATTTTACGTTCACGGGCAGGGTGCCGGTCGCTTCCAGAAGCGCCTCGACGGCGATCACACTAAGCAAAAGATTCCCTTTCATATCGGACGACCCACGCGCTACGATTCGTCCATCAACGATCACCGGTTCAAAGGGTGGGCTGTCCCAAAGTTCAAGCGGATCCGCCGGTTGAACGTCGAAATGCCCGTATATGAGGATAGTGGGCTTCCCTTCCGCGTGGAGCCAATCGCCATAGACACATGCATGTGGTCCCGTTGGCGAAAGGATGACGTTCTCGATTCCAGCCCGGTTCAACCGCTCCGCCACCCAGTTGGCTGCATCCATGACGTCGGTGACATTGACTTCAGAAGTAGAGATTGATGGAATCCTAAGGAGTTCAAAAAGCTCATCGATATAGCGCTGTCGATTGCTTTGGAGAACGTCTTTCCAAGTCTTGGAATCACGGATGTCGGATTGCATGGGGTTATTTTGCGCGAAACCTCATGAAATAACATACGGTCATCCTCTGGTCGTTTCTAGTTTGGGGGCCGAAAAACAGATCTTCACGGTCGGTCTTATCTTTGCCATACCATATGCGGCTTTACTGCCAAATTCGTCCCGGCTGTTCGTCCTAAAACATCGGTCCTGCGAGAAGAACCGCTCCACCACCGCGCAACTTCTGTCCTTTAACAACATGAAGTCAGGTCGATTCACGCTGATTTGTTGAATGGAACAAATCGGTCGCCGCATCAATGCGTTTGAGCTCAGCTTGACATCGATCTTCGAACTACCTTCCCGCCGACATAAGGCAGGCCATGGTTCCTGAAGAAGTACATCCATCCAACTTGAGGAGAGCTTAAAGACCTCGATAATCGCGTAAAGTAAGGCAGTGAGGAAACTCGCTTTTGCCCTTTTGGCGCTGTGGCCGGCGCAAAGTTTCTGTACTTCGTATTTCCTTTCCGCGAACGGCAACGATACATCTGCCGGCACCAGTCCGGCGGCCCCATGGAAAACTCTGGCTCGACTCTCTCGTGCGAAATTCTCGCCGGGAGACCAGATCTGTCTTCGCGGGGGTGACTCCTTTACTGGAACGGTGTCAGTCGTGACAAACGGTCTGACTATCAAATCGTATGGCGCCGGCCAAGCAACCATCGACGCCGGAAATGGAGATGGTGTCGATATCTACAATGCAGGCGGAACCGCTGTCATCGGCTTAACCATCGAAGGAGGTTGGGATTCGGTTTCACAGAGCGGAAACACTGGATTCGGAGTGAGCGCTTTCTCCAACTTACTTGGCGACCAGAAACTCCCGGGACCGACCCTGCGCAATCTGACCATTCACGGATTCCAGCAATGCGGAATAGCAATTGGCGCCTATCCCTCGGATGGGAGTCAAAGCGGATTTGCCAACGTCGTGATCACAGGCTGCCGGGTCTATTCAAACGGCCAGGCGGGAATTGAGAGCTATGGATACTTCGACGTCGCGGCGAAAACGTACGCCCACGTCGGGTTCTTTGTGGATGGATGCACGGTATACGATAATGAGGGCATCGTCGGCTATGGCGACAATACTGGAAATGGGATTGTTCTTGGCGATGTTCAAAATGCAACCATCCAATTCTGCGAGGCATACGAGAACGGAGCACTCAACGGATTCTGGGGAGCCGGACCAGTTGGGATTTGGGCCTGGGATTCGGACCACGTTACCATTCAGAACTGCGAGTCGCACCACAATCAAACTCTGACCGTTGATGGCGATGGGTTCGACTTGGACGGTGGAGTCACCAATAGTGTCGTTCAATATAACTACAGCCACGACAATGCGGGTTCCGGGCTATTAATCGCCGAATATGTGGGGGCCAAGCCGCAATCCAACTTAACCTACCGTTACAATATCAGCCAAAACGACGGCGTTTCGAACGGCGGCGGCCTTGTGTTATGGAATGGCGGACCTGGCGTGCATGACTGCGAATTTTACAATAACACGGTTTTCACCAACCAGAATTCGCCCGCCGTCAGCATACAAAACGATGTCCAAGACGTCACGTTTCGAAATAACGTAGTCGCGTCAAGTCACTCGAATCTCGTCGAGGCGTCGATAGGCCAGGTTAATGTGGTCTTTCAGGGAAACGACTATTGGGCGGATTGCGCACCGTTTTCCATAAACTGGAATGGGGAGAACGTCACGAGTCTTGCCGCTTGGCGCGCTCTTGGACAGGAGACCTTTTCATCGCAAAGCGTCGGAATGTGGGCCGACCCTGCCTATTACTCGATGGGGTCCGGCCAGACGCTTGGCAATCCTTCCCTGTTCTCCTTTTTGACCTCGTACCGCTTGAAACCTGGAGCACCGCTCATTGGCAAAGGAATACCAATGTCCAACTTCGGAGTGAATCCTGGGCTGTACGATTTCTACGGCGCACACCTCCGCCAGACCGCTCCCGATATCGGGGCGACTCAAGACAGAGTTGGTTCCTAGCTGAAAGTAACGATCGCGGGGAGTTTCTGAAGCGACCCGAGTTTGTATATCGACCGGGCAACCTCAGTTGGGTTAATGGCGTCGACTCTTGCCAGGCAAGAAACGATTGCAAAAATCGAGGACCGATTTGGTGAACGTACCCTTTGATGTCTCGGGAAGAGCGGTCGAAGGGGTGTCCAGCCAGCTTTCAATAACGAATGCGTCGGGAGTTGCACCGGTCGATTTGAAAGCCTGACCCTGGCCAAGAATCGAAGTTTCCCAAGTCTCATCCGTTGCGAGGTTGCTCTTCCTAAGCGATGGGTAATCCGCAGCCCAGTAAATCAGGCTGAACGGGATGTGCCTCTTTCGACACTCTAGCTCGATTGTACGCACTCCGTTCCAGCCTGCCTGACCAATCGGATCTCCGGCTGTAAAATGCATCCAATCCACATCCAATCTAACGAAGTCCATACCTCGAACATGCATGGATTCTAATTTGTTCTGCAGGGCGTCGAAAAAAGCCATGAGTTCATCGGCTTGGAAATAGGGATATGGCTCGATGTCTCCGATCTTGAAATCAGGGTATTTCCCGCGCACAAGCGCAATGAATCTTGCCGTTTCCTCGACCGCATACTCAAACGGCTTGTGCAGTTCATTACGGCATGCGGTTAGCGGCTCGTCCATGGCGAGGGTATCGATTTTCCCGCCATCGGACTGAAAGCGGTCCCACATTTTATGCTCGATATCAAACGTCTTTTCGCCCGTCGGACCCCAAGGCTTGATCGCGCCAACTTCCAAGCATAGTTTCAAACCCCATTTTCCCACCTGTGGAAGCCAGGACTTGAGTTCAGAATCTGTGAACTGGGAGTCTAGCCAATGATCGGCATAGCCGAGGCCATCAATGCGCGCTCGCGTCCTCTTCCAGCTGTCAGGATCACTTTCAAAGAGCTCACGGAATTCACGACCGTTCTCAGAAGACGGCGGCATCATCCACAGAGTTGGTCCGTAAGTCAACTCAACGCTGCCTCGAGCACCTAAACCCTGGACGACGACAACGCCCAGAAACAAACAAAGGACTCGGTATTTCAGTGTTGGCATCAATACGTCGATTGTATCTTAGGCTTAAGAACGTGCCCAAGTTGGTCTAACGGACCGATTCCGCTGGGCACGGAGTTGCCTTGCCTGCATCTTGCTCAAATCGTCGTTTGCAGTGTTCTTGACGCGAACGACATCGGAAACCTGTTGCACCCTCCCCAGGGGATCGCGCTTAACGAACCCCCAAACCACGAAAAAATATGTTAAAAAACTAACCCAAAACACTCAAACTAGAGTTAGAATTCTAACAGGACCTAATGAAGATCGAAATGAAGCTAGGCGGAAACCTCAGCAAAAGAGAACACCAGATCATGGATCTCGTGTATGAACGCGGATCGATTTGCTCTGGAGAATTGGAAGAATTGCTTCCGAGCGCACCGTGCAACTCTGCCGTGAGGGTCCATCTTCGAACACTTGAGGCCAAGGGTTTCCTCAGGCACGAAGAGATCAATGGCCGGTTCACCTATTTCGCGATCCGTCCTCGATCCTCTGTCGCAACCGGTGAGATTTCACGGCTCGTCAAGACGTTCTTTGGTGGTTCTGTTACTGCAACGGTGGCAACGCTCCTTGATCAGGAAAAAGACCGGCTGACCGTACATGACATCGCTGAACTAAAAAGGCTCATCGCAAAGGCGGAGGAGGAAGGCAGATGAATACATTTCCTTGGCTTGCTTTCGTGGCAAATTATGCGCTTCAGTCGGCTCTCCTAGTTCTCGCCGCTTCGATAGCAGGAGTCCTGGCCCGAAACCGCTCTGCGGCTACTCGCAACCTCATTTGGAGAGGAGCGCTCGCAGCCATCTTGCTGGCGCCCATTCTGATGGTATTCGCTCCCAGGGTGAATTTCCCGGCAAGTAAATCGACAGCGATAAACCTCGAGAGAGCTCTTTCTGCGCCGTCGGAGCCAGTCCTTCACTCTACTCTCGACAAACCGGCAGATGGACCAACCCTCGCGTCTATCCCTGATGCACCTTCCAGTAACTTGGCGTTTGGCGCCATCGTGAGCGCCGCGTATATTGTCGGCTGTGGGTTCTTTGTGTTGAGGTGGCTTTGGGGTTGGAGCCGAATTTTGCGCATCGTCAATCTCTCGCCCCAGTTGGAAAACGAAGGTACATCGCGGACGAGAGTTCGAGTCACTGACAATCCCGTACTGACCGCTCCCCTGACATTCGGCACGATCAATCCGGTTATTCTATTGCCTAGGAACACGGGAGAGTGGCCAGAAGAACGGCTTATTGCGGTGATGCTGCACGAGAAAGCTCATATCCAACGTCGAGACTGGATGTGGCAATTTGTTGCCGACCTCCTTTGCGTTCTGCAATGGTTCAACCCAGCAATCTGGGCTCTGTCATCACGTCTGAGAGGTACCGCCGAAGAATCTGCTGACGACATGACCCTTCAAGAGGGCATCGTTCCAAGCTCTTATGCACGAGAACTGTTATCGTTCGTCCAAATAAAGGGACTGCAAGGGGTGGGAATGGCTCGTCGTTCGAACCTGGACATTCGTCTTCGCCGAGTCCTTGCCATCTCAGTAGATCGGACCACACCAAACCAGAAGGTTGCAAGGAGTCTCTTTGCCACCGCCTGCGTCCTCGGCCTGGTAATTGCCGGAATTCGATTCGTCAGACAGGCAAACGATAGCAACGGATGGACCCCGCTTACCCCTATTTGGGGTTCGACGGTTCGTACCATCGCAAGCGGAGGGGCATCGGACGGGATGACGGCTCGAATCCTCTACTTGTCCAAGAGAGTCGGAGGTAAGGCGGAGAGGTGGCGGCCCGATGGCGCACAAGCCACGAAGGCCGATATGACAGACGAAGAGATCCGAAACGAGGGATGGCGATTTGACAAGGAACCCAAGTCGATTTGGATGGCCATCGACATCCGGGGAGTTACCCGGCCCATCAACACCAAATTCGAAGGCGGCTTCCAAGCGGCTAAAGAGTGGATGACCGTTCAGCACAGTGGCGACGAGGCCTTGGTCTTCGCAAAGTTGAAGCCAGACTATGCCAATCAAATCACTGATGGCTCCATTGGAATCTCTTATGGCCCATGGAAAATGGTGGAGGACGGGAAAATGGGATTTGGCGCGCTGCATGCTGTCGCATCGAATTGGATGTCTTATCAAAATGGTCGCTTTGATTCGGATACTCACAGGCCAGTTTTTACAAACGTATATGACAAGGCACGAACGGCCATCCGAATTTCGGTACCCAGGCAGTTTGAGGGCTCCGACCTCCAATTGAGGGCCTTTGATGCCCATGGCTCCGAATTCCTACCATTTACCCTTCCGAATGAGAGTCAATTTGACCCCAGTGCGGAGAACGGACGACGGGATTACGGTTACGAATTCGGAAATCCCAATTCAATTGTTCGGGTGGAACTCTGGTCGAGGCCCTGGGTCAGGATTCCGTTTAAGGGCATCCACTTCTCGCCGAACATTGAAACGGGTTCATAGAATGGGATGGCGTCTCCAGCCTGATGGCCAAGACCGGTTGATTAATATCCGATACCATTCGCGCATTGGAACCGACGGCTGACTAGCCGATGGAACCTTCGACTCGTATACAATAGGTTCTCGATCATGAAAAAACTTAGGATTGGCACATCGGGATTGGAAGTCTCCGAGGTCTCGCTCGGATGTATGCGAATTGGAGGGATGGAACCCGAGGCGCTGGATAACTTGATCACGACATCTTTGGATGCTGGCATCGATTTCTTTGACCATGCCGACATTTATGGAGGGGGTAAGTGTGAAGAAGTCTTTGCAAAATCCCTTGGTCGTCTTGGTGTCAACCGACACGATTTGGTTCTCCAGAGCAAGTGCGGCATCCGCTCTGGGTTCTTTGACTTTTCTAAAGCACATATTCTCGATTCAGCTGAGCGAATACTCAAACGACTGGAAACTGACTATCTCGACGTTCTGCTACTCCACCGCCCCGACACACTGATCGAACCGGATGAAGTCGCAGAAGCCTTCAACACCCTTCACGAAAGCGGAAAGGTCAGAAACTTTGGAGTCAGCAACTTCAACCCTGGACAGATTGAGCTATTGCAAGCCAGTCTTCCGATGAAGCTGCAGGTTAATCAGTTGCAATTTAGCATCACCAACACTGGAATGATCGATCGTGGGATCTGCGCAAATACAAAGTTCCCGAATTCGATCGACCATGACGGAGGCATCCTTGACTATTGCCGCCTCAAGAAAATCACCATTCAGGCATGGTCGCCATTCCAATACGGCTTCTTTGAGGGCGTATTCATGGATAGCCCCAAGCACCCCGAGTTGAACAAGGTACTGGACGACCTGTGTGCGACCTATGGGGTTACCAAGACTGGAATGGCAATCGCCTGGATCCAGCGCCACCCGGCGAAAATACAGTCGGTGGTTGGGACGACGAACGCGGATCGAGTCAAACAAGTAGCCGACGCGTGCAAGATCGAGTTGACGAAGCCTCACTGGTACGAAATCTATCGAGGAGCCGGAAACATCCTCCCATAACAGGCGCCCGGGCTTTCCGCTTACTTCGGGAAGCCTAAGCAAAGTTCCATTGCAATCGGACCCATTGACACTCAACAACGTCACCGAGACTTTCGGTGAGACCATTCCGGGGCGCCGTCGGCAATACCACCGGGGCAAATCAGTATCGGACGCCTGGATCGACGATAATGGCGACCGCTTGGGTTCCGTGCGCTTACCGCCGATGACCTCCGTTGGGTGCTAGCGAAAGTACGTGCCCTGTAATCTGGGTAAATTGCGGATGATGCTTTCCTTGCTTGCCTACATAGTGGTCGGCCAACAGAATCCGTCCGGCTTGGTGCTCCCTCATACAGCAAAAGTCGCTGATGTGGTCGAATTGTCGGCTCCCTCTCAAGTTCAGTTAAATGGCCTCTTGGGCGATCGGTATGCGGCAAGCGAGCATGGGCGGCTACCTGTTGTCGATGAGGATGAGTTGCTTGAAGGATTCCGTCATCGCCCTGGAAAGCAAGCATGGATCGGTGAACATGTCGGCAAATGGCTGCATGCCGCTTCGCTTACCTATTTGGCCCATCACGATCCAGCATTGCGCATGAAAATGGATCGTGTCGTACGGGGGCTGCTAGCTACTCAGGATCCTGATGGGTATTTGGGCACTTATCCAGCAGGCAAGCGATTCAGTCTCGCACCCGATTCAGATTGGGACGTCTGGGTACACAAATATTGCATTATTGGACTACTAGCGTATTACCAAGCAACCCACGTGCCAGTAGCCCTCAAGAGCGCGCGCCGAATCGGAGATCTGTTAGTTCGGACCTTCCGGCCGGGAGGAAAGTTGCTAAGTCAGGCCGGCACCCATGAAGGAATGGCGTCCACCAGCGTGCTTGAGCCAATCGTCCTTCTCTACCGGGCAACCGCCGACACGCGTTACCTTCAATTTGCTCGTCGAATCGTGGAGAGCTTTAACGAGCCATCCGGCTCGCATATCGAGCGAGACCTGCTCGCCACGCACTCAGTGGCCAAAACGGCGAATGGAAAGGCTTATGAGATGCTTTCAAACCTGGTGGGTCTATCCGAGCTATATCGCGCGACCGGGGAACCTCGATATTTAAGGCCGGCCCAAATCGCCTGGAACGATATCGTAACACACCGTCTCTATCTCACTGGAACTGGCAGTTCGATGGAGCACTGGACGCAAGACGGCGTTATGCCAAACGGAGAAGGGGACGACGTAGGAGAAACCTGCGTGACCGTGACCTGGATACAACTCAATTTAGAGTTATTAAGGCTGACCGGAGACTCACGGTGCGTGGACCAAATTGAGCGCTCCGTATACAACCACCTCTTGGGATCTCAACGTCCGGACGGAGCGGCATGGTGCTACTATTCGCCACTCAACGGCCGACGACATCCGTCTTCTGACACCACCTGCTGCCTGTCAAGCGGGCCTCGCGGTATTGCTCTTCTGCCTACCTTCGCCTATGCGTCGCGAAGCGATGGCGTCGATGTGAACTTATATGGATCCTCCAGTTATTCAGGCACTCTAAGACTCCACCAAATGGGTCGCTATCCATTCAGTAACCAGACAGATCTGCTTGGGGTTCGGGACGGAAAGGCACTCAAGAAGTTCAGCACCGATATCACACTGGCGGTGGATACGAGCCCCAAGTCTCCACGATCACTCAGACTCCGAATCCCAAGTTGGGCAAACCAAGCTTCCGTCAAGCTCGGGAATCGACCGGTTGAGGGGGTTTCAGCAGGTCATTACCTTACCATTCGAAGGGTATGGCACGCAGGTGACAGAGTGTATCTTCACTTTCCACTTCCCGTTACGACAGTTGTAGGTAGCGGGAGCAATGCCGGGTATCGAGCATTCACGGTTGGACCTTTAGTCTATGCGGCCGATTCGTCGGCAATGTCGGGGTCGCCCAACACGGCCCGAATACGAATTGGAAACAACGCGCCTGAACAGGAATCTGACAACGATGGATTACGTGTAGATGGGTTCATCGAGACGAGTGGACAAGCGCTCCAACCACGAGGACTCGTCTTGCGGCCGTTCTTTGAAGCCGGCGCAAATGGCAGCCAATACTCCGTTTGGCTAAGGTCGAAAGATGCGCCCGTCCTGCCCGAGTCGCTCCTCTCATATGGCGAAGAGTCCCAATCTCGCATGGGAAACGTCCATGGCTCAATTGCGGATGGCGACCCGGCCACGTTCTCGGTCACTTTCAACAATATGCTCTCTGACGCTGACTGGTATGCCGTCGTTATCCCTTCTCCCGTCGAGGTCAGCCGCATTGTGTTTCGCCATGGCCAGTCCTTTCACGATGGAGGTTGGTTCGACACCTCCAGCGTCAAACCTCAGATCCAGGTGCTACGAACCAAGGGCGGAGATTGGGAGACAGTCGGGACGCTAGACGCCTATCCGCAGACGGACGGCACCCATGATCCAGATATCGATTCCGGGCAGGCCTTTGAACTCAAGTTTCCGCCGACAAAGATCATCGGACTGCGAATCCTGGGCAAGCCAAGCCACGGAGACAACCCCGCCCAGAACTTCAGCAGTTGCGCCGAACTGGAAGCCTATCAAAAGTAGATACAGCGATGACAAGTACCCAATCCGGCGCCGATGCTGACTTTGTATCCACGGTTCTGACCCCATTCAAGGGGTGATCGTTAGGACCGCCGCCTTAGAAACGCTCCCAAATGTGGCCGTGATGGTCGCAGTCGTATTTGATGTCACCTTTGTCGTACTGACCGTAAAGGTGGACGACGTCTTGCCTGCCGGAATCGTGACCGTCGCTGGCACGGTTGCCGAGGAGTCGCTGCTCAATAGCGAGATCGTAAGCCCCCCAACTGGCGCGGCTGAGCCGATTGCCACTGTTCCTGTGCTCGTCTTCCCGCCCACAACAGAATTTGGGGCCAAGGCTACCTGGGTAAGGGATGGCGGTTCGATTGTAAGTGTTGCGACCTGCGATGAGGTTCCGACTGTTGCAGTCAGCGTTACGGTCGTCGGGGTTGTCACCGAGGTTGCCTTCAGAATGAATGTCGCGGACGTATGACCAGCGGCGACCTTGATGCCGGTCGGCAGGGTCACTGCATTGCTGGCTGATGCCAATGCAACGGTCACTCCGCCCGAAGGAGCCGGCGCACCTAGGATCACGGTTCCGGCAGAAGAGTCTCCTGCAAGAATGGTGCTGGCTGAGACCGAAACACTTTGTACCGCTAAACCTCCGTAAACTGGATTTTGGGCAACTTCCAGCGTATTGAGCCCGTTGCTAAAGGCCAGCATTTGACCATTAGGTGAAACGGAAAAGGGCGTGAATCCCTCAATATTGTTATACATATCTCCATCCTCACCGTTCACCATAGGAAAGACGTCCAGTCGTTCGCTACTCCCCGCAAACAGGTACTTTCCATCAGTTGAAAAGGAGAGGGACATCGCCCATGCAGTCTGTCTGGACTGCAAATCGTAGGTCGAGACATTCCACGTTTCTACCAACCCCGACCCAAATTTAACGTTTCCCTCGAATCCTCCGTTGGCAAACGTCTGACCATCCGGTGAAAATGCGACAGAAAAGACCATGAAATTCTCAGCGGTACTAAACGATTTGATAAGGCTTGCCGCCGATAAATTCCACATTTCGAGTACTCCTTCATCATTGGCAGTTCCACACACCGCGAGCTTTTTTCCGTCGGGAGAAAAGACGATCGAGGAAACCGAAGCGGCGGCAGTCTTCAAAGTGGTCACCTTACCGGAGGCAAGATTCCAAAGCTTCAACACACTTCCGCCTGCGGCGAGGGTTCGCCCATCTGGGGAGAAAGCGACCGTGCTGAACCAATTGGCGCCAGCGTCGCTCATTACTCTCTCGAGTTTTCCACTCGAAGCGTTCCATAACTCGAGTAAACCGCCGGTTGAGTTTGCACCTGCCGCTGCAAGGGTCCTACCATCGGGTGAAAACGCGACGGCATTAACATTAGTGATGGCTGTCTTAAAGGACTTGGTCAGGGTGCCGTTCGAGGTATTCCAGAGTTGCAACATGCCATATAAATCGTCCGTGGTCGCGTTATAGTTGTTTCCTCCGACCGCCAAGTCGGCGCTGTCAGGAGAAAAAACCGTTGAACTCACGGAATAGTAAGCCAAGGTGCTACAAACGGTTGACGTGCCTGATTCGACACTCCAAAACCTCAGAATTCCCACATAGTGAGCGTTGCGGGTAACACCTCCTTCCGCAAGCGCTGTCCCATTAGGCGAGAAAGCAATTGAGTACACCGTCCCTGCTGGATCGGTATCGAGTTCCTTCGATGTTCCAGACGAGACGTTCCACACCTCTAGCGCTCCCTTGCCGTTAGGGCTAACGCCTCCATCGGCGATCAAATTACCATCTGTTGAAAGCGCTATCGAATATATGTTCGCGACGATAGCTGACGACAACGTTTTCACCAGGTTCTGAGACGCAAAGTTCCACACTTCTAAGATTCCCAACGTTTCGCCGCTGGAAACCTGACTGGATCCCCCTGCCACAATTGTCTTGCCGTTCTTAGAGAAAACGACTGAATGCACGCCTCCGCTTGCCGCCGTCCTGAGTTCCGCAGACTTACCCGAAGTTAGGTTCCAAAGCTCAAGAACTCCTGAGCCGTTATCAATCCCCCCTCCACCGACGAGAGACTTGCTGTCCGGTGAGAATGCGACAGAGCATATAGAGCCTGCCGCAGTCTGAAGCGTCTTGACCTTTCGAGTCGAAAGATTCCACAACTCCACCACTCCGGATTCCAAAGAGCTCCCTCCATCTGCGAGCGTTGTCCCGTCCGGTGAAAAGGCAATGGTGTTGATGCCTTCATCAATGCCCGTGGGTAAGGTGGTGATTAGCTTGCCGGTGGATACGTCCCACAACTCTAGCTCGTTAAATTCACCGCCGGTCGCGAGCATTTTCCCGTCTGGTGAGAAAGCTATGGACTGAACGGTCAATGCAGTAGTCGGAAGGCACTTAAGAAGAGACCGCGTGGAAACATCAACCACTTGAATGACCCCGGCACTTCCCGCCGAGCCAACTCCACCTGCTGCAAGCAGTTTGCCATCCGATGAGTATGCTACGCAGTGAACTGCGTTCATGGCACTGTATATCCAGTTGACTGAAAGGGCTTCTCCTTGTGCCGAGGCCGAGGCCGATAATCGACACAGGAAAGCCGTCACCAGCAGAACTTTGATTGGCCCTGCATATCCTAAGCTAAATCGAAATTTCCCAGAGTACACCGAAGAACTTGCGCGCATAAATGCCCCAAGAGGATTAGCAAACCACATGTGACCAGCATATTACGGCATAGATCGCCATTGCGTGGCAAAACACCCAATAAGACGCTAAATGAGTCAGCGATCAGTGAAGCAAAGAGCCACTTAGATGCGGCAATCGCCTCAAGGCTCTAAGACGGTATCACAATTACTGCCACCGTACCATGCCCAAGATCGCTGAAAAGCTCTATGGTTCCAGCATGTGCCTCGACAATCGCTTTTGCAATCGCGAGTCCAAGGCCAGTGCCGCCTGAACTTCGATCGCGAGAACTGTCTACCCGATGGAATCGATCAAAGATGAGTGCTAGGTGTTCGCGAGGAATTCCACATCCTTGGTCGGTAACCGTAATGACCGCCCGGTCCACGGATCCTTCGCAACTCACTTGGATCTCCTTGCCACCGGGCGTATGGGCAATCGAATTCTGTAGGAGATTAACAAGGACCCGTGTGATGGCCGATGGATCGCAATTAACCTCGCCGATCCCTTCGAAATTCAACCGCACTTCGTGTTTACTGGCGTCAACCGAGGCAAGCGCATCCTCGATAAGTTCACTCATCAAGCACCGTTCCTTTCTCAATTGGAGTCTTCCTTCATCAGAAGCCGCCAGAAGGAGTAGGTCTTGAACCACGCCGATCATGAGATCGGTTGCGCGGTTGATTGCTACCACATGCTCGACAAGCTCTTCAGGATCCGGAGGATTACTCAGGGCGATACCGGTCCTGGCTCGTATCGCCGTGAGTGGGGTCCGGAGCTCATGCGATGCATCTGAAGTAAAGCGCTTCTGACGCCGAAGTGCTTCCTCCTTCTCGTCAAACGCGTTTTGCAGCCTCGATAGCATCGTGTTGAACGTTGTGTTCAATTGAGCAAACTCGTCGTTTCCAAGGACCGGAAGACGCTCACTGAGATTTGCCGGTTCGATCGCTTCGGCGGCCAACGCGATCCTCGAAACTGGTCTGAGCGCCCGACGTGTTAATACAACCCCAGCGATAAGCATCAGCACAACTGATCCTGGAAGGACAATCTCGAGAGTCGTGACCAACTGACTGAGCTGTTCTTGCTCCCATTGTAAGGGAACGGCAAGCTGCATGACAGCCGTGACTCTGCCATGCTCCTTGAGCGGCGTGCTGAACACTCGGAGGGACACACCCCTGAAATAAACATTACCAAAATTCGCGTGTCCATTCTCAGCCCTAAGCATCCCTGCTTTGTCCCAAGCCTTACGAGACGTCAGGGCATCTTCACCATCGGGAGTTAGGATCATTGGTCGAAGTGCCTCTCCAGTGGCTTGAAATCGCTGCAATTGCTGGGGGTCGATACCATTCAATCGCGCTGTTTCGATATCGACGGGCGCCATCACATCCGGACCGTCGTATAGGGTGTTCTCTTTAGCGCTTTCTTCAGCCTGCGCGACTCCCCTCCATTGCTTCGCAAACGTACGCGCTCGTAGCTGCAGTGAGGAATCCACCGAGCGAAAAAGCGGTTCCCGGCTTGTGAGATAGATCGACGCTCCAATTGCCGCCAACGCAAGCGCCAAGATCGTACAGTTCCATATCGTTAGCCTCGTTCTAAGCATTCGGACTCGATTCGGTCTCCTCTACTTTCAGCACGTATCCAAGGCGGAACACGGTGTGGATAAGTTTGGGTTCGAAACCATCGTCTATCTTTTGGCGAAGTCGGCGGACATGTACGTCAATTGTGTTCGACGTGCTGTACTCGTCATTCCATACAGATAAGTGGATCGTTTCACGCGACAGCACTTGACCTTCTCGAGACACTAGAGCCTCAAGCAGTTGGTACTCTCGTCGCGTTAGATCTATGTCTAGGCCGGCTCGCGTCACCACTCGAGTCGATGTGTCCAAGACGAGGTCGGCGATTTCGATGCGTGAAGATCTATTGACCTTGTCGCGCCTAACAAGGGCGCGTACCCTAGCGAGAAGCTCTTCAAACTCGAACGGCTTCCCCAAGTAGTCGTCTGCCCCAGACTCCAGGCCCGTAACTCGTTCTTTCAATGACGTCCTCGCGGTCAGCATGAGAATCGGCATTGAGATGTGGGCAGCGCGCAATTGACGGCAGACAGCCAGTCCATCCAGAGACGGCAGCATGAGATCCAAAATCATAACATCCGCAGGTCTTTGAAGAGCTACCCGCAAGGCCCTCTCGCCGTCCCGGATGATATCCACCACAAATCCGGCTTTCTCTAGGCCCTTGCGGAGAGCCAGCGAAATCTCCGGATCATCCTCTACTACCAGCACCTTCATCACCTGAACTCTACTATCTTTCGAAGCGAATCGTCGGGCACGTTGAGGTGTACCCGTGACCAAACGCTCACAAAGCCCGTCCCACGACATCCGTTCGCGTCCCACGCAGACGTAAGACCGCACCGAGCCACGTTCAATTAAACGTCTCCGAGCCGACTCTTGCCCAAATAAAGGCTCCTTTCTGCAAGAAACAGTAGATGTCGTTCTAGGCGGATTACGCCGGGATTAACTTTGTTTGGGGGTCTCATCAGACTGCCTAAATGTGCTCGTCCTCACTTCAGACTGGTAAAACTACTATGATCAGGCCGTCAAAGAAATCGCCTAAACAACTCCTATCTGTATCGATTGCTCTAGCACTTTCTCTGGCAATCATCCCAACCGGCTGCGGCGGCAACGGATCGGCACAAGGCGCCGGAACTGGTAATCCCATTACCGTTCCGCCGTATGTAATCCTCTATTCGAACAGTTCCGATTTCGGAGCTACCTCAAACCTCATTCAAGTCAACCCCGACGGGTCCGGGAAAAAGCAGCTGCTTCACCTGCCCGAAAATTACCAAGGTATTGCATTGAACCTCGCTGTGCCCGGTGAGAAGATCTTTGGTTACTCTCCTAGCAGCGGCGATGGTCCGACGTATGGGCTTTACCGAAACAGTTCCATCTCGACGACGGGAATGGTGCAAATCGTCCCCCCAACCTATTCGTTTATTGCGAGCATCCAAGTTTCCTCAGATGGAGCGTGGGTCTATTTTGTCGCCGCCATTGGGACAGGCGATTCATATCTGTATAAAGTCGCGACAAAGGGTGGAACGCCTATCGTGTTGGATAACTCAAGCTATGTGTACACCGCCAACGTTGACACGGTCAATGGCTCCAAGATCACCTATGACAAGGATTACGTCTATCCCGATGGAACCCTCCAGTCAGCAATCTTCGTGAGATCAACAAGTGCGAATGCGGCTCCGACGCTACTGATTGATGACTCCGGTGCGAATTACGGATGCCCCCAGTTCAGCCCCGACGGCACAAAAATCGCATTCGTATCCGATAAGGATGACGCGAATATGGAGGTCTACCTGGTAAGCGCCTCGGGTGGCAGCATCGTGCAAATGACAAACGCTCCCTCGATTTCAAAGGTCTTTACGGGAGTCACTTTCAGTCCAGACGGCAGTTCCACTGCATTCATCGGATTGGGAAGCGGACTCTATCGAACAGGAACGATCGGCAGTTCTAACGCGCCCTCACTCATTGTGAGCGACTCAACGGTCTTGGGTGGAATCTACTGGACCGGCAATGGCGGAAGGTCGGAAGCGATCCATGCCCATTCCCTTTCGCGCCACCTGCGTCGAGTGCGATAGGTTCCAAACAAAAAAGCTGCGACCGCTATTTCGTGTATCGCATGGCAAATCCATCTAGAAATCACACTAAACCTCGCGTCTAATTGAAATGATCTTTATAAAATCCTTACAGCCATTCAACCAAGCCCTTCATTCAATCCTTATGGATCGGTGGCGGAAGCCTCGGTCACCTCAAATGAATGCCTTTACTCTCATCGAGCTTTTGGTAGTGTTGCTCATCCTTGGAATTCTGATGTACTTCGCTCTGCCTGCCTACATTACATCGGTGTATTCGGGACGCATGGGTGCGGCAAACGCAAACGCTCGAGAATTGGCAACCGCCGTACAGAGCAAAGGGATTTTGAATTGGTCATACGATACGACTCTCGCTGACTACGCGACCGACATGGGGGGAACACTTCCCCTCAATCCCTGTACGGGAACCACCACGGGATACGCGATTACTTCGACCTCGACGACAGCGACGGTGGCTGCCACGGTTGGTTCTAACTGCGGTACGTGGACACCTCTTAAGTTCATCCTGACCCTCTAGTCGATCATCCACATTGAAGATGTCGAACCGATTTGAGTAGGACCGTCGCTGGATTGACAATCCTGGAGATCGCATGGCTCTCTTGCTAAGAGAATAACGGGGTGAGAAATGAGTCGACGAAAGGAACTCGCGCATCAATTTGAGTTTGGGGACGACCCATATCCCTAATTGCGACGTTCGTCAGACGAGAGGATTCTCAAATCTTGGAGGGCTTGAGTGTGTTGTTGGAGAACATGATAGAGTTGAACATTCGTCTGAGCCAAATTCAAGTTGGCTGTGGTTAACTCCCTCTCACGAAACATCGCCTTTTGGCGCTGAGTGTGGTGTACTGCACCGAAAGCTACGATTACCAAACCCACAATGACGTAAATCAGAAGGCTTATGACATCTGCCTGACTTTCGACCGCTATTGAGAACTTCGGCGGCAAGTAGTAAAAGACGGCGGCAAAAGTGGAGGCAGCCAGCGAAAACAGGCCTGGAAAAAGGCCACCTCTCCACACGCTATAACAAGTACCAATTTGAAGTAAATAGAACCATGAACGTTCCTGAATGAAACTAGCGAAAGGGCCATGAATTGCCATCAATAGCACCACAATAACCAACGACTCAATGAATGGAAGGGTGCGGATAAATAGCCCCAAAAGTCTTTTGGGGTTAGTGTGGTGTTGATACTGACACACTGATCGTCACAACCCTGCCCTAGACACCAAGCGAGAGAATCCGTCGATTTGGAAAGACGCTTAAACGGTAAGTATACTCTAACCTTCTTTGGAGGAGCGAAGAAGTCGGGTCTGCGAATGTGCGTATCATTAAGGCTAAGTGTTCCACCGCATTCTTCTCGTTCCCTGTCTTGTCTCCTTGCTCGGATCGCTTTTGACAATTACGGTCAGCGCCCCCACGACGCCGAACCCCACACAGCCAAGTGACCAGGCAACAATCTTAGCCCTGGGTCTCCAAGTTTGGCGGAAAACGGGCGTGATCCAGGGAGGTGCGGCGTGTGCTACCTGTCACAGCCCCGATGGAATCGAAATTGCCGCCTATAATTTCGACGACCCAGATATCATCAGGCGTGCCCAGCCCCATGTGGGATCGGCAGATGCTGGCCTCCTTGTCCAGTACTTCCATGCCCTGAGGGACAAGTTTGGCCTGTACCCGCTGCGTGATCCCCTACAAGATCGCCCGCTTCAGCCTGGAGGCAGCATCCTTGCGGGAAACACTCCTTCTGAGCGTGATTTGGCGTTTGGGCTGGAACTGAAGGAGAAGCTCCCGCTGTTATTCGGTCGGCGCATTGAGACGATAGACGAAGCAAAAGCCGCCGAAGCTGAATTGCTTCGACTTCCAGTAACAAACCTAAGAGTCGGAATTCCCTTCAATCGGCTCTCAGAAGATGTGGCTCACGGCAACGAGCACTCCACTATCGCCCAATGGCTGCCTGAAGTTGCTCCCTTGATCCCAGAAAACGATTTGAAATCCTGGTATGCCGCCGAGGATCAATACCTGGCGAGTCCGTCGGAAACGCAACTCCACGTCCTTCTGGAAAAGCACCGCCAACTCTTGAACACAAATCTAATGGTCGGACTAAAAGCGATGTCCGTCCTGAAGTTCCGGGCACTTTTAGTTTGGCAAGATCGAATGAGGCATCGGACGGAGGCAGACCCTTTGACCGTGTCTCATGAACTCAGCCTATATAGCAACGACAATCCAATTTGGGAGGTCGGTGATTTGGCTCGGGATATGATGGGTCGAGACCCATCGTCATTTGGAATGGACAAGGAGACCCAGTCGAAGAAGTTGGCCGGAGCGCCGTTTAGCGAACAGCTCCATCAACTACGTGTGGCGTGGTTTTGGGCAGGTTGGCTATCCGACCAAGGGCTTTTCAAGACATCCCATGACGACAAGATCCGACTCGGAATGTGGATCTCGCAGAGCCTTTCACAAGACGGCCCTTACCCGATACACAACGTATTCTCCAACGCAAGGCGACAAGCGGTTGTTTCAAACGACCCTGACGCTTGGGCCGAGTCTATCGTTCGAAAAAGGCGAATTTGGGATTTTGCCGGTTTGAGATCGTTCGGCTATCAGTCAAAGGATCTTCCCGAAGATCCCAGTTATCGCGAGCTTACGATTACATTTACTGCCAACTGCTTCCGTATGAATCTACTGCTTCTTAAAGACGAGATCTTACGCACGCACGCGGTTTGGGTCAAGCAAAGCGCCCGATCGAATGTTCAAGAACTGGTGCGGTTTCTAAAGGCTTACGATCCTGCAAACCTGACCAGCACTCAAATCCTTGAGCAAGAATTGACTACGCTTATCGATGGAGCAAAGGAGCGAAACAACTTCGCTCCTCAACTTCCCCCCAATTGAGTTTCGGGCTACTTCGCGTTGCAGGTTATCAGGTCGGCAGCCAATGTGAACTTACTCTTAGATGTTCCGTGCGGCAACAAACCTTGGACCCGAATACGCACCTTCCCTTTTGGGCCAATATAATCCGCTGCGTTTGTCGTAACCGTTGCGGTGTAGTACGCAAGACTAGCCGTAAACGTGCCAGAAGCAATCGTGTCGAACACCTTGGTTGTGTTGTTGTAAGCAAGGATGGTCCCTGAGATCCCCGATTCCGCCTTTACATCAACGGAGACGTTTAAGGTCGAGGGTTCCTTATTGGCAAGGGTAAAGTCAGCCTCAATCCCAACCGACTCACCAGCGGAAGTGCTCACAGACACGCCGGAATACAACAAACCATCCGAATACAAAATGTCCGCGAGATTGCCTTTGGCGTCAACGCCTTGAAATAGGCTTACCGATGTCGCCTTGGTTGACCCAATGGCAAAGAGAGTGGCGTTATTGATGACATACAACTGTCCATCGGGACCGATACCGGTTTCCGTATAAGCCTCTCCGGTTGGCGGTTCCAAGTCAAGGGCTTCCGTGATCGAATTACTGACAAAGCTCCAACGGTACATGTGACCATCCTCGCTATTGACAATGGCGCACTTTCGATTGACGTCTATTGCAGCCGAGTTGATACACCATTCGTAACGAGCATTGGGATGGCTCGGGTCGTCATTGGTAAGATTCGGTCCCAACAACGTTAGGATTTCGTTCATCACCGGAATCCCGGATTGTCGGTCCCTTGAAATCGAGTCGCTCGTTGGGTCAAGAACTGCTACTTTATTCGAGCCGTCTCCCCCATCCGTTCCTCCGAAATCATAGTTGTTATATTTGGTTAGGATGAGATAAGTCGCCTTGCCTTTGTAGCTGGGGACCATAGACGTGGGAACCACAACCGATGTGTCATCCCAGCCAAAAGCGCCCGTAGGCCAGCGCTGCCCTTTCGAATTGGCAATTTTAAGGTTCGCATCGTACTGAACCATCCAACCATGGCTCTCCCGATACTGGTTACCGAATACGCCCATGAATACGTGGCCGTCGGGGCCGATCATGGGTGACGCGGAGGATTCGTTTATCAACGCGGCATCGGCTCCCGGAATGGATGGATCGTAAATCTGAGCGCTCGCGGTGACGGCCAACGTTTTCGTCGAAAGTTTGGCTAACCATGCATTGGATCCATTGGCATTGGTAAGTCCGACATAAATTGTCGTCCCATCCGTCGTAATCGCAGGGGCGGCATTCATGGATGGTCGCACGAGCGAAGGATCGATATTCATCTCCTCAACCGACTTGTAGGTTGAGGCGCCCGTTTGGAGGTTGACCTTAGCGATTCCCCCGGTACCTAGAGCCGAGATATTGGAGGGAATCGGCGCGATCACCTCGTATCCGAAATAGATATTTCCCACATTGTCCGCCGACAAAGGCGTATTGATCTTGATCGGCGCATACGCCGAAATATTCTTGTTAAAGTCGGCTACCGTTGTGTAGAAGACCAGTCGGGTTGTGGGATCGGTTGCCGAATCAGCCGACTTTCGCAACAGAACAGACCCTCCCGAACCTGCGGCGACGACGCCCCGAGCCGTCGAGTTCCCAATTTTGTAGAGCGTGACCGGGAAGACTGTGGTCCAGTCGTTTGGCATAAGTAGCGCCGCACTGTAGTCCGTATTGAGTTGCCACTCTTGGGCGCCGGTTACGCCATTGCGTCCGATGACGCTCCAGTTGTCATTATAAGGATTGCCACCGACCGTCGTGGTGTATCGATAACCATACACCACCGTGTTTAATGGAGTCACCATTGGCGCGGCGTAGTGGGTAAGAGTGGCGCCGCCATAGTAGCTTGATCCATCATCCAAGGGCGCCTGCCATTGAATAAGAGCTGCAGTTTGGCTCGTTCCCTCAAAGATGCCGGTGTGCTGGGCGTTTCCACCGTAACACTGCCAACCCTGGGAAAAGGCGGCAGCCGAAAGCGAAACAGTAAGAACCACGGAGGCTGCAATTCTAAACATATAAGAGCACATTATATTGGAATTCAAGGTGTACTGCGCCATATGTGCTGACTAAGGCGGCAAATGTGACCAGGTCCGCAAGATGGCTCCCGTGGCGCAACAAGATCGATCGGATCTTCCAGCATGTGCTCACAAGCCTCGAAAGACCGTAATCGGTGCTTTCAACCTGCAATTAGGCGAGCAGAAAAGCCGATTGGCAAGGACGAGGCCGTAATTGAACAGTCTGCCACTCGGACAGACAGGAAAGGGCCCTTGTGTGAAAACGGGTTCACTACCTTTGAGGAGCCCTAGTTCCGCGGCCCCATGCTTAATGGTCGAGCAGTTTCAATATCTCGTCGGCAACTTTCTCAGCTACCACGAAGTCGTTGGCTTTCAAGGCTGCCTCGAGACTCTGCATCATTGGTTCGACTTGTGCTTGTGAACCGGTTTTCTGAATCCAAGCCGGTAACTCGCTCTGTATTCGATGGATCTTGGCTGGAAGTCTCTCCAGATATGAAGATCCTGTCGAGGTCGCTTCTAAGAGTGGATCGCCCTGCAAGAATTTGTGATAAGCCCGAATAGCCTCTTCGCCCTCGGTCACCACTCGAAAGTCCATGTGTTTGTTTGCATCACCTCCGATTCCCCAGGAGTAGATATTGGTCACGATTGCACCGTGGTTGAACATTTTTGCCAGGTAGGTCTCAATGTTCATTCCCGACTCTCCGGGAGCACTGCCAAGCTGCAGGTTCGTGCCCTCACTGGAAGCCCATCCGACCTGCGCATGTCGCGCCAACTCTGAATAGATTTGGTCAAAAAGCCCAGGTTGGGGATACGTGCTGAATCCCGGTCGGCGGTAAGGACCAAAAGCAACGGAAGGGGGCGCGAAATGATTGAATTCAGAGTATGAAACGGGGTGCGTCGGCTGCTGCTCGAATATCCGTCGAGACAGAAACGCGGTATGCGAATAGAGGTTGTCGGGAGAGATCCCTGCGTCTACAAAGCCCTTGCACCACAGCGTGATGAAGCTTTGGACGACTTTCTCACGCTCGGAATCTATGTCACGGGGCGGATGGTTCCTGCCATAGCCGAGGTTTGAGAGTGCGTGGTATCCCAGGTAGCGCCCGGTTCCAAAATCCTGCCCAATTTGGGTTTCCGATCCCACGATTACTCCCGCAAACAGGTCGCCTCTCCCGTGTTGCTTAAGCTGGTCTACTCCCGCCTTAATCGCCTTTCCGATGACTTCCGTCGCTCGCCGCCGAACTTCCGCCTGAATCGCCTTGCTGTTGAAACACATCTGAGGCGGAATTTCTTTGGGCTGAGGGCCCCACTCGATGCGCCGTCCCGTGGAACGTGTGCCGTTCCAATCCAACCATTCGACATTAGCCGGGTTGCCCCAGAGATCGGTTCTCCGCGCCCAAAACATCGAGTCGTCGATGTGGAAGCCCACCGCAACGTTCTTTTGAAGCGCCCGATCAAACGACTTCGCGATAAATCGTCGAACATCTGTGTCCGAATTGTCGAACGCCAACAGACCGAAGATGACCGCCAAGCGATGATGCCGGTCACCAACGCTTCCGATCCGACGGATGATATCGTCTACAAATGCGTCGATCTCGTTTTGTGGGGGTAACGGCCCTAGTGGATGCATCCCCGAGTCTCCAATCGCGATCTTTGGGTCCGATTCCCCGGTAAAGATCTGAAACGCTAGGTACCGAGTCTGCGCTGACGATTGTCCTGCGGCGACGACGGCTAGTCCGAGGATCGCCAGCGTGCAGTAGAGAAACCTGTTCATGATGCATTCGACCGCTGCCGGGTTCGTCGTCGATTCTATAGCGAAGCAGCCTATTCTGGCCGTCGACGCACGATGTTGGGTTACGGATGGTTCGATATGTAGGTTGCAGATACTAGCGGGCGTTTTCCAAGCACCTGTAGAACAGGCACTTGGAGCACTTACCGTTTGGAGTTGCCTCCCAAAGAGCGAAAACGCTAGGGAACGGTTATTCGCCGCACGTGGTTGTGATCGGAACCGTCACCCTGGTTGCCGTCTGCAACCCAGAGCGTCGAAGAACCAGGCAGAATTGAAATGCCCTCCAATCCATAGAATTCGGCGGAGGTGCCCGCCGCAACGACGAAACCGGGTTGTCCGTTTCCTGCTTCGGTGGAAACGCGGCCCGAAGTAATTCGCCGGATGACGTGGTTTTCGGTATCTGCGACGTATACGCTGCCGTTGGAATAAGCCACATCCTCTGGGTTGAAGAAAGTGGCCGAGGCAACAGGCCCATTTTCAAAGCCTGACGCAGTGGAGCCAGCATAGTCCGAGACCTTACCGGACAACGTCACCTGGCGGATGCAGTTGTTGTTGCAATCCGCCACCAGAAGCGACCCATCGGGGAGCCGTGCCATGCCGTAAGGACGGTTAAACCGAGCTGTAGACCCAAAGCCGTTGACGTGGCCAGTTTGGTCGGCCACCCCTGCGATGACGGTTACGACCTTCGTGTCGGTGTCGATAATAGAAATCGTGTCATGAAGAAGGTCTGCCATCGCAATTTGAGTCTTTGATATCGCCTTCAAACCGCGAGGACGTCCCAAGTTGCGCTGCAAAACCGTCGCGACCTTCTTCTTGACGTCAACCTGCCAAATCGTTCCACTAGTCGCGTCCTTGTTCCCTTGATCGTTAAAGTCGGTGGATACATAGAGAAAGCCGTCTGGTGAATACGTCAAGCCAAATGGCTGAATGAAGTTGGATTGCTGGATGATGGTGGTCACGGTTCCGTCTGGAGTAATAGCTCGGACTGCACCATTATCATAATCTGCAACGTAAACTGCTCCGTCTGGACCTACCTCCACGTTTGCGGGATTAGCAAATTCAGCGACACTGGAATTGCCATCCACGTCTCCTTCCTGCGGAACGCCATAAACGTCAGCCTGATTGAGCGAGAGCCCTCCCCCGCCATTCCCTCCGCAACCAACGAGGCAAGCCAGACTAATTAAAACTGAAATTTTGGACACCATCGTGCGCATCAAGGAATTATGACGGCATTCCTGCAATGTCCATAGGAATCGATCCACAAATAGTTCATAGGCCCTGCGTGAGCCGTACGGCCTTCCTTGTCGACGGGTAAGGATAAGACATGCATTAGCCAGCCAGCTTGAGAGTTGTCCGCAACGCATGATCGTTAGGGGATGATAACGCATCCCGATTTCCAATGAATCTCCTTCCTGATTCTTTATCGCCTGGTCCAGTTCGGTGACCTGACGACGACAAATTCTCACATCAGGAACCGGCTCCCGAAGCGACCGACAGGCTCAGACGCTTCGGATCCCCTCGACGATACGTTCATGAGCAAATCCAACAAGCGAGGAAATCAGATCATTAGCGAACAGGCGCCACATCGCTTCCTGTTCTTAGAAAGTTGATTTTCTGCCTTTCTCTCGTAGCAGCCAAGAGTGTGGTTACGTTGCTGAGGATGCCGTATTTCATGCTGAAGTCCAGCACCCGGTCCGGCTCGCCAATTGAGTTCGTCGCCAGCACCTGCTGCGCCCACAATCGTGCTGCATCGGACCCCTTGGGCACGAGCTTGAGGCGAGTTTCAAACTTCCTCCCTTGGAAAGAGGCCGTCACCAGTCCCGGATGTGAAGTCCAACCAAAGAAAGCAACCGTTCCCGGATCCTCGATCACCGTTTTGGGCTGGCTCAAACCGCGGATCAATGTGATCATGCTCGGACCGTCTTCGGATAGGAGATTCATTGTCTCATTCTGAGGCACGATGATCGTCTTGTCGGATCCATCTATCTTCGCAATTACACGAAGCCGCTTGGCGACATTGGGGCAAGGGTCGCCGAACGTAGTGTCACTAGCCCAAATTGAGAACTGCTTGTGCTGGACCAAATTCGAGACACTTCTCGTAACTTCTCGACCACCGGGCCCGCCGCTTTTTGGTTCGTAGAATGCACGTACAATTTCGATGGGAGGAATTCTACTGTTCTTGGCGTGAATGTATCCCGCCACGTAGAACCTGCCATCAGAGAACTTCTGCGCAACTCCCGCCATGGAAGCTGAGACACCCAATAAATACCGATCGTCCACGGCTTCGAGCGGCCCGGACGAAACCCTCCTGATTGTCCAACTTGGCGTATTCGGCTGTACTGGGATTTCGAGGGACGGATTTGGAACAACCACTCGGTCGCCAGTTGGCGTCACCATCCCGTCTGACCAAACCTGTATTTTTAAGTCAGCCCCATCCCCAGCGGGCCATATCTCGCACCGGTATACGGAAGGAGAACTCTGGTCCATTAGTCCGGACGCTCGGAGCCCGTTACCAAATGAAGAGTTAACTTGAAGCCCCCGGCTTCGGACCTGAAGATGCCCTTGAATGTAATAATCGCCCTCGAAATAGCCAAATCCACCGAGGGTTGAAGTTGCTGGGAGCTCAAAATTAAAGCTCACGCCTGACGAAGTGGGAGGCGGTTCATACGTAAAGGTCGTAACCGTCCGGACCATTCCCCCAATGATCGTCGAATCGACTTTCGCGTCCTTCAACTTCAAGAATGAGTTCTGAGCCGGAAGATAGGCATAAACCCCGGACTGGGCAACCGCCGTGCAAGGCATCAGGCAAGCCAACAAGATCCAATTGTGTTTCATCACGCTTATCCCATTCGACGTCTTTGAAGGACAGACGTTACCCTAGAGTCTACGGCCAGCTCATGAGAAGCGCGCTCCGTGATCTTACGGCACGCTGGGTTCAAAGGAGACACCCCTGGTCTATTCCAAAATGCATTCGCATGCCAACGTCTGAGAACTTTCGACAAGAAGCAGCGCTCCGATTCGCAGGAGAAACCACGCGACTGTCGGTACTACGAAATTCCAGCGAACGATTCAGGTTTCTTTGTAGTGGAAGCCACGGATCGTTCTGCCGTTCATCGTCTCTCACTATTCACAATAATCTACGCTGAGACACATTCGTAGGCTTGTTGGACGCCAAACCAGAGATGGTTTCGATCGCCAGCGTCCGACTGGCGAGCGCCAATCCTAGGCCTCAAGACTTCGATTGGAGCCGCTTGCCTAGCCTAGCTATTATCCAGCCTATCGCCGTTCAGACCAAACCCATCATTTTGGAAGGCCATCTCGACCAAAAGGCAGTGATCGCATTGACTCACTAGGAATCGCACCCTAGGTTATTCGTTGCCTCACATAAGAATCGCACCGAAACTGGAGGCAAATGATGAGTATCGGTGCGCGCCATGAAC
>Ga0302320_10001236_pt1 | contig 61435 bp, 48 predicted proteins | sample Bog_T0_3_FD_202130 | JGI IMG/M metagenome (GOLD analysis project Ga0302320, IMG submission 202130) | Peat permafrost microbial communities from Stordalen Mire near Abisko, Sweden - Bog_T0_3 | ecosystem: Environmental > Terrestrial > Soil > Wetlands > Peat | place: Sweden: Abisko, Stordalen Mire... | reverse complement strand
GTGACGGTGCAGACCGGCTTGCTCAGCACGGCCATGGGGCTGCAGGACCTGGCCCAGCGCTGCCCCGGCCTGCGCCCGCCTGCAGGGCCTGGCGCGCAGGCCCTGCTCTCGGCCCAGCTGGGCCGCCCTGGGCTCTGCATCGGCCCCGAAGACCTGGCGCGCGGCCGGGCCTGGCCGCTGGGCCTGGGCAGCCTCAGCCAGCGCGGGCTGCTGCTGCTGGTGCTGCCGCGCCCGGCGCTCGGCCGCACGCTGGGCCAGGCCATGGTGCTCAGGCCCGGGAGCCTGGCGCGCGCGGCTTTCGAGCCGCCGGTGGCCGCCCTGCTTCGATGGCAGGAGCTGGGCAAAAGGTCCTTCAAAGCCGGCCCGGTTTTCGATACAATCTTGCCATGACATCAAGACCGCAAGCCTTATCCAAGAGCAGCCAAGAGGCCATCATCCTGGGCCCAGCCCGGGCCCTGCAGGAGCCCCTGCCACCGGCTGCGGCGCCCTTCGGCATGCTGGGCCAGTCGCCGGCGCTTCGCCGCGCCCTGCTGCTGGCCGCCAAGGTGGCGCCCACTGACAGCACGGTGCTCATCACGGGCGAGACCGGCACCGGCAAGGAGCTGCTGGCGCGCAGCATCCATGCCTTAAGCCCGCGGCGCGACCAGCCCTTTGTGGCCGTCAACACCGGGGCCATCCCTGAGAGCCTGCAGGAAGCCGAGCTCTTCGGCCACAGCAAGGGCAGCTTCACCGGCGCAGACCGCGACCGCAAGGGCCTGTTCGAGGAGGCCAACAAGGGCACGCTCTTCCTGGATGAGGTGGGGGAGATGAGCCCCACCCTGCAGGTCAAGCTCCTGCGGGCCCTGGAGAGCCGCGAGGTGCGGGCTGTGGGCAGCAACGAGGGCCGCCGCGTGGATGTGCGCGTGCTGGCAGCCACCCACCGCGACCTGGCGGCCATGGTGCGGCAGGGCCGCTTCCGCGAGGACCTCTACTTCAGGCTCAATGTCATCCAGATACCCCTTCCGCCCCTGCGCGAGCGGGGGGAGGACCTTCGGCTGCTGCTGGAGAGCTTCTTGGACAGGCACGGCCGCCGCTTTGGCAAGCCGGACCTGCGCTACTCGCCCGAGGCCATGGAGCTGCTCTTGCACCATGCCTGGCCCGGCAATGTGCGCGAGGTGGACAATGTGGTGCAGCATGCGGTGCTGATGGCCGATGGCCCCAAGGTGCTGCTGCGCGACCTGCCGCCCACCCTGGAAGGGCCGCTGCGCCTGCCTGGGCCCGGCGCTGCCGCGCCGAGGGCCGGCGAGGCCGGCCTGGTGGTGGAAGCCACGGGCTTCTTGACCTTGGATGAGGTGGAGCGGCGGCACATCATGGACACGCTCCAGCGCTGCCAGGGCAACCAGAGCCTGGCGGCCCGGCGGCTGGGGATATCCCGCAGCACGCTCTGGCGCAAGATGAAGGAACTGGCCCTGGACGCTGGCGAGCCGGGCGACGATGAGGAGGCGCGATGAGGCTGCGACAAGGGTTCTTGCTGCTCTGCCTGGCCATGGCTGGCCAGGCGCTGGGGGCGCATCTGGCCGCCCCCCAGGGGCTCACCCTGAGCGTGCAGCCGGGCGGAGTCTGGCGCCTGGTCTGGGACCCCATCATGGACGACAGCCTGATGGGCTACACGGTGCTGGCGCGGCCCGAAGGGAGGGCGGAATACGCGCGCCTCACCAAGGCCTCCATCTCCCATGCTCTGTTCCAGTTCCGCGGCCTGCCTGCTGGCCAGGATGAGGAGCTGGTGGTGGTGGCGGATTACGAGACGGGGCATAGCGCCCCCAGCAAGCCTGCCCACACGCGGCTGGCGGTGCCAGCGCCCGCGGATGCCGCCAGCCAAGCCGCGCTCAAGCCCGAGAGGCCCGGCCAGAAGCCCGAGCCCCAGGCGGAGGCCACGCCCTTCTTCAGCGCCCCGGTGCGGCCGGGCCGCGGCCTGCTGATCGGGCGCGGCCAGCTGGATGCCAGGGTGAACTTAGGCTATGACATCGAGAGCTTTGTGAGCAATGGATGGGGCTATGTCAACCAGCCCAATAGCAACACTGGGACCATGCCATTCAACCTCATCGACTATTATAATTACGATCCCAGCCGGCTTTACTACTGGGAAGAGGTGAATTCACGCACGATTTTCAGCATCCCATTGACGGTGCGCTACGGCCTGCTGGACGCAGTGGAGCTGGGGGTCACCGGGGCATGGCACTCGGAAAGCGCCATCTTTGAGCGGGCCACAGTGAACGGCAATGAGTACAATAGCACCATCAATATGCCAGAGATGCACACTTCTGGCCTGGCAGACACGACGGCCTATATCAAGCTTCAGCCAGTGACCCAGTGGCCCTTTCTTCTCTCGGCAGAAATGGTGTTGCCGACCGGTGCCTCGCGCTTCACAGCCTATGCCAGCTATATCACGGATGTGGCGCTGGGAGTGCCGCCCACTTTGGAGGCTGGCACGGGCGATGGGGTCACGCGGTTCACGCTGCGCACGCAATGGGGCTGGAAGGCCCTCAAGCCCGGCATGTTCTATGAGGCGGCTTACACGCCCTCGGCTAGCGAGGATTACAGCATGACCGTGTCAGGCCTCACCTTGGATCATCATGCTGATTTTGGCGAGATCTGGGAGGGCGGCTTCGGCTACACCCTGCCCTGGGATGTGGTGCAAGGCCAGGGCTCCCTGGTGGTTGGTGTGATAGGCCGTAGCATCAAGCCAGGCAGCTGGACAGTGGATGGCAACAGCATGGTCGCGCCCACAGACACCTATGATGCAGGGGCGGTGCATACTTATGCCAACCTGAACTTGGTTGAGAACAATGAGATGGAGATCTATGCGGAAGTCGATCAGGATTTCACACAATACCTAGGAACGAACTGCAAGGCTTACTGGCGGAGCGAATCTGACGGGTACACCTATGGCATCTGCGGGGGCGTGGTCTACTGAGCCTTGGCCCGGTCCTGACGGACCGGGCCTTCTCTTATGGGGGCAGGCATGGCGGCAGGCAGGCATGTGGTGACCGGGGCCTTCGGGTATTCCGGCCAGGTGATCGCCGAGCGCCTGCTGGCGCAGGGAGCCGAGGTGGCCACGCTCACCAACTCGCTGGAGCGGGGCAACCCCTTTGGGGGCCGGGTCAAGGCCATGCCCTACAACTTTGACCGGCCCGAGGCCCTGGCCGAATCCCTGCGTGGCACCGCGGTGCTCTACAACACCTATTGGGTGCGCTTCAACCATGCCTCCTTCAAGCACGCCCTGGCCGTGGAGAACAGCCTGCGCCTCTTCGAGGCCGCGCAAAAGGCGGGCGTGCGCCGTGTGGTCCACATCAGCATCCTGAACCCTGACGAGAGCTCGCCCTTTGAGTACTACCGTGGCAAGGCCCTGTTGGAGAGGGAGCTGATCGCCTCCGGCCTGTCCTACTGCATCCTTCGGCCAGCCGTGCTCTTCGGCCGCGGGGACATCCTCATCAACAACATCGCCTGGATGCTGCGCCACCTGCCGGTCTTCGGCATCTTCGGCGATGGCCGCTACAAGATCCAGCCCGTGCACGTGGACGACCTGGCGCGCCTGGCCGTGGAGGGTGGCGCCATGCAGGACCGCCGCATCATCGATGCGCTGGGGCCCGAAGCCTTCACCTACCGCGGCATGGTGCAGGCCCTGGCGGGCATCTTGGGCCTGAGGCGGCCGCTGCTGTCGGTGCCGGCCAGCGCGGGCTATCTGATGGGCTGGCTGATGGGAAAGGTGATGGATGACGTGGTGATCACCCGTGAGGAGCTGGGCGGCCTGCTGGCCGGCCTGCTTTACAATGGCGGGGAAGCCTCTGGCAGCATCCGGCTGACTGAATGGGCCAAAGAGAACTCCGCGAACCTGGGCCGGCATTATGCCAGCGAGCTGGCCCGCCGCCGAGATCGCAAGGCAGCATATTCCGCGCTCTAGCCCCGGCACACCTGCTCTGTTTTGAAACAGCGCTTTAGAATGACACGGAAATGCATTTATCCCTTTTAATGATAATCCAATTAATAAAAGGCTTTCCTGGCACCAGGGAAGCCTTTTTCATTGGCATGGCTCTTGCTCTTATTGGATGGTGGAACAACCACGATCCTTCATTGCCTGGGATTTCCCAGGCTCTATATTAAGAGGAAGCCATGGGAAAAGTCATAGGCATTGACCTGGGCACCACCAATTCCTGCGTGGCGGTCATGGAGGGCGGAGAGCCGAAAGTGATCGCCAACGCCGAAGGCAACCGCACCACCCCGTCGGTGGTGGGCTTCGCCAAGGACGATGAGAGGCTGGTGGGCCAGACCGCCAAGCGCCAAGCGGTCACCAACCCCGAGAACACCATCTCGAGCATCAAGCGCTTCATGGGCCGCAAGAACGCCGAGGTCACAAGCGAGAAGGGCCGCGTGCCCTACAAGGTGGTGGCCGCCGAGAACGGCGACGCCGTGGTGGACGTGAAGGGCAAGCACTTCAGCCCGCCCGAGATCTCGGCCATGATCTTGCAGAAGCTGAAGGCGGATGCCGAGGCCTACCTGGGCGAGAAGGTGACTCAGGCGGTCATCACCGTGCCGGCCTACTTCAACGACAGCCAGCGCCAGGCCACCAAGGATGCGGGCAAGATCGCGGGCCTGGAGGTGCTGCGCATCATCAACGAGCCCACCGCAGCCAGCCTGGCCTACGGCCTGGACAAGAAGAAGAACGAGAAGATCGTGGTCTATGACCTGGGCGGCGGCACATTCGATGTCAGCGTGCTCGAGATCGGCGACGGCGTGTTCGAGGTGCGGGCCACCAACGGCGACACCCACTTGGGCGGCGACGACTTCGACCAGGCGGTCATCGACTTCCTGGCCGCTGAGTTCCTCAAGGACAACAGCGTGGACCTGCGCAAGGACCGCATGGCCCTGCAGCGCCTCAAAGAGGCGGGCGAGAAGGCCAAGTGCGAGCTGAGCTCGGCGACCAGCACCGAGGTCAACCTGCCCTTCATCACCGCTGACGCCTCGGGCCCCAAGCACCTGAACGTCACCCTCACCCGCGCCAAGCTGGAGCAGCTCTGCGCCGCCCTGGTGGAGCGCACCGCCGAGCCCTGCAAGAAGGCCCTGGCGGATGCCGGCCTCTCCACCGGCGAGATCGACGAGGTGGTGCTGGTGGGAGGCATGACCCGCATGCCCGCCGTGCAGGAGCTGGTGAAGCGCCTCTTCGGCAAGGAGCCCCACAAGGGCGTCAACCCTGACGAGGTGGTGGCCATCGGCGCCGCCATCCAGGGCGGCGTGCTCAAGGGTGAGGTCAAGGATGTGCTGCTTCTGGACGTGAGCCCGCTCTCCCTGGGCATCGAGACCGAGGGCGGCATCTTCACCCGGCTCATCGAGCGCAACACCACCATACCCACCCGCAAGAGCCAGGTCTTCAGCACCGCGGCGGACAGCCAGCCCAGCGTCGAGGTGCATGTGCTGCAGGGCGAGCGCGACTTTGCCCGCGACAACAAGACCATCGGCCGCTTCATGCTCGATGGCATACCCCCGGCGCCGCGCGGCGTGCCCAAGGTGGAGGTCACCTTTGACATCGACGCCAACGGCATCCTGAGCGTGTCGGCCAAGGACATGGGGACCGGCAAGGAGCAGAAGATCACCATCACCGCCAGCTCTGGCCTCAGCAAGGAGGAGGTGGAGCGCATGGTGAAGGAGGCCTCCGCCCATGCCGAGGATGACAAGAAGCGCCGCGAGGAGGTCGAGGAGCGCAACCATGCGGAGAGCCTGGCCTACAACGCTGAGAAGACCGTCAAGGAGATGGGCGACAAGCTGAGCGAGGACGAGAAGAAGGACCTGCAGGCCAGCATGGATGCGGTGCGAGAGGCCCTCAAGGCCGAGGGCAGCCGGGAGGCGGTGAAGAAGGCCGCTGACGAGCTGACCGCCAAGCTCTACAAGGCCAGCGAGAAGATGTACGCCAGCGCTACCCCGCCCGCCGATGGCGCCGCCCCCGAGGGCGCGCCCCAGGAGAAGCCCAAGCAGGACGGCGTGGTGGATGCTGATTTCGAGGTGGTGGACGAGAAGGACAAAGAGAAGAAGTGACCCATGAAAACCATCCGGGCCGCTTGGCCCGGGCTAACCAAAGAAGGAGGAAGGCAATATGAAGCTGCGTCCCCTGGCCGACAAGATCGTGGTCAAGCCCCTGGAAGCCGAAGAGACCGTCAAAGGCGGCATCATCATCCCCGACAGCGCCAAAGAGAAGCCCCAGCAGGCCGAAGTGGTGGCCGTTGGCCCCGGCAAGCTTGATGAGAAGGGCGCCCGCATCCCTGTGGACGTGAAGGTCGGCGAGCGCGTGCTGGTCAGCAAGTACGGCGGCGATGAGTTCAAGATCGATGATGTGGAGTACAAGATCGTGGGCGCGGATGACGTCTTCGCCGTGGTCGAGAAGTAAACCCAGCCTTTACCCAACTACTGGAGGTTTTCTGCAATGGCTAAGATCCTGCAGTTCAACGATGAGGCCCGCCGCAGCATCAAGCGCGGCCTGGACCAGCTGGCCGACGCTGTCAAGGTGACCATGGGCCCCAAGGGCCGCAATGTGGTGCTCGACAAGAAGTACGGCTCCCCCACCATCATCAATGACGGCGTCACCATCGCCAAGGAGATCGAGCTGGCCGACCCCTTTGAGAACATGGGAGCCCAGCTGGTGAAGGAAGTGGCCAGCAAGACCAGCGACGTGGCTGGCGACGGCACCACCACCGCCACCGTGCTGGCCCAGGCCATCTACGCCGAGGGCCTGCGCTCGGTCACCGCGGGCAGCAACCCCATGAGCCTGAAGCGCGGCATCGAGAAGGCCGTGGAGGCCGTCACCGCCGAGCTCAAGAAGATCAGCAAGCCGGTCACCGACAAGAAGGGCATCGCCCAGGTGGCCACCATCTCGGCCAACAATGACGCCACCATCGGCGCCATGATCGCCGATGCCATGGAGAAGGTGGGCAAGGACGGCGTGATCACGGTGGAGGAGGCCAAGGGCATCGAGACCACGGTCGACACCACCGAGGGAATGCAGTTCGACCAGGGCTACCTGAGCCCCTACTTCGTCACCAACCCGGATGCCATGGAGACCGTGCTGGAGAGCCCCATGATCCTGATCTTCGAGAAGAAGATCAGCAACATGAAGGACCTGCTGCCGATCCTCGAAAAGGTCGTGCAGAAGGGCAAGCCCATGCTCATCATCGCCGAGGACGTGGAAGGCGAGGCCCTGGCCACCCTGGTGGTCAACAAGATCCGCGGCACCCTGCAGATAGCGGCCGTCAAGGCCCCTGGCTTCGGCGATCGTCGCAAGGCCATGCTGGAGGACATCGCGGTGCTCACCGGCGGCAAGCTCATCGCTGAGGAGCTCGGCATCAAGCTCGAGAACATCAAGATCGAGGACCTGGGCCAGGCGCGCCGCGTCACCATCGACAAGGACACCACCACCCTAGTCGACGGCGCCGGCAAGAAGGCTGACATCGAGGCCCGCATCAAGGCCATCCGCAAGCAGATCGACGACACCAAGAGCGACTACGACCGCGAGAAGCTGCAGGAGCGCCTGGCCAAGCTGGCCGGCGGCGTTGCGGTGCTGAACGTGGGGGCCGCCACCGAGACCGAGATGAAGGAGAAGAAGGCCCGCGTCGAGGACGCCCTGCACGCCACCCGCGCTGCGGTGGAGGAGGGGATCGTCCCCGGCGGCGGCGTGGCATTGCTCCGCGCCCAGAAGGTGGTCTTGGAGCTGAAGCTGGAAGGCGACGAGAAGATTGGCGCTGAGATCATCGCCCGCAGCATCGAGGCCCCTCTGCGCCAGATCGCCGGCAATGCCGGCATCGAGGGCGCGGTGGCCATCGAGCGGGTCAAGAAGGAGACCGGGGCGGTGGGCTTGAACGCCGCCACCAACGAGTACGTGGACCTGATCGCGGCCGGGGTGGTCGACCCCACCAAGGTGACGCGCTCAGCCCTGCAGAACGCCGCCAGCATCGCGGCGCTGATGCTGACCACCGAGTGCCTGGTGGCCGACAAGCCCGAGCCCAAGTCGGCTGCTCCTGCGGCCCCCGGCATGGGCGGCGGGGACATGTACTAAGAGCAGGCCAAAGACGGGGATGCCGGGGGAGCTGAAGCTCCCCCGGCATTTTCTTTGTGGAACTTTAGCGCGTCTTTTCCGTTTAAATGGTTTAGGATAGCCGCTGCGGCCAGCTCCCTGGGCCATGTCCTGATCCCTCGCGAGGGCTTCATGATAGAAGTGCAAGGAATCACCAAGTCCTATGGCGCCTTTGAGGCGCTCAAAGGCGTCAGCTTCGAGGTGCGCAAGGGCGAGATCTTGGGCCTGCTGGGCCCCAATGGCGCCGGCAAGACCACCCTCATGCGCATCCTCACCTGCTTCCTGCCCGCCAGCTCGGGCCGCGCCACGGTGGCCGGCTTCGATGTGGAGAGGGAGTCCCTAGAGGTGCGCCGCCGCCTGGGCTACCTGCCCGAGAGCGTGCCCCTCTATGGCGAGATGCGGGTCAGGGAATACCTGGACTTCGTCGGCCGGGCCAAGGGCCTGGGCGGCGCCGAGCGGCAAGAGCAATCCGCCCGCGCCATGGCTGAGACCGGCACCGATGTGGTCGCCGGCAAGCTCATCCGCCAGCTCTCCAAGGGCTATCGCCAGCGCGTGGGCCTGGCTCAGGCCCTGCTCGGCGACCCTGAGGTGCTCATCCTGGACGAGCCCACGGTGGGCCTTGACCCCCGCCAGATCGCGGACATCCGCGGCCTCATCCAGAGCCTGGCCGGCCGCCGCACCATCATCCTGAGCACGCACATCCTGCCCGAGGTGCAGGCTCTGTGCAGCCAGGTGGTCATCATCAACCAGGGCCAGATCATCGAGCAGGACAGCCCCGCCAACCTGGCCAAGAAGCTCTCCACCAGCAACAAGGTGCTGGCCCAGGTGGCCGGGCCCCAGGATGCGGTGCTGCAGGCCCTGGGCGGCCTGGCTGGCGTGCAGAGGGCCACGCTGCAGGAGGGGCTCGGCCTGGATCTGGCCAGCTATCTTGTGGAGACCGCCAAGGATGCCGACCTGAGGCCGGCCATCGCCAGGGCGGTGGTGCAGCAGGGCTGGGAGCTCAGGGAGCTGCGCTTTGTGGGCATGGAGCTGGAGGATGTGTTCCTTCGCCTGGTGACGCGCGAGGGAAAAGCTGAAGGGGAGGTGGCGGCATGAAGAGCAACTTAAGCCCGGTCTTCTGGCGCGAGGTCAAGTCGCTATTCTGGTCGCCGGTGGCCTACATCGTCCTGGGGGTCTTCACCATCCTCTGCAGCTACTTCTGGGGCAGCATCATCAGCAACTACAGCAGCTACAGCCTGCAGATGCTGAGCCGCGGCGGCCAGGCCGAGATGAAGCTGATGGATTACATGTTCGCGCCCTTCTGGGGCAACATCCTGGTCACCTTCATCTTCCTGCTGCCCCTGGTGTCCATGCGCGCCTTCAGCGAGGAGAAGAAGAGCGGCACCATCGAGATGCTCTTCACCTTGCCGCTGACCGACATGGACATCGTGCTGGGCAAGTACCTGGCTCAGCTGGCCCTGGCGGGGGTGATGCTGCTCATCATCCTGGCCTACTCGCTCACGGTGCTGGGCCTGGTGCACCCCCATTGGCCCACCGTGGCCACGGGCACCCTGGGCCTGGGCCTGGTGATGGCCAGCTTCCTGGCCCTGGGCACCTTCGCCAGCAGCCTCTCCGAGAACCAGGTGGTCTCGGTGGCCCTGGGCTTTGGCGCCCTGCTGCTGCTCTTCATCGTCGATTGGGTGGCCAAGAGCGGGGGCGGCACCCTGCAGTCCATCCTGGCCGAGCTCTCGGTGCTGAGCCATTACGAGCCCATGGGCCGCGGCCTCATCAACCTGAAGGACATAGCCTATTTCGCCTTCTTCATCGGCTTCTGCCTCTTCGGCACCCTGCGGGTGCTGGAGAGCAAGAAGTGGAGGTGAGCGCATGAATCTCGATCTCTTCACCTGGTCCGGCCTGGCTGGGCTGGCCCTGCTGGTGGCCGGCGCCACCACCTACATGGTCTTGGGCGCCTTCGGCTGGCCGGTGTGGGTGCTGCTGGGCCTGGCCGCCTCTGGCATCGGAGCCTACCTGAGCCGCCACCATCAGGATGCCAAGCAGGCCCTGCTCTCGCGCTCGGCCCGCAACAGCGCCAACGCCCTGGTCTTGAGCGCCGCGGTGCTGGCGGGCCTGGCCTTCCTGCAGGCCATCCTGTCCAACCACAACGCCAGCTGGGACCTGAGCAAGGGCCAGGTCAACAGCCTGGCCGATGAGACCTTGAAGACCGTCAAGGGCCTGGACCAGAAGGTGGACCTGCTCTGCTTCTTCGCGGACAACGAGCGCGGCGAGTTTGAGACCCTGGTCAAGCGCCTGCGCGATGCCAACCCGGGAAAGCTGAGCTATGAGTTCATCAACCCCAACAAGAGCCCGCTCAAGGCCCAGGAATACTCGGTCAAGAACTTTGGCAGCACGGTGGTGGTCTGCGGCGAGAAGCACGAGCTGATCACCAGCACCAAGGAGGAGGACCTGCTCAACGCCCTGCTCAAGGTGACCACCAATGGCAGCAAGCCGGTGTACTTCATCACCGGGCACCAGGAGCTGACGCTGGAGGCGAGCGAGCGCTCGGCCTCGGAGTTCAAGCGCGCCCTGGAGAACAGCAACTTCAAGGTGCTGCCCCTGAACCTGGTCACCAGCGGCAGCGTGCCCGAGGATGCCGCCGCCCTGGTGCTGGTGGGCCCGCAGACCGACTTCCCCAAGCCCGAGCTGGAGCCGCTCAAGGCCTACCTGGCCAGGGGCGGCGGGCTGATGGTGGCCCTGGAGCCGCGCAAGAGCCTGCCCAGCCTGAAGGGCCTGCTCAAGGAGATGGGCGTCAAGATGGGCGAGGACATCGTGGTGGACCCCATCATGCGCCTCTTCGGCCAGGAGCCCATCGCCCCCATCGTGGGCACCTTCCAGGCCAGCCATCCCATCATCCAGAACCTGCAGCTGCAGGCGCTCTTCCCGCTCTCGACCAGCCTCGACATGGCCCCCACGGTGCCTGCCGGCGTGGATGGCGGCTGGCTGGCGCGCAGCAACCCCACGGCTTGGGGCTACTCGGGCAGCGGCAACAACTTGCCTGCCAAGCCCGGGCCCAATGACCACAAGGGCCCGCTCACCCTGGCGGTGGCCTTCACCGCCGAGCCCAAGGTCTTTGGCGCCGAGGGCACCACCAGCTCGGCCAAGGCCCGCGTGGCGGTGTATGGCAGCGCCATGGCCTTCAGCAACCAGGCCCTGGGCGTGTACAACAACCAGGACCTGGGGGTCAACACCCTGCGCTGGATGGCCAGCGACGAGAAGCATGTGAGCATCAAGGCTCGTGACATCGACAGCCAGCCCATGGTCATCAGCGGGCAGCGCATGTCGCTCATCTGGCTGCTGGGCCTCATCATCGTGCCGGGGCTCATCGCCGTGGCCGGCGTGGCCGTGGCCATACGCCGCAACCGGGCGAATTGAGGGCATAGCGCGCGGCATCAGAGGCCCGGCTCAGCCGGGCCTTTTTTAAGGGGGGCTCAATGAAGAAGACGATCATCGCTGTGCTGGCCGTGGCCGCCCTGTGGGCCTTCTGGCACTACTATGAGGTGAAGGGCGCCGCAGGCCGCGAAGAGAAGCAGGCCCAGGCCAAGCGGCTCTTCCCGGGCCTGGACAAGGACAGCATCACGCTGGTGGAAGCCAGCCAGGCCGGCAAGCCGGCCCTGCGGCTGCGCAAGTCTGGGGGCGAATGGGCCCTGGAGCTGCCCGTGGCGGCCAAGGCCGACAAGAGCCAGGTGGACCTGCTGCTGAGCCAGGCCCAGGCCATCGAGCGCGAAGAGGTCATCGATGAGAAGCCGGCGCCCGGCAGCCTGGCCCAATACGGGCTGCAGCCAGCTGCGGGCAGCATCACCTTCACCAATGTCTCGGGCAAGGCCCAGTCCCTTAGTGTCGGCAGCCTCAACCCCATGGGCCAGAGCGCCTACTGCCAGGTCTCGGGCAGCCCACAGGTGCTGCTGGCCCAGCAGTATTCGGTGCGCGGCATCATGCGCACGCCAGACCAGGTGCGGGACAAGGCTGTGTGGAGCCTGGATGCACCCAAGGTGGTCAAGATCCGCAGCAGCTTCAAGGATTGGGCCTGCAGCCTGGAGAAGGGGAAAGATGGGCAGTGGAAGGTGACCCTGCCGGGCGGCAAGCCGGTGCCGGCATTGGCCAGCAAGGTGAGCGATGTGCTCGCTCAGCTCAACAACTTTCAGGTGCGCGACTTCATCGCCGAGCCCCCCAAGGGCCTGGCCCAGTACGGCCTGGCCGCGGCCAAGGAGAGGGTTGAGGTGTGGGAGGAGGGCAGCACGGGCAGCAAGGTGCTGCTGCACGGCAGGGCCGACAAGGCCACCGCCAGCGTGGATGACTTCATGGTGCTGGGCCGGCCCCTGGTCTTCACCATGGAGAAGTACAATTTCACCACCCTGCAAGGCCTGGCCAAGCAGCTGGAGGACAAGTCGGCCTTCAAGCTGAAGCCCTTCGATGTGGCCAAGGTGCAGGTGGAGGCCATGGGCAGCACCTATACGGCGGAGAAGAAGGCCGGGGACTGGGTGCGCAGCGCGGGCACGCCGCTGGCCAAGGGCGCCTCGGCGGACATGATGGGCATCATCTCCAAGGCCGCGCAAGTGCAGGCGCAGGGGGCCGTCCCCAAGCCCCAGGGCAAGCCCGAGGGAACGCTGGCCTTCTTCGATGCCAAGGGCGCCTTGCTTGAGAGGGTGGAATTCTTCGGCTTGGATGCCAAGACGGGAACCCGGATCGCTTGGGCCGCGTCCTCAGGGAAGGCCAGCAAGCTGGCTGAGGACATCTTGCAAGCCATCCCCCGTTGAGCGCCCCCATGCCTCCCCTGGCAGACCTCTATGACGTGCTGGGAGTCAAGCCTGGCGCAGGCGCCGACGAGCTGAAGCAGGCCTACCGCCGACTGGCCAAGCGCTGGCACCCGGATGCCAACCCCAATGACAGGGCCGGCTCCGAGGAGCGCTTCAAGCACATCAACCAGGCCTACGAGATATTGAGCGACCCGCCCAAGCGCGCTGAGTACGACGCCCTGCGCAGCAATCCCTATGGCGGGGAAGATCCGCGCCGCGGCCGCACCTCGCGCTCGGGCGGGCCTGCGGGCGGCCCGCAGCCGCAGTTCCAGTGGCAGGGCCAGGGCATGGAGGGCGGAGCCAGCGTTGATGACCTCTTTGAGATGTTCTTCGGCCGCGGCTGGGGCGGGCTGGACAGCTCCATGGGCCGCGAGCAGGTGTCCTCAGATGTGAACGCCATGGCCCAGGTGCCCTTTGACCTGGCCGTGCAGGGCGGGCCGCTCCTGGTGAGCGTCCCCCAGCGAAAGCTCTGCCCCCGCTGCCAGGGCCGCGGCATGGAGCAAGGCAGCCGGCGCGCCTGCAGCGAGTGCCAGGGCGCGGGCGTGCTGGAGTCGCAGCGCAAGCTCAAGGTGCAGGTGCCGGCTGGGGCCGAGGATGGCGCGCGGCTGCGGGTGCGCGGCGGCGGCGGCGATGGCGACCTGCTGCTCACCCTCCGCGTGCAGCCCCACCTGCGCTTCACCCGCCAGGGCCTAGACATCAGCAGCCATGAGCGCATCAACCTGGCCCAGGCCCTGCTCGGCTGCGAGCTTGAGGTGGAGACCGTGCACGGGCGCGTGCGCACCCGCGTCCCCTCCGGCAGCCAGCCCGGCACCCGGCTCAGGCTTGCGGGCCGCGGCGTGGCGGCGGGCGGGCGCAAGGGCGACCATTACGCTGAGATCGATGTCGAGATGCCGCGCGACCTGAGCGCGCGGGAGAAGGAGATCATCAAACTGCTGGCGGTCGAGCGGGGCTGGAAGGTCTGAGCCCCGGGCGCCGCCTGGGAGGCGCCATGCGAAGCACTGTGAAGTGTGTCCCAGCCATCCTGCCCCTGGCCGTCCTGGCCGCCCTGCTCGGCCTCTCCCGGCCGGGCCGCTCTGAATCCATCCCCTTTAGCTTCAGCACCACGGCTCGCGCCATCAAGCCGGCGGTGGTCAACATCAGCACTGAGAAGCGGGTCAGCCTGCAGGGCTTCCCGGGCTTTGGCAGCGGCATGGACCCCTTCTTCGGCCGCTTCTTCGAGGGCCAGGGCCAGCCGCAGGACCTCAAGCAGGCCAGCCTGGGCTCGGGGGTGGTCATCGACGCCGCGCGGGCCATGGTGCTCACCAACAATCATGTGGTGGAGCGGGCTGACAGCATCAAGGTCAAGCTGGCGGACGGCCGGGAGTTCGACGCCTCGCTGGTGGGCACCGACCCCAAGACCGACCTGGCGGTCATCAAGCTCAAGGGCGCGAGCGGGCTTGCCGCCGCGGCCTGGGGCGACAGCGAGGCCCTGGAGGTGGGAGACTGGGTGGTGGCGGTGGGCTCGCCATTCGGCCTGGAGCAGACCGTGAGCCATGGCATCGTCTCGGCCAAGGGCCGGGTGATCGGAGCCGGGCCCTATGACAACTTCTTGCAGACCGATGCCGCCATCAACCCTGGCAATTCCGGCGGCCCGCTGGTCAACCTGAAGGGGGAGGTGGTGGGCATCAACACCGCCATCAGCACCGAGTCCGGCGGCAGCGAGGGCGTGGGCTTCGCCATCCCCTCCAGCATCGCCCGCAAGGTGAGCGCCGACCTGATGGCTGGCGGCAAGGTGGTGCGCGGCTGGCTGGGCATCAACATCCAGGCGCTGACCCCGGCGCTTGCGCGGGGCTTTGGCCTGGCGGATGCGGCCAAGGGCGTGCTGGTGGCGGATGTGTCGGCTGGCGGGCCAGCGGCCAAGGCCGGGCTCAAGCCCGGCGACGTGGTGCTGGCCTTCAATGGCCAGCCTGTCGCTGAGCCTCGCGAGCTGCAGCGCCTGGTGGCTGCCGCCACGGTGGGGCAGCCAGCCAAGCTTGATGTCTGGCGCGACAAGGCGGCCCTGGCCTTGAGCGTCAAGCTGGGGCGCATGGATGACAAGGAGCCGGGCAAGGGCAGCCTGGCTGGCGATGAGGGCGCATCTGCGGCCAAGCCCGGCCGCCTGGGCCTTGGGCTGCGCAGCCTGGAGGAGGGCGAGCGAGCCCAGCTCGGGCTGAAGGAGCCGGGCGGTGTGCTGGTGGAGTCTGTGGAGCCGGGCAGCGCCGCCGAGGCCGCTGGGCTGAAGATGGGTGATGTCATATTGGATCTGGACGGGCATGGGGCCGCCAGCCCTGAATCTTTCAAGGCCCAGGCTGACAAGCTCAAGCCCGGCCAAGAGGCGGTGCTTCGGGTCTTCAGGCAGGGCCACAGCGAGTACTTGAGCCTGGCAGTGCCCAAGGGCTGAAGCGAACCTAAGCTGAAAAAGAAAGAGCCGGGCCTCAGCCCGGCTCTTTCTTTTTCTTTGTTGTGGGCACCTTGAGGATGCCCTTGCTTTTCAGCTGCGACAACACCTGGCGGATGTGGGCTTCCCGTGGCATGGCCGATGGCTTGCGATCCACCGTGTGGATCAGCCATCCCAGCTGGGCTTGGCTCTGCTTCAGCTGCGCCAGCTGCTGGCTGAGCTGGCCCTGCTTGGCGCGCAGGGCCTTGAGCAGCAGGGCTTTGGAGGGCCAATGGTTGCCAGGGCCTGGCAGCAGGCTCCGCAGCTCATCCAAGGAGAAGCCCCGCCGCTGGGCAGCCTTGATGATGAGCAAGGTCTCAAAGACCTCAAGGGGGTAGTCCCGGTAGCCGCTGGCTAGCCGCTTGGCAGGGGCTAACAGGCCCTTTTTCTCATAATAGCGGATGCAAGAAGCAGGGATCTGGGTGCGATCGGAGACTTCGCCTATCTTCATGGGCTGCCATAAAAAAGGAATGATTTGACCTTAAACCTAGGTTCAAGTGTAGCATGCTGGTGATGGGCTTTGAAGCCCGCTCTTACGGAGGATTTATGGGCAAGACCTTTGTTATGGCAAGCCTTTTATGCGCGGGAGCCCTGCTCGCCGGGTGCAAGCAAGCACAGCCGGCCAGGGAGCCCCACAGAGTCGCGGTGCAGGCGGTGTCAGCGCTGGGCAAGCCCGTCACCCTGGACCTGCCAGCCTCGGCGGTGAAGGTGGGCGGCTTGGACGCGCCTGGCAGCCTGCGGGACTATCGGCTGACCGTCTCCTTGCCAGCCGGCGTGCAAGCGTCCGCGGCCCCAGGAAGCCTGGTGAAGGTCAGGCTTCCCACAGTGCACCATAGCGCCACTTTGGCGCGGGTGGAGCGCATGTCTGGCGGCAAGGTGGAGCTGCTGCTCAGCCGACAGGTGCAGGGCTTGAATGGCCGCCAGGTGCAGGTCAACCTGCCGATGGACCCCGCTGGCCTCTGCCTGCTGCCCTTTGGCTGCATGCTGGCTCCCATGGGCGTTGACCCTTACGTTTTTATGGCCGAAGCCGGCAAGGCGCGCAAGGTGCCCGCCTTAGCGCTGAGCCTGATGGGAGACAACCGGGTGCTGGCTGCGGCTCCCATCGCCCCAGGTCAGAAGGTGGTGGTGCAGGGGCTTGACAACCTCTTGGACGGTGATGACATCAAGGTTTTGGCGGAGGTGGCAGAATGAGCGGCACGGGCAAGATCCCCGGCATCTTCAATTGGAAGCGCATCATCCTGATGCTGATCGCCATCCTCTTCATCAACGGGGTGATGTCCTGGTTCAGCACGCCGCGCGAGGAAGATCCCCAGCTGGCCGAGCGCCACGGCATCGTCACCTGCATCTTCCCTGGCGCCACCCCCAACGACATGGAGCGCCTGATCGCCAAGCCCATCGAGGATGAGCTGGCCCAGGTGGAGCAGATCAAGTCCGTGGACACCACCCTGCGCTCGGATTTCATGTTCCTGGAGATGCGCTTCAAGGATTCGGTGTCCACCGAATCGCAGGTGCAGAGCGGATGGGACCGGGTGCAGGAGGCCCTGGACCGAGCGGCCAAGAAGCTGCCTGACACGGCCAGCAAGCCCGAGCTGAATCACCACCTCTACGACCAGGACGCGGTGCTGCTGTCCCTCTCCGGCCCTTCCGACCCCCTGGTGACCCTGGACCAGGCCCGCATCCTCAAGAGCCGGCTGCAGTCCGTCCCCAATGTGAAGGATGTGGAGCTCATCGGGTCGCCCGCGGAACAGCTGAGCGTGGTCTTTGACGACGCCAAGCTGCGGCGCCACGGCGTCTCCTTTGAGAGCATGGTGGGCCAGCTGGTGGGCGGAAACGCCTTCATCCCCTCGGGCGACATCCGGGTGGGGACGCACAAGGTGAGCGTGCTGACCAACAGCTACTACCGCTCGGCGCAGGAGCTGGAGCGCTTCCCCGTCATCCTGAAGAGCGGCGATGCCCTGCCCCTGGGCGACATCGCCCGCGTCTCGCGCACCCCTTCCACGCCCTGCCTGGAGCTGATGCGGCAGGACGGCAAGCGGGCCCTGGGCATCGGCGTCATCGCCCAGAAGAACGTCAACCTGCAGCGCCTCGGGCAGGATGTGCGCAAGGCCATTGAGGAGGTCAAGGCCGGCCCGGCCTTCAAGGCCGCCGGCATCCAGGTGCAGGAGATCAGCTACCAGCCGCGCTATGTGGATGAGCGCATCTTTGAGATCGGGCTGGACCTGCTGAAGTCCGTCTTCCTGGTGGGCGGCGTGCTGGTGCTCATGCTGGGGCTGCGCATCGGCTCCATCGTGGCCCTGCAGGTCCCCGTGGTGGCCATCATCTCCTTCGGCATCTTCTCAGCCATGGGCGGGGTGCTGAACCAGGTCTCGCTGGCGGCCTTCATCCTGGCCATCGGCCTGCTGGTGGACAATGTGGTGGTGGTGGTGGACGGGGTGCAGAATTACCTGGATGAGGGCCTGCCGCCCATGGAGGCGGCGGAGCGCACCCGCAAGGACTACATGATACCCCTGGCCGCCGGCACCCTGGTCACCATCTCTGCCTTCGTGCCCATCTTGCTGGCCAAGGGCATGGTGGCCGATTTCGTCCGCGCAGTGGCCGTGGTGGCCAGCACGGCGCTGGTCTCCAGCTACTTCTTCAGCGTGCTGGGCACGCCCATCATCGCCTCATGGCTGCTCAAAAAGGGCGCGGCCAGGGAGTGGCACTTCATCGAACCTCTGGGGGCCAAGCTGGGCCGCCTGGCCTGGGATCACCCCAAGCGGACCATCACTGCGGCGGCGCTGGCGGTGGTGCTGGCGGTGGTGGGCTTCCATTTCGTCAAGAAGCAGTTCTTCCCGCTGGCTGACCGCGACCTGCTCATCGTGCAGCTGGAGTTCCCCGAGGGCACAGCCCTGAAGACCACCGACGACCAGGCCAAGATGCTGGAGGCGGCCATTGCCGAGGATCCGGCGGTGGTCTCGGTCACCTCGCTGGTGGGCCGCGGCGTCCCCCTCTTCTACTACAACCTGCCGCGCGAGCCGAATTCGCCCCATCTGGCTCAGATCATCGTGCGGCTGAAGAGCGCCCTTGAGGCCAAGCGCTTCAAGCAGCGGCACGGCCAGGATCTTCAGGCGCTGGCGCCCTACGCCACCCTCATCATCAAGGAGATCGAGCAGGGCCCGCCGGTGAAGGCGCCCATCGAGGTGCGCATCTATAGCCGCGACCGGGCCAAGCTGCAGGCCGCCGCGGACAAGGCCCTGGGCGCTGTGCGCTCAGCCGAGGGCGTGGACAAGGTGCGCTCCACCATGGGCGTGGGCATGATGAACCTGCGCATCGACGTGGATGATGCCGCGGCTGGCAACTATGGCATCCGCCGCGCGATGGTCTCTGGGGTCATCCTGGGCAACACCCTGGGCGTCCCCATCACCACCTTCCGCGCCACGGGAGACCCTTTCCCGGTGAAGCTGATATCGCAGGCGGGCGAGGAGAGCCAGCCCACAGGGCTGTTCAACGCCTACCTTGGCAATACGCGCACCGACAACCTCAACGTAGGCATGATCAGCCGCCAGGCTGTGGAGTTCAGCCCCACGGTCATCCACCACCGCAATCGCATCCCCGTGGTCTCCATCTACGCCCAGCTGGCGCCGGGGGCTGCTGAGAACGTAGCCACCGACTCGGTGACCCGGAAGGTCAAGGCCCTGGGCCTGGACCAGGTGGATGGCGTGTCCTATGAGATGGCCGGCGCCCAGTTCGAGAGCAAGGATGCCACGATGTCGATCATGGGGGCGCTGCCCATCGGCATTTTCTGCCTGCTGCTATGCCTGATGTTCGAGTTCAACTCCTTCCGCCGCGTGGGCATCATCCTCATGACCATCCCGCTCTGCGTGGTGGGCGCGGTCCCCGGTCTGCTGGTGACGTTCAGCACCTTCGGCTTCATGACCCTGCTGGGCTTCTTCACCCTGGCGGGCACTGTGGTGCCCAACGGCATCTTCCTCATCGACTACATCGACAAGCGCCGCAAGGCAGGGGTGCCCCTGCAGGGGGCCATCACCGAGGGCATCCAGCGCCGCATGCAGCCCATCCTGCTGACTGCGACCTCGACCATCGTCGAGCTGATCCCGCTGACCATGACCAAGGCAACGCTCTGGCCGCCCTTCGCATGGGCCATCATCTTCGGCTTGGCGGTGGCCGCTGTGCTGACCCTGCTTGTGCTGCCATCCGTCTTCAAGCTGACCTTCGGAAAGGAGGCCGCGTGATGAGAGCCATCTTTGTGAGCCTTTCAGCGGGCCTGGCGCTGTGCCTGGTGGGCGCGGGCGCGCGTGCGGCTGTAGTGGAGCCATCCGTGGACACCGCTGCCGCCCAGATGGGCTTGGCGCAGGTGCTGGACTTGGCGCGCCGGGGGCCAGATGCCCTGGCCGCCCTGGGCCAGGCCGATAAGCAGGGTGCCGTGGCCAGCGCCTACTGGCGCGCCGCCTACATGCCCAAGCTGGTGGCGGGCGGCGGCTACCTGCACGCCGACCGCGAGGTGGACATCCCCCTCTATCCCTTGGGCGGCCTTCCCCTGCTGCAGCAGAACAGCTGGGCGGCCGGGGCCCTGGCCGTGGTCCCAGTGCTGGACGTGGAGGGCATGCTCTACAACGTCCGCACCCAGGATCGCGCGGCCCAAGCCACAGGAATGGCCGCCCGGCAAGCGGCCCGCGACAGCCAATTCAAGGCCTTGGGATACTACATGCAGGCCCTAGAGCTGAGGGCCAAGCGGCGCGCCCTCGATGAGTTCGCCGACAACCTGTCCGCTCGCAGCAACGAGATCCAGCGCATCTACGACCTGGGCGGCGTGGGCGAATCCGACCTGATCAAGGTGAAGCTGGGCGTGGATGATGCCCGGGCGGGCGTGCGCGAGCTGAGGGAGAAGGAGGGCCTGCTGGCCCGCTTGCTGGCCCAGTGCCTCGACCGCGAGCAGGCTGCCTGGCCCGCCGACCTTCCGCCGGAGCTGCCCGATGCGCGGCCCGTGGCCGGAGACCCGGCCGAGCGCTTCGACCTCAAGGCCCTGGGCCTGCAGATGGAGGCCGTGGAGGCCGACCAGGCCGCCTCGGAGGCAGGCTTTTTGCCCAAGGTGAGCGCATTGGGCGGCTATCTGCGCACTGACACCAAGCAGATCAACCAGCAGGAGGTCTACACCGTGGGCGCTTCCGCCACCTGGACCATCTTTGACGGCGCCGTGCGCCAGGCCAAGGCCAAGGCAGCCGGGGATGAGCTTGAATCCCTGCGCCAGAAGCAGCGCTCGGCCCTGCTGGCCCTCAGGGCTCAGCTGGATGATGCCGTGGCCATGCTGGGCATCAAGCGCCAAGAGTACGAGCAGCGGCGCCAGGCTGTGCAGGAGGCGCGCCAGGCCTCAGACCTGGAATTCAAGCGCCTGCGCGAGGGCAAGGTCTCGGTCAACAACTTCATCGATGCCGAAGAGGTGCTGCGCGACCGCCGCGAGAAGGCTGCCCTCTCCCAGATCGCTTGGTGGCAAGAATGGTTCCAGGTGCAGTCCAGCGGTGGCCAGGAGCTGTTGCTGCCCCAAATCTCCTCACAGACGGGGGTGCGCCCATGAGAAGCCTGATCATCGCCTTGGCGGCCCTGCTGGCCGTTGCCTGCTCGGCCGCCGACCGGGTGGGGCGCTTCGGCATCAGCCTGGGGGGTGGCTATGACACCCTGGCCATGGGCGATGCCAACTCCAACGGCGGATCAGGAAGCCTGCGCAGCGGCAGCTTGCTGCTGGACGAGGCCATGGCAGGCTCCAACGGCTCCATTCAAAGCGGGGCTAGCCTGGATCTGGGCTTCCATTACCGCCTGCTCCCCAATCTGGCCCTGGGCCTGAATGCCTCTTATCTCATGCCCAAGGTGCGCGAGACGAACGCCTCCTTTCCCACTTCCATCGGCCCCGTGGTCCCGGGTGTCAGCCCTGGCAATTGGAACTACACGGTCTATGAGCGCTACAACGTACTGGAGACCCTGTTCCGGGCCGATGCGGTGCTGCCGGTGGGCGGCTTAGACCTGCGCCTGGGCGGCGGCTTGGGCTGGGCCTGGCTCTGCGGGGCCAGCATCAGCAGCAACCTTCCCCAGGCCGTGGCTGACAGCAACAAGGCCAGCCTGCCCTACGGCCCTGGCGGCGACCTCGTCTCTGTCACTGTGCCCAAGAGCCAGGATGTGCTGCTCTATGGCAGCGCGCCCAGCTGGCGCCTGGGCGCTGGCGCGGATTGGTGGATCGACCCCCACTTCAGCTTAGGGCTGGACGCGGGCTGGCGCTGGTGCAAGATCGCCCAGGTGAGCATGGCCCAGGGCGGCAGCGGCACCCTCAAGCATGCGGATGGGAGCAATCTTGAGCTGGATTATTCTGGGTTCATCGCTGGCCTCAAGGGCGTGTTCTGGTTCTGAGGCCCTGCTTTAGGCCATCCCCAAGCCCCTGCCTTCGTGCGGGGGCTTGGCGTTTGCGGGGCTTTCTGGCATGATGCACAAGGCTTGTAACCTGGGCGCAACATGCTTCCCTGGGCCTTATGGCAGACTGGAGGCGCATTGAACCCCTGGCCCCTCTTCATCCTGGCGGTGCTCGCGCTGCTGGCGCTCGACCTCTTCGGCTTCAGCCGCAAGGATGGGAAGGTGGGGCCGGGCCGCGCCCTGGCGCTGTCGGCCTTCTGGGCGGCCCTGGCCCTGGCCTTTGGCTTGGGCCTCTCCTGGCGCCAGGGCTGGGCCACGGGCCTGCAGTTCTTCACCGGCTATGTGCTCGAGCTTTCGCTGTCGGTGGACAACCTGCTGGTCTTCGCGCTCATCTTCACCAGCTTCAAGGTGGAGGCTCGCCACCAGCGCAAGGTGCTCCTGTGGGGCGTGCTGGGCGCCCTGGCCTTCAGGGGCGCCTTCATCGGCCTGGGCGCCGCCCTGGTGGCGCGCTGGCACTGGGTGCTGTGGGCCTTTGGGGCCCTACTGCTCTTGAGCGCCCTGCGCATGGCCCTGGGCGGGGAAGGGGATGCTGACCCCGAGCGCGGCTGGGTGCTGCGCCTGGGCCGGCGCCTTTTGCCGCTGGCCCCCGGGCCCCACCAGGGGCGGCTCTGGGCGCGCTCGGGCGGGCGGTGGCGGCCCACCACGCTGCTGCTGGTGCTGCTGGCTGTGGAGGCCACAGACCTGGCCTTCGCCGTGGACAGCATCCCCGCGGTCTTCGGGGTCACCACGGACCCCTTCATCGTCTTCACCAGCAATGTCTTCGCTGTGCTCGGGCTGCGCAGCCTGTATTTCGCCCTGGCTGGCCTCATGCCGCGCTTCGCCCGGCTCAGGCAAGGGCTGGCCCTGGCCCTGGCCTGGGTGGGGCTCGAGCTGCTGGCTGGCATCTTCGGCTGGCAGGCGCCCGTGGCACTCACCCTGCTGGCTGTGGCCCTCTTCGTCTCAGGCGGCGTGGCCGCCTCGCTGCTTTGGCCCATCAAGCCCCGCTGACCCCGAACCTCAAAGGAAGCCATGCCCACCAGCAAGATGCGGCGCAAGAAGGTCTTCATCATGATCACCGATGCTGGCGGCGGCCATCGCGGCACGGCCAACAGCCTGAAGGCAGCCGTCGAGAAGGCCGGCCTGCCCTGGGATGTGCGCATCATCAATGTCTACAAGGAGGTCTGGCAGAGCATCGAGTTCGGTCAGCGCTTCTTGCATGTGGCAGGCGAGGATGTCTACAATTTCGCCCTGGAGCACAGCCTGACCAGCTGGGCGCCCGCCCTGCGCAAGGCGGCCCGCCTCATCGTGAGGCTGCAGCATCGCCGGGCCGAGGGCCTGACCCGCCGCTTCTTCGAGGCGGAGCGGCCCGACCTGGTGCTCTCCATCATGCCCTTTGTGAACGATGTGTACGCCGTGGCGCTCGAGGGCATGGGCATCCCCTTCGGCCTGCTCCTCTCAGACCTGGTGGACACCCAGCCCTACATGTGGCTGACGCCCAAGGCCTGCCATGCGGCCGCATTTGTGGGCGTGGGCGGCGAGGATGCCGCGGACCAGGCCCGCGAGATGGGGGTCGAGCCCGCGCGGCTGGTGCAGGGCGGCCTGGTCATCCATCCCAAGCATTTCGAGCCAGCGGCCCAGCGGCTGAGCCAGGCAGCGGCCCGCAGGGCCTTTGGCCTGGATCCCGGCCTGTTCACGCCCATGATCCTGATGGGCGGCTACGGCGGCCCCGCCATCCGCGAGTTCGTTGAGGCCTTTGAGGCCAGCCCAGAGCGCTGGCAGGTGGTGGCCTGCTGCGGCCGCAACCAGGCCTTGAAGGCCCACATCGAGGCCATGGCTCCCCGCCTCAAGAACAGGGTGCTGGCCCTGGGCTTCTCCACCGATCTGCATCGGCTGATGCGGGCGGCGGACCTGATGGTGGCCAAGCCGGGGCCTGCCAGCATCTTTGAGGGCCTGGCCATGGGCATCCCCCTGGTGCTGGATGACGCGGCCACCATGCCCCAGGAGGTCCCCAACGCCCGCTTCGTGCAGGCGCAGGGCTTCGGCCTCTCGGTGCGCAAGCGCAGCCAGATGCTCGGCGCCGTGGGCCGCCTGGCCGCTGACCGGCGGCAGCTGGCCGCCATGCGCAGCGCCATCAGGGCCTATCGCGTGGCTGACGCCTCTCAGCCGATGATCGCGGCCATCCAAGGGGCCTTGGGCCACAGCAGCAGGCGGAAGGAGCAGCATGGGGATTGAGGGCAAGGTCATCGTCATCACCGGCGCCAGCGCCGGCATCGGGGCGGCCCTGGCAGAGATGCTGGCCAAGCAGGGGCACAGCCTGGTGCTGGCGGCCCGACGCAGGCCCGAGCTGGAGGCGGTGGCGGCCCGCTGCGGCCGAGCCATGGCCGTGCCCACGGATGTCTGCCAGCGGGCCCAGGTGGAGTCGCTGCGCGATGCGGCCCTGAGCGCCTTCGGGCGCGTGGATGTGTGGGTCAACAATGCGGGGCAGGGGATGACCCGCAGCGTGCAGGACCTGAGCGATGAGGATGTGGACCAGGTGATGCGGGTGAACGTGAAGAGCGCGCTCTATGGCATGCAGGCCATCATGCCGCATTTCAAGGAGCGCAATGACGGGCACCTCATCAATGTGGCCAGCTTCCTCGGCAAGGTGCCCATCGCCACCGTGCGCTCCATCTACAGCGCCGCCAAGGCCGCCCTCATCAGCCTCACCGCCAACCTGCGCATGGAGCTGGCCCAGAGCCATCCGGGCATCCATGTATCCGTGGTGATGCCGGGCGTGGTGCGCACTGACTTCGCCCGCAACGCCCTGGGCGCGCCCCTGGCCGGCGGCCCGCCGCCAGCGGTGGCCAACAGCCAGAGCGCCGAGGAGGTGGCTGAGCGCATGGCGGGCCTCATAGCCGTGCCGGCAGCCGAGCTCTACACCAACCCGGGCCAGCAGGCCATGGCCGTCAAGTACATGCAGGATGTGGCCGCTTTCGAGGCAGGGCTTAAGGCGCGCTGAGCAGAAGGCCGGGGCTCAAGCGGGCTCCCTCCGCTAGGAGGGGGCCCTTTTTTTATTCGTTTGACCAGCGTCTGTGGATAATTCTGGCGCCTTAAAAACCGTGTCTCAAGAGGCGGCGTAAAGTAGATAGCGCAATGCGCATTGATCAATTGCAGGCTGGACACTGCTGTCCCCCTGCGAAGCCTTGGAGAATCAGCCATGCCTGGTACCATGGACCCCACGGACATCCTCGAAGCCCACCCCGAAAGCCCTGTCTCAGAGGTGGATTCAGTGGTGATCCGGTTTGCCGGCGACAGCGGCGACGGCATGCAGCTCACTGGCAGCAGCCTGGCCGAGACCTCGGCCATCTTCGGCAACGACATCGCCACCCTGCCCGATTTCCCGGCGGAGATCCGCGCCCCAGCGGGCACAGTGGCCGGCGTGTCCGCCTTCCAGCTCCATTTCGCCAGCCAGGACATCAAGACCCCGGGCGACCAGCTCAACGCCCTGGTCACCATGAACGCGGCGGCGCTCAAGAACAACATCGGCGACCTTGAGGAGGGCGGCATCCTGGTCCTCGACAAGGCCGGCTTCGGAACCGCCGACCTGAAGAAGGCCGGCTATGAGGCCAGCCCCTTGGACGATGGCAGCCTCTCCAAGTTCCGCGTCATCCCGCTGGAGATCACCGAGAGGACCCTGGAGGCGGTGAAGAGCGCGGGGCTCAAGGGCAAGGACGCAGAGCGCTGCAAGAACACCTACACCCTGGGCATCATGTACTGGCTCTATGACCGGCCGCTGGAATCGACCCTGGCCGGCTTTGACAAGAAGTTCAAGAGCAAGCCCGAGATCGCCCAAGCCAACAAGCTGGCCCTTCAGGCGGGCTACAACTACGCCAACACGGTGGAGCTCTTCACCACCCATTACCGCATCCGCCAGGCCAAGTTCGCGCCAGGCACCTACCGCCAGGTGAACGGCAACGAGGCCATGGCGCTGGGCGTGGCCGCCTCGGCCCGCCAGAGCGGGCGCAAGGTCTTCTTCGGCAGCTATCCCATCACCCCTGCCAGCGACATCCTGCATGAGCTCTCCAAGCTGAAGCACTTCAACATCATCACCTTCCAGGCTGAGGATGAGATCGCGGCCATCGCCTCCTCCATCGGCGCCAGCTGGGCCGGCGAGCTGGGCGTCACCTGCAGCTCGGGCCCGGGCATCGCGCTCAAGAGCGAGGCCATGAATCTGGCGGTGATGACCGAGCTGCCCCTGGTGATCATCGATGTGCAGCGCGGCGGACCCAGCACGGGGCTGCCCACCAAGACCGAGCAGTCGGACCTGCTGCAGGTGCTCTTTGGCCGCAATGGCGACTCGCCCATGCCGGTGGTGGCGGCCTCCTCGCCCGGCGACTGCTTCTACGCCTTCTATGAGGCGGCCCGCGTGGCGGTCAAGTACATGACGCCCGTGGTGGTCTTGAGCGATGGCTACCTGGGCAACGGCACCGAGCCCTGGCTGGTGCCCCAGGTGAAGGACCTCAAGCCCTTCCCTGAGCCCTGGGGCCTTGACCCTGGCGTCTACAAGCCCTTCTTGCGCCAGGAGGGGACCCACAGCCGGCCCTGGGCCAGCCTCGGCCAGCCCGGCCTCATCCATCGCCTCACCGGCATCGAGCACGGGGGGGTGAACGGGCAGATCAGCTATGAGTCAGACAACCACCACAAGATGACCCTGGAGCGTCAGGCGAAGGTCGCCTCCATCGCTCAGGAGCTGCCGCCCCTGCAGGTGGCGGGCGCCCAGGAGGGGGATCTGCTGGTGGTGAGCTGGGGCGGCACCTATGGGTCCGTCTCCACGGCCTTTGAGGAGGTGGTCAAGGGCAACCCGGGCATAGGCCACCTGCACCTGCGCTGGCTGAACCCCTTCCCCTCAGACCTGGGGGCCATCCTCAAGCGCTACAAGAAGATCCTGGTCCCTGAGATCAACATGGGGCAGCTCAGGCTCTACCTGAGCGGCACCTATGGCATCCCGGTGCACGGATATAATGTCGTTCGCGGCAAGCCCCTGCGGGTGCAAGGCTTGTGCACGGAATTCACCCGTCTGCTGAAGGAGGCTTGACATGGCTGTCAGCATGGATAGCACAGAGACCAAGGCCCTGCAAGCCGCCGACTTCTCCAGCGGCAATGTGGTCAAGTGGTGCCCGGGCTGCGGCGATTACAGCATCTTGGCCGCGGTGCAGAGCACCCTGGCCAAGCGCGGCAAGCTGCCCCACCAGGTGGCCATCGTGTCGGGCATCGGATGCTCCTCGCGATTCCCCCATTATGTGAGCACCTACGGCTTCCACACCATCCATGGCCGCGCCCTGGCGGTGGCCACCGGCGTCAAGAGCGTGCGCTCTGAGATGGATGTGTGGGTCATCACTGGCGATGGCGACTGCCTGTCCATCGGCGGCAACCACCTCATCCACGCCCTGCGCCGCAACCAGGACCTGAAGATCCTGCTCTTCAACAACCGCATCTACGGCCTCACCAAGGGCCAGTTCTCGCCCACCACGCCCATGGGCCTCGAGAACAAGAGCGCTCCGCTCGGCACCATCGACCACCCGGTGCAGCCCCTGGCCCTGGCCCTGGCCAGCGAGGCCAGCTTTGTGGCCCGCACCGCAGACAATGACCCGGCCCACATGCGCCAGGTGCTGGCCCGGGCCGCCGAGCACCAGGGCTCGGCCTTCGTCGAGATCCTGCAGAACTGCGTCATCTTCTATGACAAGGCGCACGAGGACTATTACGGCACCAAGAACCGGCGCGAGCGATTGCTCTACCTGGAGGACGGCCAGCCCATGACCTGGGGCGCTGAGCAGAGCCAGGGCCTGGCCCTGGAGGATGGCGGCCTGAAGCCCGTGGCCGTGACCCCTGCCAACCGCGACCGCCTGCTGGTGCACCGCGAGGGCGACCCCAGCGGCATGCTGGCCTTCATGCTCTCGCGCATGGAGTACCCAGACTACCCGGTGCCCATGGGAGTGCTGCGCTGCGTGAAGCGGCCGCCCTACCATGCCCTGCTGGAGAACCAGGTGGCAGGGGCCAAGGCCAAGTACGGGGAGGGCGACCTGCAGGCCCTGCTCTCGGGCGGCCGCACCTGGAAAGTGGCTTAAAAAGTGCTTGTCCCTGGGCCTGCGGTTTTGTAAACTCCCTGCCTACACTTGCATGTGGCGGGGTAGCTCAGCTGGTTAGAGCAGTGGTATCATAAACCACGGGTCGGGGGTTCGAGTCCCTCCCCCGCTACCACAATACAAAGAAGGCCTTCCTGCGCGGGAAGGTCTTTTTTGCATCCAAGGCAGGGCGATGGGCTCTTTGGACATGTTGGCCCGCTTTGAGGCGGGGTTGGCGGCCTGCGCCCCCAAGCTCAAGGGACGGCGCCTGCTGGCAGCGGTGAGCGGCGGCGCGGATTCCATGGCCCTGCTGCTGCTGGCCAAGGCGGCAGAAGAGCGGCTGGGCTTTCGCCTCTGCGCGGCCAGCGTGGATCATGGCCTGCGCGGGGAGAGCTCGGCCAGGGATGTGGCGCTGGTGCGCAGGGTTTGCAAGGCCAAGGGCATCCCCTTCACGGCCCTCAAGCTGCGCCTGAAGGCCGGGCCGGGCATGGAGGCCCGCGCCCGCGAGGCCAGGCAGGCGGCCCTGGCTAGGGCGGCTGCCAAGCGCAAGGCGCAGTTCATCCTGCTGGGCCATCATGGCGGCGACCAGGCAGAGACCCTGCTCATGCACCTCTGCCGGGGCGCCGGGCTGGAGGGCCTGGCGGGCCTCAGACCCTGCGTGCGCCTGAAGGCTCATCCTGGTGTGGCCTGGCTCAGGCCCTTGCTCGGCTTTGCGCGGCCCGAGCTGGAAGCCTGGCTCAAGGCGCAGGGCCAGGCCTGGCGCGAGGACGCCAGCAACCAGGACACTAAGCTGCGCCGGAACCTCTTGCGCAAGAGGGCCCTGCCCCTGCTCGAACAGGCCTGGCCTGGCGCGGGCCAGCACATGGCCTCTGCGGCCCGGCTGCTGCAGGAGCATGCCGAGCTGATGCAGCAGCTGGCCCAGGCCTCGCTCAAGCAGGCGCGCAAAGGGCCGCGCAGCCTCATGCTCGATGGGCTGGCAGGCCTGCCGCCCCTGCTCAGGCGCCAGGCGCTGCGGCTGGCGGCGCAAGGCTGCCCGGGCCTGGAGAAGGGGCTGGACCAGGCCGCCACGGCCCGGCTGGAGCAGCTGGCAGACAAAGGCTTTGGCCAGGCGGATCTCTTGTCTGGGTGGCGCGCAGAGGCGGGCAAGGGCTTGCTTGGCTTCTCGCGCATTCCTGGCCGCAAGGCCAAACGCCCGGCACGGCGCTTGCGTTGACTTTATCTAATGCCTATGCTAATTTTCTTGGATTGAATAGAACCTCCACCGCGATTGCGACACACGAAACGCAAGGAGCCTTTACATGGGAAACCAGACAGTGCGCACCCTTTTAGGGTGGCTCATGATCGTCCTCGTCATCCTCTTCTTCATCAGCCGGCTGGACCATCTGGACAATGCCAGCAAGGAGAAGAAGCTGGTCTATAGCGAGTTCCTCGATGACTGCCAGCAGGGCAAGGTGGACGAGGTGGTGCTGGGCGCCAAGGAGAACGGCCTGGGCTATGACGTCAAGGGCTGGCTCAAGGGCCAGGACAAGGAGAAGGATGCTCCGGCCATCGACTTGATGGCGCCCATGGGCGACACCGGCCTCTTCACCATCCTGCGCGAGAGCCATGTCAAGGTGACCGCCAAGGTGACCGAGCCCACGCTCATGCAGACCATCGGCGGCTTGCTGGTCAACTTCGGCCCCTTCCTGCTGGTGGTGGTCTTCTTCTTCATCCTCATGAACCGCGCCAACTCCGGCGGCCCGGGCGGTGCGCTCAACTTTGGCAAGAGCCGCGCCAAGCTCTTGGTGGGCGGCCAGAGCAAGGTCACCTTCGCGGACGTGGCGGGCGTTGATGAGGCCAAGGAGGAGCTGTCTGAGATCATCGACTTCCTCAAGGACCCCGGCCGCTTCCAGAAGCTGGGCGGCAAGATCCCCAAGGGCGTGCTGCTCTTGGGGCCTCCCGGGACGGGCAAGACCCTGCTGGCGCGCGCGGTGGCGGGCGAGGCCGGGCGGCCCTTCTTCAGCATCTCGGGCTCTGACTTTGTGGAGATGTTCGTGGGCGTGGGTGCCAGCCGCGTGCGCGACCTCTTTGAGCAGGGCAAGAAGAACGCGCCCTGCATCATCTTCATCGACGAGATCGACGCGGTGGGCCGCCACCGCGGGGCCGGCCTGGGCGGTGGCCACGACGAGCGCGAGCAGACCCTGAACGCCCTGCTGGTCGAGATGGACGGCTTTGAGGCCAACAAGGGCGTGATCCTGGTGGCGGCCACCAACCGGCCCGATGTGCTGGACCCGGCCCTGACCCGCCCTGGCCGCTTTGACCGCCAAGTGGTCGTGGACCGGCCCGACATCAAGGGCCGCGAGGGCGTGCTCAAGGTGCACAGCAAGAACGTGGTGCTGGGACCGGATGTGGACCTGCAGGTGCTGGCGCGCGGCACGGCCGGCTTCTCTGGCGCTGACCTGGCCAACCTGATCAACGAGGGGGCCCTGCTGGCCGCCCGCCGCAACAAGAAGGCCGTGGGCATGAATGAGCTCAACGAGGCTGTCGAGCGCGTGTGGGGCGGCCCCCAGCGCCGCAGCCGCGTGATGAACGACATGGAGAAGAAGGTCATCGCCTACCATGAGAGCGGGCACGCCCTGGTGGCCCATTTGACCCCGGGCTGCAACCCGGTGCACAAGATCTCCATCATCCCGCGCGGCGTGGCTGCCCTGGGCTACACCATGCAGCTGCCCCTGGAGGACCGCTTCTTGGCGCGCCGCTCTGAGCTGGTGTCTGAGATCAAGAGCCTGCTGGGCGGCCGGGTCAGCGAGGAGATCGTCTTCAAGGATGTCTCCTCGGGCGCCAGCAACGACCTTGAGCGCGCCACCGCCATCGCCCATCGCATGGTCTGCGAATATGGCATGAGCGAGAAGCTGGGCCGCGTGACCTACGGCCGCAAGGACCGCGAGGTCTTCCTGGGCCGCGACATCATGCAGGACAAGAACTACAGCGAGAAGACCGCCCAGAGCATCGATTCAGAGGTGCGCGGCATCATCGAGCAATGCCATCGCGACGTGAAGGTGCTGCTGGTGAAGCACAAGGGCAAGCTGGATGTGCTGGCCAAGGAGCTGCTGGACAAGGAGCTCATCGAGGGCGACCAGATCGACATCCTGCTGGGCCTCAAGCCTGCGCCGGCGCCCAGCGCCCTGCCGGCATGAAGCGCCCGGCCCCGGCCAGGGTGGATGCGCCCAAGATAGAGCGCGCGGTGCGCAGCATCCTCGAGGCCGTGGGCGAGGACCCGGACCGCGAGGGCCTGCGCGAGACGCCCGCCCGCATCGCCCGCCTCTATGCCGAGGTCTTCAGCGGCCTGGGCCAAGACCCCAGGGATCAGCTCAAGATCTTCGCCGACGAGGAGCACGAGGAGCTGGTGCTGGTGAAGGACATCCCCTTTCACAGCATGTGCGAGCATCACCTTCTGCCATTCTTTGGCAAGGCCCATGTGGCCTACATCCCGCGCAAGGGGCGCTTGAGCGGGGTCAGCAAGCTGGCTCGCGTGGTGGAGGTCTGCTCGCGCCGGCCCCAGGTGCAGGAGCGCCTCACCAGCCAGGTGGCCGATGCCCTGATGCAGGGGCTCAAGCCGCATGGCGTGCTGGTGATGGTGGAGGCCGAGCACCTGTGCATGACCATGCGGGGCGTCCGCAAGCCGGGCAGCCTGATGGTGACCAGCGCCATCCGGGGGGCCTTCACCAAAGCGGCCACCCGGGCCGAGGTGATGGCCCTCATCAACAAGCATCCCTGACCTAAGGGCGGCCCAGGCCGCCCTTTTCTCTGCCTGATGGAGCCTCTTGAACGCTGCTTTTGAAGGCCTGGCCCGCAAGGCCCGCAGCCGCACGCTGGTGATGGGCATCTTGAATTTGACGCCGGACAGCTTCTTTGACGGCGGGCGCAACCAGGGCCTGCAGGCCGCGCTGGCCACAGCCAGGGCCATGGCCGCCGAGGGCGCCGATATCCTGGACCTGGGCGGCGAGAGCACCCGCCCCGGCGCGCCAGCGGTCTCATTGCAAGAGGAGCGCGCGCGCGTGCGGCCCCTGGCTGAGGCCCTGGCCAAGGAGCTTCCTGGCGTGGCCTGGAGCATCGACACCACCAAGCCGCAGATCGCCGCCATGGCCCTGGACCTGGGCGCCTGCCTGGTGAACGACCAGGACGCCTGCGCCGATGCGGGCATGGCGCGCCTGGTGGCTGAGCGGGGCTGCGGCATCTGCCTGATGCACCGGCTGGGCGCGGCCTCGGGCATGGCCGCCTCGCCCCAGGAGCAGAGCCATTACAGCCCCTTTGGCGTGGTGGCGGTGGTGGCCGACCATCTGCAGATGCGGGCCGCGGCCCTGGAGGCCCTGGGCGTGGAGCGGGCCGCCATCTGGCTGGACCCGGGCTTCGGCTTCAACAAGACCGTGGCCGAGAACTTCAGCCTGCTCAAGCACCAGCAGGCCTTTGCCAAGGGCGGCTATGGGGTGCTGGTGGGCACCAGCCGCAAGAGCAGCCTGGGCGCGGTGCTGGGCGGCCTGCCGGCAGGGGAGCGCCTGGAGGCCACCGCCGCCACCGTGGCCTCGGCCGTGCTGCAGGGCGCAGCCTGCGTGCGCGTGCATGATGTGAAGGCCATGGCCCGCGTGGCCAAGGTGGCCCAGGCCATCAGGGATGCGGATTAGGGATTTCAATATTCAGGGCGGGGTGGGCGAGCCCCTGCAGGGAGTGCGAGGGACCTCCCATAATGTGCTCCGCCCCCATCGGGGGCGGTTAAGAGGGGGGTATCGCAGCCCGAATGGGGCTTGCCTGCCCACAGCCCGAAGCAAAACCGGGGGTTGCCGTGAATCAGACCATCCAGATGATGCAGCAGCACAAGAGTGACCGCAGCTACACCGATCAGCCCGTGGACGAGGCCCAGCTGGACGCGCTGGTGCGCGCGGCCTACCAGGGCCCTACCAGCATCAACAGCCAGCAGGTCTCGCTGGTGGTGGTGCGCGACCCTGAGCGCCGCGCCAGGCTGGCTGAGATAGCCGGCGGCCAGCCCTGGGTGGCCAAGGCCCCGGTCTTCATCTGCGTGGTGGTGGACCTGCACAAGACCGCGCTGGGCCTCAAGAGCTGCGGGGTCGAGCAGCAGACCCACCTGAGCGTCGAGGGCCTGTTGGCGGGCGTGCTGGATGCCGGCATCACCCTGGGCAACCTGATGACCGCGGCCCGCAGCCTGGGCCTGGGCGTGGTGCCCATCGGCGGCATAAGGCGCGACCCCATGGCCGTGGTGGAGCTGCTCAAGCTCCCCAAGCTCTGCTTCCCGGTGAACGGCGTGTGCATCGGCCATGTGGACAAGCAGGCCCTGGTCAAGCCGCGCCTGCCCATCAGCACCTTCCGCCACGATGAGGCCTACAGCGACGCCGGGCTTGGCGCGGCCATCGCCGCCTATGATGCCCAGCTGATGGCCTTCTGGAAGGCCCAGGGCCGCGACAAGGGCCAGCCCTGGTCGGAGAGCGTTGCCGCGGCCTACAAGCAGGTCTACTACACCAAGGTCAAGGACGCTGTGATCAGCCAGGGATTCACCCTGGAGAAATAGCCTCCCCCACTCCACAGGATTCATGCGCAAACTCTTTGGGACCGACGGCATCCGCGGGCTGGCCAACGCCGGCGATGTGACCCCTGAGGTGGCCTTCAGGCTGGGCCGCGCTGGCGCCTGCTTCTTCAAGAGCCGCCACAAGACCCCCAGCATCGTGGTGGGCCGCGACACGAGGCTCTCTGGCGACATGCTGGAGGGCGCGCTGGTGGCCGGCATCTCGAGCATGGGCGTCAATGTGCTGCGCGTGGGCGTCATGCCCACCCCGGCCATCGCTTGGCTGACCGCCCGCTACCAGGCTGACGCCGGGGTGGTCATCTCGGCCAGCCACAACAGCTTCGAGGACAATGGCATCAAGTTCTTCAGCCCCCTGGGCGAGAAGCTCTCGGACGAGACCGAGGCCAAGATCGAGGCGCTCTACTTTGGCGCCAAGGTGGACGCCGAGCGCCCCACGGCCGAGGGGGTGGGCCGCGTGCTGGAGGAGCCCGGTGCGCTCAGCGAGTACTGCGGCTTCGCCCGCCGCACGGTGCCCGAGCACCTGAACCTGCGCAACATGCACATTGTGGTCGATTGCGGCCATGGCGCCACCTACCTGAGCACCCCCGAGGTGCTGCGGCGGCTGGGCGCCCGGGTGACGGTGCTCAACGACCAGCCCGATGGCCGCAACATCAACGCCAACTGCGGCAGCACCTTTCCGCAGGCCATGCAAGAGGCGGTGGTGCGCCTGGGCGCCGACTGCGGCCTGGCCCATGACGGCGACGGCGACCGCGTGCTGATGGCCGACGAGAGCGGCACGCTGGTGGATGGCGACCGCATGCTCGGCCTCTACGCGATCCACCGCAAGCAGCAGGGCAAGCTGCCCAAGGACACGGTGGTGGCCACGGTGATGAGCAACCTGGGGTTCGAGCAGGCCATGGAGAAGGCCGGCATCACCTTGCTGCGCGCCCAGGTGGGCGACCGCTACGTGCTGGAGCTGATGAAGAAGAGCGGGAGCATGCTCGGCGGCGAGCAGAGCGGCCACATCATCTTCCGACGCCACCAGCCCACCGGTGATGGGCTCATCACCGCCCTGCAGATGCTGCGCGTGATCAAGGAGAGCGGCAAGCCCCTGGCCGAGCTGGCCGGCTTCATGACCGAAGCCCCGCAGATACTGGTCAATGTCAAGCTGGCCAAGAAGAAGGACATCAAGTCTGTGAAGCCGCTGGCTGCAGAGATGGCCCGAGTGGAGAAGCTCTTGGGCAAGCAGGGCCGCCTGCTGGTGCGCTGGAGCGGCACCGAGCCCAAGCTGCGCATCATGATCGAGGGCCAGAGCATGGCCGAGATCGAGGCCCTGGCTGGCCGCCTGGCCGAGCTGGCCAAGAAGCACATCAAGTAAGCCGGCAACCGGAGGATCCCGTGAGTCCTGAGCTGAATTTCGAGATAAGCGCCATCTCTGGTTTTTGTGCTGAGCATCACATCGCGTGTTTGGCGCTCTTTGGCTCGGCGGTGAAGGGCGCTTTGCGGCCGGACAGCGATGTGGATGTGCTGGTGGAATTTGAGCCGGGGCAGACCCCGGGCTATCTGGGCATGGCTCGCCTGGCGCGCTTGCTCTCCAGCCTGGTGGGTGGCCGGCCTGTGGACCTGCGCACCCCGCAGGAGCTGAGCCCCTATTTCAAGGATGAGGTGCTGGCGACTTGCGAGGTCCGGTATGTTAGGCAATAATTTAATTTATTTGACGTTGTTTTATTCTAGTGTGTCTTTAAATGGCGGCTCCGGGAGTGCAGATGATATCGAGAATTGAAGCATTGAATTATAAAGCGCTTCGGTTTGTTCAACAAGATATCAGTCGCTTCCAAATTATGGTTGGACCAAATGCAAGTGGGAAATCGACTTTCTTAGATGTTGTATCTTTTCTTGGAGATATGGTCCAAATAGGGTTACTGGGAGCAATTGAAGGTGATGCAAAATTGGGCGTTGCCGGGCGTGCTCCTGATGCGAAGCATTTGACTTGGATGCGGAATGTGGAAAGATTTGAATTGGCAGTAGAATTTGGGGTGCCTAAAGATTTAGTTAAAGGCAATTACACTTGTTGCCGCTATGAGGTGGCGATTGAGGTGCTTGAAGAACCCCGGTTGGTTTCTGAAAATTTGTTTTTAAAGCCTTTGGTTTTAAGGGGTGGCACGCCTGCAAGAGAGCAAGACACATTATTCCCGCGCTTAATTGAAGCCCCGGAAAGCATTGTTATTGCTCCTAGGAAACTGGCTCCAGTTGGTTGGAAAAAAGTAATAGGGCGTGGCGAAGATCCGATGAATGTAATTTTCAATTCTGAAACAACTGGTTGGAAAGGACCTTTTAGATTAGGGGTCACAAAATCTGCACTTGCAAATTTGACGGAAGACGAGGGACGTTTTCCTGTTGCAACTTGGATGAAGAGGGAATTAGCGGAAGGAGTTCAAAAAATTTCATTGTCTGGAGAAGCTATGAGGAAGCCAAGCGCTCCAGGTCGTTCACGAGGGTATCTGCCTGATGGATCAAATTTACCTTGGGTAGTTGCTGCGCTAGAGCGAGATCATCCGAAGCGTTTTCAGGCTTGGATCGAACATGTGCGGGAGGCTTTACCGGATCTTCGGAATATCATTACTAGAGAACGCGAGGATGATAGGCACCGATATTTAGTGCTTCAATATATAACTGGGCTTGAAGCGCCTTCGTGGCTTGTTTCCGATGGTACTTTAAGGCTTCTGGCGCTGACGTTATTGGCTTATATTCCGGAATTACAAGGGACCCTTCTTGTTGAAGAGCCGGAAAACGGGATACACCCGAAGGCTGTTGAGGTTGTTCAACAAGCTCTTTCGTCTATTTATGATGCTCAGATATTGTGCGCGACTCATTCGCCGGTTGTTGTTAGCATGGCTGAACCGCATGACATCCTTTGTTTCGCAAGAGATGAAAATGGAGCAACTGATATAGTGCCGGGAAATGAACACCCTGCTTTGCGACAATGGCGCGGGGAAGTGGATCTGGGGACCCTATTTGCAAGTGGGGTTATTGGATGAAAGATTTAATTGTTCTAGTGGCTGATGCAAACATGAAGGCAACCTTCATTGAGTTGCTTAAGAGAGATAGATCTCTTGGGATTCGGAAGGTTAGCGTGGATGTATTTGCGCACTCGAGAAGGGATCCGGGTGTGTACAGAGAGGCTTGCCATTTCCTGCAGCCTCTTCGTTCTCAGTATCAAAGGGCGTTGGCAGTGCTGGACTGCGCGTGGGCTGGCGCACCAGAGGGTGGGGACCCCCAATTACTTGAAACTGAAATTCGCTCTTCCTATTCGCGGATTGGAATCGGCGGGTGGGCAGAAGTGGTAGCCATTGATCCAGAATTGGAGGCATGGGTTTGGAGTATTTCTCCGCATGTTGAAAGTGCACTTGGTTGGTATGGCCGTAATCCGGATTTGCGTACTTGGTTATCGATGCAGAGTTATTTATCTCCGGGCCATCTTAAACCGAATGATCCCAAGTTGGCGCTTGAGAAAGCCCTGAAAGAAGTTAAGAGGCCGCGAACTTCTTCGATTTTTTCACAATTAGCACGAACGGTTGGGTTTGACCATTGTCAGGATTCTTCTTTTTTAAGGCTGAAGAGAATTTTGCAGAATTGGTTTCTCTCGGGTGATTTAGTCTCTGAGAATTAGTGGCTACTTGATTTATTGTGTTTTAAATCTTCGGGAGATTTCATGCCCCATCTTTGCGTCAACATCGACCATGTGGCCACCCTGCGCCAGGTGCGGCGCGAGAAGTACCCGGACCCGGTGCTGGCCGCGGCGCTGGCGGAGAAGGCCGGCGCCATAGGCATCACCGTGCACCTGCGCGAGGATAGGCGCCACATCCAGGACGCGGACGTGCTGCGCCTGCGCAAGACCGTGAAGGGCAAGCTCAACCTTGAGATGGCGGCCAGCCCTGAGATCATCAAGTTCGCGCTCAAGCTGGGGCCGGACGAAGCCACCCTGGTGCCGGAGAAGCGCCAAGAGCTGACCACTGAGGGCGGCTTGGATGTGGCCGGCCAGAAGGCCAAGATCGCCCGCGCGGTGTGGGCCCTGCGCGAGGCGGGCATCGTGGTGAGCCTGTTCATCGGGCACCAGGAAGCCCAAGTGGGCGCGGCCGCGGCCGTGGGCGCGGATCTCATCGAGCTGCACACGGGCGGTTATGCCAACGCCTTTGAGAAGGGCGGGGCCAAGGCAGCGGCCAAGGAATTGAAGGCCTTGAGGGCGGCGGCGGCCCTGGCCATCCGCTTGGGCCTGGGACTCAATGCCGGGCATGGCCTCACCTACCAGAACGTGCGCCCCATTGCCAGGTTGGAAGGCCTGCAAGACCTCAACATAGGCCACAACATCGTGGCCCGGGCGGTGCTGGTGGGCATGGAGCAGGCGGTGCGCGAGATGGCCGCCTGCATGGCGGGCAAGCCACAATAACCATCGAAATAATCCTTGAAATCCTATAAAATAGGCCGGTTCCGGGGCATGCCCCGGGCCGGCCTATCCTATTTTCAGCCCCCAGTGCGAAGGGAATCATGAAGAGCCAAGAGCTGCGCCAAGCCTACCTCGATTTCTTCAAGGGCCACGGCCACACCGTGCGCCCCTCCAGTAGCCTCATCCCTGATGACCCCGGCCTGCTCTTCACCGTGGCCGGCATGGTGCCCTTCAAGCCCATGTTCCTGGGCCAGGTGAAGCTGGAATACACCCGCGCGGCCAGCTGCCAGAAGTGCATCCGCACCAACGACATAGAGAACGTGGGCCGCACCCGGCGCCACCACACCTTCTTCGAGATGCTGGGCAACTTCAGCTTCGGCGACTACTTCAAGGCCGAGGCCATCCCCTGGGCCTGGGAATTTCTGGTGAGCCCCAAGTGGATGGGCCTGGACAAGGACAAGCTCTGGGTCAGCGTGTACACGGACGATGACGAGGCCATCGCCATCTGGAAGAAGCAGGGCGTGCCCGAGGCCCGCATCGTGCGCATGGGCGCGGATAGCAACTTCTGGACCATGGGGCCCACCGGCCCCTGCGGCCCCTGCAGCGAGATCTACTATGATTTTGGGCCCGCGGCCGACCCGCGGGTGAAGGAAGGGGACCTGGACAACGGCGGCAACCGCTATGTGGAGATCTGGAACAACGTCTTCACCCAGTTTGACAAGCAGATGGATGGAAGCCTGGTGCCGCTGCCCAAGAAGAACATCGACACCGGCATGGGCCTGGAGCGCTTGGCTGCGGTGAAGCAGGGCGTGTGGAGCAACTTCGACACTGACCTCTTCAAGCCCCTCATCCAGCTGGCCAGCGACAAGGCCGGCCTGGCCTATGGCAAGGATGAGGCCCGCGACCTGTCCATGCGCGTGATCGCCGAGCATGCCCGCGCTTGCGCCTTCCTCATCGCCGATGGGGTGCAGGCCAGCAACGAGGGCCGCGGCTATGTGCTGCGCCGCATCCTGCGCCGGGCCCTGCGCCATGGCCGCCTGCTCGGCATCCAGGGCCTGTTCTTGAGCGAGACCGTGGACACGGTGGCCTCCATCATGGGCTCGGCCTACCCGGACCTCAAGGAGCGCGCGGGGGCGGTCAAGGCCAGCATCAAGGCCGAGGAGGAGCGCTTCCTGAAGACCTTGGATTCCGGCCTGGCCCTGCTCAAGGACCTGCTGCCGCAGGCCAAGGCCAAGGGCCACTTGAGCGGCGAAGAGGCCTTCAAGCTCTATGACACCTATGGCTTCCCGCTGGAGCTGACAGAGGAGCTGGCTGCGGAGCAGGGGCTGAAGGTGGACGAGCAGGCCTTTGCCGCGGCCATGCAGGCCCAGCGCGAGCGCGCTCGCGCGGCCCGCGAGCACGGCGGCCACGGCGAGGACCCGGTCTACGGCAAGCTGGCCATCCAGGGCCTCAAGACCCGCTTCGTGGGCTACGGGCAGCTGGAAGCCCAGGCCAGCATCACCGCCCTGGTGGGCGAGGGCGAGAGCCTAGAGCTGGTGCTGGACGCCACCCCGTTCTACGCCGAGAGCGGCGGCCAGGCCGGCGACACGGGCAGCCTGAGCGGCGAGGGCTTCGAGGCCCAGGTGACGGCCACGCTCAAGCGCGCGGGCGGCGATGTCTTCGCCCACCGCGCCAAGGTGCTCAAGGGCCAGGCCAAGCCGGGGCTCAAGCTCACGGCCAAGGTGGATGCGGAGAAGCGCCGCGCCACCGAGAGGCATCACAGCGCCACCCACCTGCTGCAGGCGGCCCTGCGCCATGTCTTGGGCAGCCACGTGGAGCAGAGCGGCTCGGCGGTGGATTCCGAGCGGCTGCGCTTTGACTTCAGCCATCCCCAGGCTGTCACCCTCGAGGAGCGCGAGCATGTGGAGCGCTGGGTCAATGCCCGGCTCTGGGAGAACGCCAAGGCCGACATCCGCGTGATGGGCATCGCGGAGGCCAAGAAGGCAGGGGCCATGGCCCTGTTCGGCGAGAAGTATGGCGACGAGGTGCGCGTGGTGCGCTTCGGCGATTTCAGCCAGGAGCTCTGCGGCGGCACGCATGTGGCGGCCACCGGCGAGATCGGCCTCTTCAAGATCGTCGCCGAGAGCTCGGTCAGCTCGGGCATACGCCGCATCGAGGCGGTGGCGGGCGCTGCTGCCTACGAGTCATTCAAGGCCGAGCAGGCCCTGCTTCATTCGGCTGCCAGCGCGGTCAAGTCATCAGCGCTCGAGCTGCCAGCGCGGGTTGAGAAGCTCTTGGAGCGCGAGCGCGAGCTGCTGAAAGAGGTCAAGAAGCTGAAGTCCCAGGGCGGCGGCGCAGGCGCTGGCGACCTGCTGGCTGGCGCGGTGGATGCCAAGGGCGTGAAGCTGGTGGCCGCCGTGGTGGCGGACGCCAGCCCGGATGACCTGAAGGCCCTGGGCGACCAGCTCAAGGACAAGCTGGGCTCGGGCGTGGTGCTGCTGGGGTCGGCGGTGGACGACAAGGTGACCCTGGTGGCCATGGTGACCAAGGACCTGGTGGCCAAGGTCTCGGCCGGCAAGCTGGTGGCTGAGCTGGCCCCCATGGTGGGCGGCAAGGGGGGCGGAAAGCCCGAGATGGCCCAGGCTGGGGGCAAGGATGTGGCGAAGCTCGCCGAGGCAGTGGCTGCGGCCAAGGCTGCGGTAGAAAAGATGGTGGGCTGAGGTGGAGCGCCTGATGGCCATCGACCTGGGGGAGCGCCGCATCGGCCTGGCCTATGCGGACCCGGGCGGCACCTTCGCCCTGCCCGCGGGCTTCCTGCTGGTGCATTCGGAGGAGGACGCCACCACCCAGCTGGCTGAGCTCATCGCCGAGGAGAATGTGACCGAGGTGGTGGTGGGCCTGCCCTTCAACATGGATGGCAGCGAGAGCGCCGGGGTCAAGAAGGTGAAGGTGCTGCTTCAGATGCTGCAGGACAAGCTGCCCAAGCCGGTGCTCTTCCATCCCTGGGATGAGAGGCTCACCAGCCATCAGGCCCAGGGCCTGCTGGTCGAGGCCGAGCTCAAGCATTCCGGCAAGCGCCGACGGGGCCGCATCGACGCGGTGGCGGCCTCGCTGATCCTTCAATCCTTCCTCGACACCCGGGTGACGGACCGCAACACCATCCGCCGCGCCGGGCTGAGCCTCTGATGCGAAAAGCGCTGCTCATCCTCCTGCTGCTGGCCCTGGGCTCAGCCCTGGCCGCCATGCCCGATGTCCCTGGGGACACCGCCGAAAGCCGCGTCTTCTCTGTGCCGCTGGGCGCCGGAACTGGCCGCATCGCCCGCGACCTGAAGGCCCAGGGCTTCATCCTCAGCGAGGCGCTCTTCAAGGTCGAGGTGCTCTTGAGCGGCAATCGCGGTCATCTCAAGGCCGGCGAGTATGAGATCCCCGAGGGCTCCTGGAGCTGGGGCATCCTCAGCATCTTGAGCAGCGGCAAGTCCATGACCCATCCTTTCACCGTCCCCGAGGGCTTCAGCACTGGCCAGGTGGCCGCCCTGCTGCAGGCCAAGGGACTGGCCGATGCCGCCAAGTTCCTGGCCCTGGCGCGCAGCCCTGAGGAGGCCCGCAAGCTCAGCGTCAGCGCCGCGAGCCTGGAGGGCTATCTCTTCCCGGACACCTACCAGATCCCCCGCGGCTTCGGAGAATCGCGCATCCTGGCGCTGATGGCGGCCCGCTTTCGCGAGCGGGTGCCCGCAGGCCTGCTGGAGAAGGGGAGGGCCCGAGGCCTCAGCGCGCATCAGGTGCTGACGCTCGCATCCATCGTTGAGCGCGAGGCGCGTGCGGATGCGGAGCGGGCCAAGGTGGCTTCGGTCTTCATCAACCGCCTGGCCCAGGGCCAGCGCCTGGAGAGCTGCGCCACCGTGCGCTACGCCACAGGCAAGTTCACAGGCCCGGTGCTGGATGAGGACCTGCATTTCCACTCCCCCTACAACACCTACCGCCACAAGGGCCTGCCGCCAGGGCCCATCTGCTCGCCGGGCCTCAAATCCATCCAGGCGGCGGCTGAGCCCGCGCAGACGGACTATCTCTTCTTTGTGGTCGCCGGGAACGGCGAGCATGTGTTCAGCCGGACCTTTGAGGAGCACAAGCAGGCCAAGTTCCGATACAAAGCCAAGGTCCGGGCAGGTGTCATCGAGGAATGAACAGGCCTCCACGCGGGTTGTGATGAGCCAAAGGTCCCCCCATAGCCGGCTGCTGCCGGCCCTGCTGCTCAGCCTGGCCCTGGCCACGCCCGCGCTTCTGCGCGCCGATTCAGCCACGGCCTGGCTCTCGCCCAATCAGGCCGTGGCCGGCGATGCTGCCAGCTTCAGCTTCTTGGCCTACCCCAGCGCTGGCTCTTCGGTGCAGTCATTGGCCCTCACCTTCTCGGCCTCTGACACCCTCTTGAGCGCTGGCTGCCCCAACCTGGCCGGCGTGGTGGTGGATGTGTATGGCGACAGCCTCTATGCCACCCTGCCCGCCCCCTTGACCTCTGACAGCAGCCCCAACTACATACAGATCACCCTCAGCGCCCAAATGGCCGCCTCAGAGACCCTGGGCGGCTTCTTGAATGGCGATGCCGGGAGCCCTCTGGCTGCGGCGCCGGGCGCAGACTTCCAGGTGCTGGTGAGCTCGCCCACCCCCACTTCCAGCGCCACCCCCAGCATCAGCCCCACCAGCACGCCCTCGCCCTGCGCGACCAGCACCCTGGAGGACACAGAGACCAGCACTATTTCCCCCAGCCCCACCAGCAGCAGCACCCGCACCCACTGGCCCACCCGCACCTTCAGCGACACGCCGACCTACACTCAGACACCCACCAGCACTGAAACGCCGCAGGACACTGCCACGCAGACTGCCACCAGCACTGAGAGCCCCACCTTCACCTGCACCGGGACGCCCACCAGCAGCTCCACTGAGACGCCGACCTCCAGCGTGACGCCAACCTTCACCAGCACCTGCACCCGCACCCACTGGCCCACCCGCACCTTCAGTGACACGCCGACCTTCACTCAGACATCCACCAGCACAGCCACCAGCAGCATCACGCCCACGCTCACTGATTCGCCGACTTGCAGCGTGACGCCGACATTCACCTCCAGCGAGACGCCCAGCTCCACTGAGACCCCCACCAGCACTGAGACGCCCACCAGCACTGAGAGCCCCACCTTCACCTGCACCGGGACGCCCACCAGCAGCTCCACTGAGACGCCGACATCCAGCGTGACGCCAACCTTCACCAGCACCTGCACCCGCACCCACTGGCCCACCCGCACCTTCAGTGACACGCCGACCTTCACTCAGACATCCACCAGCACAGCCACCAGCAGCATCTCGCCCACGCTCACAGATTCGCCGACTTGCAGCGTGACGCCGACATTCACCTCCAGCGAGACGCCCAGCTCCACTGAGACCCCCACCAGCACTGAGACACCCACCAGCACTGAGACCTCCACCAGCACTTGCACCGACACGCCTACCAGCAGCAGCACCGATACGCCGACCTATACCTCAACCGACACGCCCACTTGCACTGACACGCCGAGCTTTAGCGTGACGCCGACTTATACCTCGACCGATACGCCCACCTTCACAGAGACGCCGAGCTCTAGCGTGACGCCGACCTATACCTCGACCGACACGCCCAGCTTCACCGATACGCCGAGCTCTAGCGTGACGCCGACCTATACCTCAACTGACACGCCCACTTGCACTGACACGCCAAGCTCTAGCGTGACGCCGACCTATACCTCAACTGACACGCCCACTTGCACTGACACGCCGAGCTCTAGCGTGACGCCGACCTATACCTCGACCGACACGCCCACCTCCACTGACACGCCGAGCTCTAGCGTGACGCCGACCTATACCTTAACTGACACGCCCACCTCCACTGACACGCCGAGCTCTAGCGTGACGCCGACCCACACCTCAACCGACACGCCCACCTCCACTGGCACTCCGACCCCTAGCGTGACGCCGACCTACACCAGCACTTGCACCATCACACACTGGCCCACGCGCACATTCAGCGACACGCCGACCTTCACGGTCACGCCCACTGTCACGGCGACGCCCACCCATACCTCCACCGCGACGCCTAGCAGCTCTGAGACTCCCACCTTCACAAGCACCGATACGCCCACCAGCAGCTCAACGATCACGCCCACCAGCACGGCCACGGCCACGGCCAGCATCACCCCCAGCGCCACGGCCAGCTCGACCCCTGGCGCGCTGGGCCTGCTGTCGCCATCGGGCATCACGCAGGGCGCATCGCAGCCCTTCAGCTTCTTGCTCACCTTGAACACCGCCACCCTGGTGGACAGCTTCACCTTGACCCTGCCCGCCAGCGCCCTGGGGTTGATCGGGACTGCGGGATTCGCGCCAAATGTCCCGGGAGCGAGCGTGGCGGTCGCGGGCAGCAGCCTCCTCATCAGCTTCAGCTCCCCCCTGAACAGCGACAGCACCCCCAATTTCGTGGTGGTCACCTTCACCGCAGAGGGCCTGTCTGCAGGCCCTGCCAGCTGGGGGGCTTACTTGAATGGCCAGCCCAGCTACCAGGTGCAGGCTGTGGGCAGCGGGCTGATCGCGGTGTTCACGCCCCCCTTCACGGCCACGCCCACCTTCACTCCCACTGCCACGGCTTCGCCCAGCAGCACGGCCACTCCCACCTTCAGCAGCACGGCCACGCCCACCCAAACCTCCAGCAGCACACCCACCTCGTCCTCCACGGCCAGCCCCACCCAGACCTCCACGAGCACGCCCACCTTCAGTTCAACAGCCACGCCGACCCAGAGCTCCACGGCAACCCCCACCTCAAGCTCTACGGCCACGCCCACCCACACCAGCACGGCCACGCCCACCTTCAGCGCCACAGTGACCCCCACCAGCAGCAGCACAGCGACGCCCAGCGCCACCCCCACTGCCACCAGCAGCAAGACCCCCACGGCCACGCCCACAGTGACTCCCAGCTCCACGGCCACACCCTTGCCCTACTCCCGCCTGCTCCTGCTCCTGCCCGGCGAATCCTATGACCCTAGCGCAGCCAACCTGGTGAGCGGCGCGCCCCTGCCCTATCAAGCAGGAGACCCCATCACCCTCACTGCGCAGGCCCTTGATGCGAACGGCCGCATCCCGCAGGTCCTGCCCAGCGGGGCGCTGGCGCTCTCGGCCACAGACCCTCAGGCGCAATGCGCCCCGGGCCTGATGGCTGCCGGCATGGCCAGCATCTACCCGGTGCGGGCCTTTGAGGTGGGCAGCAGCGTGCGCTTCACCGCCGCCGACGCGGCGCACGGCGTGGCCTCCGCGCCATCAGACGCCCTGCTGGTCTCCGCGCCCAGCGGCGGCTCGCCCAGCCTGCTCAAGCTCACCCTGCGCTCATTGGCGCCTGTGGCCGCGGCCCAAGGCGAGGCCGGGGTCCCCATGCTGGGCCTGAGCTTCGCCGATCCCAACGCCAGCGGCGGCTTCATCCTGCAGGGCATCAGCCTCACTGCCCTGGATGCCCAGGGCTTGCCCTTGAGCGGCGTGCTGGCCAGCGCCGCGGCAAGCGGCCCTTCTGGCAGCCTGGGCAGCATGGCTGCCAGCGGGGCCACCATCTATGTGCCGCTGGCTGGCTCCGGCTGCAGCCTGGGTGGCGGCGAGGGCCGCGACCTGAGCATCACTGCCAGCCTGGCGGTCTCCAGCGCGGCTGCCTTCAAGCTGCAGCTCAGCGCGGTGGTGGCGCAGAACGCAGACCCTTCGGCCAGCGTTGGCTTGCTGTGCCTGCCCGTCAGCTTGCCCTACGATTCAGGGCTGGTGTCGTTGAGGCCACAGGACCCTGGGCGCAGCCTGCGCTACTATCCCAACCCCTACCACCCCGGGCATGGCAGCCTGAGCCTTGAGTTCGCTGTTGCCACTGCCAGCGCCTATGCCGTGCGCATCTACACCCTGCAGGGCGAGCCTGTGCGCAGCCTGGCCACAGGCACGGCCGAGCCCGGCTCGCTGCAACGCCTGGCTTGGGATGGCAGGAACGGGGCAGGGAACCTGGTCAACAGCGGCGTGTATGTGGCGGTCATCCAGGTGGGCGGCCAGACCCTGACCGCGCGCATCGCGGTGCTCAAATGACGGCGCGCTCGCAGACCCTCGCCCTGCTCGCCCTGTCCGCCCTGCTGGCTGCTCTCCCTCTGGCTGCGGCGGATGATGCTGGCACCAGCGACCCCTTTGCCATCAGCCTCTTCCCCCGCGATGTGGCGCTGGGCAGGGCCATGGCAGCAGATGGCCTGGGCTATTCAGGGATGGAATCGAACCCGGCCCTGCTGGACAGCCAGCCCGGCGCTCAGCTGGGCCTGGCCCAGGCGCCCGGGCCCTTCGGCGCCTCGGTCAGCTCCTTGGGCTTGGCTTGGCCCACGCTGCATTGGGGCGGGCTTGGCCTGGCGGGCCATTGGACCAGCTTGGATGGCTTGCAGGGCAGCAATGAGCAGGGCCAGCCCACGGGCAGCTTGAGCTACAGCCAATGGCAGGCTGGCCTGGGCTGGGGCCATGACCTGGGAGGCGGCCTCTCCGCAGGCCTGGCGGGCCGCTGGATGGGCGAATCCCTGGCCGGCAGCTCTGGCCAGGCCGCGGCCATGGACCTGGGCCTGGCTTGGCAGGCTCGCCGCATCCTCGATGGCTTGCAGCTGGGCCTGGTCTCGCATGGCTTGCTGGGCACCAGCCTGCAGCTGGGTCCTGGGCCTGCGGACATGCAGGGGCCGGACTGGCGCCTGGGCGCGGCCTGGGCGCGGAGCCTCTGGCAGGGCAGCACGGAGCTGCGCCTGCTCGCGCAGGCGAGCAAGCCGGCTTGGCAGCAGATGGCCTGGGGCTTGGGCATCGAGGTGGGCATCTTGCAGCATTTGGACCTTCGCGCGGGCTTGAGGCCCGAGGGCCTGGCCGCGGGCGTGGGCCTGAAGGTGCTGGGCGTTGGCGCGGATTATGCCTGGGAGGATGGGCCGCTGGGCGGCCTGAGCCGATTCGGGCTGAGCCTCGACCTCGGCATGCCCATCGCCCAGGCCCGCGCCGATGCCGCTGCCGAGGAGCGCAAGGCGATGGATGCCAGCGTGCAGCCGCTGCTGGATGCCGCGCGCGAGGACGCCCTGCGCCTCTCAGCCGTGGACACGGCTCGCGCCCTCAAGGATGAGCGCTTCAAGGCCCTCACCTATGCCCAGGGGCTGGAGGCCTTCAATGACGGGCGCATGGCGGATGCGCGGGCGGCCTTTGAGGCGGTGCAAAAGGCCGACCCCAGCTATCTCAAGGTGGATGACTACATGCAGCGCTTGGCGGGCATCTTCCGCCAGCAGTCCGGGCGCAAGGCTCGCAGCAGCGAGCTTCAGGGTCAGGCCCTTGAGAGCTATCGACAGGGCGTGGCGCTCTTCCTCAAGGGCAGGTATCAGGATGCCATCGACACCTGGTCCGGCATCCTCGAGAGGCATCCCGACCAGCCGCTGGTCCTCCGCAACATCGAGGAGGCCCGCCGCCGGCTGGACATCCAGGAGAAGAAGCCATGAGCCGCCGCGGCGTGTGGCTCGAGGGCCGGCCCCTGGAGCAGGATGAGATCATCATCGACAGCGATGAGAAGAACCTCTCGCACATCCGCGACCTGGTGCAGCACTGGGCCCAGCAGGCTGACTTCTCGCGCCAGCAGGTATACAACCTCTGCCTGGCGGTGGACGAGGCCGCCACCAACATCATGCGCTACGCCTACCAGCGGGGGCCGGGCAAGATCCGCTTGAGCGTCATCCGCACCACCCGCTATCTGCGCGTGGAGCTGGTGGACCAGGGCAGCTCCTTCGATTGGCATGCGCAGAGGACCCCGGACCTGAACCAGTATGTCGCGACGCGGCGCAAGGGCGGCCTGGGCATCTGGTTCATCCGCCGCATGACCGATGCCTCCCGCTACACTGCTCAGCCGGACGGCAACCACCTGGTGCTGTGGAAGCGCCTGCCCCGCCAGGCTGGGGTGTGGATCCACCTGCCGGCCTGGCTGGGCGGGGCTGGCTCCAAGACCGTCAGCATGCGCGACATGTTCATCTTCAGGGCCACCCTGCTGATGGCCTTCATCATCGCGCTGGTCTTCGGCTATGGCACGGTGATCCAGCGCAACAGCCTTGAGGCCCGCTACATGGAGAGCGCCAAGAGCGCGGCGCAGAACCTGGCAGCCTCCAGCTTGGACCGCCTCTACAAGCGAGAGGACCTGCTGCTCACCAGCCTGGTCAGCGATGTGCTGGCCCATGATGAGTCGCTGGCCTATGCCCTGGTGGTCGATGACCGGGGGGTGATCCTGGGCCATGGCGACCTGGGCAAGGTGTTCACCCGCTATCAGGCCCCGCCCGGCGTCGCCCGGTCGGGCTCGCGGCCCCTGGTGATACCTTGGCAGGACCCGCAGATGGGCCAGGTCTATGACATCGGGGTGGCCATCCTGGACGGCAATCGGCGCTTCGGCGAGGTGCACATCGGCCTGCGCGAATCGGTGATCCATCAGGCAGTGCAGGACCAGCAGGTGCACTTGGCCATGCTGGGCCTGGTGGTGCTGGCCGTTGGCGTGGCCGGCTCATGGCTGCTCATCAAGATCATCATCTCGCCCATGCGCGTGCTCACCGAGGGCGTGGTGGCCATCGGCGAGGGCAAGCTCGACCACCGCATCAATCTGACCGGCACCGATGAGTTCGGGCGCATCGCTGCGGCCTTCAATGAGATGACCGGCAGCCTAACCCGGGCGCAGCAGGGCAAGATCGAGCAGGAGGCCATGAAGAAGGAGCTGGAAGTGGCCAAGGAGATCCAGCGCACGCTGCTCCCGCGCGAGATGCCCGTCCTGGAGGGCTATGACCTGGGCGACTACTACCTGGCGGCCAAGGATGTGGGCGGCGACTATTACGACTTCATCCAGGTGGACCGCAAGCACATGGGCATCTGCGTGGCCGATGTCTCGGGCAAGGGCGTGCCAGGGTCGCTGGTGATGACCATGATCCGCACCTCGCTTCGCGGCGAGGCCCGCAACAACTTGAGCCCCGCCAAGGTGCTGGGCTTGGTCAACGAGTTCGTGATGGATGACATGAAGAAGGGGATGTTCGTCACCCTCTTCTATCTGGTGCTGGATGCCCACAAGCGCGAGATCCGCTATGCCTGCGCTGGCCATGACCCCCTGGTGCTCTACCGGGCCGCCACCCAGAAGACCTATCTGCTGAAGCCTCGCGGCTTCCCGCTCGGCATCCAGCTCTCTGACCGCGGGCAGTTCGCGCGCAGCCTCACCGAGGAGAAGGTCCATCTCTCAAAGGGCGACATCCTGGTGGCCTACACGGACGGCATCATCGAGGCCATGAACGACCGGCGCGAGCAGTTCGGGATGGACCGCTTCTTGTCCCTGGTGCGGCAGAACCATGCTCTGACAGCCAAGGAGTTCGTGCAGAAGGTGAAGGAGGCGGTGGCTGCCTTCACCGGCGAGGCGCCCCAGTTCGACGACATCACCCTGGTGGCCATCAAGGAGGGCTTGAGCGAGATGGAGATGCGGCGCTCCATCCTTGAAGGGCTCACCGACCTGATCGAGCGCAAGAAGATGAGCGTTGCCGAGGCTTGCCGCCGCCACAACGTGACCCCTGCCGCCTGGCGCTATTTCAAGGGCCAGCGCAAGCGCCTGGGACGGGCTCGCGCCCTGAAGGGGCAGCGCGTGGTGAGGGAGGAGCTGCACTTGGTGAGCCTCGAGGAGCGGGAGATGATCTACCCCCTGCTGGCCAAGCACCCCAGCTGGGATGCCCACAGGATCGCTGGGGAGCTGATGAAGCTGAGCCAGGGCTCTGTGCGCCTAGAGCCGGCGGTCATCGCCGATGACCTGGCCCGGCTCAAGCTGGACACGCCAGAGAGGCGCGAGCGCTTTGCCCACCGCCACCGGCCCTTAGCCGAGCCCGCGCCCGCGCTGATCGCGCCTGCGGCGGCTGAGCCGGCCCCTCCCCAAGAGCAGGAAGCTCCCTAGCCACCACCCTTCGGTGAGAACCGCGTCATGCCCATCAAAGCCCGCATCCCGCTGACCACCATCAGCCGCCTCTCGGTCTACCTGCGCAGCTTCCAGCTGGCTCAGCGCGAGGGCCTTGAGACCCTGAGCAGCCAAGAGCTCGAGGAGCGCACCGGCATCAATGCCGCCCAAGTGCGCAAGGACCTCGCCTATTTTGGGCAATTCGGCCGGCGCGGTGTGGGCTATGCCGCAGAGAAGCTCTCGCTCAAGATCTCGGCCATCCTGGGGCTGGACCGCGATTGGGCGGTGGCCATCATCGGTGCCGGCCGACTGGGTCAGGCCCTGATGCAGTATGGGGGCTTCCATCGCATGCGCTTCCGCATCGCGGCGGCCTTTGACGCGGACGAGGAGAAGCAGGGATGGGAGGTAGAGGGCGTGCGCATCGAGCCGCTCTCGGCACTGGCTCAGACCGCGCGCGCCAAGGGGATAGAGATAGCCATCCTCACAGTGCCGGCTGACGCGGCCCAGGATTGCGCGAACCAGGCGGTGGCGGCCGGCGTCCCCGCCATCCTCAACTTCTCGCCTGCCAGGATCGCTGTCCCCGCAGGGGTCAGCCTGCGCGACGTTGATTTCACCTCCGAGCTGGAGGCCTTGACCTTTGTCCTCAAGACTCGCAAAGACTGAGAAGCCCTGCCTGGCGCTGAGCCTGGGCGACCCAGGGGGCATCGGCCCTGAGGTCGCGGCCAAGGCCCTGGCTGACCGCAGCCTGGCCCGCGCGGCTCATTGGGTGGTCTGCGGCAGCCCGGCCAGCGTGCCCAAGGCCCTGCAGGCTGTCCTGGCCCCGCGGGCGGGCTTGAGCTGGGTGGCGCTGCCTGATGCCGGGCGCTGGCGCTTGGGCAGGCCCTCGGCCGCCTCCGGCGCCCTGGCGGCCCAGGCGGTGCGAGCTGGCGCGCGCCTGGCGCTCTCTGGCCAGGCCCTGGCCCTGGTGACCGCGCCGCTCAGCAAAGAGGCCCTGCGCCTGGCAGGCGAGCCCTGGCCGGGGCACACCGAGATGCTGGCCCAGCTCTGCGGCCTGCGGCCCCAGCAGGTGGGCATGCTTCTGGCGGGAGGCGGGCTGCGCGTCTTCTTGGTCACCCGCCATCTGAGCCTGCGCCGCGCCATCGATTCTTTGAGCCCGCAGGCGGTGGTGGAGGCCGCGCGACTGGCTGGCAAGGGGCTGGCTCAGCGCTTCGGCCTGAAGGAGCCGCGCTTGGCCCTGGCCGCGCTCAATCCGCATGCCGGCGAGGCAGGGGCCTTCGGCGATGAGGAGGAGCGAGTGCTGGCCCCGGCCCTTCGCCGGCTTCGGCAGGACCAGGGCTTCAGCGTGCAGGGGCCCTATGCGGCGGACACCGTCTTTGTCAAGGCCCTGCGCGGCGAGTTCGATGCCGTGCTCTGCCTCTATCATGACCAGGGGCTCATCCCGCTCAAGCTGCTGGCCTTTGACAGCGGGGTCAATGCCACCTTGGGGCTGCCCTTCGCCCGCACCTCGCCGGACCACGGCACTGCCTTCGACATCGCGGGCCGGGGCATCGCAGACCCCGGCAGCATGAAGGCCGCCATGCGCATGGCGCTGGACATGGCCGCGCGGCAGGGAAGGGGCCGATGACGCAGCGTCTCGAGATACCCCGCAGCGCGGCTCAGGCCGCCGGCTTCCGCACCAAGAAGGGCCTGGGCCAGCATCTGCTGCGCGATGCCAGCGTGGTGCATGAGGCCATCGCCGGCCTGGCCCCGAAGCCAGAGGACGCCATCCTTGAGATCGGCCCCGGGCTGGGCGCCATGACCGAGCACCTGCTGGCCCTGGGCCTGCCGGTGCTGGCCGTGGAGGTGGATGCCAAGGCCTGCGCGGTCCTCAGGGAGCGCTTCGGCAGCCGGGCCAACTTTGAGCTGGTGCAGGCGGACGTGCTGGGATGCGAGCTCTCGGGCCTGGCCCAGCGGTCCTTCGGCTCGCGACCCTTCCATGTGGCTGCCAACCTGCCCTACTACATCACCACGCCCATCTTGGCCCAGGTGCTGGAGGGGGGGCTGGCCTTCACGCGCATGGCCTGCCTCTGCCAGTGGGAGGTGGGCGAGCGCCTGCAGGCCCGCCCAGGAACCAAGGACTACAGCGCCCTGACCCTGATGGCCCAGGCGCGGGCGGATGTGCGGGTGCTGCGCCGGGTGCTTCCCGGAGCCTTCACCCCGCCGCCCAAGGTCGATTCGGCCCTGGTGCTCTTCGAGCGCCTGCCGGGGCTTCGGGTGCAGGCGCGCGACCCTGCCCTGCTCTTCAAGGTGATCCGAACCGGCTTTGGCAAGCGGCGCAAGACCTTGCGCAATTGCCTGCTGATGGCGCCGGGCGCCCCCTGGGGGCAGGAACTAGTGGACGAGGCCCTGCGTTGTTCAGGCATAGACGGCGGCCGCCGCGCCGAGACCCTGCGGCTGGATGAATTCGCGAAACTCTCTGACGCCATGGCGCCGGGAGCCTGAGGAGGGAGCATGTGCGGCATCATGGGGGTGGTGGGCAGCGAGCCAGCGGTGGGCATCCTGCTCGAGGGCTTGCGGCGCCTCGAATACCGGGGCTATGACTCAGCCGGGCTGGCTTGCGTTTCTGGGGGCCGCCTCGAGCTGCGGCGGGCGGTGGGCAAGCTGGCCAACCTAGAGCAGGTGCTCAAGGACAAGCCTGTGCAGGCCACCGTGGGCCTGGGACACACCCGCTGGGCCACCCATGGCAAGCCCTCCGAGGCCAACGCCCATCCGCACACCGACTGCAGCGGGCGGCTGGCGGTCATCCACAACGGCATCGTTGAGAACTATCGCAGCTTGCGCGAGGAGCTGAGCGCCTGCGGCCATCAGTTCAAGAGCGAGACCGACACCGAGGTGCTTGCGCACCTGATCGAGGAGTTCCTCAAGGGCGCCGCGAGCCTGGAGGCGGCTGTGCGCCAGGCCTTGGCGCGGGTGGAGGGCACCTATGGCCTGGGCGTGGTCTCTGCCGATGAGCCCGGGCGCCTGGTGGCGGCGCGGCGCGGCAGCCCTTTGGTGCTGGGCCTGGGCCAGGGCGCCCAGTACCTGGCCAGCGATGTGCCGGCCCTGCTCAGCCACACCCGCGACGTGGTCTTCTTGGAGGACGGCGACCTGGCTGTGCTGGAGCGATCGGGCGTCCGCATCACCCGGCCCGATGGCGCACGGGTGGAGCGCGCCAGCGTGCGCATCCAGTGGGACCCGGTGCAAGCTGAGAAGGCAGGCTACAAGCACTTCATGCTCAAGGAGATCTTTGAGCAGCCCCGGGTGATCGAGGACACCCTGCGCGGCCGCATCTTGGAGGCCGAGAGCGATGTCTTCCTTGAGGCCCTGGAGCTCAGCGACGCCGAGGCCAAGGCGCTCAGGAGGGTGGCTTTGGTCGCCTGCGGCACCAGCTGGCACGCCGCCCTGGTGGGCAAGTTCTTCATCGAGGCCTTCGCTGGGCTGAACGTGGAGGTGGACATCGGCAGCGAGTTCCGCTACCGCGACCCGCTGGTCGGGCCGGGCGACCTGGTGGTGGTGATCAGCCAGTCTGGGGAGACCGCAGACACATTGGCGGCGCTGCGCGAGGCCAAGGCCCGCGGCGCCCGCACCGCCAGCATCTGCAACGTGCTGGGCAGCTCCATCACCCGCGAGGCCCAGGGCACCCTCTACACCCACGCAGGGCCCGAGATCGGCGTGGCCAGCACCAAGGCCTTCACCGCCCAGCTCACGGCCCTCTACCTGCTGGCCGTCTATCTGGGCCGGCGGCGGGGGAGCCTGGGCGCCGAGCGCGCCGGCCAGCTGCTGGAGGCCCTGCGCAAGGTGCCCCGCCAGGTGGAGGCCATCCTCAGGCAGGATGCCGCCATCCTGGCCATCGCCAAGTCCTACTCGCACCATCGTGACTTCCTCTACCTGGGTCGCGGGCTCAACTATCCCATCGCCCTGGAGGGCGCGCTCAAGCTCAAGGAGATCAGCTACATCCATGCCGAAGGCTACCCGGCTGGGGAGATGAAGCACGGCCCCATCGCGCTCATCGATGAGGATTTGCCGGTGGTGGCGCTGGTGCCGCAGGGGCGGCATTATGACAAGGTGATGAGCAATGTGGAGGAGGCGCGGGCCAGGGAGGGCAAGATCCTGGTGGTGGCCACCGAGGGCGACCTGGCAGCGGCTCAGAAGGCCGAGGCGGTGATGAGCATCCCTGCCTGCGCCGAGGAGACCAGCCCCCTGCTCACTATCATCCCCCTGCAGCTGCTGGCCTATCACATCGCTGTGCGCAGGGGCTGCGATGTCGACCAGCCGCGCAACCTCGCCAAAAGCGTCACCGTAGAATGAAGATTTAAGGAAGCGCTCAAAAGGCCATTATGGTGTTCCCTTGGAGGCTACATTTTTGTAGAATGCCTACGCTTTTGAAGCGCCGCCGCCCTGTTGACACTTTTGTCGCACCATCCCTAGGATGCCATGGTCTCTGACCTGCTCTCCCGCAAGATCTCTGAGCTCACCGCCCTGTACGAGGTGAGCCGCGTGCTGGCCGGCTCGCTGGATCTGAAGGTGACCACCGCCAAGGCCTTTGACGTGCTGGCTGAGATGCTGGGCCTGCGCCGGGGCACCCTGGTGCTGCGTGACCGCGAGGCTGGCGACTTCAGCATCTGGGCCGCCCATGGCATGACCAAGGAGGAGATGGCCCGCGGCCGCTATGAGCTGGGCGAGGGCATCACCGGCAAGGTGCTGGAGAAGGGCCTGCCCATCATCGTGCCGGATGTGGGCAAGGAGCCGCGCTTCTTGAACCGCACCAAGGCCCGCGACCTGACGCGCCAGAACCTGAGCTTCCTCTGCGTGCCCATCAAGGTGGGCGGCGAGATGCTGGGAGCCATCTCGGTGGACCGCATCTTCGCTGATGACAGCGTGGCGCTTGAGGAGGATGTGCGCTTTTTGGCTGTGCTGGCCAGCATGATAGGCCAGGCAGTGAAGCTGACCTGGACCGTGGAGAAGGAGCGGGCGGCCCTGCTCGCTCGCAATGCGGGCCTGGCCCAAGAGCTGAAGGTGCGCTACCGGCTGGCCAATGTGGTGGGCGGCTCGGGCAAGATGAAGGCGGTCTATGAGGTGGTGGACCGCGTGGCCCCCACCAAGAGCACGGTGCTCATCCGGGGCGAGAGCGGCACGGGCAAGGAGCTGATCGCGCGGGCCCTGCACTACAACAGCCAGCGCGCCGACAAGGCCTTTGTGCGCGTCAGCTGCGCGGCCCTGCCCGAATCGCTCTTGGAGAGCGAGCTCTTCGGCCATGAGAAGGGCGCGTTCACCGGCGCCGTGGAGGCCCGCAAGGGGCGCTTCGAGCTGGCCGATGGCGGCACCCTCTTCTTGGATGAGATCGGCGACATCAGCCCGGCCACCCAGGTGAAGCTGCTGCGCGTGCTGCAAGAGCGCAAGTTCGAGCGGGTGGGCGGCAGCAAGACCCTCTCGGTGGATGTGCGGGTGATCGCGGCCACCAACCGCGACCTGGAGCTGGCGCTGCGCCAGCGGCTCTTCCGCGAGGACCTCTACTACCGGCTCAATGTGATCCCCGTCTTTTTGCCGCCGCTGCGCGAGCGCGAGGAGGATGTGGAGCTGCTCATCGAGCACTTCTTGGCGCGCTTCAACGATGAGAACGGCAAGCAGGCCCGCCTCTCGCCGGGGGTGCTGGAGCTCTTGCGCTCCCATTCCTGGCCGGGCAATGTGCGCGAGCTGGAGAACTGCATCGAGCGCCTGGTTGTGCTCTCGCACCACGGCCAGGTGGAGCCTGAGGACCTGCCGCTCTCCATCCGCGATGGCTCGGCGCTGCTGCCCTCGGCCGCATCCTCCCCCTCGGGCGGCGCTGCGCTGCTGCCGCAGGCCCTGGCGGGCATCGAGAAGGCCCAGATAATGGACGCTCTTCGCAAGAGCGGCGGGGTGCAGCTGCGCGCCGCCAAGCTCTTGGGCTACACCACGCGCCAGCTGGGCTACAAGATACGCAAGTTCGGCATCGACCCGCACGGGCCGGCTTGAGCCGGCCCGGGGCAGGGCTGGGCGCGCAGCGGCATTAAGACGATTGAACCTTCTGGAGGCAGCATGGGTAATTTCAAGCTCCCCCCCATCACGGGCGTAAACTTCGGGGGCTGGCTCTCCCAATCCACCCTGGCTGAGGAGCATATCCGCACCTTCATCACCGAGGCCGACTTCCGCCAGGCCAGCCGCTGGGGCTTCAGCACTGTGCGCGTGCCCTTCAAGGCCGACCTGCTGCTCAAGAAGCCAGGCGTGCTGGACCCTGCCGGCCTTGCGCACCTCGAGCGGGCCGTGGAGATGGCCGAGGCCCACCGCCTCAGCATCATCCTCGACCTGCATGAGGTGCCTGGGCACAGCTTCGTGGACATGTCCCGCAACAGCATCTATGCTGACGAGGCCCTGCAGGCCCAGGCTTGCGGCCTGTGGTCGGGCCTGGCCCGCCATTTCCGCAGGGCGGGGGACTGGCTGCTCTTCGAGCTGATGAACGAGCCGGTGGCCCCCCGCGCCGCGGACTGGCAGTCGCTGGCCGAGAGGCTCACCGCCGCCATCCGCAAGGAGGATGGCCGGCGGCCCATCGTCTGCGGAAGCAACATGTGGAACACAGCCCAGGAATTCGCCAGCTTGAGGCCCACCGGCGACGAGCGCACGGCCTACACCTTCCATTTCTATGAGCCGGTGCACTTCACCCACCAGGGCGCTCCCTGGGTCAAGTGGACGCTGGAGATGCCCCTGCCCCAGCCCTACCCGGGCGCGGCGAGCGGCTTGGACGAGGCCCTGGCCAAGGGCGGGCAGCAGGCCGCGGCGCAGGCCAGCCACCTGGCCGGCACCTGGGACCGCGCCCGGCTGCAGGGCCTACTGGCCCCGGTGCGGGCCTTTCGCGATGCCCATCAGGTGCCCATCTTCTGCGGGGAGTTCGGCGTGTACCTGAAGGCCCCGCGCCAGGACCAGCTGCGCTGGATGGATGACTTCACCGGCATCCTGGCTGAGGAGGGCTTCGGCTTCAGCTACTGGAGCCACCGCGGCATGGACTTCGGCCTCTACTATGAGGGCGAGGGCTTTGGGCGCCTGCCGCAGTACGCCAACGAAGCCCATTGCGACGAGGAGCTGGTGGCGCTGCTCAGGCGCTGCAGCGCCAAGCTGATGGAGGCCTGGTGAGGTTCGCTGTCACTGCGCGCGAGGGCGCGGCCCGCGCCGGCCTGCTGGAGCTCAAGCACGGCCAGGTGCGCACCCCGGTCTTCATGCCCGTGGGCACTCAGGCCTCGGTCAAGACCCTCTGCCCCCAGGACCTGCGCGAGGTGGGCGCTGAGATCATCCTGGGCAACACCTTCCACCTCTACCTGCGGCCCGGCGCGGCCCTGATCGAGAAGGCTGGCGGCCTGCACGGCTTCATGGCCTGGGAGCGCCCGGTGCTGACCGACAGCGGCGGCTTCCAGGTCTTCTCGCTGGCTCCCCTGGCCAAGGTGGATGACGAGGGCGTCACCTTCAGCTCGCCCTTTGACGGCAGCCGCCACCGCTTCACGCCCGAGTCGGCCGTGGACATCCAGCGGGCCCTGGGCTCCGACATCCTGATGGCCTTTGACCAATGCCCGCCCCACCCCTGCACCGCTGTAGCGCTGGAGGATGCGGTGCGGCGCACTGCGGCCTGGGCCAAGCGCTGCAAGGAGCAATGGCAGCGGGTCTGCGACCCCGAGGCGCAGTCCCTCTTCGGCATCGTGCAGGGCGGCGTGGACCCGGCCATGCGCGCCCGCTCGGCGGCCGACCTGGTGCCCCTGGGACTGCCGGGCTACGCCATTGGCGGCCTCTCGGTGGGCGAGCCCAAGCCCCTCATGCACGAGGCGCTGGAGGCCACCACCCCCTTGCTGCCCGAGGACAAGCCCCGCTACCTGATGGGCGTGGGCACCCCCGAGGACCTCTGGGAGGGAGTGGCGCGGGGCGTGGACATGTTCGACTGCGTCTTCCCCACCCGCATCGCCCGCAATGGCACGCTCTTCACCCGCCATGGCCGGCTGGTGCTGAAGAACGCCCGATACGCCGAGGACCTGAGGCCGCCCGAGGAGGGCTGCAGCTGCTACACCTGCCGCACCTTCAGCCGCGCCTACCTGCGCCATCTGCTGCGTTGCGGCGAGCTCCTGGCCCTTCGGCTCTGTTCTTTACACAACCTTCATTCCATGATAACCTTGGCCCGCTTCATCCGTGAGAGCATTGAAAAAGGCCGGTTTTTCGAGGAAAAGAAGGCCCAGCTCGCGCTCTTGGCCAGCCGGGACACTGACTGAGCCCGGCTCAAACACCATCTGTTGGAGGAGAAAGTGCTCGAGACCAACTTGTATGCCATGGCCCCCAGCGCCCCGGGTGCGGATGCCGCCGCCGCTGGCGCCTCCGCCCCCAACCCGCTGATCCAGTTCGCGCCCCTGCTCTTGATCGTGGTGGTCTTCTACTTTCTCATGTGGCGCCCCCAGCAGAAGCAGGCCAAGGCGCGCAAGGCCATGCTCGAGGCCCTGAAGTCCGGCGATGAGGTGGTCACCAGCGGCGGCATGCTGGGCACCCTGCAGAAGGTGGAGGAGGATCGCGTGGTGGTGCGCATCGCCGAGGGCGTGAATGTGCGCATGCTGCGCAGCGCGGTGGAAGCCGTGCCCAAGAAGAAGGATGACGACCCCAAGGCCTGAGGGAGGCCCCATGCCCGAGTTGCGCAAGGACCCAGCCACCGAGCGCTGGGTGATCATCTCGCATGAGCGCGGCAAGCGCCCCATCTTGCCATCAGAAGAACAGGCCCCGGCTCCGCCGCGGGCCTGCCCTTTTTGCCCCGGCCACGAGTCCAAGACCCCGCCAGCCATCCTCTCCTACTGCGGGGCGGATGGGGCCTGGCAGCTCAGGGTGGTCCCGAGCAAGCACCCGGTGCTCCAGGTGGAGGCCGCCGCGGACCGGCGGGGCCAGGGGCCCTATGACCTGATGAACGGGCTGGGCGCCCATGAGGTGGTCATCGAGTCGCCCCAGCACCACGGCGACCTGGACGCCATGGGACCCGAGCAGGTGGAGCGGGTGCTGCTGGCCTGGCGCGACCGCAGCCTCGACCTGCGGCGCGACCTGCGCATGCGCTACATCCTGGCCTTCCGCAACCATGGCACCGCCTCGGGCGCCGGTGCGGAGCACCCCCACAGCCAGATCATCGCCACCCCGGTGGTGCCCAAGCGCGTGGCCGAGAAGCTGGCCGGCGCGCGGGCCTGGTATGCCCTCAAGGAGCGCTGCCTCTTCTGCGACATCCTGCGCTATGAGGCCGAGGTGCGCGAGCGGGTGGTGGCTGAGAGCGAGCATTTCGTGGTGCTGGCGCCCTTCGCCGCGGGCTTTCCCTTTGAGCTGGCCATCTACCCCAAGCAGCATGCCCATGACTTTGGCGCCCTCGAGCGCCCGGCCTCGCTGGACCTGGCCAGACTGCTGAGGGAGAGCCTGCGCCGCCTCAAGCGCGCCCTGGGCGGCCCGGCTTACAGCATCATCCTGCACACCGCGCCCTTGGCCGAGCCCTGCCAGCAGGAGTTCCACTGGCACCTCGAGATCATCCCGCTGCTCACCCAGATGGCCGGCTTTGAGCAGGGCAGCGGCTTCTACATCAATCCCACCGCCCCCGAGGAGGCGGCCCAGTATCTGCGGCAGGTGGAGCTCTGAGCGCGGCTCAACACCCCTCGCGGCTGAGGGCTTGGCTGCTGCTGTCCCTGGGCCTGGCCTGCTTCACAGTGCTCTTCTGGTGCCATTCGTGGCTGGGAGACGACGTCTTCATCACCCTGCGCGTGGCCGACAATTGGCGCCACGGCCTGGGCCTGGTGTGGAACCTGGGCGAGCGGGTCCAGGTCTACACCCACCCCCTCTGGCTCTTCTGCATCCTCCTCGCAGAGCAGGCCATCCCCAGCCTCTACCTCTGCGTGCTGGCCTTGAGCTGGCTCTGCGGCGCCCTGCTGCTGGCCCTGCTGGTGCTGCGCGCCAAGAGCCTCGGCCTGGCCGCCGCCTCCCTCATCATCCTGCTCAGCTCTCGCATCTTCATCGACTACAGCGCCTCGGGGCTTGAGAACCCGCTCAGCCACCTGCTCATCCTGTTCTTCGCCCTGCGGCTCTATGAGCACCGCGGCAGGGCAGGGGATGGCCGCGAGGCCCTGGCCCTGTACCTGTTGGCCTGCCTGCTGATGCTGGACCGCCAGGACCTTCTGCTGCTGGCCCTGCCCGGGGCGGGCCTGGCCTTCTATAGGCACGGCCGGCAAGCTGGATGGGCTAGGGCCCTGGGCATGCTGGCCCTGGGCTTCTTGCCCTGGCTGGGCTGGGAGGCCTTCTCCCTGCTGTATTACGGCTTCCCCTTCCCCAACACCGCCTACGCCAAGCTGGGCACCGGGCTGCCCCACAGCGCCTTCCTGCGCCAGGGCCTGACCTATTTCAAGGACAGCCTGGCCGGGGACTGGGTGCTGCTGCCGGCCACGGCCCTGGGCCTGGCTTGGGCGGCCTGGGCTGGCGGCGCGGAGGGCGCGGCCCTGGCCCTGGGCAGCCTGCTCTACCTGGGCTTCGTGCTGTGGGTGGGCGGCGACTTCATGCTGGGCCGCTTCTTCACTGCGCCGCTGATGCTGGGGGTGGCCAGCCTGGCGCTGCTCCCCTGCAAGCCGCGCTGGGCGCTGGCTGCGGCCCTGGCCCTGGCCCTGGCCGCTGCGGTGGAGGGCCACGCTCCGCTCTGCTTCCGCCTGGACACGGTCAGCGAGATACCCAAGGACGGGGTGGCTGATGAGAAGGCCTTCTATCATCCCACATCCTCGCTGCTCTACTGGCATGGCCGCCAGCCCTGGCCCTTGGGCATGTTCGCCAAGACTGGGCTGGACCTGCACAAGGCCTGCATCAAAGCCCCGCTGGTCTATGCCACGGGCAGCATCGGCATGGTGGGCTACTATGCGGGGCCGCGGGCCTTCATCGTCGACCAGTTCGCCCTCTCGGATCCCCTGCTGGCGCGCCTGCCAGCCAGCAAGGGCATCCGCATCGGCCATTTCACGCGGCGCCTCCCCGAGGGCTACCTGGAGAGCCTAGCCAGCGGTCGGCCCTGCTTCAAGGACCCGGGCTTGGCAGCCTACTACAGCCATCTTTGCATCCTCACGCGCGCCCCGCTCAACATGCCAGGCCGCCTGCAAGAGATCGTGCGCTTCAATCTGGGGGCTTATGAGCCCCTCAAGGCTAGCTACATCAGCTCCCTCAAGCCCTAGGAGGCCAGGTGTTCACGCGGATCGCCCATGTTTGCTTGAATGTCAGCGATTTGAAGCGCTCGCTCGCCTACTACCACAAGCTGGGCTTTGCAGACCGCTTTCGCTTCACTCGCAAGGGCGCTGATTTCGGCGTCTATATGGAGATAGCGCCCAAGTCCTACATCGAGATCTTCGAGGACAAGGGCCTGGGCCCGGTGGTCAACAATGGCCTGGCTCACTTCTGCTTGGAGACCGAGGACATTGACGCCCTGATGGCCCGCCTGAGCGCCCAAGGCGTGGCCTTCACCCCCAAGAAGCGCGGCTGTGACCACACCGAC
>Ga0302320_10001235_pt1 | contig 61458 bp, 49 predicted proteins | sample Bog_T0_3_FD_202130 | JGI IMG/M metagenome (GOLD analysis project Ga0302320, IMG submission 202130) | Peat permafrost microbial communities from Stordalen Mire near Abisko, Sweden - Bog_T0_3 | ecosystem: Environmental > Terrestrial > Soil > Wetlands > Peat | place: Sweden: Abisko, Stordalen Mire... | reverse complement strand
GGACTCCGTTGTGGCACGCGACGGCGATTACAAGCACAACGATCCGGCGTTTTCCGACTGCGAACGCCACAACGCCGACTCGCATCTCAAGGGCACCCTGTTCGGCCAGACACTGCTCGTGCAAGTGCGCAACGCGGCCTTGCTGCTGGGCACGTGGCAGAGCCTCATTCTGGCGGAATTCGACGGTCCGCGCAGCCGTTCGATCGCCGTCCAGATCAGCGGCATCTGAGAGAATTCGTTCCCCTCCCGCCGCGCAACGATCATCCCCATGGCCCGGTACTTCACTTGGGAGCAGGCTTCGAGGCTGCTGCCCGAGGTGGGGCGGCTGCTCGAAGCCGCGGTGCAGGCGCGCGCGCAATATGGGGAGGTTGAAACGGCGCTCTCCGAATTGAAGAAACGCATTGAGACGATGGGCGGAGTGAGCGTGGACCGCAATAGCGTTCGCGAGCTGCAGGAGTCCCGCACGGCCGCAGTGCGCAGCCTGGAGAACTCGCTGCAAGCCATCACCGAGCTGGGCGTGCAGGTGAAAGACCTGGACACCGGGCTGGTGGATTTTCCCACGCTGTACCGCGGCGGCGAAGCCTTGCTGTGCTGGCGCCTGGGCGAGGCCGGGATCGGATACTGGCACGGCGTCGATGACGGTTTTCAGGGCCGCAAGCGGATCGATGCCGAGTTTCTGGATCGACATCGCGGCAGCGGCGACCACTAATCGCGGCGCATCCCTTTTGACACCTGTTTCTCCGCGACTCTAGACTGGTTAGGGGCGTCTCGAGATCGAATCCCCCGCTTTTTGAAATGCTGTTGGCCAAAGAGTTCGTGGAGTACCTCGGGCGGCAGGTGGCCGTCAGGCTCGCCTCCAACATGATCGAGATTTCCAATCGCGCCGCCGTGGGCGAAATGCTCGTGAGCATCGTCATGGACGAGATGATGGTCGAGGATAAGCTGAACGACGAGGTGCGGACGATCCTCGAGGAGTACAGCGTCTACATGGCGAACAACGCCATCAGCTACTCCGAGATGTTCCGGCGCATCAAGAACCAACTCGTGCAGCAGCGCAAGATCGTCCGGGCCGCGGGACGCGACACCGGCGACCCGATGCGGTTGAGCCGCGACAAGGTCAACGAGATCTCGCACCGACTGCTCACCGCCCTGAAGAAATCGCGCGAGTGCCGCATCCGCCGCAATGAGAACGATCTGCGGTTGGAGATCGTGCGCATCATTTCGGACATCCTGCAGAACGAGGACAAAGCTGACAAGGCGGCGCGCGCCAAGATCCGCACGCTGAAGCGCGAGGTGCTGGACGGCACCGAGGAGTGGGATCTGCTCCACAAGCGCTTCTACGCCGACGAACTGCGGAACTACGGCATCGATCTGGCGCATTAGGAATCACTGCTTCGCCAATCGGGTTGGAACACGCGTGCCCCCCACGGCGGTCTGAGCCGTGTGCGGCGGAGGGCCGGTTGCGCATAGAATACGTCTCGTGTCCTCCCCCACCGCGACTCTCTCCGTCACCGGCAGTCTGAACATGGATTTCGTCGTGCAGGTGGAACGCCTGCCCGCGCCGGGAGAGACCGTGCTGGGCCACGGTTTTCGGATGATTCCCGGAGGGAAGGGCGCCAACCAGGCCTGCGCCGCGGGCAAATTGGCGCGCGATATCCGCGTCCGCATGGTCGGGCGCGTGGGCTATGACCCGTTCGCCGATCATCTGAAAGCCAGCCTGGCCGCGGCCGGCGTCGATGTCAGCTCCGTGCACGCCACACATTCCCAGCCCACCGGCATCGCGGAGATCTGGGTCGAGCGCGCGGGCCAGAACTCGATCGTCGTGGCCAGCGGCGCCAACGGCGAATTGTCCCCCGCCGACATCGAATCCGTGCGCAATGTCTACCTCTCGTCCAGCGTTTCGCTGTTTCAGCTTGAGACGCCGCTGAACACGGTAGAGGCCGCGCTGCGGGTGGCGCGGGAAGCCGGCGCCATGACCGTGCTCGATCCGGCGCCGGCGCGGCCGCTGCCCGCGGCGCTGCTGGCGCTGGTGGACGTGCTCACGCCGAACGAAAGCGAAGCCTGCATCCTGTTGGGGCGCGGGCCGTCGCGCGTCGGCTTGGAGGAAGCGCGCGAGATGGCCGCCGAGTTACGCAAACTGGGGCCGCGCGCGGTGGTCGTCAAGCTGGGTGACCAGGGCTGCCTGTACACCGACGAATCCACGCAACTGGTTTCGCCCGGCTTCAAAGTGGAGGCCGTGGACGCGACGGCCGCGGGCGACACGTTCAACGCCGCGCTGGGCGTTGCGCTGTGCGAGAAGATGGCCTTGGAAGCGGCCCTGCGTTTCGCCAATGCCGCCGCCGCGATCTCCGTAACACGGCTAGGCGCGCAATCGTCTGCGCCCTCGCGTGATGAGGTCGAAGCGTTTCTCAGCGAGCGGCGGAACCTGTGACCTCGAAGACCCGCCAATCCGAGTTCTCGTAAACCGGCCGAAGGCCCGGCAGGGTGCCAGCCGGCGCCAGGACGATGAAGTCGATGCCCGCCGAGGCGTACTCCGCGGGCGTGCGCAGCGCCGGCGGCGACTGGTTCGCCCAGTCCCAGCGCCGCAGCCATTCCCGCGCAAACGCCCAGTTCTGGTTCACCTGCCCGCCGCCCTTCCAGTCCACGAACAGCGCGCGCTGCGCCTCGACGCGGAAGATGCCAGGCGTCACCCGATGGCCTGCAGCGGCGAAGAAGAACTGCGCATCGGGCGGCGTCGTGGTGCGCGCCCAGGCGGCGAGCGATTCGAGTTGCGGCGTATGCAATTGCGGGTAGTTCGCGAGTTGACCGAATCCGGGGATCAGGAACGCCGCGACCACCGGCACCACCAGCGCCAGCGCGCATTTCTGCCAGCGCGCCGACTCGTCTGAGCGCAGCGCGGCCGCCAGCGCGGCCGCCAGCGCGAGACCGACCACCAGCACCAGTCGCTTCAGTACGACGGGATCTTGCGCGGCAGTGGTGAAGAGCTCGAGTACCAGCCGGTTGGCGGGGATGGCGAACACCACTAACAGCCACGCGACGCTCTCCAGGCGGGCTCCGCGTTGGGCCGCCGACCACGCCGCCGCCGCACCCAGCACGACCGCGAAGAGCGTGACCAGAATCACGCCGCGCGCGGGCTGAAACTGCGACATCATGCTCCAACCGAGGACGTTCAACGTCAGCCACGAGAGCGGAATCGACACCAGACCATACAGCGTCAGGCTGGCGCTCAGCACGGCCAATTCCCGCGTGAGCCGCTTCCGCAGCCGGAACCACGCGCCGGCCGCGAATAGCGCCAGCAGCACGTACTGCCGCAGCCATTCGGGCTTCCACAGATCCACCCAGTTGTAGGCGCCGCGGTAGCGCATCACAGCGATCAGATCGGCCGGGATGCGCGTGAACAGCGGCTGCAGCTCGCGCTCGCCCGATTGCAATGCGGCGAAAAGCAGCAGTAGAAACGATGCGCCGAAGAAAGCCACCGGCACCGCGCGCACGGCTTTCAATCGCTGGAATACGAGCGCGTAGACCAGTACCGCCAGCCAGTACGGCGCGCTGGTGGGCGGATGATAGAGCAGCGCGAGCGCTGCCAGCACCGCCGAGATGGTCCAGCGGCCGAACGCGCCGTAGCCCAGCGCGGCCACAATCAGCAGGAAGGCGAAGGCGCGCGGCACCGGCTCATATTCGAGGCTCAGGATCTCAGGTCCGCCGATGGTCGCTCCCAGGCCGAACAGGAAGGCCACGAAAATGGCGCCGAGCCGGTTCAGGCCCGCGGCCGCCGCGAGCAGGAACACGCCCGCCAGTCCGAGGAATCGAAACAGCAGCAATTGCGCGTCCAGAATGGCGTGGTAGCCCAGCCCGGTCGAGGCGTGTAGCGCGCGCGCGATCTCGTCGTAGACGGTCCACTGTACATGCGGATGGGTAGCGACAATGTCATGCGCGAGAACCGCCGGATTGTCGAGACGCTGCAGGATCGCCACATAGGTTTGGCTATCCTGCTGCAACCAGGTGTGGCCGGGGAATTGGAGATACGTCAGGAGCGTGAATGCGCCAAGCGCGAGCGCCGTTGCGGTGTGCGGTCGGGTCACTTTTGCGGAGTCTTCTCGAGTTGCTGTTTAGCCCACACGCGCCCTGGGCTCAGGGCCAGCGCTTTTTCGATTGACTTTCGCGCCTCTGGGTCGCGGTTGAGCTTGCGCAGCACAATGCCCTGCCACAGCCAGGCGTCCGCATTCTTGCCATCGAGCGCGATGGCTTTCTTGATATCGTCCAGCGCGAGCGCCGGGCCTCCGCCGAACTGCGCGGGCAGATAGTAGTTGCCAACCCCCTTGCTCAGCCAGGCGATGGACGATTTCGGTTGCTCCTGAATGGCCTTGTTCACTTCGTCCAGGGCGCAATGGCCGTAGCGCATGGCGAGGAACACGTTGCCCGGGATGGTCTGCGCGCACAGCGTGCCGAGCAGGCGATGGTACTCGCCCCAATACGGGTTGATCTCAACGGCGCGCTTGGCGTAGTCCATCCCCGACTCCGCGATCGCGCTCGATCCCTTCTTGTCGCGCAGTTCCATCAGCACTTCCGCGTGCAGGCTGGTGGAGAGAGCGGCCAGATACTGCAGATTCGCGTCCTTGGGACTCTTGTCCGCCCGGGCTCGCGCGCCCGCGGCGACAAGCTGCAGCGTCTTCTGATCCTGCGTGTCGCGGACTCTCCTCCAACCATCGGGAGTCTGATCGTCGGCTATCGCCGGCTGGGCCGCAAACGCCGATAGGCCGAGCAGGGTCAGGAACAGACCGGAAACACGCATGGACCTCATAATCATATTGTAGAGACGTTCCGGCCACGGACCCGGGTTGCCCTTTTCGCGCCCGCGCCAACGCTCCGGTTTCAGAGTGCTGCCAGTTTCCGGTGCACGAGCAGCAGGTACAACGTCAACGCCCCTAGAATCAGGCCGTGCGCGCCGACGACCGTGGGTGCGCCGAACGTGGGTATCAACGCTCCGGCCACCAGACTGCCGAGCGGCATGCCGCCGCGGAAGGCAATGTTGTAAATGCTCATCACGCGGCCGCGCATGTTGTCGGCCGCGATCAACTGCACCAAAGAGCTGAGCATAGCGAAACAACTGACCAGCGCCATGCCGCCGAAGAACAGGATGACGCAGGAGAGGACGATGGATTTGCTCCAGGCGAACCCGCACACGCAGACCGATAGCAGCAGCAGTCCCAGCAGCGCCATGCGCCCGAGTTTCGTCTTGCGCCCGAGTGCGGCGACGACCACCGCGCCGGCGATGGCGCCCAGCGCCTGCACGGAGAGAAATAGCGTGTAGGTTTTCACAGTGCCATGAAAGATGTCGCGGACGAAGACCGGCAGGAACGTGAGCAATGGGATGCCGAGGTAGGTGCAGGCGAACGACACGGCGAACAGCAGGACCATGTCCGGGCGCGCGCGGATGAAGCGGATGCCTTGTCGCATGCTCTCGAAGACCGAGTCGGTGGTTTTCGGGAAATCGTAGCGCACGGAGATCAGCAGTAGCGAAACGATGACCGCCACGAAGCTGACGCCGTTCAACCCGAAACACCAGGCCGCGCCGAGCCCGCTCAGCGCCGCGCCGCCGAGCAATGGGCCGATCAGGCGGGCCAGGTTGAACTGAATCGAGTTCATGGCGATGGCCTGCGACAACTGCTCGCGCGGCACCAGGGCCGGAATCAGGGATTGGTACGCGGGCGCGCCGAAGGCCTGCGCGATGCCGGTCACAAACGACAGCGCCAGGATGTGCCAGACGTGCACGCGGTGCGTCGCGAACAAAGCGCACAGCACGAAGGCGGTACTCATCTGTACGAACTGCGAGGCGATCAGCAGGCGGCGGCGGTCGATGCGGTCTGCCGCCACGCCCGCAAAAAGGGCCAGCGAGAAAATCGGCAAATCGCCCAGAAACGAGTCCAGACCCACCCAGAACGGCGAGCCGCCGAGCACCAGCACGAGCCAGCTTTGCGCCAGTTTCTGCATCCACGTGCCGATGCTGGACGTGCAGGCGCCCGACCACATCAGGCGGAAGTCGCGCGATCGGAAGGGCTCGAAGGCTTTGCTGAACACGTTTGGTTTCCCGCCCGGCGGTCTAAGGCAACGGTTGCGCCCTGTGGATCGAATGCAGCAGATTGCCGTCGTGTTTAAGGCTGAGAACGAAACCAGGCTGCTCTACGTTCCATTCGGCCGGATGGCCGGGATTGGTCGTGGCAATCGAGGTGTAATCGAGGCCCGTGGACAGCATCAGTTCGAGGATAGCAGCAGGGGTTCGCCCAGAGCGGCGCGGCGATGCGGGGCGCTTCTCACGCGAACCGCCGGTTTGCCCAGCCCGATCGGATTCAAATAAACTACTCTCTTAGTCTTAATTGCCGCGATGATAGCCTGACAATGGGACGGCGAGTGTGTCGCGGCCCGGCTAGCGCGGCGCAGAAGCGTCCGTCGCGGATGAGTCTGACGCGCCGGTTGCTGCGCCGTAAATGAGAGAAGCATGATTCCGACGAAACGAACCTGTCTGTCGGCATTCCACCCGGTGAGCGCGCCCGACTATGTGCCCGCGGCGCAGTTGCGCGAGCTGCAGTTGAGCCGGCTCAAGAGCGTCGTGGCGCGCGCCTGGGAGCGGGTTCCACTGTATCGGAACAGGATGGAGCGGCACAATCTGACGCCGGACGACGTGCGGTCGCTCGATGACATCGCCGGGCTGCCGTTCACGGTCAAAGCCGATTTGCGGGATACCTACCCATTCGGGCTGTTTGCCAGTCCGATGGAGGAGATCGTGCGCCTGCACGCCTCCAGCGGCACGACGGGCAAGCCGATTGTCGTGGCCTACACGCAGCCCGACGTGGATGTGTGGACCTCCGTGATGGTGCGCAGCTTCGCCGTGTGCGGTCTCCACCAGGGCGACGTGATTCAGAACGCCTACGGCTACGGTCTGTTCACCGGCGGACTGGGCGCGCACTACGGCGCCGAGGGGCTGGGAGCGACGGTGATTCCCATTTCCGGCGGCAATACCGACCGGCAGCTCATGGTCATGCGTGACTTCGGCGTGACGGCCATCTGCTGCACGCCGAGCTACTTTCTGCACATGATCGACCGTGCCGCTGAATTGGAGATCGACCTGCGCGAGTTACCCTTGCGGGTGGGCGTATTCGGGGCCGAGCCCTGGACCAGCGCCATGCGCGAGCGCATTGAAGACCTGACTGCCATTCAGGCCTTCGATATCTATGGCCTGTCCGAGATCATCGGCCCGGGAGTGGCCGTCGAGTGCCCGTGCCAGGACGGTCTGCACATCTTTGAAGACCACTTCTACCCGGAGATCGTCGATCCCGAAAGCGGCGCGGTGCTGGGCGCGGGCGAGGAAGGCGAACTGGTGCTGACGACGCTCAGCAAGCAGGCCATGCCGATGATTCGCTACCGCACGCGCGACATCACCGCGCTACTGCCAGGCGCCTGCCCGTGCGGACGCTCGCTGCGCCGCATGAAGCGCATCTCCCGCCGCAGCGACGACATGCTGATCATCCGCGGCGTCAACGTCTTTCCGTCGCAGGTGGAATCGGCGCTGCTGGAAGTGGAAGGCACGCTGCCGCATTACCAGATCATCCTCACCCGCTCGCACGGTCTGGACCAGATGGAAGTGCAGGTGGAGGTGACGTCGGAATCGTTCAGCGACAAGATCGGCGCGCTGGAACAACTCAACGACACGATTGCGGATGCCCTGGAACACGTGCTCGGCATTCGCGTGGAAGTGACGCTGGTGGAGCCGCACACCATCCAGCGCAGCGACGGAAAGGCCAAGCGGGTGATCGACCGCAGGTTGCAGCCATGAAGCTTCAACAACTCTCCCTGTTTTCCGAGAACAAGCCGGGCCACATGATCGCGCCGTGCCGCCTGCTGGCGCGCGCGGGGCTCGACATCCGCGCGCTGTCGCTGGCCGACACGCAGCGCTTCGGCATTCTGCGCATGATCGTTTCCGACTGGCAGCGGGCCAAGAGCCTGCTGGAGCAGGCGGGCTCGGCCGTGAAGGTCACGGAGGTGGTAGCGGTGGAAGTGCCGGACCGCCCCGGCGGGCTGGCCGGCGTGCTGGACCTGTTCGAAGGCTCACAAATCAACATCGAGTACATGTATGCCTTCCCGTTCCGGCGCGGCGAACGGGCGGTGCTGATCTTCCGCTTCGATCAGCCCGACGCGGCCATCGAAGTGCTTCAGGCGGCCGGCATCAGCGTGCTCGACAGTGGCGCGCTCGACGAAAAGTAGCGGCGTCCACTCGCGCCATCGCGCCGCGATCGTTGAAGCGGCTCGCACGTTCTCTGCACGGCCCGAGGGGCCGGTGTATGCTCTAACGGAGTACGGAGTTTGAGGAGAAAGGGGCCCGTTTTCAATGACCCGAAGAGAGATCCTGGCGAGCGTGAGCGCGCTCGCCGCGCCGGTGGAAGCGGCTGAGAATGCGGTTGACAAGAAGGCCGGTACGGCCCGGCCCGAGCGCGAGGTGAAGGTCGACTTCCGCTACACGCCGCTGCAATGGCAGACCGCGTACTGCTTTCCCGACGACCCGCATAAGAGCCTGGTGGACCAGGCCGGGCGACTGCTTTACGGCAACCCCGGGCACATGTCCAACGACTTCTATCCGACCATCGTGGAGTTCTCGCTGCTGGGCATGGAGAACGACCACGTGGTGCGGCAGGAACTGGAAGCGCCGGGCGTGCCGATTGTGCATACCGTGGTCGAGCGGCCCCGGGCGCGCTTCGAGTTGATCAGCTTTGCGACGAAGCGGGCGGGCGAAGGCCGGGTCGACAACGTGCTGATGAGAGTGACCGCGGTCGCGGCCGGCGCGGGGGCGCCGGGGAATAGCGATCGCGCCGTGCCGATCGTGACCATCCAGACCCGCCAACCGCTGTCGCGGTCGAGCAACGGCGTGCTCATCGGACCCGACCCGAAGCGCCAGTTGCTGGTCTGCAGCCACGGATTGTGGATCGACGATCGGGGTTCCTCGTGGCTGCTGATTCTCGCGGCGCTCGAACTGCCGGCCGAGATCCTGCTCCGTTTCCCGCAGGAAGGACAAACGGTCGAGTTGACGGACGGCACGGCGCTGCTCACAGAGGCGCGGGCCTACTGGAAGAACTGGCATCCGTTCGGCGGCGCGGTGGAGTGGGAGTTGCCGCGTCCCTACGCCGACTTTCTGACGGCGTGCGCGCGCAACATCCTGCAAGCGCGCGAGGTGCGCAACGGGCGGTTGACGTTCCAGGTGGGGCCGACCTGCTATCGCGGGCTGTGGGTTGTCGACGGGCATTTCATCCTCGAAGCGGCGCGCTATCTGGGCTATGACAAAGCGGCGCGCGAAGGGCTGGCGACGACCTGGACGTATCAGCGCGCTGACGGCGCGTTGGACGCCGGCGGCGGTCCGGAGCACTACAAGGACTCCGCCATCGCGATGTTCTCGACCGTGCGGCAATGCGAACTGGGCCAGGATTGGACCGACTTCCGCGAGCTGAAGCCGCGCATCGCCCACGCCGCCGAGTTCCTCGAAGCGATGCGCGACAAGGGGCGCGCGGAGGGTTCGCCCGCCGGCAAATACGGACTGCTGGCCAACGGCTTCTCCGACGGCGGCTTCACCAAGGGCAGCGAGTTCACCAATCCGCTGTGGTCGCTGGCCGGACTGCAGGCGGCCACGCAGGCCGACGGCGGACCGTCGCACAACGGACTAGAGCGCGCGGCGCAGTTCTACTCGGAACTGCGAGCCGCTTTCGAGGTTGCGGCGCGGAAGGAGATGCTGCACCATCCGGCGGGGTTCGATTACCTGCCGATGGTGATGCGGGACGATCCGGCCTGGCAACTGAGCGAGTGGGAGCGGCCGCATCCGCGTCCGCAGTCGGCGCAGTGGGCGCTGTCGCACGCCATCTATCCGGGCCTGGTGTTCGAGCGCAACCATCCCGTGGTGCGCGGCCACATGGCGCTGATGCAGTGGTGCACCGCGGAGGATGTGCCCATCGAAACCGGCTGGCTGTCGCACGAAGGACTGTGGACCTACAACGCGCCATTCGTCTCGCATGCCTACCTGTGGGCGGGTCAGCCGGCGTGGGCACGCCGGACCTTCCACGGCTTCCTCAACCACGCCTCGCCGCTCTACTGCTGGCGCGAGGAACAGCCGCTGCGCGGGGCCAAGGTGGCCCACTACGTCGGCGATATGCCGCACAACTGGGCCAGCGCCGAATGCGTGCTGTACCTGCGGCACATGCTGGCGCTGGAGGATGGCGCGGCGTTGCGACTGGTCGAGGGGCTCGGTGCCATGGAACTTGCCGCTCGCCAGCCCTACCGCCTGAAGCAGACGCCGACGCGGTTCGGGCGCCTGAACCTGGAGCTCACACCGGAGGGCGCCGGGTGGCGGCTCAAGTTTGAACGCGGACCCGGACCAGCACCGCGCTCGGTGCGGCTACCGGCCACGCTCGCGGGCCTGAAGTTGGCGCGGGTGAAGGGCGCGACGTCCAAGGCCGGGGCCCTGGGCATCGAGGTCGAGCCCAGCGCCGGGGCGTGGACCGCGGAGTGGGGCGCCTAGGGGGAACAAAAAGTAAACATACGCGACTCCCCAGCCGCGGAATAGTGCGGCCGCAACCAGGATCGCCGCCTGCCCGACGGCTTTGCCCCGGCACTCGCGGCAACAAAAAGTGAGGAACAAAGCCAATTGTCGAGTTTTCTTAATAGAATGATTGGCTTGCGATGGCTATCTTTCAGATATTATTCGCACAATATTCGTGATTGTCAAAGAACGGGGGCAGGCCGAGCAGCGGAGGGTCTAGCACCTACAGGATAGACCCGGGTGTCAAGCGAATTACGGGGGACTTGGGCGAACCCCACCCGCATGCCCACCCGCTCGAGTTAAGATTGACCCACCACCAGCGGCTGACAATTATTGATAACTGACGCTCGTTGATGCCGTGCGCGGGGGCGCTTCCGCCCTATCCGGCCTTGGTGGCGATTGACTTAGCCTGCAGGAATTGCAGCAGGTAATCGGGGCCGCCGGCCTTGGAATCGGTCCCCGACATGTTGAAGCCGCCGAACGGGTGGCAGCCCACCAGGGCGCCGGTGCATTTGCGGTTGAAATACAGGTTGCCGACGAAGAAACGCTCTTTCGCGGCTTCGATTTTGGCCGCGTTGCGCGTGTAGACGGAGCCGGTCAGGCCGTATTCGGTGTCGTTGGCCAGCTCGAGCGCGTGTTCGAAATCGCGGGCCCGCGTCACGGCCAGCACGGGGCCGAAGATCTCCTCCTGAAACAGGCGCGACTTCGAATCGATGTCGGCGATCACCGTGGGTTGCACGAAGTAGCCTGCGCCCGGAGCCGCGGCGCCGCCGGTGAGCAGGCGCCCTTCCTTTTTCCCGATCTCGATGTAATCGAGAATCATGCGGCGCGAGCGTTCGTTGATCACCGGGCCCATGTAATTGCGCGGGTCCTCGCACGGGCCGGTTTGCAGCGCCTGCACCAGGGGCACGAGTTTCGCGAGGAACGCGTCGTAAACCGAATCGACGACGATGGCGCGCGAGCAGGCCGAGCACTTCTGGCCCTGATAGCCGAAGGCCGAAGCCAGCACGCCCTGCGCGGCGGCGTCGAGATCGGCCTCGTCGTCGACGATGATGGCGTCCTTGCCGCCCATTTCGGCGGCGACGCGCTTGATCCAGAGCTGGCCCGCGTGCGGCCGGGCCGCGAGTTCGTTGATGCGCAGGCCGACTTCGCGCGAGCCGGTGAAGGAGACGAAACGCGTGCGCGGATGCGCGACCAGCAGATCGCCAATCTCGCCGCCGGCGCCCACCAGCAGCGTGCAGCACTCGGCCGGGAAGCCGGCCTCGGCCAGCACCGCGACGAATTTGGCGGCAACGGTCGGCGTATCGCTCGAGGGCTTCAGCACGACCGTATTGCCGGCCACCAGCGCCGCCACGGTCATGCCCGCCAGGATCGCCAGCGAGAAGTTCCAGGGCGGGATGACGATGCCCACGCCGAGCGGCAGATAGCGCAACTCGCCGTGCTCGCCGCCCACTTGTGGCAGCGGCTCGGGCTCGGCCCATTTGAGCATTTGAAGAGCGTAATACTCGCAGAAGTCGATGGCCTCGCAGGTCTCGGCTTCCGCTTCGATCCAGGTCTTGCCGGCCTCGAGCACCAGCCAGGCATTGAACTCGAATTTGCGGCGGCGCAGATCGGCGGCGGCGCGCCGCAGCATCTCGACGCGCGTCCCGGCCGGCGTGCGCGACCACGTGGCGAAGCAGGCATCGGCTACGGCCACGGCCTGGCCGGCCAGCGCGCGCGTCGCCTTGTGGTGCAGCCCGACCGTCTCGGAAGGCTGCGACGGGTTCACCGACTTCAGCAGGTCGCCGGTGTGAAAAGTCGCCCCGCCGATATGCAGCGGATACTCGCGGCCGAACTCCGAGCGGACTGCGGCCAACGCGGCGCGCATCGCCGCGGCGTTGTCGGGTTTGGAAAAGTCGGCGAAGGGTTCGTTGGAGAATTCCCAGAGCCGGACGCTCATTAGCCCTCCACCATCTTGCGGCCGCGCTCAATCATCTGCGCGGCGTCGTCGGCCATCTGGCGGCCCTTTTCGTAGAGTTCCTTGCCTTTTTCGAGTATGTTGTTGCTGGTCTCGCTGATGGCATCGGTGCCGTGCTCGACGCTGCGGCGGATCTGGCGGCGGGTGACGCGCCCGGAGGCGGGTGCGAACAGCAGCGCCAGGGTGGCCCCAACGGCCGCGCCGGCGACAAACCACATCGCCTTGCTGGTATGGTCTTCGTAGGACATATTGGGAATGATCCCTCCAAGTTCATTCTAGCGGAGGCGCACATGAGTTCACCGGATGATCTGGTCCCGGTCCGGGACGGCGCGGGGTTGGTCCTGGAAATGCCGGAAATGGAGGCCCGGGCGCTGCAGAGCCTGCTGATCTCGTGCGGCATTCCGGCGGTCCTCTCCCCGTTCACGGCGTACACCTTTATGCCCGGGCGGCTGCTGGTGCCGGCGTCCCAGGCCGAAGAAGCGGCTAGAATCATAGCAGAGGCGCCGGGCGCAGCCTCCGCCGAGGAGGCCGAACGCGCGGGCGAGGCGGCGGGCGATCAGCCTCCCGAAGACGCAGGGAAAGGCCTGCCAGGCGTATTCTGACGGAGGTTTTTATGAACCCATCTGATGATCCACAGGACCTGGTTCCGGTCCAAGAAGAAGACGGGAAGCCGATCGAACTGACCGAGATGGAGGCGACGGAGCTGCAGAACCTGCTCAGCGCCAGTGGCATCGAAGCGGTCATTTCCGGCGCGGAGATGCTGCCCAATCTGCCCTACCGCCTGCAGGTCCCGGCGGACCAGGCGGCGGAGGCCACCCGGGTCATCGCCGCAGCCCGCGCCGCGGGCTCGGCGGGCGCCGAAGAGGCGGAGCGAGCGGGCGAAGACGCCGGCGATAGCGCTGCGGGCGCGTAGCCCGAGCCAAGCCTCGACGCCGGCCTGCGCTGGCTCGCGCTGGGCGCCTTCTCACGAAAGAGCTGGGTCCACCTGCGGCGGATCGAGTCGGAGTAGGATCGAGGCCGGCAGCGCCGCGGGGCGAAGGCACGAGCTGCCACGTCTGTGGAACACGATGGCGCTGTGACCGCGGGGGTCTGGCTTGGTGCCCGTGTTCCAGCGCGATAGCCGGCCGGCGCGTTTCCCGACAGGCCGGTCTTCCCGCCGCGCAGCGTTTACCAAGAGCAGAGACGGCCTTCCGGAAGACGGGAAGATCGCTCTCTTTTGATCACGGTTCGCTGAACCTCGGCCCGAACGGGACTACAATAAAATCGGTTCCCCCATGCAGCGCCACTTCGACGTGATCATCGAACGCGACAGCGAAGGGTACTACATCGCCTCGGTTCCGCAACTGCGCGGCTGCCACACGCAGGCCAAGTCTCTGGACACTGTCATGGAGCGCATCCGCGAGGCGATCGCCCTGTGCCTCGAAGTCGGCGGCGGCTCGTCCACCGATCTGGAATTCGTAGGGATCCAGCGGGTCACCGTGGCGGCATGAGCGACACGCCTAGGATTACGCGTGCAGTTCTCGTTTCCGCACTGATTCTGGCAGGCTTCGTCCAACTTCAGGTGAGGGGTGGTCACTACTTCCTGCGACACGCCGATGGGCGCGTTACCGTCGTGCCCGTGTACTCAGGCGAGCCTATCGGCCCGGGCCTGCTCCACAAGATTCTGCGCGACTGCGAGATGTCCGAAGACGACCTCCGACGACCTCGATAGTGCGATCACTTGTGAGCGCCGGCGGCGCTCGCGCCTGGACAGAACCCGACTCCGAAACCAATCACTTCGCAGGCAGGAAAGGGCTCCGTTTAGTGGCGAGCGCTGCTCCCTCCAAATAAAAGTCGGTAAGGGGTTACCGTGGCGGTCCTTTAGAATCATCAGTTTATGGACAAGGATCAGTAAGCCCTTATTGGTTTGCCCCCGCGCCTGCGCTCGATCCGCGCTGAAACCGCGCGCGCCCGCGCCCCGCGACGATCACTGAGGCGGACCCATTGGCCGGGCCCCGGGTGGGTGGGCGCGCGGAACGGAGGGTGGCGAAGCCCAGGGGGACGAACCCGGCCGCGATGACGAAGCGCAACACAACGGAAATGAGCGAGGCGCGGGCGATCCAGTAGCGCAGGCTGAGCAGTGCAACACCCACGCCCATGCAGAGATACCACCAAGCGAATATGCGCAACCGGCGGCACTTTGCGTCTTCGCCGCGGCCCCGCCCTATACCTCCAGTACGGCGCGACGACAATGCTGGACTCCCTGCGTGGCGCGGCGGGATGGCGATGATTCCCCGATAATCTCTATGCGCCGAGGGTCTAGCGAGCTATTATTAGGCGAGAACAGGAACAATGTTCGTTAATTGTTCGCCGGTAGCGGGGCCGTGCCGATATTGTTAGATAGATGATGAGTGAAACGAAATTGATCGGCGTCGATCTGTTCGCGGGAGCGGGAGGCATGAGCCTCGGCTTCCAACAGGCCGGCTTCGACGTAATGGCAGCGGTCGAGTACGACCCGATCCACTGCGCAATTCACGAATTCAACTCTCCCGATTGCGTGGCGATTTGTCGGAGCGTGGCCGACATCGACGGTCGCTACATCCGGGAGCATTCCGAGATTGGCGGCGCTGAAGTCGATGTGGTGTTCGGCGGGGCGCCATGCCAGGGCTTTAGCATGATCGGCAAGCGTATCCTGGACGACCCTCGAAACCACCTTGTCCACCATTTCGTTCGGCTCGTATCGGAGTTACGGCCCAAGTTCTTCGTCTTCGAAAACGTGAAGGGTCTGACGGTGGGCGAGCACAAGAAGTTCTTGTGCGAGATCATCCAGGCCTTCGAGGAAAACGGCTACAAGATAGAAAAGCGCTACCAGGTGCTTAATGCCGCCAGCTTCGGTGTCCCCCAGGACAGGCGAAGGCTGTTCCTGCTCGGTGCACGGCGCGGTATGCCGCTGCCGAGCTATCCTGAGGCTACGCACTCACGAGAAGGCGCTATCGATATGTTCCGGGGGGTATCGAAAACGCCCACGGTGTGGGACGCCATCGGAGATCTCCCCGAGGCAAGCGAATACGATGAGCTGCTGGAGCGCGACTGGGTTCTTGCCGAGTTCGGCAGGCCGAGCGACTATGCCGCGCCTCTGCGCCAGGGACCAGAGAATCGAACGCGGGAACTGCTGAGTTCGAGCCTTCGGACCGTGCACACGCCAGATTCCATCGAGCGGTTCGGTAAGACTCCACTTGGGGAGACCGAACCGATAAGCAGGTTCCATAAACTTGACCCCGACGGTATCTGCAACACGCTCAGGGCTGGGACCGCTAGCGATCACGGTGCCTTTACCTCTCCCAGACCCATCCATCCAGTGTCGCCCCGGTGCATAACCGTTCGCGAAGCAGCCCGGCTGCACTCGTACCCGGACTGGTTCCGGTTCCATGTTACGAAATGGCACGGGTTCCGGCAGATCGGCAACTCCGTGCCTCCGCTGCTGGCTCAGGCCGTTGCGTCGAAGCTGGTGGAGCAATTGACAACACACCCCCGAAAGGCGAAGACTGGCAAGGTTGGAGATCCCGCGCTGCTCGCACTCAACATGTCGGAGGCGGCTGAAAAGTACGGCGTCTCAGCCTCGGTGATCCCCCAACGGCTGCGGAAGACGACTGAGAAGGTGTATGCCTGACGAGCCGCTGTACGATGTCATCATCAGTCGTATATTCGACGACCATTACCGCGAGGGAGTGACCCAGTTCGAGTTCAACCGCGACGAACTTGCGGCGGCAGCCAAGGCACTCGGGCTGGATGACCCGAAGAATCTCGGCGACCTCATCTACTCGTTCCGATACAGGAAGCCGCTCCCCGAGCGGATTAGAACGACCGCGACCGGTCAGCTTGAGTGGATCATCGAACCGGCGGGCAGGGCGAAGTACAGGTTCCAACTCTCACGCGTGAGTCGCATCCTACCGCGCGAGGATTTAATCCTGATCAAGATCCCCGACTCCACGCCCGAGATTATCTCGACTTATGCGCAGGGTGACGAGCAAGCTCTGCTCGCGCGTGTGAGATACAACCGCCTCGTCGATGTTTTTCTCGGCATCACGACTTACTCGCTCCAGAACCACCTTCGAACAACGGTCGGAGGCATTGGGCAGATCGAGATAGACGAGTTGTACGTCGGGGTTAGCCGCAGCGGCCAGCAGTTCGTCATCCCGGTGCAGGCCAAGGGCGGCAGCGATCAACTCGCGGTGATCCAAACTCAGCAGGACGTGGCGTGCTGCCAGGAGAAATTCGCCAGCCTGAAGTGTCGCCCCGTGTCTGCCCAGTTCATGGCCGATGGCGTCATCGCGATGTTCGAACTGACGATGCAGGACGGTCAGATCCGAGTCGTTGACGAGAAGCATTACAAGCTCGTCCCGTCCGCGCAGATTACAACCGAGGAGTTGCAGAGTTACGGCGAGAGGTAGCGACTCGTGGACCATGTTCCTAAGGAAGTCCGCTCGCGGATCATGGCATCAGTCAAGAGCTCCGGTGGCAGGACGACCGAGAAGGCGCTTTCCCTGCGGCTGCGAGCGGCCGGTCTCCTCGGCTATCGCAAGCAATGGGCCGTCCTCGGAAAACCCGACTTCGCCTGGCCTGGTCTGAAGGTCGCCGTGTTCGTGGATGGCTGCTTCTGGCACGGATGCCCTCGCTGCAACAGGCCGTCGAAAAGCAACGTCAAGTTCTGGCGCAAGAAGGTCGAGGACAACCGCAGACGGGACGCCCGCGTAGCACAGAGCCTTAGACGCAAAGGATGGTGCGTACTTCGTATATGGGAGTGCAGAGTGGAGTCAGACGCGGCGCTCGCGAGGATAATGCGAGTTATGGAGGAACGCCGAAAAAGTTGAGTTACATTGAAGCCCGAAACTCAGGATAGTATCCGCAAATCCCAATTGCAGCAGATCCAGTGGATGAGACGGCGCCGGGCTCCGGGTTCCCCTGATTCCGCCGGAAGCCGTGGTAGTCGAGCCCAAGAGCCGCTTTAGGGGCTGCTTCGTTGGACGTCTTGCTCGACGTACCACTGCGCCACAGCTTTGGGGATCTGCTTCAGGTTTTCTACGGGGGTTTGAAGCGGCACCGCGCACTCCGGCGCGATCAGTGGGATGCCCGCTTCGAGGTCCTTATAGACTTCCTGCCATATGTCGGCCGGCTGGCCGCGCAGCAGGGTCTGCGGGTTATTGACGCTGCCGACCAGGGCCAGCCTGCCGCCGACGACGGCCATGGACTTCGCGGGATCGTTTTTCGAATCGAAGTGGAACGCCGCCAAACCGGTCTGGGCGATGTAATCCATGCGGTCCAGGGTGCGTCCGCAGATGTGCAGGATCAGCGGCGCGGGAATGCGAGCGGCGAACTCGCGATGCAACTCGCGCAGATACCGCAGGTAATAACCGGGAGCGACCAGATCGCCGCTGGCGTGGTCGGGCAATGTCAGCGCGTCCGCGCCCGCTTCGACCTGGGCGATCCCGAACTGAATGGTCACTTCCTTCAATCGCTCCAGGCAGAGCCGGGTTCGGTCGGGATCCTCGGCCGCCATCAGCAGGAAGTTCTCCAGGCCGAAGCAGTGGTAGCTCAGCGTCCACGGGCCCATCACTTTGCCGATGATGGCGACCTCATCCCCCAGTTGCCGGCGCAGGATGCGGATCGCGTCGAGGATGCACTGCATGTCGGGGTGGCACAAGAGGCCGGATGGGATGCGTATGTCCTCGGGCCCGCGCCAGATGGGCTCCGACATGACGACCGTCGGCCAGTCCTTCTCTTCCCAGCGGATCTTGCAGCCGAGCGCCGAAGATTCCTGGGCGACCGAAAACACCGGCATCACACTGTCGAAGCCGAGTTCGGTGTAGCCGGTGGCGGCCAGGCGCGCGATCAGATCCGGGTTGCGGCACGACTCCGGAAAAGGCGCGTCGACGAGGTCCATCAGTTCAACGGTCGCTACCGAAGTCGGATTGCAGACCGGGGCGCGGTCCACCGCTTGACGGCCGAGCGCCGCCAGGACGCGCTGGCGTCCATTCATGACTCCAACTGAGGGTTGCATTTTCGATTCCTCGCGCCGCCGGATTCGTTCAAAACGCTTTGCGGGCCAATCGTTGCAGAATTGCTCCGGGCCCGCCATCTTCCCGGCCGAGTTCGAAAGCCCGGACCGCTGCTCTAAACGGGGGCGGCATCCAACTCCCAATTACAGCAGATCCAGCCATCGAAACGGCTCCGTTTTTCGGATGATCGCGGGGCGACCGGCCGGGTCCGCGGGGACGCTGAACAGATCATCCAGGCAGCTAATCATGCGGGACCACCTGGTTACGTATCGAGCTCCAGGCGGCGCGTATCAGCGTGCATTTCACCGTGCGGCGCGCGCGAATTCACCATGGGCGAACCGTGTTTTCACCACGACAACTCCATGTTTTCCGCGCATCTTTCGTCATGGTGGATCTGTTGCAATCAAAGAAGTTATTCGAATTTCACCATGCAATTCTCCATGTTTACCGTGTATCTATGGTTTTCTAAAGGACTTATTGATATTTCACCGTGTTTTGCCGACATGGAGAAATGACGCTGTTTGGGCGGTGTTTTTCCTGCTTGCAGGAGAGGATTCGGGGGGGGCGGATCAAGTGCGCGGCAGTTGGCACATGGGCGGCGCGAGGCGGTGGCGCAGGCGGGCGACGAGGCGGTATCCGGCGCGCGTGAAAGGCCGGACCAGCGGGTTTCCAAACAGCCACGCAACGGCCGGCCAGCCGGAGGCGCGGAGCGCGCGCAGCAGGGCCTGGCTGCCGCCCCAGATGGAGCCGTCGGGTTCGAGCCACAGCATCTGGCCGGAGACGGTGCGGGCGACGGGCTCGGGCAGGAGGGCGAGCGCTTCGCGCGAAGGGCGTTTGTCGAACGGCCGGCGGGCGATGCGTTCCAGAATCCGCACGGAGCGCGAGCAGAAGCCGCAATCGCCGTCGTAGAGCAGCAGGCCGCGCGGCGGCGGGGGCGTGATGCGGATTTCAGGGAAGCTCTCGCGCGGGGCCATGTTCAAGGCGTCCTCAGTGCATCCTCAATGCTTGCTCAGCGAGCATCTTCAACAGGCACCTTCCAAAGGCATGCTCACGATGGGCATCCTTAGCGTGACGCGGAGTGGATCCGCACCAGCGGCTCGGCGGGGGCGGAGTCGAAGGGGCGCGGGTCGGGCAGGGTTTGGGGGGCGCGCCAGGAGTCGAACAGCGAGACGTAGTGCACGCAGGAGATGGTGCAGTGCGGGGCGCAGGCCTTCTCGGTGAAGTACTCGCGGCGCAGGTCGGCGGGGCCGTAGTCGGCCAGCGGCCGGGCGGGGTAGCCGCGTTGCTGGGAGCAGTAATGCACCAGGCCGTCTTCACAGATGTAGAGATAGCGCGAGCCGGCGCGGCAGCGCCAGCGGTTGGGGCGGCCGTGGACCATCGATTCCTGGAAAACGCTGAGCTGGGCGTAGTTGCGCTTCTCCAGGGCCTTCACGGCGAGGTAGATTTCGCGCTCGCGCGGGGAGAGCGGTTTCAACTGGCCGGCGTGGTCGTGGATGATTCCGATGGTGGAGGAGAAGCCAAGCTCGATGGAGCGGCGGGCGATGGCCAGGGCGTCGTCGGGATGTTTCACGCCGCCGCCGACGACGGAGTTGATATTGACGTGGAACAGGGCGTGGGCGGCGAGCAGCTTCAATTTCCGGTCCAGCACCTTCAAGCTCTTCTTCGACACCTCGTCGGGGTTGACGTTGTCGATGGAGATCTGCATGTGGTCGAGACCGGCGCGGTTGAGGCGCTCGATGCGGTCGGCGGTGAGCAGGTAACCGTTGGTGATCAGACCGGCGACGGCGCCGTGGCGGCGGATGCGGCGAATGAGCTGGTCGAGCTCGGGGTGCAGCAGGGGCTCGCCGCCGCTGATGGTGATGATCGAGGTGCCCAGGCGGCCGAGGTCGTCGATGCGCTCGAGCATGACTTCGGTGTCGACCGGACGGGAGACGTCGTCGTATTCGTTGCAGTAGGCGCAGGCGAGGTTGCAGCGGCGGATGGGGATGATGTGCGCCATGATGGGGTGGCCGCGATGAGCCGCGCCCCAGGCGAGCATTCCGATCTCGCGCAGCCGGCGCTGCAGCGCCGCCCAGTCGCGCCGCGCGCGGAAACCATGGTCAGACATGAAGATTATTTCTATTGAACCATAGGGATTAGGCAATGTCCCAGAGTCGCGGCCCGGGCGGGCGAAAGCAGGCGTCGAGCGGGGCGTTTGCGCGGGCGTGCGGCGAGGGCCGCGGGGCAGATGGCCCGGCGCGAGAGGCTCCTCGAAGGGCGCATGATACACTGGCAGAGGAAGCCGCAAGAACAGCTCCGCCGGACGGCGTCCGAAGGTCTGTTTTCACCCCAGGAGAGGTGGCCGAGTGGTTGAAGGCGCACGCTTGGAAAGCGTGTTTACGGGAAACTGTAACGTGGGTTCGAATCCCACCCTCTCCGCCAGAACCGAAAACCGAATCCGCTAAGAAGCCCAGCGGCAAAATCCTCATTCGAACGACCAAGGCCGGAACGCATGGATGCACATGGGTGCCGCAATGGGAAAGTGGCCACGCCCGGGGACAGCGAACTGCAAGCGTTGCTCGCCGTGCCAGCTCAGGCGGGTCCGCACGGGCCGGCTCCACCGGCCGTTTCCGCCGGGCCAGCCGCAATTTGAAGAGCCTCGCGCTCGATGCCCACTAGAATCCCACGGAAAACGACGTAATGCAGCGGCGCCACCGCGTACCAGTAAATCAACCCGAATAACCCGCGCGGCCGGAACAGCGCCACTTGCCGCAATGTGCACTGACGCGCGCCGCGCGGCTCGATGCGGAACTCCAGCAGCGCCTCCCCTGGTAGTTTCATCTCCGCGCGCAGCGCCAGTCGGCGATCCCGTTCGTACCCGACGACACGCCAGAAGTCGAGAGCTTCCCCGTATTCAACCCGCTCCGGATCGCGCCGTCCGCGCCGCAGACCGGGCCCGCCAGCCAGACGGTCCATCCATCCACGGATTCTCCACAGCCAGTCCGCGGCATAATACCCGTGGCCGCCGCCCACACGGCACACTGCGCGGAATACGGCCCAATCCGGAGCGTTCACTAACAATTCGCGCGCATCCCGAAACACCGTCCCGCCCGCCCAATCCTGGTCGCCCGGGATCGGTCCCGCCATGGACCAATTCGTCTCGACGCGATGATCGGCCGTTTTGGACAGGGCCGCCCGGATCGCCTCGCGCACGTTCAGCAGCTGCTGTGGAATCAACTTCGTAATCCGGTCTTCGCGGCACACCACCGGGTTCTTGAGTCCTTCCGCCAGTGGTTTCGCGATGTCGTGGCTCAGCGGAGTGACCAGATGAATCCAATACGAACTCAGACGCGGCGTCAGCACCGGCACCGGGATAATCCAGCGACGTCTCAACCCCAGCTCTTGCGCCATGATGCCCATAATGTCGCGGTAGCTCAGCACCTCCGGTCCACCGATATCGAATACGCCACCAGTCGTCTCCGCCGCGCATAAGGATCCGGCCAGATACCCGATCACATTCCGGACCGCAATCGGCTGGCACGGCGTGCTGACCCATTTCGGAGTGATCATCACGGGCAGCCGCTCGACCAGATAGCGCAGGATTTCAAAGGAGGCCGAGCCCGACCCGATGATCATCGCGGCGCGCAGAACCGTCACCGGCACACCCGTGGAAGCCAGTGCTTGCTCGACCTCGCGACGCGACGACAGGTGCTCGCTCAGATCCGGTCCAGTCTCACCGAGACCGCCGAGGTAGATGATTCGCCCGACGCCGGCTTCGCGCGCGGCACAGGCGAATTGCACGGCGAGGTAGCGGTCCCGATGCGCATACTCCGTGCCGGCGGAGGTCATGGAATGAACCAGGTAGAAGGCGGCCTGGCATCCCGCGAGGTGCTGGGCCAGCGACCGGGCGTCTGCCAGATCGATTTGCCGGATCTCTACTCCAGGATTGGCGGCCCACGTCCGGCCGGCGAGTTTCGCCGACGAGCGGACAAGACAGCGAACCATGTAGCCGTCGTCGATCAAACGCGGCGCCAGACGGCCCCCGATGTACCCGGTAGCTCCTGCGATCGCGACACGGCATCCAACTGAGGTTGGGGAGATTAGAGTGTTCGCTTCGGTCGCTGAAAGCGGTGGCCGCACATCGTCAATCGTCACACAACCAGACACGTGAGTGTCCCGATACTGCGCGTCACCAACGATCACAGAACCTGCTACCCCGCGAGAGACATTGGTAGCGAGGTAAGTAGCGGCAGATCTCAGAGGAGCAAACGGGGTTGGGTGCTGAAGGCCCCAACCCCTGAACGCTACTCCCTCGAATCGCACTTTGCGGGTGAGCAGAACCGGAACGGGTTTGATCCCCATAGTCAATCATAGGCCGCGCCGGGCGGCCATTCCGACCTTCGTAGTCGCGAGAGTATTCAGAGAAGACAACGGGAATGAATATGTCGTTTCCGCCCACATAACCTAGCAGGCTGCTGAAAAACGGTCCTGTGGGACCGCTCCCTCACGGTCGCGGCTCAGAAACACGCTGCAAACACAGGAGCAAATGTGAGAGCTGTGCGCGCCTGCGAGCATTCCTGGGCCTTCTTCAGCAGCCTGCTAGATGTACGGAAATTCTCTTAGGTCGCCAGGCATAGAGAGTTTCTCAACAAACTCTCTATGCGAATCTACCGCTCAGGAGTAAGCACAACGACCCATTCATAAAGACTGAGCCGTCTTTACAAGGCGTTCGACCGCGTACCCCTGACGCTTTGCACTCTCGACGATCCGGTCGTATAGGGTTTCATCCAATCGAGGCTCTCGGCTGAGGATCCAGAGGTAATTACGGCCCGGTTCACCCACCACCGCCCAGCGGTAGCCCGGGTCGAGATCGATGATCCAGTAGTTGCCGCTGAATGGCCAGAAAAAGGTCACCTTCAGTTTTGTGTTGGGTCCATTCGGGTCGGCCACCCAGGCCTTCCCTCTCGCTGACTTCAGGCGGCCGTCGGCCGTGCGGCATTCGTTGACTACCGCGATCTTGCCATCGGACCGGAGAGCATAGGTCGCCGTAGTATTGGCAGCACAACTGCGTTGAAAGCTATTGGGCAGGCGGGCGATCTCGTACCACTTGCCCATGTACCGTGCGAGGTCCACGGAAGGTGCAACCTGCAGCGGCGGCTGGCTGTTGTCAGCTAAGACTACCGACGACGGCAACATTGCGCCTAGCGCCAAAAGGAGTCGTGGAGTTCTTCTCGACATATGAGTTCCTGCTCACTTGAGCTTCGCATCTCTTGAGCAAGAAGAAGTGTGCCCCAGCAGGCTGCTAAATGGCACGCTCCCCACGGCGATGCCGTTGGACTTCCAGACTGGTCCGGGTGGTGCGTCAATGTCCAGTAACGATCCATCCTTTGCACTTCCTTATGTGCATCCAAGGCCCGTCGTTACGTGGTTTTGGCCGATCATAGATCAGTTTGTCCGCGCAGACGACCAATGCAATGGGTTGCCGACAACACGCTCATGTGGAAGCTGGATCATCGCCAGACGCAAGCGCGTTTCCCATTCCTGATCCCGCGGCGACCTACCTTGCGGATCTTTCTCCTCTGACCGTCGTCGTCTCTGCAAGATCCAGCTAGCGCTCTTCGAGCCGCAAGAGGAGAAGGATACGTGATTGGCATGCCAATCCCAATCGGCCTGGCCGCGCCCGCGCCGCGATGGGGGCGGATGACGCGCGTGAACCCTACTGGCCGGCCTGTCTGGCAGACGCTCGGACGGCGCGCTCGAATGCCCAGGCTCGGATGTGAGTGATCTGCTCGCTCATGGTGCGCGAGAGCGGCACGATCTTCACGGCGGTGCGGATCAGATCGTCCTCGCTCACGTCCCGGCCTGCGAGCCGTGCTTTGGTCACGGCCGATACGACGCATTGCTCAATCTCGGCTCCGGCCCAACCAGTCGTAAACTGCATCAATTGTCCGAGGTCGAATCCGGTCGCATCCACACTCCGGCGGCTGAGGTGGATTTTGAAGATTGCGATCCGTTCGCTTTCGGTAGGCAGATCCACGAAGAACACTTCGTCGAAGCGTCCCTTGCGAATCATTTCCGCGGGGAGAAGATCGATTCTGTTGGCGGTGGCGGCGACGAAAAGGCCGCGCGCCTTCTCCTGCATCCAGGTGAGAAAGAACGCGAAAATTCTGCCCTGCTCGCCGCCGGAATCGGTTGAAGTGATCCCCATCTCGATCTCGTCGAACCACAGCACGGCGGGCGCCATGTCCTCCATCATCCGGCACGCGGCGACGAATGCGCCTTCGGGTTTGCCATGCCGCCCCGAGAAGACCTCGATCATGTCGATCCGATACAGCGGGAGCTGGAAAGCGGAAGCAATGGCTTTGACGGAGAGGCTCTTGCCGCAGCCTGGGATGCCCATGAGGAGGACCCCTTTGGGCACGATTTCGCTGCTCAGGCTGTCGCGCAATCGAAACAGCTCCCGGCGCTCGGTCAGCCATTTCTTCAGCTCCTCGAGGCCGCCGATTTCCTCGATGCTGCCACCCTCTGCTATGAACTCGATGACGCCGCTGCGGCTGACCAGGAGGCGTTTTTCTTCCAGTAGGATTGGCAGGGACTCGGGCCCCAGCGATCCGCCCGCGGAGTGGACCCGGTGCAAAGCGAAGCGAGCCTCGTCGAGCGTCAGTCCCAGCAGTACGCCCGCCAGTTGATGCAGAGTCGCCTCGTCGATCGGGCCGTTCCCGCTGCCCAGTGCCATTCGCTGAGCCTCTTCCCGCAGGACCTCGACTAACTCGATCCGATCGGGTGGCCGAAGCTCCAGAAACAAGACGCTCTGCGCAATCTCCTCAGGAATGAACCTGATCGGAGAGCTGATGACGACAAACTTCTGCCGGTCCAGACAGCTTCCATAGACGTCCCGCAGACGCCGCCGGATCTCCGCGGATTCGCGCAGCGGCTCGTGAAAGTCCTTGAGGTGGAAGATCGCGGCGCCGTCGTACGCGGCGATGAAGTCCAGAGCTGTGCGAGGATCCTGAGTACCGGCCTCGGCCACTTCGTCCTCGCGGCGCAGGCCCTCCGTGAGACTCCAGGTCCAAACGGGGACCGGCGGAGCGAATAGAGACAGGGCCATTTCCCGGAGCACCCTTCCGACCCGCTGTTCTTCGACGGAGTGGATGTACGTGAGTGGCCGGCCGGACTGGAAGACCTCCCAAATCGTCCTTGCGGCTCGGCTTTCGATAGCAGGAGCTTCGTGCGGCGCTACTCCGGAAAGAGCGTCGGAGTGGCTGTTATTCTCCAGAGGATTCGGCCTGAGGTCTTGAGATGCGATTGGACTACGCTCCTGTTCTGAACTGCTTCCCATTATGGACCAACCACCGCGAGCCGTGACTCAAGGGACGGCTCCGCCGCATAGCAATCTATTCACTGCAACACGCCACTCGAACAACGCCCCCGCACTTAGCTGCGGAAATCCTCGGCTGAAATGCCCACGACGCTTCACCCCCTGCTCGCGGCGCCCGCACTGCAGGCTGGATCCGCAGCCGATACTATTAGACGGTGCTGGAAGAAAAAACGATGAGACGCCGGGATTTTTTGAAGAGCGCCGCGGCGCTCGCGAGCGTGGAGCGGGCCGTGGCCCAATCGCGCTCGCGGCTGGCGTATGTGGCGAGTTACAGTTCGCCCCAGGGGCCCGAAGGGAGCAAGGGGTATGGCGAGGGGATCTACCTGTTCGCAATGGACATCGCTACGGGCGCGCTGTCGCAACGGGAGGTGTTTCCAAACAAGGACAATCCATCGTGGCTGGCCTTGGACAAGGCCCGGACCCGCCTGTACTCGGCCAACGAGACCGCGGACTATCAGGGTGCGGCTTCCGGGTCGGTGAGCGCCTACGCGGTGGAGCGCTCCAGCGGGCGGTTGACATTGCTGAATACGCAGAGCTCGCAGGGCGCCAGTCCGTGCTACGTGAGCGTTCACCCGTCGGGCCAGTATGTGTTCGTAGCCAATTACCACGGCGGGACGCTGGCCGTGCTTCCGATCAGGCCAAACGGCACGCTGGGCGCAGCCACCGACGTGAAACACGACGCGGGCCAGCCCGGTCCGGTTCACGCCGCCAGCGCGCCTCGCGGGAGTTTTGCTATCAGCGGCCACGACCGGCCTCACGCTCACATGATCCAAACCGATCCGTCCGGACGCTTCGTACTGTCGGCGGATTTGGGGCTGGACGAGATCCTCGTCTGGCAATTCGATGTCGAGACCGGTAAGCTGCTGCCGCTAGATGCCTGCACTGCAAAGCTGCCGGCGGGCGACGGCCCGCGACATTTCACGTTCCATCCCAACGGACGCTTGCTGTATTCACTACAAGAGGAGGCGTCGACGCTCACGGTGTTCGACTACGACGCTGTGGCCGGAAGGCTGACGGTCAGACAGACGCTCTCGACGCTGCCGCATGGATTTGCCGGAACCAACTTCACGTCGGAAGTCCTGATCTCGCCCGACGGGCGGTTCCTTTATGCGGCCAACCGGCTGCACGACAGCATCGCGTGGTTCTCCATCGCGGCCGACGGGACGTTGAACCTGGGCGGGGAGGAGTGGACGCGCGGCGACTACCCCCGCAGCTTCAGCATCGACCCCAGCGGCGAGTATCTCTATTCGTGCAACCAGCGCAGCGACGCGATCGCCTGTTTTCGGGTGAACCGGCAGTCCGGCGCGCTGACCTTCAGCGGGCAGTACACGCCCGCCGGCACGCCGGCTATGATTCTGTTTCTGACCTGACCGCGCGTGCCGCCGGGCGCGGCGCGTCCGTTTGCTTCGTTCGCGTTGCTGCTGGCGTAGTGTCGCGGCGCCGTTATAATCGTGGTCGGCGTACGCCAAAGCCCCCCTCTCGCTTGACGGGGCGGCCGGCGGCCAGTGTGCTCTTCAGTAACTCAGTGGTACTGCAACAGCGTAAGCAGCTTGCTGTCGAGCTTGTGGCCGTGCCAATCCTCGTACGCCACATCGGAGCGGCCGGAGTCGAGTACGCCAAAGGAGCCTCGAAATTCCCACAATGCCCAGCCGATGTTGTGGATTTTGAGGATGTCCAGGACGTCGCAGATCCAACGCAGAAAGATGTCGTGGGGCGTCCGGTTGAAGGCGCCGACTTCGCCGCAGTGCACGCCGATCCCCTGTTGCACGAGCCAGCCCCACGGCTCATAGTGTTTTTCGAGCGTGTCGCGGCTGATGAGGCCGCTTCCGTCGCGCTTCACAGCCGGCCACCAGGGCGCCGGGAAGTCGCTGCGCTTGTCCACCCAGCCGGCGTGATAGTGGCTGATCTCCGCGGGCAGATAGCCGTGGACACTCTGGGCGACGCCGGTGGGCATCATCTCATAGACCACCTGGTTGCCGACGTCGAGGCCGTCGATGATGACCGTGCGATCGGGCGTGGACTCGCGAATTTTGTCGGTAGCGTGCGTCATCACCCGGCGGTAGTCCTCGCGCGTCATGTAGCCTGGACGGGGCGTTGGCGCTTCGTTCACCAGGTTGAAGCTCAGCTCATTCGGATTGATGTCCTTGTAGCGGCGCGCGAAGTAGTCCCAATGGAATACGAATGCGTCCTCGGCGTCCTTGTCGCGCCACAGCACGAACGGTTCGAGTTCGCTGCTGTTAATGCAATAGCCGGGTGCGCGGTGAAAGTTCAAGTTGACGTGCAGGCCATGGGCACGGCCGAGTTCGACGATCCGGTCGATACCCGAGAACGCGCTCTCCTTGATCTTCATCACGTCCTTCGCGTCGGGCCGTCCTTTGTCGCGCCAGTCTGAATCGACCCAGTACCAGTAGTCGAGCGGAATGCGCACGAAGTCGAAGCCGAGGTCGGCGATCATTTTGAAGTCGTCCTCGGGGATCTGCACCGGGCCCTTTTGGTTTCGGGCCTGAAAGAAATACAGCAGGTTGAAACCGCGCCAACGCGGAAGCGCGTTTTTCGGGGCAGCGTGGAGCGAGCCTGGCGCCAGCGCTGCCGCGCCCAGGGCCGCGCCCATGAAATCTCTGCGAGAAAAATGTTGGTCCATTGCTACTTGTCCCGCCACGAGCATATCGCAGTAGTCAGAAAACACAAGCAACCCGGGAGCATGGAGGTGAGCCCATCGGAATCAGCTTGCATTCAAGCAGGACGGAGTAGGCAGGTTCCTGCCGCTCTCTTCCCGGCTTGTCAGCCCCGTTTTGTGCGCGGTTTCGCGTGTCTGTGGGCCCCCAAGCCCAGCCCAGTTTCGGTTTCCCACTTGCGCGCCGCCAGAGGCGCCGGGAGATGGGAAAGACGAAGAAACAGCCCCGACGGGGCGGCTGGGAGTACACTGGTCGGGGCCGGAAAAGCAAAATGGAAAGCCTAGATGAAAGCGGAGAGTTCAGTGGAGGAAGCATCGCATGTCGAGACTGTACGTGCGCTCGGCCGAGCTGACAGGTATCGCTTTGGTTCTGATAGCATTCTTGCCGGTTCTTATCGTGATCCCGGCCGCAACCCTCGCCCAGGAACGCCGCCAGCCTGTGGGCGCTCGTGAATTGGGTCTTGTGGTAATAGAGCAATATCCTTCGCCGGTACTCACCGAGAAGTCGCCCGGAGCAAAAGGCAACAAGTACGGATTCGAAGGCGGCGATGTAGTCAAGTTGCAGGGGACCTACCACCTCGTCACGACGGAGATGACGGGCGACCCGTTATGGGTGAAAACAAAGCTCGCGCACTGGAGCAGCAACGACCGCATTCATTGGAAGAGAATCTCGACCCTATACGAGTCGAGCGGCGAGTTTGCTGGCCAAGACCCGCGCGCGTCCCTCTGGGGCCCCATGTTCGTCTACGATAATCAGTCACAAGTGTGGGATCTGGTCTATGTCGCCTATCGCTGCGCCCCAAACAGCAAGACGGAGTGGCGCAACAATTACGAGGGCACCGTCTGGCGGGCGGTCTCAACAGTGAAGGGTCCCGCCGGGATCGATGGTCCCTACGCCGACGCCGGCGTGATCCTGCGACCCGATGCGGACTCCCAGCCGTGGGAGGGCCTGCAAGGCACCGACTCCTTCTTCCCTTACCGGGTTGGAAAGCGCTGGCTGGGTTTCTATGGCAGCGCCAACACCGAACATCTGCCCATGGAGCACTGGCGCGTCGGGCTGGCCGAAGCGCTGCAGCTTGCGGGTCCCTGGAAACGCTGCGCGGGCACGAATCCTGTGAACATCGAGAAGCGCTTTGCCGAGAATCCCATCGTGACCAGGCTGGACGATGGCAGTTACATTGCGGTGTATGACAACGACTATCCCAATGCGATTGGATCCACATGGTCACCCGACGGTCTTCACTGGATGGCCGGCCGGAGTCTCGTCGTCCAACCCAGGGGCAAGGGCTTCTGGGCGGATGTGGTTCGCACGCCGCTCGGCCTCGTCGCCGAAGGCCACGGCCGTTACACCCTGTTCTACACCGGATATCAGGGGGCCGGGCCGGATTCGAATCCGAAAGAGCCTGGTTTCTCGCCCATTGGTTTTGTCAGCGTGAAGCTCCTGCCGCAGAATTGAGCAGTTCAATAGACTGCTGCAGCTCCATCCACCGAGTATTGTCGACTTCCGCGCTTAGAATTGATGGGGCGTCGCGCCACCATTCACCTGCAAGGCGAATTGGCTGGCCTCGCTTGCACCGTCAAGCGCGACAGGATCCGAGGGGTGATCTGCATATACTCAAAATCGAGCCAAGTTCCTGGACCGCTTCCGTCCAAGGGCTCAGGCCTGCGGAAACGATAAGGCGGGTGAGCGGCTTGGTGTAGGCTGAACCGGAGCCGGGAGTCCAAGAGGATGGAAATCCGGGATAAGGAGAATTCATGCGCGGAATCACGAGGCGGGAAGTGGTGGCTGGTGGGACCGGAACCCTACTCTTGCAGCCGGGGACAGTTTTCAGCGCGGCAGCCAATTCGACGGTAGGCGTCGGCATCATCGGAACGGGCGACCGCGGCCAGTATGTCGGCGGGCACATGGGGCGAGATGGACGGGCGCGAGTGGCGGCCATCTGCGACATCTTCGACGACCGGATCGAGCAGGCCAGGAAGAAGGTGCCCGGGGCGGCCGATGCCAAGGTCTACAAGGACTACCGGCGCCTGCTGGACGACAAGAACGTGGATGCGGTGTATATCGCGACGCCAGTCTACTTACACCCGGAGATGTTCGAAGCGGCAGTCGCGGCCAAGAAACACGTCTATTGCGAAAAGCCGGCTGGCACGAACGTGGCAGGCGTGATGCGCCTGATGCGGGCGGGCCGGAGGGCAGAGCCGGATCGGACCATCCAGTTCGGGTTTCAGCAACGCTTCAGCCCGGAGTACCGGAAGGCGCACGAATTGGTGGCAGCCGGGGCGCTGGGCGAGCCCAGAATCATGATGAGCTTCTGGATTCTGGGAGGGATCCCGAGTCTGAACGCACCAGCCGGTCCGCCGTGGCCCAAGCTGGCCGAGGAGGAACGGCGCATCCGGCTCTGGACGCAATGGATGGAGCTGTCGGGCGGCGATATCGTCGAGTGCGACTGTCATGGTCTGGACACCCTCAACTGGTTCGCAAACGCGCACCCCGTGAAAGCTGTTGGTCAGGGCGGCCTGCGCTACCCGATCTACTACGGCGACGTCACGAGCGATCACTACAACATCATCTTCAGCTACCCGAATGGCGCCGAAGGCTATCTCCTCAGCGCCAGGTCGACCTGTGGCTTCCGCGACGTCAAGGAACAGTTCTTCGGCTCGAAGGGCGTTCTTGAGACCGCTCGCACATACTACAAACTGCACGGACCGATTGCCGCTTCCGGGCTGGCCAATGATGACAAACTGGACGACACCAGCTTGATCGAGAAGGTCCCTACCAAGCGCGAAATCACGATAGACGCGGTGGAGGCCTTCTTCAGCAGCATCCTGGAGGGCAAGCCGCGGAACATGTCGCAGGATGCCGGGATCAGCACCCTCACCTCCATCCTGGGCCGTATGGCCTACGAGTTCCAGCGCGAGATCACCTGGGATGAAATGTTGCGTAACGGGTGAGTCGCCCCGAAGATGCCGCGCGCGATTGTGATCGGCGGCCGCGAAGACTTGCCCGGCGACCGTGCTGCAACTTCGGGGAGGCGGGACACGAGGAGCTGGAATCCTGCGCGAGTGCCATGCTGCCATCTGGAACAGCCCAGCGATGAAATGGAGCTGGTGGACACTGTCCGACTCCCACCCGCCTCGCTTGCTCCTTCCGAATCGTGTACACCGCTGCGTGACATTGGGAAATGCGGCCGGATCAAGGGATGGCAGGGTGTAGACTGACAGGATTCGGGAGTCCCAAATGGGAAGCCGAGCGACGCGATAAACCGGCACGAGGCGCTAAAGAGGTCTCCGCAATGATACATCGCAGACAGTTTCTGACAAGCGTTGGCGGCGCTGTGGGAGCGGCTGCCGTGGATTCCGGCGCTCAGGCCGCCGCGGACCCAAGTGGCGTTGCAGCGACTACTTCCGGGAATCCTGTCTGCTGCAGCCAGGCGCCGGCCTCGCTCGTGGACTTCCGTTATTCGCCCACCGAATGGCAGCACATTTTCTGTCTTCCGGGAGACGTGTGGAAGGGAGTGATTGGCGAGCGCGGCGATCTGCGCTACGGCCATCGTGGCGGATGGGGCAGAGAAAAATGCTTCCCCGAAGTGGTGGAGTTCTTCCTCAACGGCATGGGCCCGGATATGGATGTCCGTCAGGAGTTGGAGGCGCCGGGGGTGCCGATCATTCACACCCGCATCGATCGCCCCGAGGCCTATCTGGCGCAGACGACGTTTGCGACCAATCAAGCGGACGAAGGGCGCGTGGACAATGTGATTCTCGAGGTGCGTCCCCGGACCAAGGCGGAAATACACGCCTGCCCGATGGTCGCGATCAGCAGCAAACGCGAACTGGCGCTTCATCCCACGCAACGCGAGCTGGCAGCAAATCCAACAGCCGCGTGGAATGGACTGTCAGGGGATCAAAACTCTGTGGCCGACCAACGCGAGCTGGCGGCAAATCGAGCTGCAGCGATCAGCACGGTCCGCCTGGGCGGCGAGGGCGGCGCTTTGTTCATGGCCACGGATGCGCACTTATCCGTCGACGACCTGACGGGGACGGGAGCGAGACTGGCGCTGAACACGGGGTCGGCGACTGGCCACAAGCCGCTGCGTTACTTCCTGCGGTTTCCTCAAGCAGGCCAGGATTTGGAGAGGATCAAAGGCGGGCTCCAGAATCCCGGCGCAATGCTGACGGCAGCCCGGGAGTATTGGCATAGTTGGAAACCCTTCCAGGGCGAGGTCTCCTGGCGTCTTCCGCGGCCTTACTCCGACTTCCTGGTGGCCTGCGCCCGCAATCTGCGGCAGTTGCACTACCCGGTGAAAAACCGCAACGTCTTTTGGGTGGGACCGACGACCTACAGTCACGTGGTCGGCCTGCCGGTGGTGGACTCGAATTTCATTCTGGAAGCGGCGCGTTATCTGGGTTATGACGCGGAGGCATGGGAGCACGTAGAAGCAGAGTGGGCGGGGCAGATCGAGTCGGGGCAGGTGGTTGGCGCGGCCGGGGCCACGATGTGGAAAGACACCGCCATCGCCGCATTTACGCTGGTTCGCCAATCGGAACTCAGCCAGGATGAAAAGTTTCACGGCATGCGGTCGAACCTGCTCGGGTCGTTGCATTGCCTGAAGGCCCTGCGCGACAAAGCACGCAGCGACGGCAGCGCCAATGGCCGATACGGATTGCTGCCGCGCGGTTATGCCGACGGCGGAATAGAAGGGGTGCGCTCCGAATTCACGAACACGGTCTGGGCGCTGGCCGGACTCCGGGCCGCAACGGAGGCCGCCACGCGCCTGGGATTCCAGGAGTTCGAACCCGTACGCCAGTTCTATGGCGAGTTGCGCCAGTCCTTCTTCGCCGCCGCCCGCGAGGAGATGCGCCGGCATCCCGGCGGCTTCGATTACCTGCCCATGCTGATGAAGGATGACCCGCAGTGGACCGTCCCCGATGAGTGGGACCGGCCAAGACCGCAAAGCGCCCAGTGGGCGCTGTGTCATGCGATCTGCCCAGGCCTGGTTTTCGATAAGAACGACCCGATCGTCAAAGGCCATATCGCCCTCATGCAAGCCTGCACGCAGGAGGACGTTCCTGCCGAAACGGGCTGGATTCCGCACGAAGGATTATGGGCTTACAACGCCATGCACGTCGCGCAGGTATATCTGTGGGCTGGATTGCGCGACTGGGCCGACTCGACGTTTCATGGGTACCTCAATCACGCCAGCCCGCTTTACGCCTGGCGGGAAGAACAGCCGTTACGGGGCTCGGTGGTCAATCGCTACGTCGGCGACATGCCTCACAATTGGGCCAGCGCGGAGTGCATACGCTATCTGCGCCACATGCTGGCCTTCGAGGACGGGCAGGATCTGCGCCTGTTGGCCGGCATCGGAGCGGGCCAACTCGCGGCGGGAGAACCGTATGCGGTGACCGGAACTCCCACGCGATTCGGACGGCTGAACCTGGAACTGGAACCGCACGGCGCGGGGTGGCGGATGAAGTTCGAGCGCCTAGCGGGACCTGCTCCCGGCGTGGTTCAGATTCCCGGGATGCTTGGCGATCGGGCGCGATTATCGGGCGTTTCCGGAGCAAAATTCCGCCAGGAGGATGGCCTGATACTGGTGGAACCGTCCGCGCGTTCATGGACCGCGGAGTGGATTTGAAACACGCTGGCCCCGTGGCGAGCACTCAAGAGTCGGTAATGGTACGCAACGCGCTGATCTTACGAGATAGAGGTGCAACTTAACCTATTCCGGCGGTTCAAAAAATTCGTCGTTCCCGGCATGCGGTCGATTGCTCGATTAGTGGAGAACTGGGGGCAAATCACGTGCTCCGGGGGCCTCAAGAGCTAAGCAGCGCAATTCGCAGTTCGTGGAGAAAATCTTCTGAAAGGTGAAGGAGTTAGACGGTGACGAAATCTGTGAACGATATCAGCAGGCGAGACCTCCTGAATTCGATGGCGTTGGCCGCGGGCGCTTTCAGCGCCCTGGCTCCGGGTCGTGCGCTCGCCGATCAGCCGCTGGAACCGCTCATCCCAGATACTGAGGTCAAGCGCGTCCTGGTTATGTTCAAGTGCCACTTTGACGCGGGGTTCATCGACACACAAGCGAATGTCGTGAGTTGGTACTTCGAGCGATTTTTCCCCCAGGCGATCGAAACGGCCGCCGCCGTCCGTCGGGAGGGGAACGATCGTTATATCTGGACCACGGGCTCCTGGCTGCTATACGAATACCTCGAAAAGGCCGCCGCACCGCAGCGGAAGCGGATGGAGGAGGCCATTGCAGCCGGGGATATTGCCTGGCACGCGATTCCGTTCACCTGGCAGACGGAGTTCATGGACCCTTCGCTGATCGGCGGGGGACTGGCTTTTTCGCAGTCGCTGGACAGCCGGTTTGGACGCACGACGACCGGCGCCAAAATGACCGACGTGTGCGGTCACACGCGCGCCATCATCGGCGCGCTCGCCGGGCACGGGGTGAAATTTCTCGATATCGGCGCCAATGGGGCGTGCACCGTGCCGGAAGTTCCGCCGGTCTTCCGCTGGAAAGATCCTGCCGGCCGCGAACTGATGATGGCCTATCATGCGGACTACGGCGGCATCGTCAAGATCCCCGGATCGGATCTTGCCGTCGACGTGGCAATGCACGGCGATAACCACGGTCCCCATTCCATCAAAGAAATTCGCGAGATCTTTGCCGGGTTGCGGAAGCGATTCCCCAATGCTCGCGTGACCGCCGCCAGTCTCACCGACATCGCCAATGCCGTCGAGCCATATCGCGAGCGGTTGCCGATCGTGACGCAGGAGATCGGCGACACCTGGATTTCCGGTGTGCCTAGTGACCCGCTGAAGGTCGCGCGCTACCTCGAATTGGCGCGGCTGCGGAGCGAATGGATCAGGGACCATAAATTACAAGTGGGCGATGCCACCGATCGCGCATTCCTGAGCAGTTTGCTACTGGCGCCGGAGCACACCTGGGGCGCCGATGTTAAGACATGGCTGGACTTTGACCACTACACGCCGCACGATCTGGCACAGATGCTCGATCGGCCGAAGTACAAAGTCGTACTATTCAGTTGGGCCGAAAAGCGTCAGGATCTAGTGGATGCGGCCGCCACGCTGCCCGCTCCGCTGCGCGCCGAGGCCACCGCGCGCGTACGCGGGCTCGATCCCGTCGAGCCGAAAACCGCTGCACTGCGGCAGCATCATGCCGCCGATCCGATCGAAACGAAGCATTTCAAGATTGCGCTCGATCCACAAACGGGCGCGATCTGCCGCCTGTACAGCAAGCAGACCGGCCACGATTGGGCTTCCACGCGTCAGCCGTTGGCTTTGTTTTCCTACCAGACCCTATCGAAAATCGATTTCGACCGCTTTCTTGCGGCCTATTTGACGATCCACCCAGAGTGGGCGGAGATGGATCTCGGCAAGCCGAATATCGAGCGATTCGGCGCGCAGAGCCGCACCTGGTTGCCTGTCCTCACGGACTGCCGGCACTCGAGCGATGCGCATGGTCACAAGATTTTTGTCCAGATGAAGATCGACGATCCCGAAAAGGAAAAATCGGGCGCTGTCGCTTGGCCGCAAAAGATGTATCTGGAGTTGACGCTGCCCGATGCCGCACCGGTCGTGGAGATCAGCTTTTCCTGGTTTGGCAAGGCTGCGACCCGCATGCCCGAAGCGTTGTGGCTAACCTTCCAACCTCCGGCCTCCGATCCTCACGGCTGGCTGCTTGACAAGTCCGGTAGCCTCGTTTCCCCGTTCGAGGTCGTGTCGGGAGGCAACAGGGCGATGCACGCGGTTCTCGGCGGACTGCATTACAAGGGCCCCGAAGGCGCTCTGCGCATCGAGACGCTGGATGCGCCTGTAGTCGCTCTAGGCGAGAAGCATCCGTGGTACTTCACGCGAAACCAACCCGACCTCTCGAAGGGCTTCCACTTCAATCTCTTCAACAACGCCTGGGGAACCAACTATATCCAGTGGTTTGGTGAAGATATGCGCTTCCGGTTCCGAATCGTGGCGTGAAGTGAGTCTGGGGCAGGAGCATCGCAGAATGAGAATTCGAAAAAGAATCGGCCCGCGTGCAGCCTTGATCGCAGTCGCGATCATTTCGATGGCGGCGGTCTCAGCAAAGTCCGGACCTGCAGCGAACGAAGCTCCGGATAAGCCTCGAATCAACGGACCGTCGATCTACGGCGCGCACCCTGATCATCCTTTCCTATACAGGATTCCGGCAACCGGCAGGCGTCCGATGCAGTTTTTTGCCTCGGGTCTTCCACAGGGTCTAAGGCTCGATCGTGCCACCGGCATCATCGCGGGGGCCGTGAAAACCCCTGGCACCACCACCGTTGTTCTCAAGGCTAAGAACTCGCTCGGAAGCTGCGAGCGAAAGTTCCGTATCGTCATCGGGAACCAGTTGGCCCTCACTCCGCCGATGGGCTGGAGTTCCTGGTACATCCTAATGGCTTCGATGAATGACCATGACATCCGGGCGCAGGCCGACGCCATGATCTCCTCCGGCTTGGCCGACCACGGCTATTCCTATATCGACATCGACGAGGGCTGGAACATCAAGCCTTCCAAAGCGCCTGGGAGTACGCCCGGACGCGACGCTCAGGGGAACCTCAACACCAGCGATCGGTTTCCCGATATGAAGAGCCTCACCGACTACGTGCACAAGAAAGGGCTGAAGGCAGGCATTTACAGTTCGCCGGGGCCGCTCGACTGCGGGGGATACGCGGGGAGTTATGGGCACGAACAACAGGATGCAAAGCTCTTCGCAACCTGGGGATTCGATCTTCTGAAGTACGACAAGTGCTCGTACCCAGCCAAGGACAATTCCCCCGCGGAACAGCAGAAGCCATACCGGCTCATGGGTACGATTCTGGCTGGTCTGAACCGGGATTTCATTCTTAATCTGTGCCAGTACGGCGATGGAGAGGTCTGGAGCTGGGCCCGCGAAGTAGGCGGGCATTTCTGGAGGACGACCGGCGACCTGGGATGGGGGCCACGAGGCGTTTACAGCCTGTGGGATAACGTCGCCCGCGGCCTCGATAAACCGCGCGACATTGCGAAATGGGCCGGACCAGGCGGATGGAACGATCCGGACAATGTGTTGATCGGAACCATTGCCTATGGTCCTTCTGACGACCTTCAGCCCAGCGCCGATCTTAGGTACATGCCGGCGCCGTTGACTCCGGACGAGGAGTATACGTATATGAGCCTCTGGAGCCTACAGGCTGCTCCGCTCGTCTTGGGTAGCGATCTCACAAAGCTCGATAGCTTCACACTGAGTCTATTGACCAACGACGAGGTCATAGCTGTAGACCAGGATCCGCTGGGGAAGCAAGCCGCGAGAGTCTTCAATAGTGGCGGACTTTCCGTCTGGGTCAAGGATCTCGAGGATGGGTCGAAGGCCGTGGGTCTGTTCAATCTCGGGGATCGCGAAACGAAGGTGGTTGCCCGCTGGGATGACCTGGGGATCTCCGGTAAGCGTCTTGTCCGCGACCTCTGGAGACAGAAAGACCTCGGCGCTTTCGAGCGCGAGTTTCAAGCGCGAGTGGCGCCGCATGGGGTTGTCCTGGTAAGAATCTCAGAGCCAGGGAAATGACCGCGGAGCGTCCGGCAAAGGCGGTTGTGCGCCCTTTAGCCCTATCTCGTGGCGCAACCGCCGCAGTCCGACGATGTGCCGAGCAAACTCCTGCTAGCGTGACACGACCACAGCGAGGCGATGGGGCGCAATAGTCAGGTGCAGAGGCAGTTGCGCGCTGTAATCCTCCTGAAAGGGCAGGCTGATCTCGACCTCGCGCCCCTCGGCCCCCGTCAGGCTCACTTCCGCGGTCTCCGGCCGGTCGCCATAATTCACCACCACGCACGCCCGGGCCGTCGCGCCGATGTTCTCGAAGACCGAATAGCGCACGTCCGCCTCGCCCGTCACTGAGGCTCCGAGGGTGTCGCGGAAACGGCCCTCAAACAGCAGATCGCGATACTGCTTGCGGATGCGGATCAGTTCGGCGACATAGCGTGACAGCGGGCGCTGCAGCGGCTCGTCGAGCGAGTCGTTGTAATGCCGTGGGGCCAGCGCCCAGACCATGCCATAGCGCATGCCGTTGTTCATGGGATTGAAGTCGCCCGGGCTCTCGCCGAAGATGGTCGCCTTCCATTCGGGAAAGGTGTAGCGCATCGCGGTAGAGGGCATGTCGATCTCGCCCATGCGCAGATAGGAGACGTCCACGTAGGGCAGCGTGCGATCGATCCAGATCTCCGAAGCCAGGGCAAACTCCGGCTTGATCTGCCGGCCTTTCTCCAACAACTCCTTGAAGGTATCCAGCACGCCTGTGATGAGCGACTTGTCCGGCGAAACCGGAAGCGCCGGGTTAAAATCCAGCGTCCCGATCAATATCGTTTTATCGAGCTGGAACCCGTCGGCGCCGTCCCGGATCATCTGCAGGTACTGATCCATGAGCAGCTTCCGGTATCCCGGGTGCGCCGGGCTGACTGCCGTCATATTGGAACGCGCCAGACCCATGCGCGCGCTGATCGTTCCTTCGCCCCATCCGAAAAGCGGCCAATCCGGCGCCCAGCGCCCTTGGACCGCATAGCGCGAAAGCTCCGACTTGAAAAGCGGCGTGGCGGTGTCGGCCACCTGCACATTCGAAAACAGCAGCGGATGCACACCCATGGCCCGGATATCCGCCAAGGCGCGGCGGAACTCCTCGGGACTGCCGAGTCGCGGATTGGGCCGGTATTGCGGATAGCCGCGGTCGATGCCGCCCATGTCCCAGCCCAGAATCTCAAACGTCGTTACACCGTACTTCTTGGCCTCCGCCGCCAGCCTCGGCAGATTCTGAAACCGATGCACAATCCCGTCCTCGCAGTTGGAGATGATCACCGACTGCCAGGCCATCTCCTGGCTGAGCCAGGTGGCGGGCCGCTGGATGGGGAAATGCCGATCGAACCAGTTGCGGTAGATCGCGCTGGCAGTGTGCCAGTCGCCCTCGTGCACTTGCAGCGCCACCGGGCCCGCGCGGAAGACACCCTGGCTCAGATAGGGCATGTTCAGCCAGCCCATCGTCAATCCGATCGGCTCGCCCTCCGGCACATCCTCCGTGCCTGGCCAGTTGTCCCGCACCACGGCGCTCTTCGTGAACGGCCGCATTTCGAAGTACAGCGCCGTCAGACGCGTTTCGGGATCCTGGTTGGCATAGTAGTAACCCAGCCCGGCTTTGAGGTTGTAAACATCCATCCAGCCCATCGGCATCGACCCGGGGTAGGTGTAGCCCGCCGCGTCGTACCGGATTCCGAGATTGCCGCCCCCGTAGCCGCCCGCCTGAAAACGCCGGAACAGCGCCGGCGCCAAATTTCCGGTGGCGCTCGGGACGAGGGACTGCGTCTCCAGCCGTTCCTGAATGCCTTTGAGTCCGCCCAGAATGCCGTAGAAGACCTCCGCCAGCGGCCTCGCGGTGGGGTTATCGACCTCGATCGAGAATTGAATCTGCGACTCGGCGGCGCGAATCTGGTATCTCACCTTGACGGGCAATTCCTCGCCCTCGCGGCGCAGCGAATCATAGTGGCAGACCACGCCATCCGCGCTCTCTTCGATGCGGCTGACCTTCTGATCGCGGCTATTGAAGTAGGCGGCCTCGTAGCCTGGCTTGGGGAGCAACACGCGGAAGTTCTCGCCCAGGCGTGGTTCGTCGATGATCCGCAGCGCCGGCTTCTTCCAGTCCAGCCCGACCAAATCGCCGGAGTCCGCGTCCAATCTCAGAGTCGCATTCGGCGTTTCGATGGTTCGCACGGCCGGGGCGGCCTGCGTCGCCAATGGAATGAGCAGTGACAAAACGGCCAGGCAGGTCTTGCTCATGTAAAGTGGAATTGCCATTTTGGGACTCCTGGATCCTCCCACCCAAACTCGAATCACAGGCACTCAAAGCTAACATTCTCTCCGATTCGCCTGTCCTGTAGAATGTAGCATCCCTTCCGACAAAAGAAGATACCGTCATGAAGCTACTCTGCGTACTACTCATCACCGCCTGCGTCGGGCTCAGCGCGCCGGCGTCATTGCGGCCAACAGGCTTGAAATGCGAGTACCGATCCAACCCGCAAGGCATCGACGAACCGCACCCGCGACTTACCTGGCTGCTAACGGCCACAAGCGCCGCCGCGCGCGGGCTGAACCAGACCGCATACCAGGTCGTGGTGGCATCGACGGCGCAAAAAGCGCTGGCCGGGAATGGCGACTTGTGGGACTCGGGCAAAGTGGATTCCGGCGAAAGCGTTCTGGTGGCATATAAAGGCAAATCGCTGGCGAGCGGCATGCAGGCGTTTTGGCGCGTGCGGATATGGGATGAGCAGGGCCGCCCGTCCGAGTGGAGCGAGACGGCGCAGTGGTCGATGGGGCTGCTTCGCCCGGAAGACTGGAAGGGGAAGTGGATCGGCCTCGATGAGACCGGTGTTTACCACCATCCCGGGAGTCCTTTCCAGTTGTTGAAAACGGCGAGATGGATCTGGTCGGACGAAAGCGATCCGGCTAAGGAAGCACCCGCTGGCATGCGCTGGTTCCGGACCTCCGTCAATGTACCGGCGGACCGGACGATCCGGCATGCGACCTTCGTGCTCGGAGCCGACGACGGTTTCGAACTGACCATCAATGGCCGCTACTCGGGACGTGGCGGCAGCGTCGTTATGCCGGAAGTACTAGACGTGGCGGCCTGGTTGAAGCCGGGTGAGAACGCGATTGCAGTGCAGGCCCGCAAGGCCCGGGCCGGTTCAGCCGGATTGATCGGCACGCTGCGCGTCGAGTTCGCCGCCGGCGCTCCGCTCTCCTTCTCCAGCGGCTCGAACTGGCAGGCATCCACGGCCGCGGGCGGACCGTGGAAAGCCGCTCGTGACCTCGGCGAATATGGCATGCAGCCATGGGGCGAAGTCGGATTTTCGGAGGAGCACGCCCTGCCGGCACGCATGCTGCGCAAAGAATTCACGGTGAATGCGGGACTCCGGCGGGCGACCGTTTACTACTCCGGCCTGGGCCTGAGTGAATTGGATCTGAACGGCGCCAAGGCCGGCGACGCGGTGTTGTCGCCGGGTTTGACCGACTATACCAAGCGCGTCTTCTACGTCTCGTACGACGTCACCAAACAACTGGCGGCCGGCAAGAACGCGATTGGTGTAATGCTCGGCAATGGCCGGTTTTGGGCGCCTCGCGAGCATGTTCCGTTCCAGACGCAGGACTACGGTTACCCGAAGCTGCGCCTGCAAATCGAGATCGAGTACGTCAACAGCCGGCACACGAGTATCGTGTCCGATGAGACATGGAAGCTGACAACGGCTGGACCGGTACGCGTCAACAACGAGTACGACGGGGAGGAACACGATGCGCGGATGGAAATGCCGGGCTGGTCACGAGCCGGCTTCGACGATTCGAAATGGCAAGCCGCGTCTGTCGTTCAGGCCCCGCCAGGCGTGGCGGCCGCACAGATGGCCGAGCCGCTGAGGGTTATGGAAACGCTGACGCCGAAGTCGATGAAGCGCATTCGGCCCGGAGTGTTTGTCTTCGACATGGGACAGAACATGGTGGGCTGGGCGAGGCTTTCCGTCGCTGGGCCGAAGGGAACCGTGGTCACGCTGCGCTTTGCGGAGACGTTGCGGCCGGACGGGACGTTATATCTCGATAACCTGCGATCGGCGCGCGCCACCGACGTGTACACGCTGAAGGGCGGGCCGACCGAGGTGTGGGAACCGCGCTTCACCTACCATGGTTTCCGCTACGTCGAAGTGACAGGTTATCCCGGCACTCCGAGTCTGCGGGCGCTGACAGGCTGCGTGGTGCACGACGCCATCGAGAGTGCCGGCGAGTTCGAATCGTCAGACGCACTCTTGAATCGGATCTATCGCAACATCTACTGGGGCATGCGCGGCAACTACCGCAGCATACCGACTGATTGCCCGCAACGCGACGAACGCCAGGGTTGGCTGGGGGATCGCAGCGTCGGTAGCCTCAGCGAAAGTTACCTGTTCGACGTGGCGGCGTTCTATACCAAGTGGGCCACCGATCTGGCCGATTCACAGCGCGAGGACGGCAGCATTCCCGACGTGGCGCCTAACTACTGGAAGATGCACAACGACGGCATCGTATGGCCCAGCACGTTCTTGCTCGTGGCTTCGATGGTTTACGACCAATATGGCGACGCGCGATTGATCGAGCGCTATTACCCGGCGATGAAGAAGTGGGTCGAGTACATGAGCGGATTCCTCAAGGACGGCATCATGCCGAAGAACAGCTACGGCGACTGGTGCACGCCGCCCGAGAAGCCGGAACTGATCCACTCGATGGACCCCGGGCGCATCACAAAGGGCGCGCTGATCAGCACAGCCTACTATTACAAGATGTTGCAGTTGATGAGGCGCTACGCGGTGCTCAGCGGCCACGACGAGGACGCACCGGAATTCCAGGCGCTGGCAACGAAAATCCGTGAAGCATTTCTTAAGACCTACTTCAAGTCCGCGGAAGGTAGATTCGATAACGGCACGCAGACATCGAGTGTTCTGCCGCTGGCCTTCGGAATGGTGCCGGAACAGGAACGGACGCGCGCGTTTGAAAACCTGGTCCAGAAGATCAAGGGCGAAAGCGACAACCACATCGGAGTTGGCCTGGTCGGTGCGCAGTGGCTCATGCGAACACTCTCCGACAATGGACGTACGGATCTGGCCTACACGATCGCCACCCAGAAGACGTATCCGGGATGGGGCTACATGGTTGGAAAGGATGCCACGACGGTCTGGGAGTTGTGGAATGGCGACACGGCGGACCCCGCGATGAACTCAGGGAACCATGTGATGCTGATTGGCGACCTCGCACTGTGGATGTACGAGGACCTGGCAGGCATACGCCCCGATACGGATCGGCCGGGGTTCAAACACGCGATTATCAGCCCCGTTGCGGTGCCCGCGCTGACCTATGTCAACGCGTGGCATAAGTCGCCCTACGGCGTAGTGAAGAGTTCGTGGAAGCGCGCAGGTGGCGGGTTGTCGTTACAGGTGACCATTCCGCCGAACACCACTGCGACCGTATATGTACCGGGGTCGAACGCCACCGAAACGGGGGGCTTGAAGCCAGTACGAAGCGAGGATGGAGCGACGGTGTTCGAGGCGAGTTCGGGATCGTACGCGTTCACGGTACAGTCCGATCGGCAATAGGAGACATCGACGAAGGCAATATTGACAGCATGGAGGTCCATACCGATGCGGAGTTTGCGGTTTGCATCGAGTGTCGCAATTTTCGCCGTCATGGTAACAGGATCCGTTACGGCGCAAGATGCCGCCTTCATCGAGAAGCTTGCGAATAGAACATCATTCTCATTCGTATACGGCGGCAAAGAATCGAAAGACCTACTGCCAGCTTGGAACAGGAGCTCCCGCCGCGCGGTGCTTGCGGACGGCCGGGAGCGGATCACGACGGTGTGGCGAGACCCGGCGAGCGGGCTCGAAGTATCGCGCGAACTGATCCGCTTCGAGGGCTCGCCTGCGCTGGAGGTGATGCTACAGCTGCGCAACGCGGGAGCGGCGGACACGCCGATCATCGAGAAAATCCTGCCGCTTGATTTCACCTTCGCGCTGCCCGGCGCCGGGGATGCCATTTTCCACTACGTGCTCGGCAGTGCAGTGCGCCCTTCGAGCGCGGATGTGCAGGGCATGTCTCGCGACTTCTCTCCCGTCGAGAAAAAGCTCGACGCGGGAGCCGAGGCGACGCTAGTGCACTACGTGATGCAGGGCTACAACCACGTCGAAAGCTACCTGCCATTCTTCGACGTGCAATGGCGGACGGGCGGGTTGATCGGCGGCATCGGCTGGAGTGGGCAGTGGCGGATTCGCGCGTCCAGAGGCGCTACCCGGGAGGTGGCCCTGCAGGCCGGGCAGGAGATCACTCACCTGGTGCTGCGAGCCGGCGAAAGCATACGGACGCCGCGTGTCTTACTGCTCGAATGGTCCGGCGCGGACCGCATCGCGGGCCACAACCTGTTCCGGCGTCTGCTGGTGAAACACTACCTTCCGCGCATCGGCGGAGAGGTCCAGTTGCCGCCGATCGCGCACACACCAGATTATCTACTGATGTTTGAAGACATGGCCAAGAAGACCGGGTGCAATCCGCTCGACATTCTTCCAACCATCAAGGCCAGCGAGATCGGCACAAAGTACATCGATCAAGGACCGGCGCTCAACTGGGTCACCGAGGAGAATCAGCTCGACCTGTTGCGGCGGCTGCCGGATATCGGGCTCGACACTTACTGGCTGGACGCGGGCTGGTTTGAGGGGCTGTGGCCGGGCGGGCGTGGAAGCTGGGTCCCGAAGAAGGATTTCCCGCGCGGCTTGAAGCCGATCGGGGACGCGGCCCACGCGCGCGGTCTCAAGTTTCTGTTGTGGTTCGACCCGGAAGGCGTCGGCCCGGGGACGCGCATCCAGAAAGAACATCCGGAGTGGGTCCTGCACCAGCCGCAAGAAGGGACGTGGGGCGGCATCTACAAGTGGTCGGACCCGGCGGCACTCAATTACATGACGGAGCTGATCGCGGGCTACATACGTGACTGGGGTATCGATATCTATCGCAATGACCGGAATACGTGTCCGCTGCCATTCTGGCGGGAGGCGGACGCTCCGGACCGGCAAGGCATCACCGAGATCCGGCAGATCGAGGGTATGTACGCATTCTTCGACGCCCTGCTGGAGCGGTTTCCGAAGCTGACCATCGACAACGCGAACTGGCGCGGCACCGGCCCAGACCTGGAGATGATGAAGCGCAGCCTGGGCTGCCTCACGCGTAGCGAGCTGACTTCCAGCGGCCTGCCCTATCCCGTGTCGGACCAGGCGCACACGACCGAGCTGAGCCTGTGGATCCCGCTCGATTCCAACCTGCTCCATATGCCGGACCCGTACGACTTTCGCAGCACCATGACCACGGGCGTCGGGATTGGGATGAACCTGAACTCGCCCTACGTCCCGCTGGACAAATTGAGGAAGGGCATCGCGGAGTTAAAGAGCGTGCGGCAGTACTGGCTCGGCGACTACTATCCGCTCGCGCCCGGCGGCCTAGATGAGACGGTTTGGGCGGGCTATCAATTCCACCGCGCCGACTTGAACGGCGGGTTCGCGCTGCTGTTCCGCCGTCCCAAGGCGGCGGCGAAGTCCTTCACGGCCGAGTTGCGCGGATTAGACCCGAAGGCGCGCTACACCGTAACGTTCGCCGAGAGCTTCGACGTGAAAGAGACGCGCACGATGACGGGCGCGGAACTCGCGAAGTTGAGTGTGCAGATCGATTCGGCGCCAGGTTCTCTGATAATTCGCTACAAGCGGACGCTCTGACAGATTTCGCTATTCAGCATTTCGTACCCACGTCACACTTGGGGATCCAACTGTCGCGAGCTTGTCGCAAGTTTTCAGCGCTTACCAGCGGTGCGGTAGGTGAGACGATTCGTGGCTTCCTCCGCGATCAGGAGGTGTTTCTTAGATGAGTCATGCAGGTCGCGCTGCGGTCTCCGGCGGTGGATGTTCGGGCATCCGGGCTCGAACTCCTCTACTGCTGGGCGTCTGTGTAGCACTCAAGAATGGCCGCGATCCTCGGGATCCGGGGCACAGAAAACACGGCGACCCGCCTGAATCTCGTGGAGGTGGTAATCCTCCCAGTTGAACAGCAGTTGGAGAATTCGGTGGAGGCGAGGCAGCTTGGTGTCGTCGACAATCTGGATTCGGCGCCAGATCGGCGGGTTGATATCACACAGCTGCACGTGAAGTTGGTAAATCGCTCGGTTCTTCTTATCTCTCATCGTGACGCCCTCGCTGATTGTTGCCGGGTCGATCTCCGGCGCTCATCGGTCTTCGCCATCGTCATGCACCGGGTTCGCGCTTCGAAGAGAAGCCATCAAACGCATCCCGGACGATGCGTTCGATGCGGGCCACTTCGTCGTCGTGCATCGGGGCGAACTCGCCGCGCCTGCGCCGCAGCGATAGCGTCCCGTGGTTGTCGCGGATGTAGGCGACCAGGTTCTCTGCCATCCGGTCGGGCATCTCGACGGCATCCATGATCCGGCGGATGGCCTCGTCGTGGCGGCGCAGATAGTCGATCTCTCGCGGCAAGTCCTCATCGACCGTGCGGCGGACACAGGCGTACAGAAACTCGGCCGCGTCCGTGCAATCGAAGTAACGATAGAGGTCGGCGGTCTCATTCTGGACCTGAACGTTCCGCTCCGACGTTGGCCGCCAGGCGATGAACGGCAGCAGCGGGCCGGAGTGGGCCTGCAACGTGGCGCGGTATTCCTCAATGCGGTCCAGCAGAACCGACGACACGGGAAACACTAGCCCCGGCGGCGTGAACCTGCGTTCAGCGAGGACATGATGGATCAGGCAGCGGTGCATGCGCCCGTTGCCGTCCTGAAACGGATGGATGTAGACGAACCCGAAGGCGGTGGCCGCGGCCTTCAGCACCGCATCGACGCCGTCGTCGCGCATCCGGCTGTTGGCTTCGACCAGCGCGTCCATCAGGTCGGGTAGATCCTCGGGGCGCGCGCCGATGAACTCGGGCAGCGGTTCGCCGTCGTGGTCGCGCTCACCCAGGAAGACGCCGTCGGGACGCAGTCCGGCGTGCACGAAACGCGTGTCTTCGACGAGGACACGCTGGAGGCGCAGGATCTCATCGAGCGAGAGAGGATTCCGGCCGGCTTGCAGCACGGCGCGCCCCCAGCGTTCGAGCCGGGTGCGTGGCGCGCGTTCCCCCTCGATTTCAAAGCTCGCCCGGCTGTCGGCGAGCAGCAAGAAGCTTGCGGCGCGCGAGACCAGGTGCGCGCCGATGCGACCGACCGTCGCCCGGGCCTTCGCCGCGAGGTCGAGTCCGATGAATTCCGTCAGCGCCGGTGTGCGCCGGATGATCGGGCAGAAGCGGCCGGTCCCGAGCAGGTTGTCGCGCAGGCGATGGCGCTTCGACAAGCGCGGCGTGCCCGTGAAATAGTCTTCGGGATCCAACAGGTCGACGGCGGTGACGTTCGGCGCGTCCGGCACGTCGAGGGTGTGGCCGGTCAGGAGCTCGCAAAGATACCAGAGACGCCGCGCCGGTGCGCCGGTCGGCGCCGCGCGGATGATCGACTCGATCTCGGCCGACGGCACGGCAGTGAAGATGCGTTTCAGCAGCAGCAGGTCGATGGGCTCATGGCGAACGGCGAAGCTGAGATGGTCGGCCAGAGTGTCGCCGGGCCAGTAGCGCTTGTCGAAGATCGCCCAGTCGCCCTCTTGGCGGCGGCTACCGCGGACGTGCTGCTCTGAGACACAGCTCGGGTGGCGAACCGGTCCGGCGATGGCAAGTGCGCGCACGAGCAGGGACCAGCCCGCGAGCATCGTGCCACTCGGGACGGTCTTCTCCTGGAACACGTCGTCGTCGCTGACATCCAGCTTCATGTCGAATTCCCTTCATAGAGGTCGAAAAAAGACGCGTAAAACGTCTATGCGTCGAAATAAACAATAACACAGCTTTGGGCCGAAATCCATTCATGAGCGTCGAAAACAATTCTATGCAGAATGATTATGTCGAAAACCGATCCCTATGAGGCGGCGTTGCCGGCCACCTCGCCCGATCCCCACTGGCCGTAAACCTCACGTATCGCACTGATTGCGCGTAGCTTCCCTATCGCAACCACGACGTTGGACGCGATGCTCGGTTTGCTATTGGACCAAGCCGGTGGTGTAAACTCCGGAAGCGGTCAAGGGATATTTGATTACGAAGTTCCGGAAAACTCAATAGCAGGACCTCGCCTGTCCCGATCATTCCCGTTAAACACTACCCGGTCCGGCGCGAGTGTTGCGGCTCTTCATCTCCAAGAACGCATATTACCCGCTCCAGACACTTGCCCGTCGGCTCCGAATCCCCCCGTTCCCACCGCGCCAGCGTGCTCACGTCCACACCGAGATCTAACGCCGCCTTCTTCTGCGAGAGGCCCAAGGTCGTGCGATGCCGGACGAGCCGGTCGCCCCAGCCATTCGCCTCCGCCAACGGATTATAGCCGAGGAACCGGATGATGGCTGGCATGTACCTGATCTCTGGCGCGGTTGTGTTTGCCTCCCAATTGAACACGCTGGCTGTCTCCACTCCGATCTGCTCGGCGACCTCCCGCTGGAACATCTTCAACCCGAGGCGCCGCCGCCGGATGTGATCCCCGACGGTTTGCGGCTGAGTGGGGATGCGGAGCACCCGGCCGCTGCTGTAGGACTGCGACAGAACAGTCGGCATCGCCTGGTCGGGCTCGCTGAAGCGATAGGTGACGGTGATCTTGCTCTGCTTGACGCCGTATTCCTCGACGGTGTCGATGCGCACGCCAGTTACGAGGATCTCGATCAACCGCCGCTTCATCTCCCAGGAAACCGGCTCGTCCAGCCGTTTCCGCAGTTTCGCCAAGAGCGCCTCGGCGGAACTGACGGTCGCAGCAATGGAGTCGGCACCGACGATCCTGCCGCGTAGTTCGGCAAGCTGCTCATTCAGAGCCGTCTCCTCTTTGTTAATCTCGTCCATTTGTGTGTCCAAGTCCGCTTCGGTCAACCGGCTGCGACGGTACAAGCCCACCACCCGGTTGCGCTCTGTCGTTTTCTGTGAGAGCAGTCCTTCCAGCCGGGTGACCTGCTTCCTGATCTGGTCGCAACCCTGCGCGTCCGATTCCAGCCTGGCGTGAAGCTGTTCGAGCACCGGCTGAGGATTGCGAATGAACGTCTCGACGTCCGACCACACTTGTGTTTCCAAGTAGTCGCCTCGGACGGCTTTCGCCTTACACCTTTCTCCCGCCCCGTAGATGCTCGGCGAGTGAGCGCCATTGCACTTGTAGTAAGACTCCCGCTTGCCATTCGACCGATTGGCAGCGGTGCCGACGTAGGTCCGGCCGCAAAGGCCGCATTTGATCAGTCCCCGTAGCAGGTACTGGTTGCGCGCGCTGCGCGCATTGCAGAGGAAGTTGTCTTGGAGCGTCTTCTGGGCCTTCTTCCAGATCGCCTCGGTCACGATGGCGGGCACCGCGCGCGGGATGACCGGCCGACCGCTGGTGGTCCGCTTGCCGTACTCGTGAACCCCCATGTATGTCTTGTTCGTGATCAACCAGCGGATCCGGCCCGGGCGCCACATCCCCGACGTCCGTTCCTTCCGCTTGCCGCGGAGCGCGAGGCGGCCATCTCGAACGTACGCGCAGGGAATGCGGAGGGTGTTCAAGAGTTCTGCGATGATCGGGCAGGACGCATGCTCGGCTGATGCCATCCGAAACACCTCGCCGATGACTTCGGCTTCGGACATCGCCAGCCCCGGAATCGGTTCCCCGGAGATGACGAGGTGGGCATCCCGCTTCTCCCCCACCTTCCGGTAGCCGTAGGGCACGATGCCGCCGAGCCAGGCGCCGGCTTCTGCGACCCGTAGGGTCCCGGCGACACACCGCTCCCGAATCACCGAGTGCTCATGTGCGGCGAATCCTGAAAGGAGTGTCAGCATGAGACGCCCGGTCGAGGTGCCCGTGTCGAACTCCTCGGTCATGCTGCGGATGCGCACGCCGAGCTTTTCGAGGTCGGCGACGGCGTTTAGGATGAGTCGGGTTTCTCGGCCAAGCCGGTCGAGCTTATAGACCAGCAATTGATCGAACTTACCGAGGCGGGCGTCACGAAGAATCTGGCTGCCGTCCGGCCTCTGCTCCAGCGCGACCGTTCCGGAGACGCCGTCGTCGGCAAAGACCCTGCTGACGGCGAGGCTGTGCAACTGGCAATAGCGCTCGCCGAATTCCCGCTGGGTGGCGATGGACTGGCGTTCACGCTGTTCCTCGGTGCTGACGCGCAGGTAAACGGCAACGGCCATTAGGGTGCCGGAGTGGCCTCCACCACATGAGTCACTCGGGGGGAAACCGGAAGCAAGTCGGGATCTGGGCGGCCGGGCGAGGTGATCTGCGGGACGCTTTCGGTCCCGAGAAGTAACCGGATTGCCTCCGCCAGATCGTCCAGATCGAGTTCAGAGGGGCTGAAGAGCCGCGCCACCGGAGCCGCGCAGTTCGCCTCCGGGAGGGACTTCACATCGCTGCGACGCTTTGGATTCGATCGGAGCTGCCGGCGGTTTCGCATGGTCGTGTCTCTCGACACCCACAACGATCTCCGCCTGGCGGTCGACGCGCTGTCTGGTGGACGCTCAGATACTATATACGCCGGAACTCGGCGCGGCGTCCGGCAAGATCGCCGGTGATCGGGTTCCCGACGGGCATTCTGCGCATCCCGCGTCCAACCGACCGCGACGCGATCACTGGAGCGAACCCAACTGCGTAGCAAACGACTAATTCCAATTGCCTTATTCGCCACCTTACATCCACAACATTTCCACTCCGTCCGCGATACCAAGTGCTGAATTCGCTGGTTAATCAAGGGGATGCTATGTGATTATTGTTCGCTTTTTATTCTCCATGCTAAGATGGCGGTTCGTTCTCTTCCAGCTGGCTCCGCTGGGCGGTTGATCGATGCTCTCCGGGCACGCTGAGACAGACCAAGTGGCGGTCTGCCCACCGTGGGACGTTTCAACCCCAAAGCGTTCGGCCAACCGGACCTGTTAGAGACCTTCGCACCCGGGATTCTGCTACGAATTCTGAGGCCCTGTCAGGAGTTCCTCACCGCCGCCGGCTTGCCTTTGCCGGAATCCGAAGATGCCGAGATCGACTATCTCCAGTTGACATCGATCCTCGCCTGCCCAGACGAGCGGATGAACTCGAATGTCGTCGAGGCGCTGCACGTGATCACCTCGTTCGACACTGAAGACAGTCTTGACGATCTCCTCGACATTGCACGACGCAATTTCGTTGACGTCGACGTTCAGGCCACCACCGCGGACTTGGCGGCGCGGATCTGGGTAGAAGTGCCGGAAGCTCTCGAACTGAAGGATCGCGAAGAGACGCTCCGGCGACGGCGGAAGTTCGAGAGCTTCCGCGCGCGTGTCCCGGAGACGGTCCGCTCACTCGATGACTTCCCGCCGCAGTTGGATAAGCTCGAAGCGGACTTGGGTGCGTTTTTCCAAGCGATGAAGCGCAGCGCCGCGTGCCGCATCGTCCGCAGCGACGTTGAGGGCGAGGCACAGTTCCTCATTCAGCACGGTCAGACCTGCAAACGCACTTCGAGTCTCGAGGGCACCCGATCCACTTGCGCATTCTTCCGGCCGGAGCGGACCGACTCCGTTGTGTACTTGTCGGCCCAAAACGAGCTGCGCATCAACGCGTCTCGATTGGCGGACTTGCGGCTCTATCGCGCGAAGCTCGGCCTCCACCTGTTCGGCGACGCGGAGTACTTCGTCTACGCCGAAAAGTACACGCTGCGGCCGCTGCAACAGCGCGGCCAGGCCTCGTTGTTCTGCCGCGACATCGGCGGCATGGAAGCAGTGTGGTTGAACGATGTCGAGTACGCCTACCCCGCGGGTGCCGGAGAGGGAATTGAAACGGCCAAACGCGCTGTCGGCAACGCCCGAGGGTTGTACTCACGCGATCCACGAATGTTCCATGATCTCCGTCGTCAGACCTAGCATTGTCGGGCCAAAGTAGAAAGTTCCTCTTTCAGCGGACCAGAAGGTCTGTTTCTCCTGGCGGGATAGCCTGCCATTCCCTCTGCGAAGCATTATGTCGCGTCGCGACCACCCCTCAAGGCTTGCCCTTCGGCGCGCAGCACCGGCGCGGCCTTGACGGGACCCGGTCGCGACGCACGAAGACGCATCCCGCCAAGAGGGAATGGCAGACCTCGTTCTGGCACGATCGTGGAAACCGGAACTTTCTACTTTGCCGGAATAGGAACTTTCTACTTTGGCGCGACATCGTCAGACCTAGCATGGTCTGGTGCCAAGCAAACAGGATAGACTACATGGCGTGAGCCACGGCGCCGGCACGTATTCCCATTCGGTATCGACTGGAGTCAATGTCGAGGGAGATTGGATCATTCGCCCATAGTGCAAACTGCTCTGGTCGCCCAGAACCGCTGCACGAACATCTAGCGGCCGTTGCGGAACGCGCCTCGAAATACGCCGCAATCTTCGGGGCAGGCGATGAAGCCCGATTTGCCGGGCTGCTCCACGATCTCGGCAAGTATGGTGACCTCTTTCAGTGTCGCCTGCGAGGTGAGGTCGGCGGGATAGACCACTGGGCCCCCGGAGCGGTTGCCGCCCTCCACGAGGCTAAGGCGGCAGGGGTTCCATCCGCGGTTGCAATCCAGTGGCACCATCTCGGACTGCTGAGAATACCCATTCCTACCTTGCCTCCTACTGAACGGCACATCTCCTCGCACCGAGTGCCAGAAGTCGCCTGCACCCCATCGGACCAGAATTCAGGCCAGCTATGATCCACCCGGTGGAACAGTCTGCGATAGCCCACGTCAGGAAAGACGGAGCATGCCAGACGGTGATGGAACATCTTCTTGAAGTTTCAGAGCTGTGCGGTCGCTACGCCTCCAAACTATCCCTCGGTTCCGCAGGAGCACTGATCGGCTTGAGCCACGATCTCGGGAAGTACTCGGAGGAGTTTCAGAACTACTTGCGCTCCGCTACCGGGCTGCTGGAACAAGACGTCGATGTTGACTACGTTGATCCGGAAGGCAATAGGGGAAAGATCGATCACTCAACAGCGGGCGCTCAGTCGCTGTGGGAAGCACTGTCATCCCAAGGGGAGGTAGCCGGCGTCGTTGGGCAGTTCCTAGCACTCTGCGTGGCCTCCCATCACTCAGGTCTCATCGACTGCGTGGCCGTCGATGGACAGGATAAATTCTCGCGGCGGATGGCGAAGGCAGAAGTTTTGGCGCATCGGGGCGAGGCGTGGCTGAAGTTCGACGTGAGTATTCGCGAACGATGGTCGGATCTGATTCGCGACGACGAATTGATCTCGTCTTTCCGCAATGTAGTCAAGCGAATCTGCCAGTCGGCTCGCTCGACGACGGCCATAGAGTTCGAAATGGGCCTGCTGGCCCGGTTTCTGTTTAGCTGCCTCATTGATGCTGATCGTGTCAGCACGGCGGATTTTGAATCGCCAGCCGCGGCGAAGCAACGCCTCAACGGAGGATATGCAGAGTGGCCGGTACTTGTGGCACGGCTGGAAGCAAAGCTGACTGGGTTCAAGTGCGAGTCAAAGATCGATAAACTTCGACGGGACGTTTCGGACCACTGCCTCCATGCGGCGGACCGAGGGAAAGGCACTTTTACACTGACAGTTCCCACAGGTGGCGGGAAAACGCTCGCAAGTCTCAGATTTGCGCTTCACCACGCTGCACTCGAAAAGATGGAGCGTCTCGTCTACGTCATCCCGTACACCTCGATCATCGACCAGAACGCAGAAGAGATCCGGAAGATCCTCGAGCCGAAGGAAGTTGAGCCCGGCAGCATTGTCCTTGAGCATCATTCCAACCTGATGCCGGAAAGGCAGACCTGGCGTAACAAGATCCTATCCGAGAATTGGGACGCTCCTGTTGTCTTCACAACCGCCGTTCAACTCCTGGAAGCGCTCTTTGCAGGCGGAACTCGCGGTGCCCGGCGGATGCATCAACTGGCCAACGCAGTGCTCATTTTCGACGAAATTCAGACTCTGCCGCTGCAGTGCGTGCACATGTTCAACAACGCCATCAATTTCCTTGTTGAGCAGTGTGGCAGCAGTGTTGTTCTTTGTACGGCAACGCAGCCGTTGCTGCATGAGGTGGATGCGCAGAAAGGGGCACTCCGCCTCAAGGCTCAAGGCGCCGAGCTGATGCCGAACGTTGCTCCTCTGTTTGCGGAGTTCCAGCGAAATGAAGTGGAGTATCTGCGCAAGCCGGCGGGATGGAAGGCAAGCGAGGTCGCGGACTTGGCCATTTCCGAGTCACGGACAGCGGGGAGTTGCCTGATTATCGTAAACACTAAAGCTGCGGCGAAAGAGTTGTTCGCACTCTGTTCTTCGGCGAGTCCGGAAACGCTCGTCTTCCACCTGAGCACGAACATGTGTCCGAAGCATCGGAAGGACCGCCTGGCTAAAATCAAGGAGCGCATCCGACCCGAAGAAAAGCAGCCGGTGATTTGTGTCAGCACACAGTTGATCGAGGCGGGGATAGACATAGATTTCGGCTCGGCGATCAGGCACCTTGCGGGAATCGATTCCATCGCACAGGCAGCGGGGCGCTGCAATCGCCACGGTCTGCGCTCTACTGGCCGCGTGACAGTAGTAAATCCCGCTGAACCGCTCCCTGAGGCTTTGAGAGAAATCCGCGCGGGTCAGCAATGTGCGGAACGAGTTTTTCACGAAGTGCTCGCACCAGGTGAATCGCGGGTCGATCTCCAGAACCCGGAACTGATACGGCGCTACTTCAAGTACTATTTCTTCGAGCGCGCGAAAGAGATGGACTATCCAGTACCAGTAAAGCCTGGCGAAATAGGCCGGAACGACACTCTCTTGAACATGCTGTCTGAAAACGGGCAGGCGGTAGACGCCGCTGGTCCGGCACTAAGGATCCATTTGAAGCAGTCTTTTATGACCGCGGCGCGCGCGTTCAATGCGATCAATGCGCCGGGACAGGGCATCGTGGTTCCGCACGGGGCCGAAGGCGAGGCAGTCATTGCGGATTTGTGTTCGGCGCTGCCGTCCGAAGAACTACCCCGCGTCCTTAGAAGAGCGCAGCAATTCACCGTGAACGTCTATCCATCGGCCATCAAGGGGCTTACCAAGGTTAATGCCCTCTATGAAGCCCAGGAGGGCTTGGGGGTGTTGTGCTTGGATTGCAGATATTACCATTCCCAATTCGGATTGAGCAGCAGGGCAGAAGGCGAAATGGAGTTTCTTGGCGATGACCACTAATCGAAACAGCATCGAATTCCGTGTCTGGGGACGATATGCGTTGTTCACTGATCCGCTCACCCGGATTGGTGGAGAGAAGTGTTCCTATCACGTGCCGACCTATGAGGCATTGAAGGGCGTCGTCAAGTCAATTTACTGGAAGCCCACCCTCATCTGGTTCATCGACGAAGTTCGCGTGATGAAGCGTATCCGGACACAAACCAAGGGAACCAAACCGTTAGCCTACGGAGGCGGTGGCTATGACCTCGCGATATACACATTCCTCACAGGGGACCCCGACGAAGCAACAAAAGTCCCCGGCGTTGAGTATCAGGTGCGTGCTCACTTCGAGTGGAACACGCATCGCCCTGAACTCGAACAGGACCGCGTCGATGGGAAGCATTTCGCTATTGCCAAGCGGATGTTGGAGAACGGCGGCCGCCAGGATATTTTCCTTGGCACGCGTGACTGTCAAGGGTATGTGGAGCCGTGCCGATTCGGCGAAGGCCCAGGCGCCTATGATGGCGAAGGCAAGTTCGACTACGGGCTCACGTTTCACAGCTTTGGCTATCCAGACGAGACCGGCACGAATGAACTTCACGCCTATTTCTGGCGTCCCACGATGGACGATGGGCGAATCCGCTTTCTTCGTCCGGAGGAATGCCCGGTGAACAAACTTGTCCGCAGCATGACAGCGAAACAGTTCGGGCTGGATCAGAACTTGCGCTCCGCCGAAGCGGAAGCAGCCGGGATGGAGGTCTGAGATGGGCTGGATCCAAAAGCTCTATGAGACCTACGAGAAATGCGCGCGAATGCCACAATTTGCTGCCAAACCGTTGATGCCCGTGTTCCACACGGCCCAGCAATCGCATATCGAAATCGTTCTTGACGGAACCGGGACCTTTTTGCGAGCGCAGTGTATCCAAAAGGAAGAAACGGTAATTCCTGCGACAGAGGACTCTGCGGGTCGGACGAGCGGCTGTCAGCCTCATCCGTTATGCGACAAGATCCAATACTGCGCCGCCGACTATCCCAAGTTCCACGGCAGGAAGCCCTCCTACCATTCTCAGTACAAGGAGCTTTTGGCGCGTTGGTGTTCATCTGATAGCTGCGACTCGAAAGCGCTGGCGGTTCTCGCATACGTTGAGCGAGGCACCGTCGTCGAAGATTTGGTTAAAGCTAATGTGCTCGTCTGCTCCGGCAACGACGAATTGTTGACTGAGTGGCGCAGTGAGCTGCCGACTCCCGAGATTCTAAAACTCCTCCCATCCAAGAAAGATCCGAAAACCCAGGGAACATTGAGGGACCAGGGCGATGCATTCGTGCGCTGGCGTGTCGAAATCCCTGGCGAACTGGTGACGGCAGCATGGGAGGACGAAAACACCCGCAACGCATGGATCGAATTCTGTTCAAGGATCGACCCAAAACGTGGTCTCTGTTTTGTCACTGGAGAGAACGCACTACTTGCCGCCAATCACCCAAAACGGATTCGCCACAGCGCCGACGGCGCGAAGCTGATTTCGTCGAACGACACCAGCGGTTACACCTACCGAGGTCGATTTGAATCCGCATCGGAGGCGTGCGGGGTCGCTGCTGAAGTTACGCAGAAGGCCCATACAGCACTTCGTTGGTTGATTGCGAGACAAGGCAGTTTGGATCGTGCGGGGGAGCAAGCCTTTGTCGCGTGGTCAGTAGGGGGCAGTCGGGTGCCCAGCCCTCTAAAGAGCACCGCCGAGTTGTTCATGGACGACGTTGACGGTCCAGTAGAAGAAGTAGAGCCACCGCAGTATGCAGGGGACGCCGGCCAGGAACTGTCACTCCGATTGAAGCGCCTGATTGCCGGCTACAGCGCAAAGTTTGCTCCATCTGAGGAAGTAATCGTGATGGGATTGGACTCGGCATCGCCGGGTCGCATGGCAATCACATTCTACAGGGAGCTAAAAGGTTCGGAGTTCCTTGCTCGGGTTCAGGATTGGCACGAATCGCACGCGTGGACGCAACGGTATCCGGAAAACTTCACCTTCATTGGGGCACCTGCGCCAAAGGACATCGCGAATGCGGCGTTTGGCCTTAAGGCCGACGACAAACGTCGGAAGGCTGACGACACACTTCGCAAGGCTGTCGTCGAGAGCTTGGTGCCGTGCATCGTGGACGGACGTCCGGTCCCGCGCAATCTGATTGATGCGTGCGTACGCCGCGCCTGCAATCCAGTGGCGCTTGGCAGAGCGGATTGGGAAAAATGCCTCGGAATTGCCTGCGGGTTGTTTCGGGGAAATCGACGGAAGGAAGGTTATTCAATGTCCTTGGAAGAAGGCCGGACAACGCGCGACTATTTGTTCGGGCGGTTACTAGCGATCGGCGAGCACATCGAGCAACGGGCTCTGTATCTCGCCGACGAGACGCGAGATACCAACGCGGCGAAGCTGATGCAGCGGTTTGCCGATAGGCCATGCTCGACGTGGCGCAATCTGGAGATCGCATTGGCGCCATACAGGGCGAGATTACGAGCGAACCGGCCAGGACTGCTTTTGGGCCTCGAAAAAGAACTCGATAAGGTCGTCGGTCTGTTCGGCACCGAGGATTTCATCAGCGATTCCAAGCTGTCGGGCGAGTTCTTGCTAGGTTACCACTGTGAGCGCGCGGCGCTGTGGCCCCCGAATTCGGAAGAAAAACAAGCCGTCGGCCTAACGGCACCAGAAGGAGAAAAGTGATGGCAGTTTTGCAGAATAAGATCGACTTCGCGGTCATCTTTAAGGTGACCCATGCGAACCCAAATGGGGACCCGCTCAACGGCAATCGGCCGCGCACCGATTACAACGGTTTTGGCGAAATCACGGATGTTTGCCTGAAACGCAAGATGCGCGACCGCCTTATGGAGGCTGGACAAGACATTTTCGTACAGTCCGACGACCGCAGGAAGGATACCGCCCGAAGTCTCCGGGAAAGGGCGGAGTCTGTGGAGTTCGGCCTAGGCAAGCAAGCATTCGTATTTGCGAAAGGCAAAAAGGGCAATAAGAGACCGAAGAACGGAGTAGAAGTGGATGCCACAGGCGCTGCACCTGCGGAACTGACTCAAATGAGCAAAACAGTCGATGCGGCATGCGCGAAGTGGTTCGATGTGCGAGCTTTTGGAAACCTCTTCGCGTGGAAGTCGGCGGAGAGCAAGGGTGAGGACGCCAGCGCGGAAGGCGGTGAAGAAGCGAGTGGCAAGGGTGTCTCTATCCCCATTCGCGGACCAGTTACCGTGCGGTCTGCCTTCAGTGTCGAGCCCGTCGAAGTCACCAGCACGCAGATCACGAAGAGCGTGAGCGGAGAAGGAGATGGCACCAAGCGTGGTTCCGACACGATGGGCATGAAGCACCGGGTCGACGCCGGCATCTACGTCACCTACGGCAGCATGAATCCCCAACTGGCCGAGAGAACCAGTTTCAGCGATGCGGATGCGTCTGCGATCAAGTCCGTACTGTCGAAACTCTTTGAGAACGATGCCTCATCGGCCAGGCCAGAGGGCAGCATGCAAGTGCTCAAGGTTATCTGGTGGAAGCACAATTCTAAAGCCGGGCAATACTCCTCGGCAAGGGTCCATCGCTCGTTGTCGGTAAAGCCGGATGGCCAGTTCGAACTCGCCGATCTAGAGGGGTTAGTGCCCGAGATCATTGAAGGCTTCTAGCGCGTTCGCTTTTGAACATACCGGTATCGGCAGTGATGTCGAACGGCGGAAGCGCTAGGCGCAGTTAGCCTGCAGGAACGCGCCGCGCCCGTAAACGGTTATGCTGCTCTTTGGCTGCAAAAGGTCAGTGAACCAGCCCCGCTGGCGCGGAAGCTCATATTCTGAGCGGCTTAGCTTAATCGCAAACCGGAGTTGTGCAGTGGGGGTACCAAGCCCCGGCCGTTCCATTGAGCGAAACTGATGTTCGACGAATCCGATCTCCTCCCCATCTCCGGCCTGCAGCACCTCTTGTTCTGCGAGAGGCAGTGGGGGCTGATCCATCTCGAATCCGCTTGGGCCGCCAACCGGCTTACGGCCGAGGGCGACGAACTCCACTCTAAAACGGACTCCGGCCTGTCTGGCACGGTCGGAGAGATCGTGGTGGCGAGATCTCTTGATTTGCGCTGCCTGCGCCTGGGATTGTCCGGGCGGGCCGACGTCGTGGAGTTCCATGGGGCCGAGCGCATCCCGTTCCCGGTCGAGTACAAACACGGCAAGTCGAAGCGAGCCGACTGTGACCGCGTGCAGCTTTGCGCGCAGGCGCTGTGTTTGGAGGAGATGACAGGTAAGGCAGTGCCTTGCGGAGCGCTATTTTACGCAACACCGAGGCGGCGCGAGTCCGTCGAGTTCACGGCGGAACTGCGCGTAACCACTGAAGCGGCGGCCGCGAGGATGCACGCATTGTGGAGGGAAGGACTCACACCCCCTCCGGTAAAATTCCCCGGCTGCAAGTCATGCTCGCTGCTGGACCTGTGCCAGCCCGATGCACTCGGAAGCAAGACCGCCGCATCGAGCTATGTCCGGCATTTGCTCGCCGACATCGACCGGGAGACATGACGAATGCGGAAGCTGTTGAACACGCTATATGTTTCGACCCAGGGCGCCTACCTGTTCAAAGACGGCGAGACGCTTGCCGTCCGCATCGAAAAAGAGGTCAGGCTGAGATTGCCTTTGCACACGTTGCAGGGGGTCGTCTGCTTTGGGAATGTGGCATCTTCGCCCTTCCTGTTGGGGGCTTGCGCCGAGCACGGCATCACTGTTTCTTACTTGACTGAGCACGGGCGCTTCCTCGCTCGCGTGGAAGGTCCGGTCACCGGCAACATACTCTTGCGGCGCGCCCAGTTCCGCATATCCGAGTCCCCCAGTGCGGCGGCATCCGTTGCGAAGATGATGCTGCTGGGAAAACTGGCTAACGCACGCCTGGTCTTGCTCCGGGCCGCCCGGGAGCGACCCGGACTGGACGGTTCTCCGGCGCGACCGGCGGCCGACGCTTTGGTAGAGTCTATTCGCTTGCTGGAACAGGCGGAGACTCTGGAGCGGCTGCGAGGCATTGAAGGTGACGCCGCAAGAGAGTACTTTGGAGCCTTCGACGCGTTGATTCTGGAGAATAAGGAGGCCTTCTTCTTCAGAAAACGGTCAAGGAGGCCGCCGCTCGATAACGTGAATTCTCTCCTGAGCTTCCTTTATACGCTCCTGGTCCACGACTGCCGCTCGGCGCTGGAAAGCGTGGGACTGGACCCGCAGTCGGGCTTCCTCCATGCTCTACGGCCGGGCCGTCCGGCGCTTGCCCTGGACCTGATGGAGGAATTGCGGCCGATGGTGGCCGACCGGCTGGCTCTCTCCCTGATCAACCGGCGTCAAGTCGCTCCTGAATTCTTCCAGGTTTCGGAAAGCGGAGCCATCCTAATGACCGACGCCGGGCGCAAGGAGGTGCTCACCGCTTGGCAGAAACGGAAGCAGGAGGAGATCCGGCATCCCTTCCTGGACGAGAGCATACCCATCGGCATGATCCCTTACACGCAGGCCCTGCTGCTGGCGCGGCATCTGCGGGGCGACCTGGACGTCTATCCGCCGTTTGTGTGGAGGTGAGTCATGATGGTGTTGGTAACCTACGATGTCTCTACGGTCGACACTGCGTCGCAGAAGCGCTTGCGGCGGGTGGCAAAACATTGCGAGGATTTTGGACAACGGGTGCAGAACTCCGTATTCGAGTGCCTGGTAGACCCGGCACAGTGGACCAAGCTGAAGGGATTGCTCGTGAAGGAAATCGATCCGAAGAAGGATAGCCTGCGGTTCTATTTTCTTGGGTCGAGTTGGCGTGAACACATCGAGCATGTCGGTGCCAAGGCTGCCTATGATCCCGAGGGGCCACTGATCTTGTAGCCGGACGCGAACCGGAAGCGGTGGCAAAATCCCCGGGAGGTTCGCGCGACGCGCAACCCTATGCTTGTCAGCCTATTACCCCGACGTTATCGAAGCCCTCTGCCAGATACCCTTGCCGTCAAGGGTGGGTTCGCGCACAATGGTCTGCATGTTGTTGTTGTGCAGCAGGTTGCCTGCCCTACTGTCGCCCCCCGCGCGGGGGGCGT